>Ga0315298_1007032_pt1 | contig 15019 bp, 9 predicted proteins | sample WHS_1_MG_FD_203077 | JGI IMG/M metagenome (GOLD analysis project Ga0315298, IMG submission 203077) | Extremophilic microbial mat communities from Washburn Hot Springs, YNP, Wyoming, USA - WHS_1_MG | ecosystem: Environmental > Aquatic > Thermal springs > Hot (42-90C) | place: USA: Wyoming... | reverse complement strand
TCGCGTCGAACTGTTCCGTGGCGGGGCGGTCGTCAGCGTCTACCGGAATCTCCCCGCCGGGCAGTTGCTGGCCGGCCATCATCCGCTGGGTAACGCGGATGCGTTTTTCGATGTCGTCGGCCAGACGCTTGGCATCGGCCAAGTGCGACGAGTCGAAGTGGAACTTGCCGGCCGCCTGCTGGGCCTCGGCCAAGGCCAACTCTGCCTTGAGCGACTCCACCTTCTGGGCCAGCATCTCCCGCTGGTGCTGGAACTCACGGATCTTGTCCACGGCGGCCTGAAGCGTCGTCTGCCGCGACTGGAGCAGTTGCTTCTTCGATTCCAAAAGGGCCTGCCCATCCTTATACCGTTGGAGCCGGCGGGCGAGGTCCTTGTCCACGTCGGCGCGGGTGAACTTCTGCCCGCCAAAAGTGTACTCTTCTTTGCTCTCGCGAAGGACATCGCGAAGTTTCTGCATCTGGGCGCGGGACTCTGCCAAGGCCTTCTCTTGGGCATCAATCTCTCGCCGGAGGTACTCCGCCTCCACCTCCAACTGCGCCGCCACCTTCTGGTTGGCCTGGATGTCGCGGATGAGGTCCTCGGTCATCCCGGCCAAGCGGTCAATCTCGAACTTGATGGGCACCAGGTCGCGGATTTCTTCGCCCACTTGGCGGCGAATGGTCTTGAGGTACGAAACCGTGGTGCCTACACCGATGGTGGCCACCACTACGCCAAGCCCGATCGCCCACCACGCCAGTCGCCCGAACTTCACCATGGCCCAGTCTCCTGTGAAGAAAGCCCGTATTGCGGGGCCAAGAGGCCCCTGGGCCGACCCCCGCGGCCGGCCCTCTATCTGGATTAGCGAGCCAGCCGAGCCAATCTTACAGCGGGCGGCGCCAAGAGACGCGGCTGGGCGCTGCCCCAGTGCGGTGCCGTGCGGCAACCTGGGGTTTGGGGGCTATGTGGTCTCGTATCCCAGATTGGCGGCCAGATGGCGTTCGACCTCAGCGGGCGACATCCCTTTGCGCCGCGCATAATCCTCCACTTGGTCGCGGGTGATGCGGTCCACGGAAAAGTAGCGGGCCTGCGGGTGGGCGAAGTACCAGCCGCAGATCGAGGCGGCGGGCTCCATAGCCAAGGTCTCGGTCAAGCGGATACCGACGCGGCACTCGGCTTCCAGAAGGCGAAAGAGGGTGATTTTTTCGGTGTGATCGGGGCACGCGGGGTAGCCAGGCGCAGGCCGGATGCCGCGGTAACGCTCTTCGATCAGGTCCTCCGGCGCCAGGCGTTCGTCTTTCCCGTAGCCCCAATCGCGGCGGGCGATTTGGTGGAGGCGTTCGGCGAAGGCTTCGGCCAGTCGATCGGCCAGGGCCTTGGTCATGATTGCGCGGTAATCGTCGTGCTGGGCCTCGAAACGGGCCACCACCTCTGCCACGCCCAGCCCCGCCGTGACGGCAAAAGCCCCCAGGTAGTCGCCGCGCCCGCTTTCCAGGGGGGCCACGAAATCGGCCAGCGCCAAAAAGTGTTCCTGCCCTTTGCGCTCCCACTGCTGCCGCAAGGTGGGGAAGCGGGCCAAGGGTTCGCGACGCGCCTCGTCGGCGAAGACCAGAATATCGTCTCCCTGCGATGCGGCCGGCCAGAATCCGTACACCCCCGCCGCGCGGATCGCCCGCTGCTCGATCAACTCGGCCAGCAACTGCTGCGCATCATCGAACAGCCGGCGGGCGTCGGAACCCACCTGCGGGTCCTCGAAAATCCGGGGATATTTGCCCCGCAGCTCCCAGACGGAAAAAAACGGCGACCAGTCGATGTAGGGTACCAGTTCGGCAAGCGGGAAGTCGGCCAGCGTGCGCAGCCCCAGGAAGGCGGGCCGCTCGAGGGGCACCGTGCTCCAGTCGGTGGGAAAGCGCCGGCGGCGGGCCTCGGCATAGGGCACCAACTTGGCCTGGAACCGCCGCTGGTAGGCCTCGGCCAGTTGGGCCTGCTGGGCCCGATTCTCGGCCTCGAACGCCGGCCGGGCGCCGGGCGACAGCAACCGTTCGACCACGGCCCCCGCCCGCGAGGCATCGGGCACATGCACCGTCAGATGGCGATAGGCCGGGGCAATCTTTACCGCCGTGTGCTTGGCACTGGTGGTGGCCCCGCCAATCAACAGCGGAATCTGAAAGCCCTGCCGGTCCATCTCACTGGCCACATGGACCATCTCCTCCAGGCTGGGCGTAATCAGGCCGCTCAGGCCCACCAGATCGGCATGCTCCAGCCGGGCGGTCTGGAGGATCTTCTCGCAGGGCACCATCACTCCCAGGTCGATCACGCGGTAGTTGTTGCAGGCGAGCACGATGCCCACGATGTTTTTGCCGATGTCGTGCACATCGCCTTTGACCGTAGCCAGCACGATGGTGCCGCGGGTAGTGGGCTGGCGGGGGTGGCCGTCGCCGCTGGCCTGTTTCTCCTGCTCCATATAGGGCGAGAGGTAGGCCACGGCCTTTTTCATCACGCGGGCGCTTTTGACCACTTGGGGCAGGAACATCTTGCCCGCGCCAAACAGATCACCCACCCGCTTCATGCCCGCCATCAGGGGCCCTTCGATGATTGCCAGGCACGAGGGGTACTGCTGCCGGGCTTCCTCCATGTCCTGTTCGATGAACTCGGCGATGCCCTGGACCAGGGCATGAGCGATCCGCTCCTCCAGGGCCCGGCTCCGCCAGGATTGTGCGGACGGGTCGGCACCGGTTCGAGCGCTCTGGAGCGACTCGGCCAGGCGGATCAGCCGTTCGGTGGCATCGGGGCGGCGGTCCAGCAACACGTCTTCGACGTGGTTCCGCAGTTCGGGAGGGATATCTTCGTACACATCCAACTGGCCGGCATTGACGATGGCCATGTCCAGCCCCGCCCGGATGGCGTGGTACAGAAACGCGCTGTGCATGGCGCGCCGCACGGCCTCGTTGCTGCGGAAGGCGAAAGAGATGTTGCTTACGCCCCCCGAGGTCTTCACCTCGGGAAACAGTTGTTTGATCTGGCGGACCGCCTCGAGGAAGTTCACTGCATAGCGGTTATGCTCCTCAATGCCGGTGCCGACGGTGAGGATATTGGCATCAAAGATGATGTCGCGGGGCGGCATTCCCACTTCCTCGGTCAGCAAGCGATATGCCCGCCGGGCGATGCGGACCTTGTGTTCCACAGTGACCGCCTGGCCTTCCTCGTCGAACATCATCACCACGCAGGCAGCGCCGTAACGGCGGACCAGACGGGCCTGGCGCACGAACTCGGCCTCTCCCTCCTTCAGGCTCAGCGAGTTGACGATGCCTTTACCCTGGAGGCATTTGAGGCCTGCTTCGAGAATCGGCCACTTGGAGCTGTCGATCATCACGGGGACGCGGGCCACGTCGGGCTCGGCCGCCAGCAGATTCAAGAACCGCGGCATCATCGCCTCGCCGTCCAGCAAGGCGTCGTCGAGGTTGACATCGATCACGTTCGCTCCGCCTTCCACCTGCTGGCGGGCCACTGCCACCGCTTCTTCCAGCCGGCCTTCGCGGATCAGCCGAGCAAAGGCCCGCGACCCCGAGACATTGGTCCGCTCGCCGATCATCGTCAATGGGTTCTCGGGGCGGAGCACCCAAGGTTCCAGTCCGCTGAACCGCGTGTAGGGCTGCGGGGGCGGAGGGCAGCGAGGCGGCTTGCCCGAAACCGCTTCGGCAATCGCTCGAATGTGCTCCGGCGTGGTGCCACAACACCCGCCGACGATGTTCAGCCAGCCAGCCGCTGCAAACTCGCCCAGCACCCGGGCCATCGTCTCCGGCGTCTCGTCGTATGCCCCGAACTCGTTGGGCAGGCCCGCGTTGGGATGGCAACTTGTGCGAAGCGGCGCCTTCTGGGACAGCTCTTCCACGAACGGCCGCATCGCCTCCGCCCCCAACGCACAATTGATGCCCACGCTGAACAAATCGGCATGCTCGATCGAAATCAAGAAGGCCTCCAGCGTCTGGCCGGAAAGGGTCCGGCCACTGCGGTCGGTCATGGTTACGGAAACCATCACCGGCACCCGCCGGCCCCGCCGCTCGAAACAGTCCTCCAGCGCGAACAAGCAGGCCTTCAGATTTAAAGTGTCGAAGACGGTCTCGGCCAGCAGAATGTCCACCCCGCCTTCCAAAAGCGCGTCGGCCTGCTCGCCATAGGCCATAACGAGTTCGTCGAAGGTAACCGCGCGCCGGCCAGGGTCGCTCACGTCCGGCGAAAGCGAAGCCATGCGGTTGGTGGGCCCCAGCGAGCCGGCAACGAACCGATCCTCCCCCTTCCCGCCAAGCGACTCGATCGCCCGCCGGGCGCATCGGACAGCACCCATGTTGATCTGCTGCACCCAATCGGCCAGACCGTACTCGGCCAACGAAATACGGTTGGCGTTGAACGTGTTGGTGGTAATGATCTGGGCACCAGCCCGCAAATAGCCCCGATGGATGTGCTCGATGGCCTCGGGCTGGGTAATCGAGAGCAAGTCGTTGCACCCCTTGAGCTCCCGGGGATGGTCCTGGAACAAGCGCCCCCGGAAGTCGGGTTCGGCCAGCCCGAGTTGCTGGATCATCGTGCCCATCGCCCCATCCAAAATGAGGATTTGGGTGGCGGCCAACCGATGGAGCCGGGCCAACGTGTCGTGCTGGGCTGCGAGGTGCATGGCGGTGGGCACTCGATGGATTTGGAACATTTCGGCTGGACGGGACACTCGCTATTCGTCCCCGACTGAGGCACCGAGCGGAAAGGGGACAAGCGGCGTCGCGCCAGGAAGCCAGCGGATCGACGCGGAGGTTTAGCCAAGACCGAGTGGTCTAAGACCACCTTTTGGTGTCATCCAATCCAGCGGCGTCTCTGGTTCGCCTGCAATTCTACCTTGGGTTTCGGTGGGCGGGGAAATCGGGTGCCCGCCGAGGGGGCGGGGGGGCGCCTGATTTAACACAACTGCACTTGTCTAAAATTGGTGGCCACGGTATGATTCCATCGGTTACGCACCGTTCCCGTAGTTTTCGCCGAGGCCCAGAAGGTATGAGCGTAGCACCGCAGACGTCGGACGCGGAAGTGCTGGAACTTCTGCGAACGGCGGGCCCCATGGGGGTGCGAGAATTAGCGTTCCTCAGCCGGGTAACACCCACGGCGATCAGGGAACGGCTGGCCCGATTGTTGGCCCAGGGACTGGTTCGCCGGGAACCCGTTAGGGGGGCACGAGGCCGCCCCAGGCATCGGTACGAACTTACCGAGCAAGGGTTGCGCCTGACCGGCTCGAACTTCATGGACTTGGCCACAGCCTTGTGGCGCGAGATCAGCGGCATCGAGGATCCCAACCTCCGCCGCACCCTGTTATGGAAAGTGGTTCGGGCTCTGGCAGACCGGTATGGGCAATATGTCCAGGGCGAGACGGTCGAAGAGCGGATGCGGGCCATCACCGAGCTTTTGGCTGAGCGCCGCGTGCCGTTTTCCGTCGAGCAGTCGGGCGACGTACCGGTGCTGAGGGCGCACGCCTGTCCCTATCCGAACCTGGCCAACCAGGACCGCACGATCTGTGCGTTGGAACGCGTACTGTTTTCCGAGTTGTTGCATCAGGACATCCGATTGGCCCAATGTCGGTTGGATGGCGCACCGTGCTGTCAGTTTCAGCCTTACCAGCGGGGGGGTATACTCTGAGGGTTTGTTGGAATGGCTGGCCGCCTGCCATGTGAAGCGTGCCCTCGCAGCGAACCCAGGCGCGCCGTTTAGGGGCAAGGGAGAGCGGTCGGCCAAGGTGTCGGGTACACGGATGGGAATTGATCAACGCAAGCCTCAAGAGGAGTCGCGGGCCACAGGCCGCGACCGGACAAGACCAGCCATGCAGCCTCATTGCAACCCTCCGTGGATCGAAGGCCGATTCGAGGAAGGCGTCGTGTTGGCGAGCCTGGAGCAGATGCTCAATTGGGCGCGGCAGGGGAGCCTTTGGCCCATGACTTTCGGCTTGGCCTGCTGCGCGATCGAGATGATGGCCACCGGCGCAAGCCGGTACGACCTGGATCGCTTCGGCGCCGGGGCCTTCCGTCCTTCGCCGCGCCAGGCCGACCTGATGATCGTGGCCGGCACCGTCACATATAAAATGGCCAGCCGGGTTCGGCGCCTGTATGACCAGATGCCCGAGCCAAAATACGTAATCGCCATGGGGGCATGTACGCTGGGGGGCGGACCCTATTTCCAATACGGCTATCACGTGGTCAAGGGGGTGGACCTGGTGGTGCCGGTAGACGTGTATGTGCCGGGGTGTCCGCCTCGGCCGGAGGCCCTCCTCGAAGGATTGATGCGACTTCAGGAAAAGATCCAGGGGCATCGGATCGCCCGCATGCCGGGCGATGCCCCTGGCGGCAAGGTCCCGGACGAGCTTCCCTTGCCGCAGCGCACCGGGGTGCTTCAGCTTTCCGAAGCACCGCTAGTGTTCCACCATCAGAAGGTCAAACCGCAATGAGTGAAATCCTCCACGCTCCTTCGCAGGAAAAGCCGCTTCGCGAGTCGCCGGCCGCCGGCGAGGTTCTTTCCATCCGCAACCTCCATGTGCGCGTGGCGGGCAAGCCGATCTTGCGAGGCGTCAGTTTATCGCTCCGCCGCGGGGAGGTGCATGCCCTGATGGGGCCCAACGGTTCGGGGAAGAGCACGCTGGGGTTTGCCATCCTTGGGCATCCGGCTTATGAGGTGACCGAAGGCACGGTGGAGTTGGACGGCGAGAACCTTTTGGAGCTGGAGCCGCACCAACGGGCGCGCCGCGGGCTGTTTTTGGCCTTTCAGCGCCCGGTGGCCATCCCGGGGGTCAAGCTGGCCGACTTCCTCCGCCACGCGGCCAGCAACATCCGCAATCCCGCCCGGCGCGAAGGCGAAGAACTGATCCCCATGCGGCAATTCCGCAAGGAACTGCGGGAGCGCATGGAGCAGCTCCGCATGGACCCGGAGTTCGCCCGCCGATATGTCAACGACGGATTCTCCGGCGGCGAGATGAAGCGGGCCGAAATCCTGCAAATGGCCATCCTCCGCCCCCGGTTCGCCATCCTCGACGAGACCGACAGCGGCCTGGACGTGGATGCGGTCCGCCTGGCCAGCCAGAGCATTGCCGAGATCGGCGGCCGCTCCATCGGCCTTCTGATCATCACCCACCACGAGCGCCTGTTGGAGCACAATCGGCCCGACTACACCCACGTGATGCTCGGCGGGCGAATCGTCGAATCGGGGGGGCCCGAACTGGCGGAGGAACTGCACCGCCACGGCTACGACCGCATCCGCGCCCAGTACCCCGAGGCGGCTGCGGTGACCGCCGAACTGACCCGCATCCCCGCCTGAGAGGCCTTCCTTATCTCTTTGTTGGGGTTCCATCATGGCGACCGACACCAAACCTCACGCCGAACCTATCGGCGAGATCAATAAGTACGATTTCCGCAACCAGGAGCGGTATGTCTTCAAGGCCCGGAAGGGGCTGGACGCCCGCATCGTCGCGGAAATCTCGGAGATGAAAGGCGAGCCTGCGTGGATGCGCGACTTCCGCCTGCGGGCCCTGGAGATCTTCTTCGCCAAGCCCCTGCCCACCTGGGGCGGAAAGATCGATATCGATTTCCAGGACATCTACTACTACATCAAACCCACGGAGCGCCAGGGACACTCGTGGGATGACGTGCCCGAGGAGATCAAGACCACCTTCGACCGGCTGGGCATCCCCGAGGCCGAAAAGAAGTACCTGGCCGGGGTGAAGGCCCAGTACGAAAGCGAGGTGGTGTACGGCTCGCTTCGCGAGGAGCTGGCCCGGCAGGGCGTGATCTTTACCGACATGGATTCGGCGGTCCGCGAACACCCGGACCTGGTCCGCCAATATTTCGCCACTATCATTCCGCCCACCGACAACAAGTTCGCCGCCCTCAATTCGGCGGTTTGGTCCGGCGGTTCATTCATCTACGTGCCGCCGGGGGTCCGGGTAGAGTTTCCCTTGCAGGCGTACTTCCGCATCAACGCGGCCAATATGGGCCAGTTCGAGCGGACCCTGATCATCGTGGATGAGGGGGCCTACGCGCATTACGTCGAGGGCTGCACGGCCCCCATGTACAGCACCGAGAGCCTGCACTCGGCCGTGGTGGAGGTCATTGCCCGGCGCGGGGCCCGCGTGCGGTACACCACCATCCAGAACTGGGCCAACAACATCTACAACTTGGTGACCAAGCGGGCCGTCGCCTATCAGGATGCGCTGGTCGAGTGGGTCGATGGCAACCTGGGCAGCCGGCTGACGATGAAGTACCCGGCGGTCTACATGCTGGAACCGGGCGCCCGGGGCGAAATCCTTTCGGTGGCTTTCGCCTCGGCAGGCCAGCACCAGGACGCCGGCGCCAAAGTGGTGCACTGCGCCCCCCACACCTCCAGCCGCATCGTCTCGAAGTCGATTTCCAAGAGCGGCGGTCGGGCCAGCTACCGCGGACTGGTCAAGGTCCAGCCCGGGGCCAAGAAGTCCAAGTCGAACGTGGTCTGCGATGCCTTGATCCTTGATCCCCAAAGCCGCAGCGACACCTACCCCTACATCGAGTTGGAAGAGCAGGACGTGATGATCGGCCACGAAGCCAGCGTCTCCCGCATCGGCGAAGAACAGCTCTTCTACCTCACCAGCCGGGGGCTAACCGAGGCCGAGGCCAGCACCATGATCGTCAGCGGCTTTATCGAACCGCTGGTCAAAGAGCTTCCTATGGAATACGCCGTGGAAATGAATCGTTTGATCCAGCTTCAAATGGAGGGAACGGTTGGGTAACGGAGGTCAAGTAAATGGGTCAGGGGTGATAGGGGACCGGTGTCAGGGACCAAGGAGTAGGCTCACCGGCACTGTGCTGGCCGGTCATCCTGCACGCGGCACTTAGGCGTAGGGCCAGAGAAGTGCGTATTCCACAGCCTGTGGCGCCGGCCTCGACCCCGTCACCCATCAGCCGTCACCCATCACGTAAATATCCATGTCGCTTATCGAGACACACACCGGTTGGACGCCCAAAAGCTTTGAGACTTTCGCCAGGTCCCGCGACGAGCCGGCCTGGCTCAGTGCCTTGCGCCGCCAGAGCTGGGAGCGATTTCTTTCCACGCCCATGCCGGATCGCAGTGAGGAGGAATGGCGGCGGACCGACCTGCGGATGTTTCGGTTCGAGCGGTTTGGGTTTCCTGGCGGCCCGTCCCCGGCCGCTGCGGTTCCGCCGGCGATGCTGGCGGAGCAGGTGGCCCGGGCTGGCCGACTGGTCACCCTAGATGGGCACCTGCAGGACCACTGGCTGGATGCCCGCTGGGAGGCGGCGGGGGTGCGGTTCGGCTTGCTGGAGGATTTCGTCCGCCGCCACCCCGAGGAACTCCGCGCGTATCTGGAACCGCAGTTAGCGGACACGCCGGGCGACAAGTTCGCCGCCTTGCACGCGGCCCTCTGGTCGGGCGGTACCCTTTTGCTTGTGCCGCGCGGCGTAAGCGTGGACGAGCCGTTGTACAGCCTGATGGCTGTCAGTCCCGGGGGGAGCGATTTCGGCCATACGCTAGTGGTTCTCGAAGAGGGAGCCGAAGCGACCCTGATCTGCGAGCATGCGGGGGGCGGCGAGGGGCCAGGCCTGCACTGCGGGGCCACACACGTTTTCGTAGGCCCTGGGGCCAGGCTCCGGCTGGTGCATCTCCAGGATTGGGGCAAAGGCGTGTGGCATTTCGCCCACCAGCGGGCGTTGGTCCAGGCCGATGCCCGGCTCCAGTGGACCCTGGCCGCCCTGGGCGCCCGGCTGGCCAAGGTGAATCAATATGTGGGACTGGCGGGTCCCGGGGCCGATGCCCAGGTCAACGGCGTGATGTTTGCCGAAGGCCGCCAGCATCTGGCCTGCCATACGTTCCAGCATCATCAGGCCCCCCGGGGCAAGAGCGATCTGTTGTACAAAGGGGCCCTGCAAGACCGGGCGCATGTGGTCTGGCGGGGGATGATCCGCGTGGACCGCGACGCTCAGAAAACCGATGGCTACCAGCGCGACGACAACTTGCTGTTGAGCGAGACCGCACGCGTGGATAGCATTCCCGGCCTGGAAATCCTGGCCGACGACGTCAAATGCACTCATGGGGCCACGGCCGGCCGCGTGGAAGACGAGATGATCTTCTATGCGCAAAGCCGCGGACTGTCGCGCCGCGAGGCGGTTCGTCTGGTCGTGGCCGGCTTCTTCCAGCAGGTATTCGACCGCATTACCATCGACCGGGTGCGTGAGGCGCTGGAGGCGGCCATCGGGCAGCGCGTGCGCGATCATGCCGAGCCGCCAGGATAGCCCCACTCAATTGGGCGCAGGCGGCGCTCGGCCACTCGGCCCGTCTTTGGGCCACATACCCTGCGATATTCGCCGGTTTGATTGCGACAAAGGAGCACCATGTCCCAAAGCCCGTCTCCCGGACCCCAGTACGTGCGTGTGTGCCGGGTCGGCGACGTTCCCGATCCCGGCAAAACGGTGGTCGAAGTGGGCGACCGGCTGGTCGCGCTGTTTCACGTGGCAGGCCGGTTTTACGCCCTGGATGACCTCTGCACCCATGACGGCGGCCCCCTGGCCGAAGGCGAACTCCAGGACCATACCATCCGCTGCCCGCGGCACGGGGCATTGTTCGACATCCGAACGGGCCAGGCCCTCACGATGCCGGCCACGCAGCCGACGGCCAGCCACGAGGTGAAGGTTATCGGCGACGAGGTCTTCGTCCGCATCCCGGAGGAGTGACGCATGGCAATCCACGAATCGTCGGTCTATGCCGCCCTCCGCCAAGTGCACGACCCAGAATTGGGGATCAACGTCGTGGACCTGGGTTTGGTGTACGAAGTGGCGGTGCAACCCCGGGAAGGCAAGTCCGACATTTACGTCAAAATGACCATGACCAGCCCCGCCTGCCCTGCAGGGCCCGAATTGATCCGCGACGTCCGCGAGGTCCTGCAAGCTCTGGGCGACGAGGTAGGCAACATTACCGTCGAGGTCGTCTTGGATCCGCCCTGGACTCCCGACCGCATGACCGACGAGGCCCGGGACGAACTGGGGTTTTATTGAACATGAAGCCTCGCCAGAACTGCGCACGAGGACACTGCCGGCCGCGCCGGCACACTCCTCTCTTGGAAAGCCGATAGACGAAGGCCGTTTCGGCAGGCAGGAGGGCGTCGTCCGAGGGGGCGGGAGGAGCGCGAGGCCGAGTTCCTCAACCCTCCAGCCCGCCCCATTCACCAGCGGACGCGCCCCGGGCCCCCCTATCCCGCCAGTTCTGCCGCCACCTTTTCAAAATACGCCACGCACTGGGCGATCTCGGGCAGCGAGTTTTCCCAGTTGTACTCGTATTCGATCGAGAACGGGGCGCGCAGGCCTTGGCGATGCACCTCCTTGAGGATTTCCCGGATCGCCGCCTTGCCCGTCCCCCACGGCACGTCGTGGGCTCCCGGGCCAAAGGTGTTGAGGTCTTTAAAATGGAAGGAGATGATGCGGCCCTGGAGCTTGCGCACAGCAGCCAGCGGCTCGATGCCTGACCGCATCCAGTGCCCGGTGTCGGCACAGGCCCCGATCCGCTTGCTCCGTCCCTTGCACGCGTCCAGTACCGTGTCGGGGTTCCAGTAGGGCGAAGGCTTGGGATGATTGTGCAAAGCCACGGAGATGCCGTATTCTTCGCACAATCGCTCAATAGTGTCGAAGGCATCTTGGCGCGGTTCGGAGACGATGACTTCGATGCCCATCTCTTTGGCGAAGTCGAAGACCTTTCGCGACGCCTTTTCGTCTTTCGATAACCCCACGACGCCGTAGCATACCAGCCGGGTGTTGGCCTGCGCCAGCTTGTCTTTGACCGCCTGCCGGGCCTCGGCCGACATGTCGTGCCCCACGCGGACCTCGGGCTGTTGGGGGGAGAGTTTCTGGCCCGGGTACATCTCCAGGTATTTCAACCCCAGCGAGGCGTTTTTGTCCACAGCCTCGAAGAAGGTGAAGCGGTTGAAGCTGTAGGCTTGGCAGCCGAGGCGCCAGCCGAGCTTTTCGGCCGAGGGCGCCCCGCGCGTTGCGGCGGCGTGGCTTGGCTGCGCAAGGGGCCCGGCCAGTGCCACCCCGGCTGCGACCGCGCTGGTGGCCAGAAACTGCCGACGCTCGATGTGGTACATCGTTGAACCTCGTGGCTATCCCATCGAATCGGGTTATGGACTGCACGCATTATAAGGCGCCGGTGGTTGGTGGAAACCCACAGGCCGACTATAATGCAAAATGGGGCCGCGGTGGTCCCCGGCTTGGGTGCCCGCAACGCCGGTTTTGGGCATTGCCGGCACCGCCCGGTGTACCGAATCCGCTGGCGGGCGATCGATCAAGACGGGGGGCGGCTCGGATTGCCTGCCCTGCGCGGCTGACCAGATATCAGTCCTTATGCAGTCGTCCTCGGCCCGAAAAGTGCCAGGAAGTTCCAGCGGGAGCCCCGCCCAACCCGCCGGGGTCCCGGCCCCCTCGTCGGAAGACCAGCCCACGGTCATTTCGGGGCGCGGGCCCATGCCGGTCGAGCCGCTGGATGCTGCCCCGCCCAGCCCGCCCCGCGTTGGCCCCGGCAGCCGCTTGGGCTCCTTCGAGCTTTTGGAATGCGTGGGTGGCGGGGGCATGGGCCGGGTGTATCGGGCCCGTGACCTCGTTCTCGACCGCATCGTAGCCGTCAAAGTCCTCTCCCGCGAGCAGGCCGCCGATGCCGAAACCCTCTTGCGATTCCGCAACGAGGCGCTCTCGGCTGCCCGGCTCAACCACGAGAACATCGTGCAGGTGTACTACGTGGGCGAGGAGGAGGGGCTGCCGTATATCGTCTTCGAGTTCATCGAGGGGCAGAACCTCCGGGCGCGGGTCGAGCAGCAGGGGGGCCTCCCCCTGGCCGAGGCCCTTTCTTACACCCTGCAGGTTACCGAGGCCTTGGCCCATGCTGCCGAGCGGAACGTGGTGCATCGCGACATCAAACCCTCGAACGTGCTGATTACCGCCGAGGGACGCGTGAAGCTCATTGACATGGGGCTGGCCCGGGTGCAGCGCCCCAGCGCCGCGGGCGACCTGACGGCCAGCGGAGTGACGCTGGGCACCTTCGACTACATTTCTCCGGAGCAAGCCCGCGACCCCCGCACGGCAGACGTGCGGAGCGACATTTATTCGCTGGGCTGCACCTTGTTTTACATGTTGGCAGGTCAGCCGCCGTTTCCTGAGGGAACGGTACTTCAGAAACTGCTCCAGCACCAGGCCGAAGACCCTCCCGATGTCCGCCGCTTTCGTCCCGACCTGCCCGAAGAGGTGTCCCGTCTGCTGCGGCGCATGATGGCCAAGGACCCGCGGCGCCGATTCCAATCGGCGGCGGAACTGACCGACGCCCTTTTGCGACTGGCCGAACAAGTGGGCTTGCATCCGCTGGGGTTGACGCCCGGCATGTGGGCCCGGCGACCGCCCCCCGTCTCGCCCTTGCACCGCCACCTGCCGTGGATGGTGCCGGTGGTGCTCCTTTTGGCAATCGTAGTGTTGCTGGACCTGTTGTGGTCCTCGCCCCATGGAGTGCTTCCTGCGGCTCGGCCGTGGGTGGCACAACCGGAAGAGGGAAAATCCATCTCCGGCGACGAGGAGCCCCTGATACCGCCGGAAGAATGGCTTGCCGAGCAAGAAGCCACCCCCTTGTCTCCAGCCCCTGGCGACACCGCGGCAGCCGCACAGCCCGGCGTGGCGCCGGCCGAGGCTGCACAACCGGCCAACACAAAATCCTCTAAGCCTACCGAACTCGCCAGCCCGGCCGCCCCATCGACTCCCTCCCCCGATTCGGCCAAAAGCCCGGGGGGGTCGGCCGGCCCAGGGGCCAGCTCCGCCGCCGGGGACACCGCCAAAACGGCGACGGCCGGCGAGGTCCCTTCGGGCCCTGCGCCCCCCGGAAAAACCGGCGAGCAGCCGGCCTCGTCCGAAGCAGCTCGGGGCGGGGCCGCCGCTACGCCTTCCCGCACCGCCGATCTGGCGCTTGCCAGTCCTGGCGTGCTGATTGTCGATGGCGTGGGCAACTCCCCCAACCGCTTCGCTTCCCTGGCCGCCGCATGTGCCCAGGCCACCAGCGGCAGCGTCATCGAACTGCGATACAACGGCGCGCGCGAAGAGCGGCCGGTGGCCCTCAACAACCTCAAACTGACCCTGCGCGCCGCCGCCGATTACCGGCCGGTGATCTTCTTCCGCCCCTCGGATCCCGACCCGGCGCTTTACCCGCGGGCCATGATCACCCTGGCCTCCAGCCAGTTGACCCTGGTTCAGGTGGGATTGGAACTGGAGATCCCCCGCGAACTGCTGGCCGACTCCTGGTCGCTGTTCGAACTCCAACAGGGCGAGTCGCTGCGGCTGGAGAAGTGCGTACTTTCGATCCGCAACGCGGCAGACGACCGCACCGCATTCCATCAAGAGGTGGCCTTCTTCCGCCTGCGGAGTCCGCCGGGTATGGAAATCCCCATGCCTCCCGGCACCGAACCGGCGGCCCCCTGGGCTGCCCTCACCTTGACCGATTGCATCGCACGGGGCGAAGCGGTGCTGGTCCGCAACCACACGCTGCGCCCCTTCCAATTGACGTGGAACAACGGGCTGTTGGTAACCACGGAACGGCTGCTGGTGGCTGACGGCGGCGACCGCAGCCCGCTGCCCGGCGACGGGATGCGCCTGGAGCTTCAGCACCTCACGGCCGTCGTACGCGGAGGACTGTGCCTGCTTCGGCAAAGCGAGTCGGCACCCTATGCGCTGCCGCTGGCCATCAATTGCGTCAGCAGTATTCTGGTGGGAAGTCCTCGCGCGCCGCTCATCGAGCAAACCGGCTTGGCCACCAAAGAACCCTATGACATGGTGCTCTGGAACGGCGAACGGAACTTCTACGAGGGGTTCGGCGCGTTTTGGACCGTAGCGCCTTTGCAGCCGCAGTGGCGGCCCGCTCCCCAGACCGGCGAGGCTTGGGCGGCCTATTGGGGCCCCCAACGCGAAATCCTCCCCATGTTCAATCGGGTGCAATGGATGAAACTGCCGCCGGC
>Ga0315298_1007030_pt1 | contig 15021 bp, 10 predicted proteins | sample WHS_1_MG_FD_203077 | JGI IMG/M metagenome (GOLD analysis project Ga0315298, IMG submission 203077) | Extremophilic microbial mat communities from Washburn Hot Springs, YNP, Wyoming, USA - WHS_1_MG | ecosystem: Environmental > Aquatic > Thermal springs > Hot (42-90C) | place: USA: Wyoming... | reverse complement strand
CGTCTGCCGGGCGGCCTCCAAATTGGTTTGCCAGCGGACCGCTTGCTGAGCTGCTACGGTGGAAGCGGCCGCCAGCATAGCCATACCTACCAGCAGCGCTTGGCAGTGCGCCCGCATGTGCCGAACCCTCGCTCGAAGGGGTGTAGATGGGAAACGGGGGAAAAGGGCCGAACATTATCGGCCCTATCCATATCGGACCCAGGGTGGCAAAAAGTGTGGGAAATCTAATGGACGAGGCCAAATTTGCCGATGCAAGCCACACAAGGCGGGCCGGAGGGGCCTAAAAGTGTGGTTGCGGAGCAAACTCTTGCACGGAGCCACAAAACGGGGTATAAGTTAATCGGTGGGGCGCAGGACCGCGCTGCACAGCCTCTGGGGGTTTGGTAAGCAGGGGGCTGGAGGGATCGGGCGGCAGCCCCGCGGATTTCCGCTCCCCGGGGCTTGACACGCGGGACAAGGCCGGTAAGATAGCGATAGTTTGAGTTCTCCCTGGCAGGTTGACGCTGCGGCCCATTGATCTCGAATCTCGGGGCCGGTCTTCGCCGGGACCAGTGTGTGCCGGCAATGGAGATATAGAGGCTTCTCGACCTGGTGTATTCCGCCGGTCATCGCCGTTGACCCTACTCGGTAGGGAGGTGGACCACAATGGCGGGCGACGGGCATGGCCAGCGGACTTCGCATTGGTCGCAGAACAAGCGCTCGCAAGGCGTCCTGCCGGACATGAGGCGATAATCGTCGCAGGACGGAAATTGGTTTCTCGGTGAGCGGTGCTGGCCGTCGCCGCCGGTCCGCTCGGTGCTTCAGGGGCACTGCCGAGCCGGCGCACAGGGTGCGCCTACAGGTTCCCTCTTTTGTCAATGCTCAGGTAGTTCGATCATGGGAAAGAAGAAACGGGGCCGTGTTTACGGCAAGAACGGCTTGCACGGAAGTTACGCCCGCAGCCGCTTCCGATCGCTGCGGGAGAGTTCCTTGACCCCCGTGCCCAGCAGCAACGGCCAGGAGCCGGAACCGGCCGACAATGGCGAACCGGGCGAACTCCGGCCTGGAGGCGGGGTCCTGGAGATGCATCCCAACGGTTACGGGTTCCTTCGCGACCCCGAGGCCAACTACATCCGCCAGCTCAGCGATCCCTTTGTGCCGGGCAGCATGATCGAGAAGTACAACCTCCGCGAAGGGGTGTACATTCGCGGTCTGGTGCAGCCGGCCCGGCGGCAGCAGGGCCCACGCCTCCGCGAAATCCACGACGTGGACGGCATGCCGCCCGAGCAGTACCCCTCGGTCAAGACCTTCGACCAACTCACGCCCATCAACCCCGAGTTTTGGCTCCGGCTGGAGACCGGGCCCACGCCCATCACCACACGGGTGATGGACCTGCTGACGCCCTTGGGCAAGGGTCAGCGGGCCTTGATTGTGGCCCCGCCCCGTACCGGCAAGACCATCCTCTTGCAGCACATCAGCCAGGCCATCGGCAAGAACTACCCGGAGATCAAGCAGTTCATCCTTTTGATCGATGAGCGGCCCGAAGAAGTTACCGACATGAAACGGAATGTCCCGGGCGAGGTGGTGGCCAGCAGCCTGGACCGGGACATCGAAAGCCATGTGCGGCTCTCGCAACTGATCGTCGAACGCTGCCGCCGCTTGGCCGAAATGGGCAAAGATGTCTTCCTGTGCCTCGACTCCATCACCCGCCTGGCACGCGCGTTCAACAAGTGGGTGGGCAACACCGGGCGCACCATGACCGGCGGCGTGGACATCAAGGCCATGGACATCCCCAAGAAACTTTTTGCCACGGCCAGGTTGTTCGAGGAAGGGGGCTCGCTGACCATCGTGGGCACCGCCTTGATCGATACCGGCAGCCGCATGGATGAACTGATCTTTCAGGAATTCAAAGGCACGGGCAACATGGAACTGGTTTTGGACCGTCGGTTGGCCGATCGCCGTGTGTGGCCGGCCATCGATATCACCCAGTCCGGCACGCGGCGCGAAGAGAAACTCCTCCCGCCCGAAACCCTCCATGCAGTCACCATGCTGCGCCGGACACTGGCCAGCATGCATCCGGTCGACGCCATGGAACAGTTGACGGCCAAGCTGGCCAAGTTCAAGTCCAATCAGGAATTCATCGACCTCATCTCCGGGGCGCACGTGGTCGATTGAGCCGGGGGCTGCTCCGGGCAGGCCAACGTACGCCGGGATCCGGGCAGGCAGCCGTTGCACAGCGCTACCGGTAGTTGCGCGGCACACCTTCGGCGTTTGACGGCAGACCTCGGCAACCCCGTAGAGGCACCCCAATCGCACCGTGGCAGGGAATCTGCGCTTTCTCGCAAGTGGCGTTGCGAAAACCAGAAGTCGCCAGCCAATTGGCCTAATAGCTATCGGGTTTCCTCACGAATCAGGGCCGCCAAACGATTCCGATTGGTGTGGCGCTACCGGTGGCTATGGGCAATGTCTTTCATACCTAGGACTTAGGATTATGCCAACTTCGGGGCCGGCCAGAGGCAGAGCGGCCCGCAGGGGCGGATGCCGGTCGCGGCGGTTCTCAGCGGCGTCTGCCACGGTCTAGGATATTACCAAGCCAATTAGGTAATATAATAATAACTATTAGCGAGTGCAGGATTCCTGTTAGTAACCGGCCAAGTACAATCGCGTTTTGATGCTCATTACGGCTGGTTTTCTTAAGGAGTCCCGCTGGTGAACCTGAACCGACCCAATGCCAATGACGCGACCGGGACGGTCAACCGCTCCCGCTCCGTGGTCCCGCAGTCCGGCTTGTGCTCACGCTGCCTGGATGGATGCAAGGGAAACTGCGAGGTGTTCCAGGCCAGTTTCCGCGGCCGGGAACTGATCTATCCCGGCCCGTTCGGCGAGGTGACCGCCGGGGCGGATAAAGACTACCCGGTCGACTATTCGCACCTGAACATTCAGGGATACGCCTTGGGGGGCAATGGCCTCCCGGAAGGGCTGCCGGCCAATCCCGACACCTGCGTTTTCCCCGCCGTGTCGATCGCCACCGAGTACGGCTGGGACCGCAAGGTCCGCATGGCCGCCCCGGTGTTCACCGGCGCGCTGGGCTCCACGGAAATCGCCCGCAAAAACTGGGAGCATTTTGCGGTGGGGGCGGCCATCTCGGGCATCACGCTGGTCTGTGGCGAGAACGTCTGCGGCGTCGATCCGCAACTGGAACTAAATGCCCAGGGCAAGATCAAGCGCTCGCCTGACATGGACCGCCGCATCGAGACCTATCGCCGCTACCATCGCGGCCTGGGCGAAATCCTGGTGCAGATGAATGTGGAGGACACTCGCCTGGGCGTGGCCGAATATGTCATCGACAAGCACGGCCTGGAGACCATTGAACTCAAGTGGGGCCAGGGGGCCAAGTGCATCGGCGGCGAGATCAGGGTGAACTCGCTGGAGCGGGCCTTGGAACTCAAAAAGCGGGGCTACATCGTCACGCCCGACCCCGAGGACCCGGTCATCCAGCGGGCCTACAAGGAGGGGGCCATCAAGCAGTTCGAGCGGCACAGCCGGCTGGGCTTCGTGGATCGCGAGGGCTTCCTCAAGGAGTGCGAACGCCTGCGCCGCCTGGGCTTCAAGCGGATCACACTCAAGACCGGAGCCTACGGGCTGCGGGAGTTGGCCATGGCCCTGCGCTGGGGGATCGATGCCCGCATCGATCTGTTGACCATCGACGGGGCGCCAGGCGGCACCGGGATGAGCCCCTGGCGCATGATGGAAGAATGGGGCGTGCCGAGCATCTACCTGCATTCGGCCGCCTGGAAGTTCGCCGACCGGCTGGCCAGGCGGGGCTTGCGCGTACCGGACCTGGCTTTCGCAGGCGGTTTCAGCGCTGAGGACCACGTGTTCAAGGCCCTGGCCCTCGGCTCGCCCTTTGTCAAGGCGGTATGCATGGGGCGGGCCCTGATGATCCCCGGCATGGTCGGCAAGAACATCGGGCTGTGGATGAACAACGGCGGCCTGCCCAAGACCGTCAGCCAGTACGGCAACACGCTGGAAGAGATCTTCGTGTGCTGGGAGCAGGTGGCGGAACTGGTGGGCCGCGACGAGATGAAGCACATCCCCCTGGGCGCCGTGGGCATCTTTTCCTACGTACAAAAGCTCTCGGTGGGGCTCCAGCAGCTCATGGCCGGCGCCCGCTGCTTCAGTATCCCGGCCATCACGCGGCGCGAGCTGATGAGCCTGACCCGCGAGTGTGCCGACGTTACCGGCATCCCCTATGTGATGGACGCCTACCGCGAGGAGGCCGAGGCTATCCTCGATTCGTAACGGCCGGCCATAGGGCTTTCCCGAAGATCGCCCAAGGGCCAGAGCGGCTTGCTCTGGCGATTGCGTCGCGGCGCGACGGGGCTGGCTTGTCTTCGCACGATGTGCCACAATGGGCCGCCGGGCCGCTTGGCTGGCGGCCCATGACATGCACCTGCGTACGGAGCACCGAACCATGTCGCCCCTGGCCGGGTTGACCCTGATCCTGGCGGCCGCAGCGCCCGCCCTGCCGGAAAAAAGGGTGTCGCCGCCGCAGTGGCGCGTTACGGTCGAGGCCGAGGAAGAGGTGTACCGCTTCCAGCCGGCCAACAACGGGGCGGGGCCCCTGTGGTGCAGCGGATCGACGTGCCTGGTTCGCGTGGGTCAGGAGGTGTTCGCCAGCGGCCTGGAGACGCTGGCCGGCGCTAAGCCGCTGAACAATTGCCGGTGGCTGCTGTTCCGCCGCAATGCAGGGGGCTGGGAACAGGTGCAGGCCGATCCGCGTGGCCGCACCCGCGAGCCCTGCCCCCTGGCCACCTTTGCCGGCGGTCCGGTGTTTTTGTCCGCCAATCCTACGCTGGTCGAAGACCCCGAGGTTCATGCCGGCCCGGCCCGCCCGGAAATCCTCCAGTTCGATCCTGCCCGGCCACAAGACCCGTACAAGACGCTGCTGCCCCGCTGGGCCGGCCAGCCCAGTTTCACCGAACATTCGTACCGGAGCCTGGCGGCCGATGGCCAGCGACGTGAGCTGATTCTCTTCCAAAACGTCGGTTATACCCACGCCGAGTGGGCGTTTCTCGATGACCGCGGCCAATGGTCCGCCCACGGGCAACTGGTGTTTCCGTTCGGCAAAGAGTATGAGAAGCCGCGGGCTATCCGGGTCTGTTACCCCACAGTGGCCCTGAAAGACAGGGCCGTGTATTTCTGCGGCGTCAGCGACATCGAGGAACCGAACTCCGCGTGGCGCGAATTCAAGCGCAAACTGACCGGCCGAAGCTGGGACTTCGACTTCCGCCGGCTGTTTTACACGTGGAGCCGCGATATCACCAGCGGCAAGTTCGAGCCCTGGGTGGAGATTGCGTCGCGCGAGAAGACGGCCGGCTGGATCATGCCCGCCGACTTATGGGTCGGTCCCGATGGTGCGGTACACCTTTTGTGGCTGGAACGGGCCATCGACCCCCGCCTGCGGGAGAAGTTCTTTCCGCATGAGAAGCAATCGCATGCCCTGAACTACGCTGTGGTTCGGGAAGGTAAAGTGGTGCTCCGCCGGAGCCTGATCGAGACGCACGAGGGGCAGCCGGGCCCGGTACCGACCGCGGCCCGATTCCATGTAACGCCCGAGCCCCGGTTGTTCGTATTTTGCCATGCGACAGGCGGCGGTCCGGGCAAGCCGCCGGTTCCAAACTGCCTGTTCGAGGTGCTGCCGGATGGCTCGGCGGGCCAAAGTGTCCAGGTCCCGATGCGGTACCCTTTGTCCGCATTCTTCACAGCCACGCCGCGCGCCGGGTCGGCCCCGTCACAGATCCTCGATCTCCTCGGCACTAGCACCAGCCAGCCGCTCAGCATCCGTTACGCGCGGATAACCGTGGCCCGAAGCGAGGATTCAAATAGGAAGTCTCGCACACCAAATCCCAAGGCCCTATGAGCAAACCCATCCCCCAAAAAAACGAAAACCAAGGTGCGAGGCCAAGAATCGCTAGGACGCTGACCTAGGTCAGCGGGTGGAGCCCCCCCTGCGCACGAGGATCCGCTGAACCTTCGCGTCGCCGGAGTATTGGCTACTTGGGGGCTGGGGTTGGGCGATTGGGCAGTCGGGCTGTTCCCGTCGCCGCGTGTTTTTGGTTCGCTTATGCGCGGCCAATTGCGCAGCGGCGCATTCTTGCGAAAAATCCCGGCGAAGCGACTTGTCGGCTATTGACAAGAAAGGTCATGCGCCTAGCATGAGTACGGCTTGAGTAGAAGGTTATAGTAGTCCTGTTGAGGGGGCGCCAGCACCGAGGATTTGGGCCATGCGCAAGGGCATCATCTCGATTCTGACAGCGGGATTGGCGGCCTTCCTACTTTTGACCAACTGGGCGAGCCGGTTGCATGCCGAGCCGCTGTTGCAACTTTATTTGGAAGGCGCGACCTACGACACCGAAACCGATACTTGGGTGGCCGCGCCACCGGGCTCCTCCAACGGCCAGCCGCTCCGCTTATGGGCCATCGGCAATGTAGCCTCCACGCCTTTGCACAAGATCGAAGGCGTGCGACTGTCGATTGCTTACGACAAGAGCTGGCGCGATGGAGGCAACGAGCTGATCTTTACCTTCACTCCGAGCACAACCGGCGGCTACGGTGGCTATGACGACCCATCGACGCCCAGTGCGCCCACCTTTCTACAGTACGGAGCCGAGAACACCCGGCCAATCCTTGGCGACGGAACTCCCTTGCCGTGGCACGGCATTTTCGGCCCCGGCACGGTGTGGCAGGAATTCGCCCTGGGCGATTTTACTCTGATGGACTCGCCCATCGGCGACTTCATCAATGTGTTCCCGACTATTCCGACGGTCAATTCTAATAGTACACCGCGCGGGCAGATCAACGTGTATGAAATCACAGTCGCCTGGACCGGCGGGGTGAGCGCCAGCGGGGCGGAGATCCATTTCGATCTGTATAACCATTATGAGGGCGGGAATCACATCAAGGCCCGGTTTGCGCCGTTTTCGCACGATACGGATGCTACAGCGCAGATCGTGCCGGCACCGCCGTCTTTGGTGGGACTACTGAGCATGGGGGCCATGGGTGCTGTGATTCAATTGGGCCGGCGGCTCCGGCGCAAGGCTTGACGGCATGGGCTGCGGCATGCCAAGGGCCACGTGGCGGCCTGGGGCAGCCATCGGGTGCCCGGTGCGCAGGCAGCGTTCTTGATAATCGGCCTCGGGTGGGTGGTGGCTTCGGTGGTGCTCGGCTGGTAAACTGGGCCTCCATGGCGACGCCTACCGGGGGAATCTGCGACCAGACCATGGTGGTCATCCTTGCCGCCGGCAAGGGAAAGCGCATGGGCCGCCCCGATCTGGTGAAGGTGTGCTTCGAGATCGACGGCACACCGGCCATCAACCGGCTGATAGGGGTCTTCAAGCGCCAGCGGTTCCGGCGGTTCATGGTGGTGGTGGGTACGCGGGCCGAACAGGTGCTGGCCACGGTCTCGGCAGTCCATCCCGGCGTGCTGTTCGTGCATCAGGAGCCGCAACTGGGGACAGGTCATGCGGCCAAGGTGGCGGCCGAGGCCCTGGATGCGCTGGGCTTTGACGGCTACGTGCTGGTGGCCATGGGCGACAAGTATCTTGAAGAGCCCGCCCTGGAAGCCCTGGTCACCGGCTACGTGAAGCAGCGGGCTGACCTGGCTCTTTTGACCATCCCGCGTTCGGCGGCCACAGCGGGTTCGGCCGGCCGGGTCTTCGTCGACGAGGATGGCCAAGCCCTGGACATCATCGAGCGGATCGATCTGGCCCGGCAGATGATCGCCGACGACTTGCGGGCCGCAGCCGCGCCAGGCCAACCCGTGTCTTGCGAAACCGTGTGGGATATCGTGGGCCGGCATATCCCCCAGGCCGATAAGCAGGCCCGGGCGGTGGCCGACCTTCTGGCCTTGGCCCGATCGCGGCCCGCCCTCCACCCCCCGGAAATCGAAGAGGTCCTTCGAGCAGGCAAGTACGATTTGGAGATTGGCGGCAGGCGTTATTCGGGCAGGGAGATCGACCGCCTGGCTGCCGGGGTAAACCCCAGCTTGTATCTCATGCGCATGGAGGTGTTTCGCCAGGCCGTGGGCATGCTCCGCAACGATAATGCGCAAGGCGAGTATTACATCACCGACATGGTGCGGCTTTTGGCGGGCCTGCGCGATGCGGAGGGGCGGCAGCGGTATCGGGTGCGGGCGGTACCGGTCCCCTGTGCCGAGTGGGTGCAGGGATTCAACTCGCCCGACGAACTGCTGGCGATTCAGGACTACGTGCGTCGCAGCAAGCTGCGGGTGGCGGCGGAGGCCGAGGTGCGGCCGGCGCTGGACCCTTCGCAGTACGCCACGGTCCGGCAATGGCTGGCCAAGATCGAGGCCTGCCGGGCGCCGGTGCGGCGCTGGCTGGCCCGTATCTATGGGCAGCATGAGGCCCTCCACCGCCAGAAGCTGCACGACCTGGCGGCGGTGCTGGAGTGCTATGGCAAGCGGTTCGGCATGGACGAGAAGGTGTGTATCGTGCGGGCGCCGGGCCGAGTCAATCTCATGGGCCGGCACATCGACCACCGGGGCGGCGTGACGAACTTCCTGGCCATCGACCGCGAGACGCTGGCCGTGGCCGGCCTGCGCGACGACGATGCCGTGGTGGCGGTCAACACCCAGCCTGGGCGTTTCAAGGCGGTCGAGTTCCGGGTGGGGGAGCTGATGGGGCGCTTCGCCTGGAGCGACTGGCTGGATTTCGTCAACAGCGATTGGGTGCGGAACCTGCTGTATGCGGCGGCGGGCGACTGGGGCAATTACCTCAAGGCTGCCATGCTCCGCCTGCAACACCGCTACCAGGACGTGCGGGTGCGGGGGCTGAACCTGGCCATTTCGGGCAACGTGCCCATCGCCGCAGGCCTCAGCAGCAGCTCGACGCTGGTCGTGGCCACGCTCCAGGCCGCCATCGCCCTGAACGGCTTTGATCTGACCAGCCAGCAGTTCATCGACCTGTGCGGCGAAGGCGAGTGGTTCGTGGGGTCGCGGGGCGGGGCGGGGGATCATGCGGCGATCTATCTGGGCCAGCGGGGCAAGATCGCCCACGTGGGTTACCTGCCGTTCCGCGTGGAGCGTGTGTTCGATGCCCCGGCGGATTACCAGCTTCTGGTGGCCAACAGCCACATCCCGGCGCCCAAGAGTGCGGCGGCCCGCGACCAGTTCAACTCCCGCATCGCCGCGTACAACTTGGGCCTGGCCCTGCTCAAAAAGCGCTGCCCGGAGCTGGCCCCTTCGGTGGAGCATTTGCGGGACTTGGACGCGGCGCGGCTGGGCCGGCCCCCCAGCGAGATCTATCGCGCCCTGCTCCAGGTGCCGGAAACGATGACCCGCAAGGATTTCCGCGACACCCTTTGGCCGGAATACCGCGAGTTGGTCGAGGCGAACTTCGCCACCCACGCCGAGCCGCCCTGCTATCATCCCCGCGGGGTGTTGCTGTTCGGCATCGCCGAAATCCAGCGCAGCCGGCAGACGGTGCCCCTGTTGGAGTCGGGCGAGGTGGAGGCCTTCGGCCGGTTGATGCAGATCAGCCACGATGGCGACCGGGTGAGCCGGCCTGGGGCGGACGGCACCTACCAGCCTTGGCAGGCCGATTGCAGCGACGCCCGCTTGCACGCCCTCATCGCCGATCTGGCCAGCGAAGATCCCCAGCGGGTGCTGCGGGCCCAGTTGGCCATGCAGCCGGGCTGCTATGCGTGCAGCACGCCGGAGATCGACGAGCTGGTCGATATTGCCTGCTCGGTACCGGGGGTGGCCGGCGCACAATTGGCCGGCGCGGGATTGGGCGGGTGCGTGATGATCCTGGCCCGCAAAGACAGCGTTCCGAAAGTCCGCAAAGTACTGGCCGCCCGGTACTACCGTCCCCGCGGTCTGGAGCCGGCTGCGGTACCCTGCATCACCGTGGAAGGGGCTGGACTGGTCGCGTTCTAATCGCCGCCCGCAATCCGGCCGGGCCGCCCCCGGGGAGTGCCCCGTCGCCGGCTTCGCACGTATTATTGTCCGGCAGGGTTGTTTGCGTCCGGCGGCCTTGCAGGGGGTGGGCGCGTAGCGACGCGGGACCCTTGGCAAGCCTTCGCCCCGAGGAACCCCCTGGCCCCGCCCAAGGGGCCTGCCGTACCGGGCTGGAAAACGTAACCCCTGACGCAGGAGTTTTTCTATGCAACGGCGTACTTTTTTGGGAGGCGTGGCCGGGGTGGCCGGTGGCTTGGCCCTGCCGGCCCAAGTCCTTTCGGAATCCAAGGCGGCGGCTGAACCGGCCCCTTCCGGTCTGCCCCAGCGGACTTTAGGACGCACAGGCCGCAAAGTGTCCATCGTGGGCTTTCCGGGCTTGTGCCTGATCCATTACGACCAGAAGCGATGCACCGAGGGGCTCCACGCCGCTTTGGACCGGGGGGTGAACTACTTCGACGTGGCCCCGGCCTATGGCAACGGCGATGCCGAGACCAAGATGGGCGTCGGTCTGGAAGGCATCCCTCGCGATCGCTTCTTCCTGGCCTGCAAGACCAACAAGCGCGACCGGCAGCAGGCCCAGTTCGAACTGGAACGCTCGCTCAAGCGACTGAAGACCGATTACTTCGATCTCTATCAGCTCCATCACCTCCGCTACCCGGACGAAGTCAAGCAGGCCCTGGGCCCCGGCGGTGCCATGGAAGCCATCCTCAAGGCCAAAGAACAGGGAAAGGTCAAGTACATCGGTTTCTCGGCCCATACCACCAAAGGTGCCCTGGAAGCCATGCGCGGCTTCTCGTTCGATACGGTGATGTTCCCCATCAATTTCGTGGAGCTGCTGCAGCGGGGATTTGGGCAAGCCGTGCTCGAACTGGCCCGCAAGCAAGGGGCGGCCGTGTTGGCCATCAAGACCATGAGCCGCGGACTGTGGCCTGAAGGAGTCCAGCGGACCCGCAAGTGGTGGTACCGGTCCGTGGAAGAGGCGGACGAAGTGGACCTGGCGTGGCGGTTCACCCTTTCGCAGCCCGGCGTGGTGGCGGGGTTTCCCCCAGCGTTCCTGGACCTGTTGGACAAGGCGATCGAGGCCTGCCGCAACTATCGGCCCATTACCGACCCCGAGGTGGACCGCCTCCGCGAGATCGCCAAGACGTGTCTTTCGGTCTTCGAGCGGGAAGAGGCCAAAGTGGCGACTGGCCCGTGTGGCCAACCGGTGTTCGCCGACAGCCCGCACGAATGCGGCGGGCAAGCGATCGCCTGAGTGGCGCCAAGGGGCCACGGAGAGCGGAGGGCCGCTTCGTAGGGAAGCTTATCGTGCCCAAGGGGGCCTTATTGGCCTTGGGCCCAGGCTTGCAGTATTTCACGCCGCTCGGCCGGGCCGCCCAATGCCAGTTTCGCCCCCTTGCCGGCGCCCAGGATCGTATCATAGACCGCGATAGCCTGATCGTTGGGCACGAGCTGGCGAACCTGGTAATAGCGAACCTCCAACAGCACGGCCGCGCCAGCGTGGGGCGAAACCACGCGTGAGGCCAGTTGCGTCATCCGCGGTTTAGCGCGATCCACAATGGCCCACGGCACCGATTGCAGGGCGCAGCGGTCATCGACGAATTTCAAGAACTGCTCGGCCAATTCGGCGGCGGGCACTTTGGGCACAGCCAGGCTGGGCGGAGGCACCGGACCCATGGGGCCGGGCATGGCCGGCCCCAGCGGCGCCGGAAACGTCGCCAACACCCGCTCTTCAATCACGTCGAACAGATCGATCCGAAGCGCCTGGGGCGGGGCCGTTTGGGGGACTTGCGTGCCGGCGGCCTCGGGCACCGGTTGCACCACGACCAACAGGTCCAAAGCCCGGCGCTTGGCCGCCGCAATCAACTCGTGTCGCCGTCCGGTGCGGAGCACCGCTACTTGGCGGCAACGGGGGTCACCCGTCTCGGGCCACGCGCCGAACACCCGGTTGGCCAAGCGCTGGTCCAGGCCCGTAACCAAGGCCAGGCTGAGCGTCTTGAGTTCTTTTTCCAGACTTTCGGAAAGGAGCGAGGCATCGGCCCGTTCCACCCCGCAGGCCCATCGCAAACCGAATACCGGCCGATTGCCCAGCGGAAACCATTGCATCTGATCGCGAAACGCAGCGTCGTCGCCGGCCATCAGCTCGACCACGATCTGGGCCAGATACATGCGGCTGGCTTCTTCCAGCGCCGCTTCGATAGGGTTGAGTTCGATGTCGGCCGGCGGTGCCCCTTGGATCACTTTGGCACCGGCAGCCGGCTTGCCGAATTCGGCGGGATTGAACGAAACGAGGTCTTCGGCCGGTGGCAGATCGGCCGGGCTTTGTTTGGTTTGGCCGGCCGCCGGCGGTGCCCCGACCGGCGCCCCTGCCCCAGGGCCTGACGGGCTGGCGGGCGAGGTCGATTTTGTCCCTGCCGGCTGCGACGGGGCGGCCGCTTGCGGCGGAGTGGACGGGGCGCGGGCCATTTGCGGGGCATATTTCCAAGGGTGATCCCGACGATCGACCTCCCGCGTCGTGTACCACACCCCAGCCGCCCCAATGCCCGCACACGCTACGGCCCCCAGCATCCCCAGCATCGCCCCCGCGAACCGCTTCCGATAGGGCGGGGCGAAAAAAGCGTTGTAAAGGAACCAGCACACGGCAGCGAAGAGTGCTACCAGCCCCGCCGCCACTACCAACCAGCTCAACCCCACCCCGAACCGCGGAAACAGCGCCACCATCAGAACGAAAAAAGCCAGCGCCCCCATCGCTGCTATGGCAAGGGCCAGCCGTGTCTCCAGACGCAGCTTGCCGCGGGAGCGGATGTAGGCGGCCTGCGGTTCCAACACCACCGGGCCAGCCGGCGCCTGGTGCTGCAACTCCTCCTCCAGAACATCCAGCAAGGTGGTCGCCGGCGCCGATCCCTCCGTCGAGCCGCCCCCTATTGCAATCGGTGCACCGCAACGCGGGCAGGGGATAACCCGGCCGGCAAACGAATCGGGCACTGTGCACTCAATGGCGCATCGGCTGCACGGCACCCGCAGGGGCATGGCGACCTCGATCGACCCCCAGCTTGCCCCGAGTTACTCAAAAAGCGTTGCGAAAGCCAAGTTTTCCTCGCGACCTTCTGCTCTCCCCCAAAACCTCAGAATAGGGACCCGCGGCCGCGCCGTCAACCGCCAGAGAAGTCATCGAATCGCGTTTTGTACACCGGGAGAGAGAAACGCTGGCCTAGCCTGCCGCCAGCGAACGCAGGCCCCAAGCCGGCGTCTTGTGCCGAGAGGTGCCGAAGATCGCCTCCCGCTTTCCGCCCCGGCGGCCCGTGGCCAGATGCCCCCGTGGGGACTTCCTGCCGTCCGCACCCCGCCCCGATGCGAGCCGATCTTTGCTACCGGTGATACCCCAGCGACTTGATCACCGCCAGCATTTCTTCGTAGGTGATGAACCGCCGGCGGTGGCGGAGTTTGTAGCTGTCGATGGCCTGGGCCAACTCCTTGGCCTCGGGCGAAAGTTCATCGTGACTGTTGGCGAATTGCCGCCGCTCCACACCCGGCGGGCCTATAGAAGTGTCATAGGTCCGCCGATCGACAAACGGTGCACTGGTAACTTCACCTTGGGACATGGCACGCTCCTACTAATCGCGGGCGACGGCACGGGCTGGACAATACCGAAGCGACTTAAAAGAATTATACCCTCTGCGATGGCCAGACGTGGTTTATCCCCGGCCAGAGACGGAAAATGAAAGACCCAGGCGCCACGCGTAGCCGTGTTCTTTTGGCGGCGAGCCTTGGCGCCCCGAGCGAGCGGGAGCCACGATCCAAGCCCGAGCTTAACCCACAGCCTAATCGCATGTTATGCTTGTGCCGCCTGGCGCGGTGTTGCCGGATCTACCGTTGAATGCTGCCGACCGACTGCTGGGCTAATCGCATTCGGTCGAGGAACTGTTGGCTGGGCTGATAATTCGGATCCAGCCGGAGCGATTCTTGAACCGAGGCCAACGCCTCTGCCCCCTTGCCGGCCTGCCATTGGGCCTGCGCAAGGTAGTAGAGCAATTCGGACGAGGGGGGCCCGCGGTGGGCGGCGGCGGCAAGCGATTCTGCGGCGTCGTCGGCCCGGCCCAGCTCCATCTGTACCATTCCCAAAGCCATAAGTACCCCTTGAGGCTCGTCGCCTGGAGGGTAGGAATCGACAAGGGTTTCCAGTACCACCAGCGCTCGCTGCGGCTGGTCCAGCGTGCGGTACACCTCGGCCAGTTCCCACCGGAGTTGGCGGTCCGAAGGGGCATAACTGATCGCCCGGTGCAAATCCGCAAGGGACTGCTCGGTTTTTCCCAAAGCCCGCTGGACGCGGCTGCGGGCGGCCCAGGCCGCCGCTGACTGCGGATCCAGATCCAATGCCTCCTCGGCCGATTTTCGCGCTAAGTCCAAGCGACCAAGTGCCAAGTGCATTTCTGCCAGGCGCACCCGCACGGCCGCGCTACGAGGTTCCAGCCGGGCCGCCGCTTGAAGCTGGGCCACGGCTTCCTCGCGATGCCCGCCGTTCCATAAGGCCTCGGCATAGGCTTGTCTCGCCTCGGCGTTGGCCGGATAGGCCCTCACGGCTTGGCCCAACAGTTGCTCAGCCTGCCCCCACTGCGAGCGATCCATAGCTGCCACCCCCTGCTGCCACAGTTGGCGGCTGGCGGCCAAGCGGCCCGGCATGGGGCCATCCATTCCGGGGATTCTGCACCCCACTGCCGTTGCCCCAGCCACCGCCAGAATCCACCATTTTCCGGGGTAGCCGTTGCGCATGAGCCGTCGTCACGTCTCGGGCCGGAATGCCGTTCCCAAAACCGCCCCGGGTTTCCGTTTCACTAAGATGGCATCATAGCGGGCCTCCCCAGTTGGGGCTATGCCAGTTACGGTTTTCCAGGCCAAGCAATCGGGTGCACGTCAGCTTTTGTAGAGATTGGCGGGGGGCCAAAAATGTCAATAGGAGAATCCGGGGATTGTCTGGTAAAATGGCCGCGTTGGGGCGATTTGGTCAAGCCAGGACATAGGGTTACGGAGGACGATCATGGACGGTCAGACGCAGGCGTTGGAGG
>Ga0315298_1007029_pt1 | contig 15021 bp, 12 predicted proteins | sample WHS_1_MG_FD_203077 | JGI IMG/M metagenome (GOLD analysis project Ga0315298, IMG submission 203077) | Extremophilic microbial mat communities from Washburn Hot Springs, YNP, Wyoming, USA - WHS_1_MG | ecosystem: Environmental > Aquatic > Thermal springs > Hot (42-90C) | place: USA: Wyoming... | reverse complement strand
CTGTCCCCAAATCCGGGTGCCCCGGGCCAGCCTCGACCGCCTGACCGGCGCTTGGACAGGTCCAGCAGGTCAAAAGTCCGGCCCCCCCGGGCCAAATGTTGTGTCTGTCCCTCTATTTGCCCGCCGAGCGGCAGAACACCGTGTCTGTCCCCATATCCCGGTCACCATGCACCCTTTCGGACACTCCGTTGAAAGTTGAGAGTTGAACGTTGGACGTTGAACGTTCCTGATCGGCGTACCGGACATCGTGTCTGTCCCCATATCTGGGTGCGCGTGTGAGAAATCCGGCGGTCCAGGCCAAATATCGTGTCTGTCCCCATATCCCGCCCACCATGCACCCTTCCGATCACCCCGTTGAAAGTTGAGAGTTGAGCGTTGGACGTTGAACGTTCCTGATCGGCGTACCCGACATCGTGTCTGTCCCCATATCTCGCTGCGCGTGTCAAAAATCCGGCGGCTCGGGCCAAATATCGTGTCTGTCCCCATATTCCGCCCACCATGCGCCCTCTCAGTCATCCGGTTAAAATTTGAGTGTTGAAAGTTTGACGTTGAACGTTCCTGTTCGGCACATCGGACATCGAGTCTGTCCCCATATCTGGCCCGCGCAGATTATCCAATATAATACTTCGAACTTCGAAGGCCGCGCCATCGTGTGCGCGCTGCTCGCTGCCAGAGAAGTAGATAATGGCAAACTGAGCGAACCCGGAGTCTGGAAATCTGCGCAACTGTGATCGATTTCTCATTGTTACTATTCAGCGAGGCGCGACTGAGTGCCAAGCATGGAGCCAACGCCTTTGTCCCGGCGGGATCATTCGGTTGCGACCGTGCGGCTCTGCCGGGTTTGCGGGTCAGGAATGAACCCGCCGCTGTTTTGTCATTGCACATGGCACGGGTAATCAGTCCTAATTCCCACATCCGACCGCGGTACACAAGCCATCGGTGCTAAGCAAAATCAGCAGGCTGGACTCGCGACGGCAAAGATGCAGGCCGGTTTCAAAATTGTTGTTGTCAGTGATATTCATTACGCATGCCCTGCGGAGCAGGAACGGCGGGGATTTGAAACTCGCGTGATACGCAATCCGCTGCTTCGTCTCTTTGTCAGTGCGTATCGACGCCATATCTGGGTCGGCGACCCATTCTCGCATAACCATCTGGTAGGGCAGTTCATCGAAGCTGCGGGCGAGCCGGACCTTGTCGTTGCCAACGGCGACTATTCATGTGACACGGCGTTTGTCGGGTTGTCCGATCACGCCGCATTTCAAAGTGCAGAAGCATGTCTGGCAGCCATTCGCGCCCGGTTCGGCCAGCGGTTCAGACCTGTTTTTGGCGACCATGAACTGGGCAAGGTCAGCCTTTTTGGCGGTGTCGGCGGCCTGCGCTTGGCGAGCTGGGAACGCGCAGTCAATGAACTCGGACTGGAACCGTTTTGGCACAGCACGGTCGGTCGGTATGTCCTCGTCGGCGTTGTGTCGTCATTGATTGCTCTGCCCGTGTTTGAACCCGAGACGTTGCCTGAAGAACGACCCGCGTGGCAGCGCCTGCGCGAAATCCACTTGAACAGCATACGTTCAGCATTCGCTGCGTTGCGCGCTGACCAACGAATCATCCTGTTCTGCCACGATCCAACGGCTCTCCCGTTCCTCGCGGCAGATGAGCAGATCAGAGACAAGATCACCCAAATCGAACTCACTGTGATTGGTCATTTGCACACGCGGTTCATATTGCACGTCAGCCGCGTTTTGTCCGGCATCCCCCCGGTAAGGTTCGCAGGCAACACCGTCCGCCGCATGACCGAAGCACTTCGCATGGCACGCAAATGGCGACCCTTTAAAATTCGACTCTGCCCGTCGCTTGCAGGATCGCAGTTGCTCAAAGACGGCGGATTTGGCGTGCTCGAGATTGATCCCGCCGGCGCCAAACCTGGTGTTTGGCGTGTTCAACCTCTGCCATGCCACTGACCGCTGGCCGCCGACCGCACACCATCGGTTGTACGCAGAAAGTTGGAACGAAGTTCTGGAGTTTCAGAGCGGTTGCCGGTCTCAGTGCTCGATGCCAAAGCCAAATCATTTACCCGCGCCTTCGCTCAGCGCGGCGCAGCCGCAGCCGAACGCTCGTGTCGCGACAAGCGCGCTGGTTGCAGGAATACTGCTGTGTCGCGCCGCGCTGAACGGAGCGACTTCGTCGCCCGCTCGGGGAGATGCGAATCGGATCAGCGGACGAACAGTTCGCAGGCAAAGGTCTTGCACCACGCGCCGATCTGCGATTTCCGCGCAGATTATCCAATATAACACTCCAAAGGCCGGACTGTTGTAACCGCACCGCTCGCTGCCAGAGAAACAGGCACTGACAAATTGAGCAAACTCGCAGCCCGAAGATCTTCGCAAATATGATCGATTTCTCAATATAACAGTGTAGCCCAATAAACCTTGCACTTCGCGCTTCGCTGGGTCCGCAAACTCGAACGCGTGTATCGTTACATGCCAGGTGCTGGCGGCACAGGCACAGGCTGCTGGATCATCACGTCGCCGGGTTGAGAGGCGTTCGGTTCTCCCGGCATGGGCGGAAGCGGTGGAGCCGGGATCCCATACCTTCGCAACAGCTCCTGCTGCGCCCTCATGTTTTGTATCTGTTGTTCCGGCGAAATATCTGGCTGGGTTGCTTGAGCATCCTGTGTTCCGATGACATTTGGTGCGACAAACGCGCCACCGCTCGCCGGTAATCTGGTCGGCCGTGTCGGAATCGATCTCATCCCGCTCGGGTTTTGGGCGGTTGTAGATGGGAACGCACCGGTCGCCGGTTGCACTGTCGGCTGCATTCCGGGTCGTGGCACCGAAGTTACCGTGCTGCCAGGTGCCCCTGGCTGGACGGCGGCCACAGCCACGCCTGGTTGTGGTGTGCCGGGCCGACCCTGCGCAGGTGCGACTGGGGCTTTCAGACCGTTGTCTTGGAAGTTCAGGCTCAGCTCTTTCCCGCCATAGACAACACGAACCACACCGGCCCGTTCATCAATCGCAAGCACCTCGAGGTTCGTTATGAAAGTGTCTTTTTCGCCTTCGCGGACCAGATCGGATATGACCTGTGGTTTGTTGGGTTCTTGAAGCACAAACATCGCGCGTTTGCCGCCGCCAAGGGTCGTAATACCGGTCAGCTTCAGAGCCGAAGGCGTCACCTGTGGCGTGGGGTCCGGCGGGGGCGTCGGCGGCGGTGGCGGTCGAAGACCAAACGCGTTTCGTGTTATGATGGACTGATAAGGCGACTCGGCAGATTTCGCAGTGTTGGCATCCGCACCCTGTGCAGCATCCGATTGTTCCTGCGCGGGGTCGCTTGAATCAACATCTACCTGTTGTTCCGCGCCCATTGCCGGATTGGGCGGCGCGTTCGTGGAGACACCCACGCCACTGGTGGCGCACCGTGCTGTCGAATCCAGTCCAACGAGTGCCGCCAATAAAGCTGCAGCGTAAACTGCCGTCTGGTCGCGCAATTTCATACGCATGTCTAACACCGGTATCTGGCGTTTGTTGCATCATGGCGCCAGACTATCCGCTGTTCCCGCTTGGCCAATCCACAATCCTTCACCACAGGCCGCATGTCAAATGGAACTTCGGGGTGCAATCCGGGCTTGCACACTGCCGGCCAGGTTGCCGGACCTGCCGGGTACCAACCACGCTTGCACATGCGATCAGGCAACAAAACGACTGAAAAACGACACGTGTCTGTTGGAGCATTCACCTCGATCGATCTCACCGCCTGACCAGACCAAGAGGGCCAAAGCTTCATTCCAGCGAGATTTCCGGGCCCGCAATACTTGGCAGTGTAGCGCGGCAGAGCACCAAGCCTGCATCGAACGCATTTGTCCGACCGGGATCCTTCGGTTGCGGTTGTGCCGCACTGAGGCATTTGTACGCCTCCAATTTCAATGGCCCCGTTGTTCGGCGGCAGACCCTGCGACGCCCCTGGAAAACGCGACTGCAAATGGCAGAAGGGACGCACCGGTCACACCTACAGACGATAAAGTTGACACCACAACCTGCCGGCTTTCACCGGCCCGTCTCCGGCCAAGAAAGCGCCTTGGCACTGTTACCAGCTTTGCTATAGCACTTCGGTGCGGCCCGGCATGGCAACCGGATAATTGCCGCCGGCATCGGGCATAACTGGCGGATTCGACGTGTCAGTCAGTTTGTCCAGGCCGGGTGCAAGTTCCAGATTCGAATTGAACGCTTCGTCCCAGGTAATAAGTCTTCCCGATTCGCACGCCATGCGGCCCATGATGGCAGTCAGGTTGGATTTGCAGCAGCGCTCGGTTTCGTTGTAGGGCTTGTCGTTCCGAATCGCGTCAAACAACAGATCATGTTCGACCTGATACTGATCGCAGGGCTGGCCTTTGTAGCGCCAAATCAGGTTTTCCGCTGTTTGTTTGTGGCCTTTGTAAATACGCGGGTCGGGCTGGCCCTCGCCCAAAATGGCCGACCCGGTTGCGCCGTGGATTATGTCGCCAAAGAAATCGAAGCACTTCGAGATGTGCCTGCCCTGGGCGAACATGCGTGTGCCGTCGGCAAACGTGTATTCAGCAGCGTAATGATCGTAGAGTTGATCTGGATCGGTTCTGACCTGGCGCCCGCCCTGGCCCTGGACTGACACCGGCCAATCGTTCTTGACCCAGCAACAGACATCAATGTTGTGAATCAGCCAGTCCACAATAAAGCTCCCATTCAACCATGTGTAACAACTGTAGTTGGCAATCTGGTGTGCGAGCTCGCTCCTGCCGGGCGGTCGCGGATTGAATCCGACCGGTCCGTGCATTCGGTACGCCCATGCGATTATGACCTGGCCGATCGCGCCATCGTGGATTTGCGCGATTGCTTCTTCCAGCGGCTTGTAGTGTCGGCTCATCAAACCGCCGGCGATCTTGAGGTTTTTCCGGCTCGCTTCCTTGCCGGCCTTGAGAACACGCCTGATGCCCGGCGCGTCCACGGCAAATGATTTCTCCATGAAAACGTGCAGCCCCTTTTCAACCGCGTATTCAACATGGATCGGGCGAAACGCAGGCGGCGTCGCAAGAAGAACCACGCTGCCTTTTTCAAGGCTGTCCATGGCCTTCTTGAAGCCCTCGAGACCGGCGAACTGCCGTTCTGGCGGGACATCGATTTGCTTTGCGAATCTGCCTCTGAGATTGTTCAGGGCCTGCTGCATTCGCTCAGGGAAAAAGTCAGCCACGGCCCAGAGTGTCGTTGGACCTTTGGTCGAAAGAGCTTGTGCTGCTGCGCCCGTGCCACGACCGCCGCAGCCAATCAACGCTATTTTTATTGTGTTGTTTTCCGCCACATACCCGGGCCGGGCAAATGCCCCTGCAAGGGCTGCGCCTGCGATTGCATGAGATGATTGTTTGAGGAACTGGCGGCGCGAGGTAACCGCACTGGAATCGTTCTGGGGTACATTCATAATGCTCGATGTTCCCGTGCCAGCGTTTGCGCATGGCTGCGGGTCGGGCGAAATAATCCACATTTTTCAGCGGGAGCGCAAGCGGGTTGTTGGGGTTCGATCATTCGGGGCCGCTCTGTATCGGGCCGACAGTGCGTACGGTTTCATAGCGCCCAGCGGGCGACCACCGTCTTCATTACCCGGGTCGCTTCGACAAGACATGGGCGCTCAGCGGCCGTTTCGCTCCTTGGCGAATGAATTGATTTACCACCTGCCGTCTGAACACATTCTCAGGCCACTGCTCTTCGGGATGCATGTGATAACTTGTCACTTCAACACGCTTGTCTCAAATCCGCTTCGTTTACGCGCGCGGTTCTGATCCCACGTAACGGGCGACAGCTTCCGCTCGCGAGCGGACGTGCAGCTTCTCGTAAATGTGCCGGATGTGGGTGTTGACGGTGCCCGTAGAAATAGCGAGTTGGTCGGCGATTTCCTTTGAGCGATTGCCTTTGGCCAGTGAGCGCAGAATGGTTTCTTCGCGCGGCGTGAGATCGGCGTCATCGGTACCCGTCGAGGGACGTTGGCGGAATGCCGACACCACGCGGCGCGCGATGTGACTCGACATCGGCGCTCCGCCGGAATACACGTCTTGTACTGCCTCGAGTATGTCCTCCGCTGTGACATTCTTGACAAGGTAGCCGGTGGCACCGGCTTTCAATGATTCGAACACCTGCTCGGTGTCTTCCTCGACCGTGAGCATGATGACCTGCGTTCGGGGCAGCAGCCGGCGCAATCGGGCAACGCATTCAATACCGGACACACCGGGCAGGTGAATGTCCATCAACACAACATCCGGCGCGGATTCGGGCAAGCGTTTGAAAGCTTCCTCAGCACTGCCACACGCCGCCGCGCAAACAAAGCCCGGCGTCTGGTCAATCAAAGCCGCCAGACTCTCCCGCACACTCGAATCGTCTTCCACTATGCCGACGCGGATACTCATGGGTTTGGCAAGTCGGTCGGGAGATTGGCTGGTTCCAGTGGGAGGCGAAATTCGATTGTTGTACCGGCGCCGGGCTTTGATCTGCATTCGCAACGTCCACCGATCTTCTCGGTGCGCACCACGATGTTCGCCAAACCTCGGCCGTGCGATCTGGCTTCGGCGACGTCGAATCCGCGACCGTTGTCACTGATCCACACAATCAATTGGTCGCAGTCGATCCTGAGTCCGAGAACGACTTCGGTGGCGTTGGCGTGGCGCACGGCATTACTGAGCGCTTCGCGGACACTGAGGGCAAGCTGGTGCCGCTTTTCACCGTCCAACGACAGTGCAGGGATGGTTTCAGGAAACTCAAAACGACAGCGGAGCGCGTCGGTTTTCAGGAATTGTGCGGCCTGTTGTTCGAGGAAACTGGCCAGACTGGACACGGTGTCGCACTTGGGGTTGATCGCCCAGACCACTTCGCGCATCCGTTCTGCCAGTGCGCGTATGCGCACGGCTGACTCGGTCAGGCGCTGGGTCAGTACGGGGCCGTCGTGCGCTTCCCTGCGCAGAACATCAACCTGAAGCGCAAGGCCCGTCAGCGCCGTGCCCAGATCGTCATGGAGATCGCGGGCAATGCGGGTTCGTTCGTCAGCCATGGCTTGTTTCTGTTCGAGTCTGAGAACGCGTCGTTGCCAGCGTAGCCGGTAAGCCTGAATCGCGGCGGCAAATCCGACCAAAGCCGCGCCAACCATCACAAAGAACATCGGCGTTTGCCAATAATACGGCGCGAGAGTGAATGAGAATGTGGCTGGCAGCTCGCACCAGACACCGTGGTTGTTGCAGGCTGCGACCTGGAAATTGTAAGCCCCGGGCCGCAAACGAGTATAGAAAGCAACGCGCCGGTTGTCCTCGTCGTAACGCCAGTCCCGATCGTAACCGTCAAGGCGGTATTTGAATCGCATGCGACTCGGGGCCGCAAAGCTGTTGGCGGTATAGTGGATTTCAAGCACGCGCGCTCGGCCTGCCGCAAGTCGATGGTGATTGCTTGAAGATCGACGGTTGTCCGGTTCGGGAACGGCTGGTTCGGAATCTTTGCCTTGCGCTTCTGACTCCATGCCGTCCCCGAATATCAATTCATCATCGGCCCTGACCTGCTCGATCACAACCGGCGGTGGCACTTCGTTGCGCCGGACTGCTCGAGGGTCAATCACTGCCACGCCACGTGCCGTGGGGAACCAGATGCGTCCAAAGCGGTCTTTGCAGCCTGAGGGTTGGATGGCGCCGCCGTTGCACTGGCTGTTGAGCATCCCGTCTGATTCGCCAAATGCCAGCACTTGAACGCGCGGCTGCCGCCCCGCAGCCACTTCATTCAGTTCATGACGGGACACGCGATAGATGCCTTGCACGCCGCTGAGCCACAAGCAACCGAAATCGTCTTCCTGAATGTTGTTGATGATGTTCTCGTGCAGCCCGTGCCTGGTAGTAAATGTGAACAAGCGGCTGTCCGGATTGGCGGTGGTCGATTGCCGCCCAGCCATTGGCTGAATCTGGTCATTTCCGCTTTCTGCTTCCCCACTTTCGCTTTTCTCCACTCCCGGCGGCACGAACCGGTTCAGCCCGTTTCGGGATGCAACCCAAAACACGCCATCAACGTCTTCGTGAATCCACCAGGCACGGTTGTTGAACTCGCCTTGTGCTGTTGTGTACGACGTGATCTGGCCGTCGTGGAGCCGGTTCAATCCGCCACCGTAGGTGCCAAACCAAATATCCCCTCGGCGGTCATGGTGAATCACGCGAACATCCGGATTCGACAACGCCAACGCGAGCCTGTGCACGGTTCCCATTTCGTCGATCCATGCCACGCCTCGATCAAACCCCGCCCAAATGCGGCCCGACCGATCCTCGTAGAGCATGCGCACCCAGCTCTCACCCATGCTGAGCGGCGCCGGCGAAACCCAGCCACTGCCGTCGAAGGCGACAACCGTGTTGGCATGGGCGCCATGCCAAACACGACCATGCCGGTCAACCAACAAACCCTCGGCCCGTCCCCAGTCTGACTGCCCCACCGGAGGAAGATTCGTAACCGTCCCATCCTTGATCCCACTGACACCCTGCTCGGTTCCAACCCAGATGGTGCCGTCCAAGCCCGCGGTAACGGATTTGACGAAGTCGTTTCGCAATCCCTGTTCGCGCGCATATACACGGACGGACTTCTGCCGCAACTGACAAAGACCCGACTCGGTACCGATCCACGAGTGCCCTTCGCGATCCTCGATGAACTCGTTCATCGGGTACTCCGCCATCGTGGACAGATCGACCAACTCGGGTCGCCCGGACCGCAATCGCGCCAGCCGCGGCGGGCCCTCATCGCTCCACGCAATCCACAGGTCATCGCTGCGCGATCGAGCAATAAGAACAGGGCACTGGTGATCGCCCACGGAAACTGTTGCGATCTTTTCCCATCCGAATTGACCTGATCGCCACAAGCCCTCGCGCGCCGCGACAAGAATCTTGCCATCGGCCTCTCTGAAGAAGTGCCGGCAACTCCTGTCCAAGGCTTTGGGCGGTCCCAACCTCGCAAGCCGGCCGCTGACCGGCTCAAATCGAAACAGCCCCAAATGCATCAAGACCAGCAGACTGCCATCCTCGCTTTCCTCAATCTGCACGATTCGATACCCTAAAACCGCTTGCACTGGCAACTGCCACGTTCGAACGGTCCTATTCTGGAAGAGAACCAGACGTCCGGAGTCCGGCGAATACCAGACGCCGCCTTCGCGTGCCGGCCACAAACGGCCAAACGGCTGCGGCACACCCGTTTCCTCATCGAATCGCTCGAATTTGTGGTTGTGATAGCGCAGCAGGCCTTTGCCTGCGTTGATCCAGAGGCTGCCATCCTGCCGATCTTCGGCCAGGGCATTAATCGCGTCATAGGGCATCTCCGGGGTGTTGCTCGAGTTAAAGACCTTGAACTTCACGCCGTCGAACCGCGCCAGCCCCGCCAATGTCCCCACCCAGATATAGCCGTCGCTGGTCTGGAGAAGGGCTCGCACACTGTTCTGCGGCAGACCATGCTCGGCGGTGTAACGGGTGACATGATACGAAGGCATCTCCGTTTCCAAGGGCGCTTCCGAAGCGGACATTTGGAGGGCGACAACGGCGACAAATGCTGCGCAGAGGGTCATCGTGCGTTGGACCATGCGACAAAACATGTTGTACTCTTTCTATCATTAAACCCCACACATGCAAAGCGCGAATCCAGCTCGACTCCGAGTCGTCCGGTTAGCGGCTTGATCTTGCCCTCGCGCCTGCACACGGAACCCGGTGTGAGAACCGCCACTTGCACCCATTTGTCGTGGCCAGGGCAGGTGCCGATACTTTCGCTCGATCGATAGTCATCCGGACATTGGATGCACTGATTGCATTGTTCCGATTGTATTTATCTGCCACTGCCCTGGCCACCAACCGACTGTTTGTTTCCCCACCGCTTGCGTGTCTCGCTCATTTGCACGCTAAAACTCACATAAACCCGCGCGTTCAACGACGGAAACACTTTCAAAGTCCCCACAGACTACGGCTTGTGAATCACGATGTTTCCGCCGCCGAGCAACGTCCCATCCATCCTGATGCTGTTGCCGCAGGGTCCTGAACGCATGCCCGATTTCCGGGCTCGATACTGCCATTCACATTCAAAGCGAGAGCATTTTGCCCCTTGAAGGAATGCCTGTGTATCTACAAAAGTGCAGATGCTCCCTAGCACAAAAGATGCTAGCCCGGATCTCACTGGCCAACACCCAAGGAGAACAAACAGGTTCAATCCGGTGAGATTTCCGGGCTAAGAGTGTTCGTCGCTGTCATCTGCTGGTGGCGCGGCAAACGGATTCTTCTTGGTGGAACCAGTGCCTTTGAACTCGTTTGTCTCTTCAGACGACTCCCGCCTCGGCAACCAGAGCGGCGTGACAAGCATGTACGAGGCCACAACGATTACGTGCAGTGCAGCAACTGCAATCAGTTCAGCAAGGTTGATCCTGCGCAAACCATAAACCAGAACACCGACAGCCATGACAATTTCCCCCGGCATGCAACAGACAATTCCAAGACGGAAGCAGTCGCCCGCAGTCACCGCACGCTGCAACATGGCGGCGTAAACCCTCAAAAAAGGCGCCGCAACAAAGCCCACCATCAACCAAACCAGCCACACGAACACAATCGCAACAATGAACGATCCCGCCACGATATGCGGTTTCCACGCCAGCCAACCCGCCAACAGGCTCACTGGATCCAATGAAATCGACAGTCCCGGCGGATAAGGGATAAACAGAGAACCAAGCAACGAGGTCGTGCGCCAACCGCTCTCTGTGAATTCGATCGCAAGGTCGGCCTCGGTCAGCGCGGATGACCCTTCACGTGCAACCGCAAGTGCCAGAAACGAATTGTCGGCCAGCCGGACAGGGGCGTTTGTTGGCCATTGGAGCCTGCCGTCAACAATGCTGGCGCGCACCGGAAGAGACTTGATCGCCCCCTCAATGACCGGCATCCATGCAACGTGGAACGTGCGGGCGACTGCGCCAGCCATCAGGCTCGCGACGATCATTCCCACAAGGAACACGCGGCCTGCTGTTGTTCCGGCCAGAGCGGCTGCACCTCGAAATGTGACAGGTTGCCAGCCGTTCGGCTCAGCACTGTCATCATGAGCGAGTTGCGCAGCCATCGCAAACCATCCGGATGTTCAATGCCCTTGCCACAAACAACTGCAGTCACCTCTGATGTTCGGTAGTGACCGGGCGGCAGCCGCGCTCGAGGCGGCGGGTGCTACTTGGTTTCGGGCGGCGGCTGCGGTTGTTGCTGCTGTTGATTGGGAGGTGTAACCACGATAAGCGGCACCGGGAACCGCAGTTTCATCACGTCATCGACAAGGACTTCAACGTAGTACACGCCTGCGGCGGCAAACTCGACCTGCGTGAAGACTGTGACGTTGATGGCGTGGTGCGTGGCGTCCTGCAACCCAAAGCGGCAAGTGCTCTGGCGGATTGGAGTTGTGCCGTCAGGGCCAACAAGCCGAACGGCCTGGGTGAAAGTTCCTATTCCGGCCGTCCATCTGTTGTACAGACACAATTTCCATGCTGTGATCGGGACTTGCGGTACGCGGATGAATCCGATTACCCCGATCAAAATAAAACTGCCGGATGTGTCCTGCCGCACATCCTCGCAAAGCAAGGAAGCTTGCAGATCAGGCAAAATACGAGTTGGTGGTTGCATAAATCAAAGGTCCATCATTGTTGATCCTCGAGTGAAGAACAACCAGCTAATTCATTTTGCATCCGCACGGTTCAGGCCGGTCTGTATTTCGGTCGCGCGAACCGTGTTTTGCATGAGCATCGCAATCGTCATTGGCCCCACTCCACCCGGATTGGGCGTGATCAGGCCGGCCAACGGTTGGACTTCATCGAAAGCCACATCGCCGACCAGCCTGTAGCCGCTCTTGGCAGCGGGATCGGGCACTCTGTTGACCCCCACATCGATCACCACCGCTCCCGGCTTGACCATGTTGGCTCTCACAAACCGCGCCACACCCATCGCTGCGACCAAAATGTCCGCTCTCCTGCAATGAGCAGCTATGTCGCGCGTCGCCGAATGGCAAATCGTCACCGTCGCATTGGCACCGGACGTCTTCTGCATCAACAGAGCCGCCAGTGGTTTCCCAACGATGTTGCCCCGCCCCAAAATCACCACTTCTGCACCCTCAACCCTGACGTTTGAACGCAAGAGCAATTCATGCACCCCGGCCGGAGTGCAGGGAACAAACCCGCTCCGGTCTCCAAGCAGCAACCGCCCCATGTTCGCAGGATGAAAACCGTCCACGTCCTTTTGTGGATCAACCGCCGTATAAACACGAGCAGAGCTGATGTGCCTTGGCAGGGGCGCCTGCACAAGAATACCGTGCACTTTCGCGTCACGGTTGAGCGCGTCGATCAACGTCAGCAGTTCATCCTCGCTGGTCTTTTCCGGCAACACGCGTGTTTCAGATGCAATGCCCAGCCGCACGCTGCACCGCTCTTTCATGCCAACGTACACCTGTGAAGCCGGGTCGTCACCAACCCGCACAAACACAAGCCCCGGTTGAATGCCACGCGCCTTCAAAGCCTGTATCCGCTGCGAGGTCTGAAGATGAATCGCATCCGCGATTGCTCGCCCGTCTATCAAATTCCCAGTCGTACTCATTGCTCGACAAACGCTATTTCCTCGGCATCTATCACTGGAATGTCCGGCGACGCCGCGTTTGGTGATTCGATTCCTTCGATTACAACCCGTCGCCCAACAAACCGACCGATTTCCCCAATCTCTTTCCCAAAACGCACAATGCCAATCACACGCCCGGTATCAAGGCTCTTGAGTCTGTAAGGCGACGGCAATCGCGATGCCATGCTCCGAGTCAGCACCCCTTCACGCCTGACCAATTGCTTTCCCGGGCCTGCGTCAACTTTCCGGACCGCATGGTCCTCCGCCGGCTCGGTTTTGCGAACCTCGCCGGTTCTCCCGGCTCCGTTTCCGGCCCCACTTCCGGCTCGAGTGCCTTCCAATGAAGAAACCTCTCCCGTCTGTGACAATTTCTGCGCAGCCGACTGCTGCCCTGCCCCTGCAAGTGCCGATTTCAGATTTGTAGAAGAAACCTGACCGGGCAGAACCTGAACCGCGCGGATGGTTCCCGATCCGTTCGGTGCAACGCGCACTGCCGTTCCCGCAGAAGCAGACGTGGTTTTCGCCGCACGCGCTTCTCCAAGAGCTGGCAATTGAGCGTCGGCAGTCTTTGGAATCACCGCCCCAGGCGCTCCGCCTGACGCGGTCGATTCCCGGGTCTGTGGAGGTTTTCCCCAACTCAAATACAGACCGTTCACGAAAGCCCAACTGTTTGGAGGAGCTTCGATTTCAACCCATTCATCCAGCACGCGAACAGGCCGAATGGGGTCCCCTTGATTCAGTGAACCAACAATGCTGAAGTTCAAGCCCGGACCAGCCCGCACATTAAGCCGCGTTGCACTGACAGTTTTCTTCGCGGAATCGACGTGCGCCGCATTCACCCACACCAGCGCGGTCGAGGGCATCTTGATCTTCACCCACTCGGACGGTTCGCCCTGTCGCGGGTTCTCATGTTTGATCACCTCGAGCACCGTGACTTCGTCGCCCTGCTGAAGTTGTGCAACGACCTCGCTGAAAATCGACGCCTTCGCTCTCACGCTCACGCGATCGGTGTTTATGCGGGCCTTGATTTGCGCCTCCGTGACTGTGGACAACACGGCGCACGCTCCAACAAGAAGCAGCGCAACAGAGCGTATCGCGTGGTGACCCATAGCTCGCACCAAGTAGAAAACCAACAGGAGCTGGTGTCAATCAACCTCTGCCTCGTCGTTGCCGGGGTTCGACCGCTGCACTGTCGATTTGCCACGCACCAGCGATTTGAACTCCGGCGGCGTCAATGCGCGCCATCTTCCCGGTTTGAGTTCGCCAAGGCGAACCGAACCGATCCGCGTTCGCACCAGCCTCGAAACAGTCAAGCCTTGCGCCGCAAAAAGACGTCGCACCTCCCGGTTCTTGCCTTCAACAAGCGTGAGTTCCACCGTGCTTCGCTTGTTGCTCGCCGACAACAGCCGAACACTCGCTGCCCTGAGCCGTTCCCCGTTGTCCCAAACGCCGCGAAGGAGCCTGTTCAACGTCTCTGGCTCGACCCGTCCGTTCACGGTAGCGACGTATGTTTTCGGCACAGCATATCGCGGATGCGTCAGCCGCAGTGCAAAATCACCGTCGTTGGTCAGAAACAACAGACCTTCAGTGTCGCGGTCCAGCCGACCGACCGTCTGCAGTCCGTCCCACTCAGGAGGCAACAGCTCGCCCACCAAACGGTGCCGACCCTGTTTGCGCTTGGAACAAACAAATCCGCGTGGTTTGTTCAGGGCTATGTAGAGCTTTGACCTCGGTCGGACCATCCGCCCGTCCAAACACACGACATCGTGGACAGGATCAACGCGGGTCCCAAGGCGCCGGACAACCTCGCCGTTGACCTCGACGTGTCCGTCAAGAATCGCCTGCTCACCTGCGCGCCGCGACATCACGCCGCATTGCGCGAGATACTTCTGCAGGCGCACTGTTGGACCCGGCGAATGTTCCGAGCCGGCCATTGCCAACCTACGCAGTCTTCGTCTTGGGCAGACCGGTCACGCGATCGCCTTCTTTCCATTGACCGCGCTTTTTAAGCAATTCAACCCGCTCATACCTTTTCAGGACATTCCGTTTGGCGCCCAAAACAGCCGCCGCACGCAGACTTCTATGTTGTGACATAAGCGATTACAAAAGTTCTCTGTTCAATGTTATCAGTCGGAACAACCCTTTTAGCACGCCCCGGGGTAAAATCAAACCGTTTGTTCATTCGATTACGAAGCGCGCCCATTCTTGGTCGCCCCCCCAACCGGTAAAGATCGGACCGACAGACTAACGTTGTCTAACCCATCTTCGACAGTTTGAAAAACTGGATTGTTGATATTCAAGGAGTTACAAAAGACCAAAATGGTCTTGGCACTACATTTTCCAGCCCTGTGGTTCTGTGATCATTCCTTCTCCCGCAACGTCGG
>Ga0315298_1007028_pt1 | contig 15022 bp, 16 predicted proteins | sample WHS_1_MG_FD_203077 | JGI IMG/M metagenome (GOLD analysis project Ga0315298, IMG submission 203077) | Extremophilic microbial mat communities from Washburn Hot Springs, YNP, Wyoming, USA - WHS_1_MG | ecosystem: Environmental > Aquatic > Thermal springs > Hot (42-90C) | place: USA: Wyoming... | reverse complement strand
CAATTAATCATGCCCAATCATACAACTTGTAGAACATCTGTTTAGGAAGATCGGCCGTTAAGGATTTATAGCTATGGTTTTTTCTGGATTCCACCACTGTTTTGTGGTTGGATCCCAGACAAGCGCTGCATCTGGCGGCATAGAACCAGCTGCGAATTTTTTGACATGTCCATCAGCAAAAACTATGTTTGAGCCGTTTCCATGTAGTGCGGGGTTGGTGGCGATCACCTGCCCAGCTGCCACATCAGTATTTGTTAGGAATGCGAACTGTGGCCGGGTGGTATCAGACGAACAAGGAGCGATTGGCCTGCATACGGCGCCATACCATCGGTCCATTTCTCGAAGCATCATGGTTACTGCAGGGTTTCTTGTCGCTGATTCGGTTGCTTCGAGGAGGTTTATGTTGAATGCATAGGTGGTTGCGCTGGTTGGTCCGTTTGCTAGGGTCATTGATGCCTTTGGGCATCCCCAGACTGATGAACTGTCGCCTGCATCGCCAACCGGCTCGATATGAGTGTAAAGACCTTCTACCCAGTTTACACCATTGACAAACTTGAGCCGCTGTCCGCTGGCATCTTTGCCGGAAAGTGGTATTTCGGGCACGATAGTGTTGCCCTGCGGCGGGCGGTTAGTTGGGTATGTGTCGTCATAGTCTGAGCAGTAGGCTTTTAGAGCCTTTGCAATTTGGGTCATATTGTTTTGGCAGGTAGTATTGCGGGCAGAATCTTTTGCTCTGGAGACCGCAGGAAAAAGCAGTCCTGCCAATATCGCGATGATGGCGATTACTGTAAGCAGCTCGATGAGTGTAAAACCTTTCTTAGTCACGGTACTGTCCTCCTAGCATTCATTACAAAGAATATATCAAGCGAAGCACATTGTCAACAAAATGGGTTATCTGTGGTCGATTTAGATCAATGCTCTGTTGAAATTTGGGCATCGAATCCCGCAGCTCGGAGTTTCTCAGCCATCGCTTCTGCTTTTGATTTATTGCTAAAGGCGCCGACCTGCACCACATATGTTCTGGATTCTCCTTCGGCTTTTGAATAAATTGATGTTTGGAACCCTGCAGCATTAAGCTTGGCAGTGAGATCGTCAGCATTTTTTCTGTCTGAGAATACGCCTGCTTGGACTCTCCAAATCTCTCTGTTGGACGATTCGACGCTTGGCTCAACTATTTTAGGTGTGGAAGGCTGGAATGGCGATTCTGGTGTGGTGGGTTTAGTAGGCGGTTCGATCTTACGTTTGTCATTAATGTTTGGTTCTGGTGTGCCAGTCGCAGTGTTATTTATAGGTGGCTTAGTGGTTTCGGTTATTGATATCTCCGGTTTCACTTTTGTTGCAGTTGAAGATTCTGCCTGCTTTGGCTCGTTTGTCTGTGAGTTTGTGTGTGATTTGGTCATCGCAGGACCTACTATGAAATATCCTACTGAGAAAAATACAGCTATTCCTGCGATTAGCAGTGCTGTATTCAATAATTTTCCTGATTTTCCATGTAGTCTCTCGGAAAACATTGGTTTCACAGTAATTGATTTCTATACAGCGCCAAGAAGTCCAAGGATGCGATTCAGGTCATCTTCGTTGTAGAATTCAATCTCGATTTTCCCTCGATCCTTGCCTATGTTTATGGTTACGCGGGTGCCAAAAAGTCGGCGTAGATGCTCTTCGATTTCTGCCATATTGGGATCTAACCCACTCTTCTGCTCTCTGGGTGCAGTGGTTGTTTCACGTGAAACATTTCCGCTTGCGGCTTCTCTGCATAGATGTTCGGTATCTCTAACCGACAAGTGTGAATCAACCACAAGTCGCCAGATTGCCCGCTGGTCATTTTTATCTGGTACACTCAATAGCGCACGTGCATGTCCTTCGGTAATCTCGCCGGAAGCCAGGCTCTCTTGGATTTCTTCTGGGAGATTAAGAAGCCTCAGTGTATTTGCGACAGCCGAGCGACTTTTCCCTATCCGGAATGCTATTTCGTCCTGTGTAAGGCCAAACTCTTCAGCAAGCCGAAGATATGCTTGCGCAGCTTCAAGTGGCCCAATATCTTCTCTCTGTAAGTTTTCTACGAGTGCAGCCTCTAGGCTCTGCTCGTTAGTCATATCTCTTATTGTTGCAGGGATTCTTGTAAGTCCCGCGGCAGCAGCCGCTCTGCACCTTCGCTCACCAGCCACAAGTTCATATTTGTTTGGCCCAATCATTCTAACGACGACAGGTTGTAATATCCCATGCAGCCTGACAGATTTCACAAGCTCCTGGAATTTCTCATCATCAGTCTTCTTTCTAGGCTGATAAGGGTTGAACGATATCTGCTCCAGCGGTATCTCTGTCGGCGCATGTTCTTCCCGTCCAGCGCCAGGTATCAGCGCACCCAGTCCTTTACCTAACCCTCTCTTTTCCAAATGCCACTACCTCCTGAGCAAATCTTCGGTACGCTTCGGCACCTTTGGATTTGGGATCATACGAGATTATAGGCAGCCCATGGCTGGGTGCCTCGGAAAGTCTGACGTTTCTTGGCACAAGCACCTCGGACACTTTGTCTGGGAAAAATGTTCTTACCTCACTTACTACTTGCTGAGAAAGGTTTGTCCTGTAGTCATACATTGTAAGAAGTACTTTTGCCACCTCAAGGTCGGGGTTTAAATGCTGTCTAACTAGTTCAACTGTTCGCAGAAGTTGGCTTATGCCTTCAAGTGCGTAATATTCGCACTGTATAGGCAGGATTACGTAATCAGCAGCAGTTAGAACGTTTATAGTCAGAAGCCCAAGCGAAGGCGGACAGTCTATCATAATTAGTGAGTAGCGATCTCGAATCTGCTCAAGTGCGTTTTTCAGTTTTGTCTCTCTGGACATAACAGACATAAGCTCGATATCAGCGCCAGCCAAGTCTATTCTGGCAGGTACCAGATCAAGTCGCGGTGTACCTGTTGGTATAATAACGTTCTCGATGGATTCTTCATTAATCAGCACGTCATAAAGGCAGGATTCGAGTTCTGATTTGATAACCCCAACCCCGCTGGTTGCATTCCCTTGCGGGTCGGTATCTACAAGTAAAACTCGCTCGCCCTCTTCTGCTGCGCATGCCGCAACGTTTACAGCGGTTGTGGTCTTCCCTACTCCGCCCTTCTGATTGACTACTGCGTAGATTATGCCCATAACAGTCTCCCTGTATCTTATTCAGGCTGATTGTTACTTCCACACTAATGCGATGGATTCCTTCAAAAACTGTAAAAACAAAGAGAGGGCGTCTGCCGTCCTCTCTCGACGTTTTATATTATCATATTCACATTGCAGTTCTTTACCTGATTCTATCGGCAGCACGCCGCCTCATCATCATTTCAGCAATCTCTTCGCCACTCACATCATACTCGCCATTCTCTATTCTCTTTTTTAGCTCTTCGACAATGTCTTCGCGGATGTCAGGTATATTTTTCAGCGCTTCTTGGGCTACAGCCATTCCATGCTCAAGCGGCGTCAAATTCGCAGAAGGCTTGGCTGTTTTCTTGCGCACAGGCATTTTCTCCGGCAGAATTTTTTCATCAGCCGAGGTTTTTGCCGCAGCCGCAGCTTTGGTGCACTCTCCGATTGATATCTTCATGTCCGTCCTCCTCCAAATTCTTCGCCTTCTGTACAATAAAAGAAGGCAAACTAATCGTTTTGGTAGAACGGCAGCCTGGCCAGCATCTCTCGGATTAACCGGAGTAAGCCCCTGCGGCTTTGCGTCCCCTTCTTTCGAAGAGTTTGCCTTTTTCGATCTCACCTATTCAGCTCAATCTTTATTATTGGTCCGCGAAGAATATATCTTCAGGGTCGTTCAAAAAATTTTTGCAAATTTTTTTCTAGCCTGTTATATCTTGCAAGTAGCAAAAGGAGTGTATCATGCGATGGATGAATCGTCAACATGGTGGCTATATGGGCAATCGGACTTGACGTTAGTCCTACTGTGCGATATACATTAGGCAGGCAGGCGATTTTTTATTAGGATGAGCAAGGGCAGCAATGAACATTGATGGTATAGATAATTTAGTCAGCGAATTGGCACAGGCGGTTCGGTCTGCCATGGATGGTGATGCTTCTGCGGTTGACAGGCTGCGTGATATAGCTGAGTGTAGGCTGAAGGTTGACAGCGGCGATTCGTTGGGGGTTCTAGCCGATTCGGTTGCGAAGCTTATATTGCTTCATAGAAAAAATGCTCAGTTCGCTTGCAATAATCTAGAAGATGCTGCATCACAAGGCGGCGATCTTGCCAGTCTTTATGAGGTTGCCCATGCTATAACGTCGAGGCTTGATTTTGAGGAGCTTGTGCTTCTGCTAGAAGAGAAAACAAATGCTTTCCTTGATGCCGATGTCTGTGTGATTGCAGTTAAGGATGAATCGTTTGGCGGGATGAAGGTGATAGGCCCGGGGCTTCAGATGATTCGACGTAATCAGATTCCGGATCACCTAGATAAGTGCGAGCATGCAGCTTTGATGGCGGCGTCAGTAGGAAGACCCCAGTTTCTTTCGAACATTCCCAACACTCGAAAGTGCCGGTTCTCGCGGATTGCAGCTTCGGAAGGAGTGCATCATGCGCTGTCAGTACCTATGCATACTCAGGATGGGCTTGTTGGCGCAATATCCGTGTTCAGATTAAACAAACATCCGTTCGACTATGAAGATGAGCGGAGGCTCTCGATAATTGCTGGTGCGGCGGCGGTGGCTTTGGAGAATGCCGAGGCTTATCGCCGGGAGCGTGAGATTGCTGAGAAACTGCAGAACGCGATTCTGTCTAAGCGCACATTTTCGATGCCTGGGTTCGACGTAGGATGCGATTATCTGTCTGCTGGAACTCTCTCAAAGGTAGGCGGCGATTTTTATGACATAGTGGACCGCGGCGATGGCACGTTCGGAATAGTTATGGCGGATATATCCGGAAAGGGTCTGGATGCTGCTGTGCATACAGCAATGGTTAGGTTTACGCTTAGGGGTCTTATGCTTGCGGATCCAGATCCTAGGCGTGTGTTAAATCGGCTAAATCTGGCAGTTCGTCCTGTTTTCCCCGATCACGTTTTCGTTACAGTGTTTTATGGTGTTCTTGATACGCGATCTCGTGTTTTGGTCTATGCTAATGCTGGGCATGACCAACCGTTTATGGTGAATTCTTCTGGATGTGTTGATTTTGATGTTACAGGACGTGCAATCGGTGCATTAGCCGATTACTATGAATCGCATCAAGTTTCATTCAGTGATGGCGATATTCTGGTTCTGTTTACAGATGGGATTACTGAGGCGAGACGTGATGGGGAATTTTTTGGCAGGGAAAGGCTCTGCAAGATTGTTTTTGAAAAAAGGATGTCTGATGTAGATGAGATAGTTCGCGGGGTGTTTTCGGAGTTGAAGGATTTTATGGGCTCGGTGCCTACAGACGACGCTGGTTTGTTATTGATAAGGGCTAATTTTGGCCAAACTGATTAATCTCTCTGTTCGGTTCTTATCCAATTATGCCAATCAGTATCTATATCACCTCTTTTTTTGTAGCGTTCCATAATTCTGCCGCACAGGCAGCCGCGCGGTTTTTCAGCGATTGATGTTACAGCCGATAGTGCGATTTCTCCTACCGCCTGTGCTGCTTTATCAACTTCTGCGGCTTCGTTTTCGTCCAGCAGTCCTCCAAACAGCACGCCTGGAGCAAACTCTCTTTTTCGTACGCCTTCCGCATAGTTTGTTACGTAACAAATCGGCGCATAACACATTTCAAGCTCTTTGGCGAGAAATACCTCTGGCGCAAGTGTCATCCCAACGAGTGTGCCGCCGAGTATAAGTGCTTTTCTTATCTCAGCTGGGGTTTCTAGCCTGGGGCCTTCTGTACACACGTAAACGTCTTCTCTACGACAGGCTCCAGTCAGCCTGATCGTTTCAATTGCTAGTATGTCTGATAGCTCAGGGCAGAAGACAGGGTTCTGCCTCACGAAGCCCAACCCTGTGTTGGCAAAGAAAGTCGAAGGCCTGCCGCGCGTTTCATCTATTATGTCACCAGGCACCAGCACTGCTCCAATTGGGATGCTTTGGTCAATAGCGGCAGGCCCAGACCATGCGATTATCCGTTCAACCCCCATTTCTTTCAATGCCCAGATATTTGCTCTATAGTTGACAAACGGTGCACTGATTTCATAGCCGTTTTCGCCGTGTCTGGACATATAAAGAAACTGCACGTCGTCTTTGGTTCCCATATAAATTGCGGCAGATGTTCCGAATGGCGTTGCAACTGTGCCTAGTCGAGTGAGGTTTTTGTCCTTTAGAAATCGAAAGCCTGTGCTTCCGCCGACTATTGCAATTTTGCACCGAATGTTATCAGACATGTCAATATCCCCTGTGAGTAGTTTATGGCGATAAGGCCGTATTGGTCAACTGTAGGTAGCTTGACGCTTGCAATAAGTGTTTGTAGCATGCTTAATTAGCGGCGGAGTTTGTTTATACGTCGTGGGTGTGCTTTTATGCCTACTGCTGCTTACTTTACTCTCGGATGCAAAGTTAATCAATACGAAACAGAAAAGATAAGAGAAAGGCTCGAAGCGATTGGATTTCGAACGGTCGGTTTCGCGTCTCAGGCTGATTTGTATGTTATTAATACCTGCACGGTAACCAGTGTGGCGGATGCGAAGTCCAGGCGTGCTATTCGCCAAGCTGTGAGACGGGCACCTGATGCGATTGTTGTAGCCACAGGATGTTTTATAGAGCTGAATCCGTCCGCTGGCAAGGAGTTTGAGGGTGTTGATATAGTTGTAGGTAATGAGGACAAGGATACTATACCAGATATTGTTTCGGCAAGATTTCCCAACATTCAATCTAGTATGCGGCCTGACGTAAAGCCGCGGCTGCGTACACGAGCCATCGTTAAAGTGCAGGATGGATGCAGGCAGTTTTGTAGTTACTGCGCGGTGCCTTTGGCAAGAAGGAGGGTTTGGAGTAGAGATGTTGATGATGTTCTGGAAGAACTTCGGATGCTTGCTGATTTTGGTTACAAGGAAGTTGTGCTTGCTGGTATAAGGTTGGGGAGCTATGACGACGGGTTGCCTAATCTACTTCGTGCAGTCTGCAGTATATCGGGAATTGAGAGAATAAGATTAAGCTCGATAGAGGTTTGGGAGATTACTGATGAGTTGATAGAGGTTATGGGATCGAGCGTTAAAATCTGCAGACATCTGCATGTGCCGATGCAGAGTGCTGATGATGAGGTGCTCAAGAGGATGAATCGGCCTTATAATGCGGCTTGGTATGCGGATGTTGTGGAGAAAGTGCGCAGCAGGCTGCCAGGTGTTGGATTGACAACGGATGTGATGGTGGGATTTCCAGGCGAGACTGAAGAAGCTTTCGAAAATACGTTTCGGTTTGTTGAAGAGATGGAGTTTTCGCGGCTGCATGTGTTTCGTTATTCGCCGCGAGACGGCACTCGCGCAGCCGAAATGAATGGCAGAGTGCCTGAGGGTGTTAAGGCACAACGAAGCAAGAGAATGAAAGAACTGGGGATCAGGCTTATGCGTAGGTTTGCAGAGAAGATGATTGGGTTTACGGTGCCGGTGTTGGTGGAGTCGCGCAGGTGCGGTGATTTGATTGGGTTTACCGATAATTATGTTGAGGTAAAACTCACGGGTGGAGATGCTCTGCGCGGAGCAATTGTTCCGGTTAGAATAGAGGGTGTGGACGAGGAAGGAAGAGCTTGGGGGACTGCTTTTCAGGAAGAAAGGAGCGATTGAGGATGGAGGATTGTATATTTTGCAAAATTGCATCCGGCGAAATTGGGCAGTTGATCTATGAGGATGATCTGTCTGTTGCTTTTCATGATGTGAATCCGCAGGCGCCGGTGCATATATTAGTGGTTCCAAAAGAGCATATCGAGAGGCTTGATCAGACAGATGAGAGCCATAAAATGCTTTTGGGACATCTATTAATTGTTGCAAATAGGGTTGCGAAAGAGAAGGGAATTGCCGATAACGGGTATAGAGTAGTTTTGAACAATGGCGTTTCAGCTGGGCAGTCGGTTTGGCATGTGCATGTGCATGTGTTAGGCGGGAGAGAGATGCGATGGCCGCCTGGGTAGAAGCTTGACACGACATTGGGTACTCGATTATAATCAAATCGGAAAAATACAGCGAACGGCTGAGGATAACTGAGCAATAGGAGTTGGCTTAAGGCAATGTGAGATCGTTGCCAATCCCCCCTGCCCACGGATCGTGCTTGGCCGTCGCGTTGAAGGAGGAGGGATATGATTGGCACAGGTGCAGGTGCGGCCGAATGAGCCGTTGGACAGCGCACTGAAGCGGTTCAAGAAGGCGCTGCAGCAGACTGGCGTTCTTAAAGAAGCCAGAGCTCACGAACATTATGAGAAGCCGAGCGACAAGAAGCGCAAGGCTGAGGCTGCCAGAAAGCGCAAGATGCGCACAGGCAAGTAAGATGTCTCTGAGAGACGATCTGCGAAACAGTTTGCAAGCCGCAATGAAGGCGAGGGATGAGTTGACGGTGTCAACAATTCGCCTCGCCCTCTCGGCGGTTCGCAACAGTGAGATAGAAAAAGGGCGCGAGCTTACGGACGAAGAGGTTCTCGAGGTTTTGGCGCGCGAGGTAAAAAGACGCCGCGAGGCTATAGAAGGTGCAGAGAAGGCTGGCAGGACTGAGGTTGCCGAAAAAGAGGCGAAAGAGATGCAGATACTGTCTTCTTATCTACCGGAGCAACTTGACGAGACAGAGATAGCTGGCATAGCCGAACAGATAGTAGCCGAGCTTGGGGCTTCGGGTATGAAAGATCGCGGACGTGTTATGAGTGCGTTGATGCAGAGAATCAAAGGTCGAGCGGACGGCAGGGTCGCAAGCCGGATTGTTGAACAAATACTGCAGAATTAATTCCACTTATGAAACCTCATTTATCCCTCTCTCGGAGAGGGCGCAAAAAAGATTCTGACAAGAAGAAGTCCCGCCGTATAAGGCTGGATTTAAAGCGAGTTAGCCTAGCGTTTGCCACGATTATCATCTTATCGGTGGTAATTTCTATACATATCCTTCCAGATAGACTTACGCTTTCGCCTGGCGATACGGCGCCTGAGGATGTGCGTGCTCATATGTCTGTCCGTTATCTGCAGGCTGCGGATTACGAACGGCGGCAGGCAGAAGCAGCTTCTTCAGTGCCGAACATGTATGATGCGGTGCCTTATGCAATTGATCAGTCGCTTCATGGGCTGGGGTTGGTGTTCGATACTGTGAACAGGGCGAAATCGGACGCTACATTGAAGACAGCAGACGAGAAGGCTGCGCATGCTAGAACTGAGCTGAAGGATCATCTTGGTATAGAGGTGCCGCTTACTTCACTCAAGGTGTTGGTGAGTGCGCCGGAGCGCATTATTTCGGATGTGCGGAGTGTTACAGCGAGGATTCTGCGCGAGGCGATGAAGAGTGAGATTAAAGATGACGATCCAGTGGCTTTAAAGAATGCGCAGATGCAGATAGAGTCGGCGGCTCGTGAGGATCTTGGGGAGACTGATTACGCCAAGTCGGCGGCGGATGTTGCAAAGTCGGTGCTTAGGCCGAATATGACGTTCAATGTGGAGCGAACTGCGGCTGCGCGCAAAGCGGCGATAGCCTCGGTTAAGCCGTCTTATGGGTATATTCGGAGCGGTGAGCTTATTATTGCTAAGGGACAGGTGGTTACACGCGAGCATCTGGAAAAGCTTGCTGCACTTGGATTTAAGACGCAGGGTGCGGATTTTAGGACGGTTATTTCGCTGGTGGGGCTTGTGGCGTTTCTTGTGGTGATTGTCATAATATATCTAGCGCGCTACCAACCTGCTATTTATTCAAAGAACAATCTGCTTGCGCTACTTGCACTGGTTGTGGTTGTGAGTGCACTTTGTTTGAAGCTCGGCGGGGCAATGCTGGGCATAAAGCTTTCGGGTCTGCAGCTTGCTTACATAGGATTGGTTTTTACTACTGCTGCGGGGATGACGCTGGCAGTGCTGCTTAATCCACAGGTAGCGGTTCTTGTGGTGGCGATGCTTTCTGTATTGAGCGGCGTAGTGATGAACTATGAGCTACGGTATGCTACTTCTACGCTCATTTCGGGGTTAGTGGCGATATATTCGGTTGCCAATATAAGGGGGCGAGGAGATCTTGTTAGAGCCATAGCTGCGATTGCGGTTACGAACGTTGCATTGGTATGGATTATGGGCGGATTGTTTGGTGACTCTGTCGCTGATATGGCATTTGGGTCGATTTGGGCTGTGTTAGTGATAGCAGTCCCTGCTACAGCGATAATTTTCTGGTATGGGACGTGGCTGCTTGAGAGAATTTTTAATGTAACTACGCATATATCGCTTCTAGAACTTGCGGATACGAACAAGCCGATACTGCGCCGTCTGGTTGTTGAAGCGCCGGGTACTTATACGCATAGTATGGTGGTTGGGCACTTGGCGGAGGCTGCTGCAGAGGCTATCGGCGCAGACGGGCTGTATGCAAAGGTTGGTGCGTATTATCATGATATTGGCAAGATCAGAAGACCGCATTTCTTTGTCGAAAATCAGCAGGCAGAGAATGCACACGATCGGCTGAATCCGAGTCTATCGGCATTAGTGATCACTTCTCATGTAGCTGAAGGTTTGGAGGTTGCGAAAGAGTTCAAACTGCCATCTAAGATTCAGGACATCATTCAACAGCATCATGGGACATCGCTGGTGTATTATTTTTACGCTCAAGCGTCAGAGAGTGGTGAACCATCTGCTATGCTTGAGCAGCAGTTTCGGTATGAGGGACCTAAACCGAAGTCGCGTGAGGCAGCTATAGTGATGCTTGCTGATTCAGTCGAAGCGGCTTCGAGAGGATTAGCAAAGCCATCTATTCCTACGCTTGAGGCGATGGTTCGCAGCATAATAACTGATAAACTGCAGGATGGGCAGTTGGATGAATCGGAGCTTACGTTTAGGGATATTGGGATAATAGAGAAAACATTTATAAATACTCTTACGGCGGCTCTGCATGCGCGAATAGAATATAATGAGTCGCTTTCGGCTGATAATGGGAAGTCGGAGGATAAGGATGGAGGTTCAGATAAGGAACGAGCAGAAGCTTCCGGTGAACGAACAAAGGCTGGTATGGACGGCTGAAAAGGTTCTTCGAGCTGAGCAGTGTTCAGAGAACTGTGAGCTGAGCGTTCTTTTGGTTGACGACGAGACGATACAGGGGCTTAACCGCGAATATTTAGGCAAGGATAGTCCAACCGACGTGCTCTCATTTTATCAGAATGAGCCAGGAGAGACTGGGGATGTTTTGGGTGATGTGGTAATCTCTGTGGAGACGGCGGAGCGGCAGTCTAGGGAGTATGGGGAGACTTTGGACGAAGAGTTGGAAGTTCTGCTTGGGCATGGGATACTGCATTTGCTAGGTTATACCGATTATACAGAAGAGATGGCAGGAAAAATGGCGGAGCGATTGGAGGAGATACTCGGCAGGCCGATTGGCAGATAACAGAAGCCGGGGAGCGTGAATATATGCGACTTAAAAACCCTCTCAATGGATTCAAATATGCAATGGAGGGAGTGGCTCATACTTACAGGACGCAGCGTCACATGAGATTTCAGTTTTTGATGCTGGTGCTAGTTCTGTTGGCAGGGCTGCTTTTTCGTCTTAATCGCACAGAGATTCTCATTTTGCTTTTCACTGTTACGCTGGTGTTGGTGGCGGAAATGATGAATACTGCTGTCGAGGCTGTTGTTGATTTGGTTACGCAGTCATATCATCCGCTGGCAAAGTTTGCTAAAGATATTGCTGCTGGCGCGGTTCTTATTACTGTTATAAACGCGTTTGCTGTGGCGATACTTATATTCTTCGGCGGTGCGCAGTGGGAGGAGATCGGCTCTACTGTTGCCATCAGTACACCGACTTGGCAGACCATTTCACTTGTGGCGGCTCTGCTGCTTGGCACGTTGCTTGTGATGTGGAAGGTGCGCGGTAGAAAAGGCAAGCTGTGGAAGGGCGGAGTAGTTAGCGCGCACACGGCATTGGGGTTCTTTTTGTGTGTTACTATATTTTGGGTATCCAAAAATGTTGCAGCGGCGGCTCTGGCGCTTGGGATGGCGATACTGATTGCACAGAGCAGGGTCGAGGCAAGGATTCATACGGTAAAAGAGGTTGTGGCTGGTGCATTGATAGGCACCATAATCACTGGATTAGTTTATTGGTTTATAGTGCCAGGGAAGTAAGCATATAGGGGGTAGGAGTAATTGGGGGCTGAGACAGGTAGTATAGCACCCAGGCTTTTATTGATTTTAGCGTTCATACTGGTGAACGGATTTTTCGCGATGGTTGAGATCGCCTTTGTATCCATCAGGAGGACGCGGATAAAACAGCTTGTAGAGGAAGGCAGCCGCGCTGCTGAGAATGTGCAGAAGTTGCTTGAAAGCCCAACTCTATTTATGGCGACAGTGCAGATATGCATTACTTTGGTTGGGTTCTTGGCTTCTGCAGCGGCTGCTGTCACTATTGCCGATAAATTAGCTGCACTTTTATCTAAGATCGATCTGCCGATTATATCGAACAATGCACTCAGTCTATCCGTTTTACTTGTTACATTGGCGGTTGGGTTTGTCACACTGGTATTTGGTGAAGTTGCACCTAAGAGCATTGCGATGCGGCATGCGGAGCCGATTGCACTTAGGTTTGCAGGGTTGATGAAGCTACTCTCGTTTTTGATGTTGCCGGCGGTGAAGTTGGTAAGCTTAGCGGCAGACCTGGTGGTAAAACCTTTCGGCACTCATGTGCGATTTTCTACACCGATGCTTACAGAAGAGGAACTAAAGCTGCTCGTTGAAGCTGGTGAAGAGGAAGGCGTGCTCGAAGAAGAAGAGAAGGAGATGATACACTCTATCTTCGAGTTTACGGATACAGTTGCCAGACAGGTTATGGTACCAAGGATAGACATGAAGTGCATAGAGGTGACTGCCGAGCTGAACGAGCTTTTAGAGACGATAATGAAGTATGGTCATTCCAGAATACCGGTTTATGAGGAGAATGTGGACAATATTCTGGGAGTGGTTCATGCCAAGGATCTGCTACCTGTGCTTAAGGAAGGGCTGCGCGAGGTAGATATACGAGACGTGATGCGGCCTGCGTATTTTATCCCTGAGACTAAGAAGATAGATGAGCTTTTGGCGGAGTTCAAGCGAAGCAAGATACAGATGGCAATAGTCAGAGATGAGTACGGAGGCACTGCAGGACTCGTGACGCTTGAGGATCTGCTTGAGGAAATCGTCGGCGACATTATGGATGAGTATGATTTCGAGGAACCGCTGATAGAGGTTTTGGATGATGACCATGCCATAGTAAGCGCCAGAATAAGCGTTGACGATTTGAACGAACAGATGGGGCTTGAGATTCCAGAGAGCGAGGATTACGAGACTATCGGTGGATTTGTTTTTGGACTTTTTGGCAGGCAGCCGGAAGAAGGCGAGTCGGTAAGTTACGGAAACGTCACTTTTACTGTAAAGTCTTTGGATGGCAGCAGGCTGAATAAGATTGCTGTTGAGCGCAGAGAGGAGCTGGAGACAGAAACCGGCGAATCTCGGAATTCTCGGAACGGCAGCAATACAAAAGCAGGCGCGGAATAATAACCTTCGCTTTTCCTGGCGTCGCATCGAAATTCTGCATATTTTTCAAATTTTTCAATTTTCATGTTGACTAATGCGTTTGGGCTGGGTATAATCCTGACTAATACAGTCGGTTCAGTATAGATTACTTGCTGTGGTTGGGTTGGCGTTGGAGGTGGTGTTCGGATGACGGTGAATATCACCGTATCGGTTGGGATGAAATGGGTTATGTGCTGAATGGTTCTTGTTATTTATTGGTTTTTTCGATTAGGAAAAGTTGGCTCTAGGAGGGTATCAGGATGTCGTTAGAAAAAGAGAAAGAACTGGGATTGGAAACGGTGGCACTGCATGGTGGACAGGAAGCAGACCCTACAACTGGTGCTCGTGCTGTGCCTATATACCAGACGACTTCGTATGTATTCAAATCGGTGGAACATGCAGCTAATTTGTTTGCGCTGAAAGAGAGCGGTAACATCTATACTAGGATGATGAATCCAACCACAGATGTGCTCGAGAAACGCCTCGCGTTGCTTGAAGGCGGCACAGGGGCGCTGGCTGTGGCATCGGGACAGTCTGCGATAACGCTGGCTGTTTTGAATATAACTCGCTCAGGGCAGAACATAGTATCTACCAGCTATCTTTATGGTGGTACTTACAACTTGTTCTACTACACACTGAGTAAGCTTGGGATTGAGGTGAGGTTTGTTGACTCGTCTGATCCTGCGAACGTGGAGAAGGCTATAGATGAGAACACAAGGCTTGTTTATGGGGAGTCCATAGGCAATCCAAAGAACAATGTTGATGATTATCCTGCGATTGCCGAGATAGCGCATAAGCATGGGATACCGTTCATAATTGACAATACTGTCTCGCCGCCGCCTATTCTTAAACCATTCGATTATGGTGCGGATGTGGTGGTTTATTCGCTTACTAAGTTTATAGGCGGGCATGGAACGAGCATCGGTGGAGCGATTGTGGACTCGGGCAGGTTCAACTGGAACAACGGCAAGTTTCCTGAGATAGTGGAGCCGGATCCATCATATCACGGAGTGAGTTATTGGGAGGCTTTTGGGCAGCATGATAAAGCTGTTATTCCAGGCGTTGCTTATGTGATGAAGGCACGCGTTCAGCTTCTTAGAGATTTGGGCCCAGCGCTTTCGCCATTTAATGCATTTTTGTTCCTACAGGGGCTCGAGACGCTTCCGATTAGGATGCGGGAACATTCGCGGAATGCGATGGCTGTGGCTGTGTGGTTGGAGAAGCATCCGCAGGTGGCATGGGTTAATTACCCCGGACTGCCGAGTCATCCAGATCACAGCAGAGCCAAGAAATTCTTGAAGGAAGGCTTCGGAGCGATAATCGGGTTTGGAATAAAAGGTGGCAAAGAGGCAGGGATCAAGTTCATCAACTCGGTCAAGCTGCTG
>Ga0315298_1007027_pt1 | contig 15028 bp, 18 predicted proteins | sample WHS_1_MG_FD_203077 | JGI IMG/M metagenome (GOLD analysis project Ga0315298, IMG submission 203077) | Extremophilic microbial mat communities from Washburn Hot Springs, YNP, Wyoming, USA - WHS_1_MG | ecosystem: Environmental > Aquatic > Thermal springs > Hot (42-90C) | place: USA: Wyoming... | reverse complement strand
GTGAACCTGAAGGCTGGAGGGGTCGAGATCGAGACGACTGGCCGGTGGAGCAGCCCTCGGAGCGGGGCTACCTACCCATCGGGCTGGAGGCTGCGGCTGCCCGACCAGGGGCTGGATCTGGCCCTGGAGCCGGTGCTGAGGGACCAGGAGCTGAACACCACCAGCAGCACCGGTGTCAGCTACTGGGAGGGCGAGGTGCGGGTTTTCGGGAGCCGTGCCGGGGCGCCTGTCTCCGGCGAGGGCTACGTGGAGCTCACCGGCTACTGAGCCTCGACCAGCTGGAAACGGGCGCCCAGAGTCTGGGATGGGTCCAGAAGAGGGGCCCGGCGCCTAGGAGTGGGATCACCCACCAGCGTGCCCCGGGACCGGAGGAAGCGGACAGCCTCATCCACATTGGGGACGGCCAGAGAGAGCATGAACGGTCCCCCACCCTGCTCTCTGACGAAATCGGCCAGTCCCCCGCCAGCGGAGGTGGGCTGCAGCAGATCGATCCGGAAGCTGCCGACGCAGAAGCGTGCTCTGTGGGCGGGCAGGTGTGGCACCTCCTCGATCGCCTCGGGAGGCTCCCCGACCAGCCTGCGATACTCATCGATTCGAGGCTGCAGGTCGGGTACAGCAACCGAGATGGAGGGGACCCCGGACGCGCCTAGGGGGTGGCCGCCGGGCGGGGCCCACGCCCGGCGCTGCTGGATGGGGGTGTCGTGCTGGATCACGAAGGGTAGCACGTGGCCCCATGGGTCTCCTGGGACGTTCGCCGTCCGCCAGGTTATCAGGCTGCCGTCGGGCCGCCTTCTGGAGCCGGCGTGGGGGCCCTCCATCGCCAGCCCGCGGGCCGACATGTCCAGGAGGTCTCTCTCCAGGTTGTCCGAGCTTAGGGCGAATCCCAGCAGCCCCTCCCCCTTGGACAGGAATTCCTGGAGGACCCGACCCTTCTCGTTGGCTGCTGCCTCCGAGGGGTCGCGAATGGCGATGATCTCCAGGTACTCGGTGCCCATCCGGGCGATGGCATTGTGGGTGCCCATCCCCGGATGTTCGCCTCCGGGTGTGATGGTCAGGCCGAGGGACCGTTCCAGCCGGTCCATCGCCTGTCCCAGATCCCTGACGGCGATGATGGCGTGGTCCAAGCCAAGTAGCATCTGCCCACACCTCCGAGATGGATGGCGGCTACCGCTACATGGCAGAGTAGCACAAAACGCGCCGAGTCTGACCTTGCTGGTCCGGCTGGATGACCTCTAGAACTTGCTGAAGCGCTCGCGCGGCGCGCCGCACAGGGGGCACCGGTCCGGGGGCTCCCCCTCGGCCGTGTAGCCGCAGGCCTGGCATACAACGACCGTGCCGATCTCGGCATCTCTCCCTGCCGCCGCGGCCTCCCTGGCCTTCGCGTAGAGCGCGGCGTGGATCTTCTCCGCCTCCAGCGCCCGCTGCATGCTCTTCAGGGCTGCCGGCTCTCCCTGAAGCTCGGCCACGGCGTTGTATGCGGGATACATCTCCTCCACCTCGAAGGTCTCACCGGCGATGGCCGCCGCCAGGTTGTCCGCCGTGCCCCCGATCCCCTGCAGCGCCATCAGGTGCTTGGTGGCGTGGACCTGCTCGGCGAAGGAAGCCGCCCGGAAGAGCCTGGCCACGTTGGTGAGCCCTTCCCGCTCGGCTCGGTCGGCGAAGGCGGCGTACTTCACGTGGGCCTGGCTCTCGCCCGCAAATGCTGCCTTGAGGTTCTCCTCGGTCATCTTCCTCATGGGTGGTTCCTCCTACTCTGATTGGCCTTCCTGTAGTGTCGTCCACGGACGTGGTCCATCCGGGCGCCATGTGGTTCGGGACTCCGTGGTCGCGATGCGACTCGGCACACCCATTATACGCGCTTGGGCAGGCCGTCTTCATTGCTCCACGCACCCAGCGCGTATAGAGCGAGAACGCAGAGGACGATGCTGACGGGCACGATGGCAAGCCTGGGAGAGAGGATATCCACCATCCCACCCATGGCGATAACGGAGACGAGCGACGCCATGGCGGTAGCGGTGCCGATGCTCGACCGGACAGAGGGCAGCAGCTCCTGCGGCGATCGGTCGGCAATCGCTCGGGAGAGGTCCACCGACAGGAGCTCACACCCGAACCCGAGAGCTGCCGCAGAAACGATGGCCCAGAGCAGATCCTGCGAGATGGCCAAGGCGAAGCAGGCTGCGGCTGCGATCCCCAGGGATGGTGGCAGCAGCGTTCCAATGGCCGTGCGCCCGACCACGGATCGGAGGGCGAGAGAGCTCAAGCCCATGCCCGCTGCCTGTCCGGCCAAGATCAGCCCCACATACTCGGCACCGCTGAGGGCGATCCACACGGCCGCGGCCACCTGGGCTACCGCCATGCCTCCGGTCGCCAGAGCGGCGACGGTTTGCACCAAGGCCGCCACCCGCAGTGCTGGGTCTTTCAGTGATGCTGCCAGCCCATCCAAGAAGCCCTCCCAGGAGCTGCTGATTTCCGCCGACCGAGGTCCCATCTGCCAGGCGCAGGACTCCGGCCGCATAGGCCGAGCCGACCCTGCGGTCCGGGATGCTCCAGCCGCCAGGGCAAGAGTCGCGGCAGATGCTATGGTGGCAAGCAGGGCTGCCGCGGCGATGGACTGGAAGCCACCGCCCATGAAGAGGGCTGTGCCAAGGGCGGGACCGACCGTGGCGGAAACCACTCCCGTGTCGGATAGCGCCTTCTCGGCCTCCACTACCCGCCTGCCCTGGAGAATGCTCTCTAGGAGCGATCGCTGCAGGGAACCTACAAAGGCGGGGGGCAGCGCAGCCGCCAGGGCGACCGCGAGCACCAGTGGGCGTGTCGGGCCGCTCTCCGAGGTAAGGGCTAGCAGCAGGGCGACTGCCTGGAGGAGCAGGGCCCCCATCGCCGGGGCGAGCAGCCTTCTTTCTCCGACCAATCTTGCCGCGAGGGGGGTCAAGACCAGCGGCGGCAGCAGCCTGGCCAGGAGCAGGGTTGCGGCCGCAGACGCCGACTCCTGATCGCTGTAGCTCCAGGCCAGCAGGCCAACCAGCAGCATGCCGTCGCCGATGGATGTGAGATCCCTCCCGGCCCATGTGGCGCCGAACCTAGCGACATCACGTGATCCGGGGGCTGTGGCGGTCTGCAACGGCTTACCCTGAAGTCGTTCCCGGCGCGACCTGGTCGGAGGGGGCTGCGTACCGCTGGAACAGCTTCCCCCAGGGGGTCTCCACCAGCCATCGCTCGAATACCCCACGATCTCTGGTCGGCCACCGGTAGTAGTCGTGGTAGATCTCCGACGCAAGGATGAAGGCGTTGACCAGCGGGGTGTGGAAGAAGAGCTTCTGCAGCCGCTTCAGGGGGCCGAACCAGATCAGATCCCCACCCCCTATGCGGACCAGGTTCTTCCCGACCCTGAACCCCCACGATTCGCCGCTCACGTCGTCGCCCACCAGCTCTATCTCCTCCGGCCGTCCGACCCCCAGTCCTGCCTGGTGCGCCAGGGAGATGTAGCGAATGCCCATGGGGTCGAATCCCATCAGCTTCGCTGCTACGGCATCGATCGCGACCTGGTCGGCGGAGGCCAGGATCACGTTCTTTACCTCTGGATACATGGTGCGGGGGCCTGGTCCATTCCCAGCTGTGGTGCCGTCCATCACCGCGAAGATGCCCGAGTGGATCTCCTTCTGGATGGCAAGGAGGTCGACGAGGGTTTCATGGATCCAGCTGTGGGTGTAGTGGCGCTTGGTGTTGAGGAGCCCGCCGAAGGCGTTCTTCATCGCTCCAGTAGTGGTGGTGTATATGTGACACTTGGTCGTGGGCAGGTGGACGATGTTCTTGCCCATGAAGAAGTCGGGGATGCGGATCCCCTCGGGGAAGATGCGGTCGAGCGCCAGCATCTTCGCCTTCGGTCGGTAGTACACCCAACGCATGTCCTCATGCCGAAAGTTGTAGAGGACTGGGATGCCATGGCGGCGAAAAATCGGGACGTAGTGGTTCAGGTCTTCTCCCTTGAAAGCATCTGTGACCACCGTCTTGTTCTGAACGCACACGAGATCCTGGAAGCCTGCGGCTCGGAGGGCCAGGATCGTCCCCTCCATCTGCCAAGGGGTCGTGTTGGCTGCTGGGAATGGATAGTGCCAAGAGATGTTGTCCTTGAGGATGGTGGTCTTGGAGGGGTCGAGCGCCTCTCGGTACCCGGCCATCTCCATCAGCCGGTGGTAGTCCTCCAGCACCGTCTCGGGTCGGGTCTTCAGCACCGCAACTCGGGCTCTCTTTGCCATTGGATGCCTCTTGGTCTCCTCGAGGGAAGGATGCGAGGCTATTGTGCAGCAAGCGCCCCCGGTTTACAAGCCGAGGGGTCAACCCTGGTTGGCGCGTTTCCTGCTCGAAGCCGGGGTCTGAAGAGGACACCCTTGCCGAGAGGAGGCTGGAGAAGATGGCTGAGGTGGAAGCCAGAAGGCTCGAGATGGAGAAGGTGGTCCCGGACTTCATCCTCCCCGCTGTGGGTGGGAAGCAGGTGAGCCCCCGTGACTTCAAGCAGAGGTCGAACCTGGTCATCGTCTACCTGGACCTCGACCTCTGTGCCGGCTGCGTCGACTACCTGCAGGAGCTCGCGGACAACTACCATGTCTACCGGGAGCTCGAAACCGAGATCATCGCGGTGATCCCCCAACCCGTGGTGGAGCTGCGGTCGAGGATCGCAGCCCTGGGCTTGCCTTTCCCCGTGCTATCGGATGAGGATGGTCGGGTCGGTCGAGTCTATCTGGAAGATGAGGTCGATGGAGCGGTTGCCGGGATCTTCGTGGCCGATCGCTTCGGGGCTCTTCGCGCGAAGATCCTCGCGCGGGGCGAGCAGGACCTCCCCAACCAGCAGACGGTGCTGGACTGGTTGAACCTGATCGAGATGGAGTGCCCGGAGTGCGACACGGCTGACAGCAGCCTCGGAAGGATGTAGCTAGAGACCACGGATGTCTCGCGAAGAGCTGCCCCCGGCGGACCACGTCGGTCGTCGCCCGGGGGCCAGCTTCTACAGAAGCATGTTCAGCGCGCCGATGCCGGACGCGATGAAATAGGCTGCGAGCCCCAGGAGGAAGACCCCACACACGCCCAGGATCGCCTTGTAGACCCTTGGCGACAGCAGCTTGCGGCCGGCAGCCACGGTAGAGCCAACAGCGCTGTTCCATCCCAGGTCCACCGAAAAGTGAACGAGGAAGAACGCGGCCAGGACTATGACCCCGTGGGGGTAGGCCCTTCGAAGGAAGTCGGCGCCGATGGTGGCCCACCAGAGGATCCAGTAGGGGTTTGCAACGCTGGCCAACATACCTGCAAGCAAGGGGTTCGCGGCCGGGGCCTGCGGACCGTCCGAGGCGGAAAGCCCGGCAGGGGCTGGCGATCGGATCATCCCGACGCCCATATAAGAGAGCAGGAGCCCGCCCAGCAACCCTACCAGTCCCGCAACAAGGGGTAGCTGAAAGATCTGTCCCAGACCGAAAGCCAGCAGCACCACCAGCACGCCCTCTACGATGCCGTGGCCCAGTGAGACCATCGGTCCTGCCAGGTGACCTCGATGGATCGCCTGGGCGATGGTAACCGTCATCACGGGGCCCGGCATGAGGGCTCCGGAGAAGCTGACCAGGAAGGCCGAGAGCAGCAGGGCGGCTATCTCCATGGACTCTATTCTACGCCGCTCGCCGGCACCACACTACCCCCCTAGGGTCGGTACACTCAGTCTCGGCCTAGTTTGGTGGCCGGTCCGTGGCGGACACGAGGCCCGCCCTGCACCAACCAGGATCACCTGTAGGAGCACTACCCCGCTACTGCTCCTGGACGGTCTGACCGCACTTCTTGCAGTAGACCTCCATCTCCTGCTTTTCGGGGTTCAGCCGGATCCCCCTCTGCAGGATCGGGTGGGTGCAGGCTTTGGGCTCGCCCCCCTTTTCCTTATCCTTCTCCCCTATCGAGATGCCCAGGATCTTCACCATCTTCCTGCCTCCCTTCAGGAAACTGAATGCGTCCTGTTTTCCAGCATCTGCGATAGCTTTCCCCGTTGCGACATTGTCGGGCGTCGCGGCCCGATGCCCGAAACCGAAAAGGGGAGCCCGCTTGACAGTCTCCCCCTAGCCACGTGGGTAAAGGGTACTGGCGCCCCCTGATTGCTGTTGTCAACCTACTGTGACAGCTTCGACTATATTGTTACATGGAAGGTCGGACTGGTCAAGGGGCCGTTCTGCCGCCGAACCCTGGGCCAAACTTGAAGCCTGGCTGGATGTTGTGCTAGATTGCGTCGCACCCGCAGGTTGCCCTCGGTGGAGTTGCTCCACTCCCGGCGCGGCCAGTTCGATCGACTGAGGAGGAGATAATGGCGCCAGCAGAGCCCTATGCCTATTTCAACGGGGATTTCGTTCCGGTGAGCGAGGCGAAGGTAAGCATCATGACCCACGCCTTGAACTACGGCACTGGCTGCTTCGAGGGGATACGGGGCAACTGGAACGACCAGGAGCAGCAGCTGTACATCTTCCGGCTGAGGGAGCACTACGAGAGGCTGGAGCGGAGCTGCAAGATCCTGAAGATCCGGCTACCCCACACCGTCGACGAGCTGTGTCGGATTACCACCGAGCTGGTCAGGAAGAACGGCTATCGCGAGGACATGTACATCCGGCCGTTGGCCTACAAGGGCGCGCCGGTAGTGGGCGTCCGGCTGCACGGGGTGGACGATGCCTTTTCCATCTTTACCGTACCCTTCGGCAACTACCTGGACGTAAGCAACGGGATCCGCTGCGGTACGGTGGGCTGGCGCAGGGTGGATGACTCGGCCATTCCCGCGAGGGCCAAGGTGACCGGCATCTACATCAACAGCGCACTGGCCAAGACCGAGGCCGTGGAGAACGGTTTCGACGAGGCCATAATGCTTACCAACGCGGGTTTCGTGTCGGAGGGCTCGGGCGAGAACCTCTTCACGGTCATCGATGGGAACCTGGTGACCCCTGCCCCTTCCGAGAGCATCCTGATAGGTATCACCCGCTCGACCGTGATCCAGCTGGCAAAGGAGGAGCTGGGGATCAACACGATCGAACGGTCTGTGGCCAAGAGCGAGCTCTACACATGCCAGGAGGTCTTCCTTACCGGCACCGCGGCTCACATAACCCCGGTGCTGGAGGTCGATCGGCGGAAGGTCGGTGACGGCAAGATCGGGCCGATCACCAAGAAGCTGATGGAACTCTACTTCGACGTCATAACAGGGCGAAACAAGAAGTACCTAGACTGGTGCACCCCAGTCTACCCCAAAGAGTAGCCGAAGACTGGGCGGGGCTGGACAAGCTTCCAGCCCCGCCAGCTGCCTCTCCAGCAGACGTTTCCCTTCGTCACGGCTTTATCTCCACTATCCGGTTCCGCTCGTCCACCAGGACCACCCTCGGCCGCCACTCGGTGGGCACAGGCTCCTCCACCTGCACGTAGGACATGATGATTACCAGGTCGCCCACGCTGGCAAGACGGGCAGCGGCCCCGTTCATCTGGATCATGCCACTCCCGCGCTCCCCCGGGGATCGCATAGGTCTCCAGGCGGCTGCCGTTGTTGATGTCCACCACCTGGACCCGTTCGTACGGGAGGATGTTGGCCGCCTCCAAGAGCTGGCTGTCCACGGTGATGGATCCCTCGTAATGGAGATCCGCCCCGGTGACCGTGGCTCGGTGAATCTTCCCGCACAGCAGCGTGCGCAAGGCCATCTCTGATACCTCCATCGGTGCCGACTCGCTCGTGGACTCCTGCGCTGAAATCATATCCCCCTTGCCAGCCCCTCGGCAAACAGCCGGCCGTGTGTTCTATATTGACAAGTATCGATATACCGCTATACTGGTCGTCGATGAGAAGATCCACTGCCAGCGAGAAGAGCAAGGCCTGCTGCTCTGCGGCGGAAGGCGCCACGGAAGAGCTCTACCCGGGCCTGGGAGAGGCTGCCCGGATGTTCCAGGCGCTGGCCGATGAGACCCGGCTCGCCATCCTGCGGCAGCTGATGGAGCAGGGCGAGGTGTGCGCATGCGACTTTCGGGCTTGCTGCCTGCTGGCGCAGCCTACCGTCTCTCACCATTTGAGGGTGCTCCGCGAGGCGGGCCTGGTCAAGGCCCAGAAGCGGGGGCTGTGGGTCTTCTACACCATCGATCGAGAGCGGGTAGAGGGGCTCAAGGCGTGGCTCCGCTAGGGGCCGCCGACTAGGTTGAAGACCTTGGCTGGATCCGTCGGAGGGATGATCGCTCGTACTCGACCAAATTGGTTTCGACATGTAGGGCGGGGGTTTATCCCCCGCCGCCCGGCGCACGGGGTGGACCCGGCGGCGGGGCACAAGGCCCCGCCCGACATACCATATTCATTTTGGCGCAGTACTCGTCCAGTGGTTCCAGACGATGTTGGCGTGTCAGTGCGAAGATCCCGGCTGAGGCCTGTGGGAGGGGATGGATGGCAAAGGAAGTGTCACAAGAGCAGATCCGGCAAGTGGTGAAGGAGAGGTATGCCAAGGCGGCTAGGCAGGTGCGCGCCGGAGGTGGTGGGAGCTGCTGCTCCGGCCCCATCGCCAGCCAGTCCCGCCTGTACGAGATATCCCAGCTCAAGGAAATCCCGCAGACGGCCGCGCTGGCGTCGCTGGGCTGCGGAAACCCGACCTTGCTGGCGGAGCTCAGGCCAGGGGAGGTTGTTCTGGATCTCGGTTCCGGGGGAGGGATCGATGTGCTCCTCTCGGCGCGTCGCGTGGGGCCCGAGGGCAAGGTCTACGGACTGGACATGACTGACGAGATGCTCGAGCTGGCGAGGGAGAACGCGGCGAGGGCCGGCGTGAGTAACGTCGAGTTTCTCAAAGGGCAGATCGAGGCTATCCCGCTGCCCGACGAAAGCGTCGACGTGATCATCTCCAACTGTGTCATCAACCTGTCGGCCGACAAGGACGCCGTCTTCTCCGAGGCGTTCCGAGTGCTGAAGCCCGGGGGGCGCTTCGCCGTCGCGGACATCGTGGTGCGCGGTGGGCAGTTGCCGGACCCAGTGCGCAGGATGATGTCGCTGTGGGCGGGTTGTGTCGCTGGCGCTCTCAGCGAGGAAGAGTACGTGACGAAGATGGAGAAGGCGGGGTTCGAGGAGATCGGACTGGAAACCCTGAAGCTCTACGACCTGGAAGATGTCCCCGAAGAGATGAGGTGCTGCTTCCCGGAGGGGCTCACGCTGCCACCTGGGGTCGAGGTCGTCTCGGCTTTCGTAAGGGCGAGCAAAGGGGGAGGGGCAGCTGGCGGGCGCAGCAGCACCGCGATCTCCATCCGCCTTGGCACAGAAGCTCGGGTGAAGGTGCCGGCCTCCAGCTGCTGCGGGACAACCGATAGCGGGTCCGGCGGATGCTGCGGGGATACCGTCGAGCGCTACTTCCAGAGGGTTGCTACCCAGTGGGACAGGATGAGGGAGGGGTACTTCACCGAGGCCGTGAGGGATGCCGCCATCGCACGTGCTCGGCTGGGGCGCGACCATGTGGTGGCGGACGTGGGAACCGGTACGGGGTTCATGCTTCAGGCGGTAGCCCCTACGGTTCGCCTCGCCTACGGCTTCGACAGCTCACCCGAGATGCTGGATGTCGCCCGGAAGAACCTGGCGGGGGTGGCCAACGTCGAGCTCAAGATCTCCGAGGGATCGTCTCTGCCCCTGCCCGATGCGGCCTTGGATGCCGTCTTCGCCAACATGTACCTTCACCATGCGCCGGATCCCCAGACCGCCATCGCCGAGATGGTGCGGGTGCTGAAACCAGGGGGCCGACTGGTGATCACCGACCTGGACCGGCACGAGGAGGAGTGGATGCGGGCCGAGATGGCCGATCTGTGGCTTGGCTTCGAGCGTGAGCAGGTCGAGTCGTGGTTCAGTTCAGCCGGCCTGGCGGAGGTCGTGGTGGAGGCGGCCGGGTGCAGCTGCTGCGGAACATCGGCCTCCGGGGACGAGGCTAGCATCGGGGTCTTTGTAGCCAGCGGGAGCAAGCCTGTTCTACAATAGCCAGCGTGGCGGCAGGTTCGACCGCAGGGGATGCCTCCGGAGCACTCCGGAGGCATCCCCGCTTGATTCCTGGCGGGGCACCCTGGTCCATTGGTTGCTCCAGTGCGGTCAGCCCGCGGCGGCGACGCCAGCATGGAGCTCTGGAGGAAAGGATGCCCAGGCAGGTGGTCGTATACACGGAGAGCTTCGACTGTGTCTTTTGCGATAGGGTGAAGGCGTTCCTGGCGGAGAGGGGGGTCCCCTATATCGAGCGTGTCATCAACGTCGATGACGGGGCCAGGGAGGAGCTGGAGGAGATCGGCTACCTGACAACCCCGGTGGTGCTGGTGGATGGAGAGGCGGTCCCGGGCTTCAATCTCGAGCGACTGGAGCGCCTGCTTAGCGAAGCTTGACATGGGGATGCCGTAGGACGTAGCCTGGCCGCCGTCGATTTTCTTGGCGCGGGAGGCCGAGAAGTGGCGGTGGAGCTTCTGGATGGATTCAGAGAAGACGCCGGGCATCGCGAGGTGGCCTCGAGGGGCTGCGGACGCGTGGGATTCCGAGTGACGGTGTCGCCGGACCGGCCGGTAGCCGGGAATCTGGCCATCGATGAGGAGATGACCCGCTCGGCGGCGGAGCGAGGGCTCATCACCCTGAGACTCTGGTGGGGCGGTGCCCCCACTGTGGTCTTGGGGAGCTCGGAAAAGATAGAGCAGACGGTGGACGTGGAGGCGTGCCGCCGTCTGGGGGTCGATGTGGTCCGCAGGTCGACGGGCGGTGGGACGGTTCTGCAGACACCGGGAGTGCTCAACTACTCGCTCACCGGGCCGGCTCCCGGACTGCCCAATATGAAGACCCTCTTCGCACTAGGGGCTAGGATCCTGATAGGGGCTCTGGCCGCCTTCGGGCTGGAAGGGGCGGCCCGTGGGATTTCCGATGTCTGTGTGGGGGATCGCAAGATCTCCGGCAACGCCATGGCCAAGAGGTGGGGAGGGCTCCTTCTCCATGGCACACTGCTGCTGGAGATGGACCTGGACCTGGTGGAGGCTTGTCTTCGTCATCCACCGCGGGAGCCCGACTACCGAGGGCGCCGCACCCACCGAGATTTCCTCACCAGCCTTCGCTCTCTGGGGGTCACCGCGGAGCGGTCGGAGGTAGAGGCCGCTGTCATCGCCTCCGGGGTCCGACTCTTCGAGGAGGGGGCGATGGAAGGGTTCCCGTTCATTCCGGAGTGGGTCAAGGGTTAGCGACGATCACCAGGGCGGGCCGGCCGCGGTCGGCGTTCCGCCACGGCTACAGTGCGCGAGGGTCAATCCACCGAATGGGAGCCCTCCACGCCCGAGAGCCTGTCCTCAGCCCTGGAGAAGATGGCAGGGGTGACCACCCGATGGGTGACGGGCGACGAGAGGACAATGGAGGTGGTGGGCTGGCCATGAAGCGTTACCTTTCCCAGCACCATCTCCAGGTGCTGGACCGATGTCACTGCCACCTTGAGGATGTAGGAGTCGTCACCGGTGATCCGATGGCACTCCAGCACCTCGGGAAGCTCCCTGGCCAGGGCCGCCAGCTGCGCGCCCCTGCTCTCGTTTTCCGTGGCCACGCGGATGTAGGCGGTGATGGGAAGACCCAGCTTCTCCCGGTTCAATCGAACCCTGTAGCCTCGGATGATCCCGGCGTCCTCCATGCGCCGGACGCGCTCGGCGACGGCGGGCTGAGTGAGCCCCACGCGCCTCCCCAGCTCGCTGTATGAGATGCGGGCGTTGGCTTGGAGCTCGGCTAGTATGCGCCAGTCCACGTCGTCCAGGAGCTTCTCGAAATCCAAAGTCCCCACCCCGTTCTGATTTTAACTCCTAACCGATCCCCGCCGAACAGCTTGAATCTCCTATGGAATGCCGCGTTGCGCCCCCCTATCATAGCACCAGATCGGCAAGGCCGAGGAGGTCGAGAGTTCGAGATCGTCCCCGGCCATCGCGATCTGCCCGTTGTCAAAGTCGACACGGAGGTGGTGACCATGTCGAGCACCAGAGAGACGACAACCCGCGGGGGTCTTGCTTTCCTCCCCTCCGCATTGCGACGTCGTGACCGCTCCATCAAGGTTCGGATCCTCGATGGCGGGCACGAGGTCGATAGCTTCGAGGTTTCGACCGCGGATCTGCTTCGTGCCGAGATGAAGGCCATAGGTCCTCACCTCCCGAAGCGTGGTGCGCTCGTGCAGTATCGCGGGATCGAAGAGCAGTCCCTACCCCTGGGCATCGCCCGGGTTCGCAGGGAGGTCGAGCTGGAGGACCTTCAGGACGCGGTCTCGTTCCTGACCAACTAGCCGGTCCCAAGCTGTTCACCTGCTGTAAGTTCGTCCCCCTTGGGTCGTCGCCCTACTGGGCAAGGGCGGCGACCCTTCCCCCCTCTAGCCATAAGGATGGGCCGTCCCCGAGCCCGTCACTCTGACGGATCCGCATCCCGTCATTCCGCTGGCATCGTCCCTGGTGGGCGACGGGCGATCCCGCTGGATCGGAGCATGAGGGCCGGCACGATCCCCAGCAGGCAGATGGCAGCGGCAATGTAGAAGCAGTCGTCGAAGGACATCACCGATGCGGTGGTGGCCACCTGACGGTAGAGGGCCAGCACTACCGCCACTTTGGCCTGGGCCAGACCGATCCCGTGCTCGGCCAGCTCGGCTTGCACCCTAGCCACAGTCATCTGGGTGGACAGGTTATCGGGCGTCACCGTCTGAGAGATCATCGCCTGGTGGAACACCTGCCGGTTCTGTAGCAGGGTTGCGAAGATGGCGGTGCCGAAAGAGGCGAAGACCTGGCGCAGCACATTGGTCAGGGAAGACGATCGGGCTATGAGGTGGGGTGGGATGGCGTTCATCGCCACGGTCATGGCTGGCATGGTGATCAGCCCCATGGAGAGGCCGCGCATCACCAGTATCTCCCTTACAGCGCTGTCCGGGGTTGACAGGTCGAGGAAGCTGAGCCTCCAGGTCGAGTAGGCCATCAGAAGGAGTCCCGTCACCACCAGCGGGCGCGGGCCCACCTTGTCGAAGAGCCGGCCGGATATGGGCATGGTGACCGTCGATGCCAGGGCCTGCGGCAGCAGCAGGATCCCCGTTTCCATGGCCCCCAGCCCACGGAAGTTCTGGAAGAAGATCGGGAGGAGGAACATGGATGAGAACATCCCCAGGGTGATGATGAAGTTCACCAGGGTTGCGAGGGTGTAGGTTGTGATGCGGAAGACGTGCAGCTCCACCAGCGGCTGCTCCACGGTCAGCTCGACCCAGACCCAGGCGAGGAAGCCGAGGACCCCCAGCGTCAGCAGGACGACGATGTGGGGGGCGCCCCAACCGTCGTTGGGCGCCTCGGAGAGGGCGTACAGCAGCGAACCGAAGGCGACACCTGACAGGACAAAGCCCTTAATATCTGGGATCAGGTCGCTCCTCGTCTCGGTCTCCCGCAGCAGGGCCGCGCCCAGCAGCAGTCCTAGCACACCGATTGGTATGTTCAGGGTGAAGATGAAGCGCCAGTCGATGTACTCGACGATGTAGCCCCCGAGGGTTGGTCCGATCACGGGACCGAGCAGCATGGGGAGCCCAAAGACGCCGGTCACCGTTCCCCTCTTTTCTGGCGGCACTACCTTGAAGATGATGGTCATTCCCAGGGGCATCAGCATCCCGCCGCCCAGACCCTGCAACAGGCGGAACAGCACGAGGCTTGGCACGTTCCAGGCTGCGGCGCAGAGGGCCGAGCCCAGGGTAAAGAAGAGCATGGAGAGGAGGTAGATCCGCTTGGTGCCGTAGCTGTCGGTCAGGTAGCCGGTGGCGGGCATGATGATGGCCAGCGCCAGCATGTACCCCGTCAGGACGTACTGGGAGGAGTGCACATCGGCCTGGAAGACGGTGATGATGCGCGGGAGCGCGATGTTCACCACCGTCGTGTCCAGCATCACCATGAAGGAGCCCACGATTACCACTATCACCGCCTGCCAGTAATAGGGGAGGGAGTACAGGCGGTGGTGGGGCCTGGGAACGCTGAAGCTCGCCATGGCTCAGTCCTGGACCCGGATGCTTACCTCGACCGAGCTCCCCAGCACCAGCGGGAGATCACCGTAGTCCACGGCGATCTTTACTGGCACAAGCTGAGTGACCTTGGTGAAGTTGCCGGAGACGTTGCTCGACGGGAGCAAAGAGAAGGTGGCGGCGCTGGCCCGGCTGATGGCGACCACCCTGCCCGGCAGCGTCCTGCCAAGGCTGTCCACCTTCACCTCGACTGGCTGACCCACCTGCACTCGCCCGATCTTGGTCTCCTCTATCTGGGCCTGGACCCACAGCTTGGTGGGATCCACCAGCGTAACCATCGGCTGGCCCTGGGCCACCGTGTCTCCCACGTTGGCCTGCCGGGCCACGACCACCCCCGTAATGGGGGCCTTCACCTCGGCACGCTGGTTCTCACTCCCGACGAAGTCGAGTCTGGGGGTTCCGCTCTGGGTCATGCTGACGGCGGTTGGCAGCAGGACCGTGCCGATCACCTGCCCCTGCTGCACCCTGTCTCCGACGTCCACGGTCAGGGAGTCCACCCTCCCCGCGTTCATGGAGCCAACCTGGACCAGGCTGCCAGCCACCTGGGCGTTGTCGGTGGAGACGAAGTGGATGGAGGTTTGCCAGTAGCTGTAGCCGACCAGGGCGGCACCTGCCAGCAGGATCGCCAGTATGGGGAGGAGTAAACGTCTGGGAAGGAGCTTTCGCCCCACGGAGCGGCCGTTCTCGCTCTGGCCGTCCTCGAACCGGCCGTCGCCCCCCGGCCTGGTCTCCATTGGCCTGGCGGCCGGCGATTGCTGGATGCGATTGTCCATATGCACCCCTAACAGTTAGCAGTCCTAACCTTGCGGGGCGGTATTATCGCAGGATGCGCGCCCTGGCGCAAGCCGGACTCGTGTGTTACTGCTCAGCGATTATGACCGCTAATTGCTCAGGGAAAATGTCCGTTTGGAGTCGGGGGCGCCGCCCCCGAACCCCTGGAGTTTTCAAGGCATGGGGGATAGCTCTGGATATCCTTACAGATG
>Ga0315298_1007026_pt1 | contig 15032 bp, 16 predicted proteins | sample WHS_1_MG_FD_203077 | JGI IMG/M metagenome (GOLD analysis project Ga0315298, IMG submission 203077) | Extremophilic microbial mat communities from Washburn Hot Springs, YNP, Wyoming, USA - WHS_1_MG | ecosystem: Environmental > Aquatic > Thermal springs > Hot (42-90C) | place: USA: Wyoming... | reverse complement strand
CTCTCCCCATCTGCTCCGGGCCGGGCATCTGGCTTGGCCACCGCTCCGGCCCCACCCAACCCCTACCTAGAGGCTGGGCCGGGAGCGGGCGGAGCCCAACACCCGGCTGCCACCCTGGTCGCAGCGAGTTTCATCACCTGGCCCAGGGCTGCACGAGTCCTGGGGTGCTCAGAAGTATCTGCTCCAGTCTACTTGATAGCCCTCCGGGTGATAGCGGCCATCGGTCTGCTGGACGTAGCGGCCTCTGTACTCGCCGCGCGCGATGCGCTCCAGGGCGTCGGCGGCGGCATCCACCTCTTCGATGGTGTTGTAGCAGCCGAAGCTGAGGCGCACCATGCCTGGCATGCGGCGCATGTCGAACCGGGCCGCATCGTCGCGCAGGCGTGCGATTTCGTCCGTGCCCACGTTGAGCAAGGAAAAGATGTAGGGTTGCGCACAGAAGCAACCGCTGCGTACGCCGATGCCCTCCTCGTAGCCCAGGATAGCGGCTACCAGTGCGTGCTCCATCCCTCGCACTGTGAGCGAGATGACTCCCACCCGGATGGGGCAACAGCCGGGGTTAGCATCGCCGTAGAGCACCAGGCCGTCGATCGCCCGCAGGCGCTCGAGGGCGTGGGCCGTCAACTTGGCCTCATGCTCGGCCACGGCATCCATGCCCATTTCGTCGAGGCAGCGTGCCGCCTCGGCCAGAGCCACGGCGCCTGGCACGTTGGGGCTGCCGGCTTCCTCTCTGTCGGGCAGGGGGGCCCAGGCTACATCGCTTGTGGTCACCAGGGCGATGGCGCCGCCTCCTACCAAGTCGGGTTGGCCCTGCAGGAACAGATCGCGCCGGCCGATCAACGCGCCGGTGCCGTACGGGGCGTACATCTTGTGCCCCGAAATGGCCAGGTAGTCGATGTGGGCCGGGTCGCTGAGGCGACCCATCTCGACGCGGCGGTGGGGCACTAGTTGGGCGCCATCGACCAGGATCTGGGCCCCGACCTCATGGGCACGTTGGGCGATGCGGTAGATGGGGTTGACATATCCAGTGACATTGGAGGCACCATTCACCGCCACCAGGCGCACTCGGCCCGCGTAGCGACGCAGCAGGTGCTCCAGATGGTCCTCGTCGAGGGCGCCCTCTGTGGTGATGCCGATGCGGCAGAGCTGGGCTCGGCCGCGCCACGGAAGGTCGTTGGAGTGGTGTTCCATCAGCGAGCAAATCACCACGTCGCCCTCGTTCAGGGAGAAGCGCCGCGCCAACCGGTTGATGGCCTCCGTCGAGTTGCGGCAGAGGATCGCCACGTACTCGCTGGGGTCGGCGCCCACAAAGCGCAGGATTGCTTCGTGGGCCTGCTCGTAGGCCCAGGTGGTGAGCTGTGACTTGAAGCCGGACCCACGGTGCACGCTGGCGTACCACGGCATGAGCGCATTGACCCGCTCGGCGACCGGCCTCAAGGCTGGGGTGCTGGCCGCGTTGTCGAGGTTGATGTAGGTGCGCCACCTGCCGTCGAGCAGGGGCACCTGCTGATCGATGCCCACAATCTGCGAGCGCACCGCGGCCAGGCTCAGAGGTGGCCCCACTGGGCGGCTGTGCTCGACTGCCATCGCTCTTTGCCCTTCCGGAGATCACCGTGGAGCAGCAAGTTGCATGCCAGAGAGGGGCAAAGTCGCCAAATGGGCAGGCTGCGAGCGCAGTTATTTGACGCAGAATCGCGATGGTGCTAGATTCGCGTCGGTGGTCGGGTTGGTACGCTCGTAGGAGCAGGGGGAAGCCCGTGAATCCGAAAAAGAAACCCAAGCGCGCACCCAAGAGGGCGCAGAGCGCACTGTTCAGGGCCGTACCGTGGGCTGCCTTGGGCCTGGCGGTGTTGGTCCTGGCTTCGATGGCCATTCTGGGCGGGCCTAGCCACTTGGCATCGGCGCTGGCCAGACGCGTGAGTCATGCCACCGGCGCCATCGACTTGACCATCGTCCACTCGAATGATACCTACGGCTACGTCTTTCCTTGTGGCTGAGGGACCCCCCAGGGGGGTGTGGCCCGGCGGGCCACCACGATCAAAGCAGCTAGGGCATCTTCGCAGTACTTTCTATTGCTCGACGCTGGCAACAGCCTGAGCAATGAGTTCACGACCACCGCCGAGGTCGCAGTGGCCAATGGCGGCAGGACAGCGGTGGAAGCCCTAAGTCGATTGGGCTACGATGCGGTCGCCCTGGGCGACCTGGATCTGCACATGGGCCGCGCTGCTCTGCAGGAGAGGCTTGCCGAGCTCAAGGGCGTGGAGATGGTCTCGGCCAACGTCACCGACAGGGCCACGGGCAAGCTGCTGGTGAAGCCCTACGTGGTCAAAGAGCTGGGCGGGCACCGCATCGCCCTGATCGGCATCACCGCCCTGGTCAAAGATGACCCCGATTTCGCCGTCGCCCCTCCGCTCGACGCGGCCAAAGAGTACGTGGGCAAGGCCAAGGCTGAGGCGGATATCATCATTCTGCTCTCCAACGCAGGGGCCGAGACGAACAAGGCCATCGCTGCCCAGCTGCCGGATGTTGACCTCATCATCAGTGGCGGTCCCGACCAGTTGGACCAGCCCGCGCAGCCCACGCCCAGCAGCCTGGTCGTGCAGGCCGACGTATCGTCGGCGGGGCATGCCGGGCGCTATATCGCCAAACTGCAGGCCACCTTTGACCCCAGCGGCAAGCTCATCGGGCACGACTGGCAAAAGTTCGAGCTCGGCCCGTCGGTGGCCGATGATCCTGGCATCAAGCTCTGGGTCGATAGCCTGGCTAAGGCGCAGCCCACCGAACCGGCGACAGCGCAGCCGTAGAGGCGGCAGGGGAAGTGATGAAGCTGGAGGGACTGGGGGAACCAAGGGACGAGTTCCCCCAGTTTTTTGTATGCGTAGCCGGAAGGCGGTGTGAGGGCAGCCGAAGCTGCGGAAGCATGGTGGGTGGGCGCGAAGCGCTCATACGAGACCCGAGCCCGGGCCTCCCCGTTCCCATTTCAGGGGCCGACGGCACAGGCCCCGGAGCCTGCCCAGGGGGCGAGGAAGGGGCCGGGGGATGGTGCGCTTGGCCAGGAAGCCACCACGGTCCGGGTCTTTCGCCCGCCTCTCGGCCATGGCCTCAAGTCGAAAGGCATTCGGGTTAGGCCTCGAGCAGGCGGCGGTAGACCTCGACCGTGGCCCGGGCGACCTCAGCCTGGGTATAGTGTGCGAGGACGCGCTCGCGTCCTCGGCGGGCCAAGTCGGCGCGGAGGTCGGGGCTGTGCTGGAGCTGCTCGAGGGCGCTGCGCAGGGCTGCGACGTCGCCCTCGGGGAAGGTGAGCCCTGCACCGTCGATGACGTTGGGGATTTCTCCCGAATCCGAGCCCACCACCGGCACACCGCAGGCCATGGCCTCCACCAGCACTCGGCCGAACTGTTCTTTCCAGTTGGGCATCGTGCGCGAGGGCAGCGCCAGGGCGTGCAGCTGGCGGTAGAACCGTGGCATATCCAGCGAAGAGACGGCGGGCTCCAACGAGACCCGTTCAGCCACGCCCAAAGCTGCGGCCCGTTCGGCGATGGCATCGCGCAGCGACCCCGCCCCCACCAGGCGCAGGCGCCAGCTGCCCTGCAGGCCGGCCATGGCTTCCAGCAGGTCGAGCACACCCTTGTAGGGCTCGAGGCGGCCTGCAAAGCCCACCACGAATGGCTCGGAGGGTGGCACCGCCTCGGGCTGGGGCCGGAAGATCTCGGGGTCCACACCGAACTGGGGAATGAGTGTGGCCGGGCCCTGGTAGCCCTTCCAGCGCAGCACCGTCTCTGCCTCCTGGTTGCCGACCAGGGCATAGTCGGCATGGCGCAGCACGTACGCCTCGATGTTGCGGAAGGGGGGCGGGTAGCGACGGGGCAGGTTCTGCCAGGTGAAAAAGAGGGTGCGCGCCCCCACCGCACGCGCCTGCCGGAGGGCCAGAAAGGTGGAGAGGTTGTAGGGCTCCTCGTCGATGTGGCAGATGTCGGGCTGGAGACGGCGCAGGGCGTGGCCCAGACCTGGGTAAAAGTGCAGGTGGAAGTGGCCGTTGAGGGCCATGGGCAGCACCTCGAGGGTGTACCCTGCCGTGTGGGCACGCTCCAGCATCGTCTCGCGGCCGCTCTCACGCCACGAGGGCGGCACCAAGACCGTCAGCTCAACCCCTAGGGCTGCGATCTCCTCCAGTTTGCGCTGATAGGCCCCGACGATGCAGGCTTTCGAGAGCATCACGACGCGCACTTGATCACCTCCGCACTCTGGCCATGCATTATAGCCGCGGTGGGCCGGTTGGCCAATCCACGCAAGGGGTTCTGGAGGGCACAGGCCGGTCGGGCCGGTTGGCAAGGGTTGCCAACCGGTAGTATAATCGCCAGTAAACTCGCCTCAGGCTGCCGGTGTGTGCGCAGCCCGGGAGACCTCGAAGGGACGCTCAACTGGATAACAGGCGAATGGAACCTTTCCTGTCGGTCGTAATCCCAGCCTACAACGAAGAGACGAACCTGCGCGCGGGAGCTCTCGACAAAGTGGCTGCCTACCTGGCTCGCCAGCCCTACACATATGAGGTGCTGGTGGTCGACGATGGCAGCGATGACGGCACGGCTGCCCTGGCCGAAGCGTTCGCCAGCGCGCACCCGCACTTTCGTGTGTTGCGCAACCCCCACCGTGGCAAGGCACACACGGTGATTGCGGGCGTATTGGCGGCACAGGGCGACATAATCCTCTTCACCGATATGGACCAGGCCACGCCTATCGGCGAGGTGGCTGCGCTCTTGCCCTGGTTCGAACAGGGCTACGACGTGGTCTTTGGCTCGCGTGGTTTGGTGCGCCGTGGCGCGCCCTGGTGGCGAAAGGTAATGTCGCGGGCTATGATCCTGCTGCGGGGGATTCTCGTCAACCTGCCCGACGTGACCGATACCCAGTGCGGCTTTAAGGCGTTTCGCGCTGCCGCTGCCCACAACATCTACCGCCATATGTGGCTCTACGCCCCGGGGCGCGAGCAGGAGGTCCGTGGTGCTGTGGTGGCGGCCGGCTTTGATGTGGAGACGCTCTTCGTGGCCCGCAAGTTGGGATATCGGATCAAGGAGGTACCCGTCACCTGGGATTACGCCCGCACTCGCCGCGTGAGCTTTTGGCGCGACTCGCTGCGCGGCCTGCGCGACCTCGTGCGCATTCGCCTCAACGATCTGCGCGGCCGCTACCGCGTGGGGTAGGGGCGGGGGTTCCTCCTTCCCGGAACCCGGCGCGCCGACCCCTGACCGGCAGCAGGCGGGCAAGAAAGGAGCAGCCAGGCATGCTTCTGAGCGACAGAAGGATCGTGCTCGGGGTCTGCGGGGGCATTGCGGCCTACAAGGTGGTCGAGATTGCGCGGCAACTGACCTCGGCAGGTGCAATCGTCGATACCGTCATGACCGAGGACGCAGCGCATTTCGTCACTCCGCTCACGTTCCAGACCCTCACACGCCGGCCGGTCCTCACCGACATGTTCCGTTTGCTCGAGACGATGGAGATTGGCCACGTTTCGCTCGGCCGGCGTGCGGATGCGATGGTGGTAGCGCCGGCTACGGCCAACACCTTGGCCAAGATGGCCCACGGCCAGGCCGATAACCTGCTCCTGACGACCTACCTGGCCACCACGGCGCCGGTGGTCGTAGCTCCGGCCATGGATGCGAATATGTGGGAGCACCCGGCCACGCAGGCAAATGTGGAGACGCTGCGCCACCGCGGGGCGATCGTAGTGGGGCCCGACTATGGCCCCCTGGCCTCGGGCCTGGTGGGCGCCGGGCGGCTGGCTGCCCCCGAAGAGATCATCGGCACCCTGCGCCAGGTGCTGGGCCGCCAGGGGCCGCTGAGCGGCCGCCAAGTGCTGGTGACTGCCGGCGGCACCCGCGAGCCGCTCGACCCGGTGCGCTTCATTGGAAACCGTTCCTCGGGCAAGATGGGGTACGCCCTCGCCCAGGCGGCCATCGACCGCGGTGCCGAGGTCACTCTGGTGACGGCGCCTACAGCGCTGCGGCCCCCGGTGGGCGCCCACGTGGAAGCGGTAGAGACAGCCCAGGAGATGCGCGATGCCGTCCTCGCCTTCTCCGAGGAGGCCGACGTGGTCCTGATGGCGGCGGCTGTGGCCGACTTTCGCCCCTCGGCCTACTCGGCGGAGAAGATCAAGAAGGATGGCAAACCGACTCTCTCGATCGTGCTCGAACGCAACCCCGATATCCTCCTCGACATCGCCCGCATGCGCCTGGAGGGCACCGGCCCGGCGGTGGTGGTGGGGTTTGCCGCCGAGACTGGCGACGTGGTGGCCCGCGCCCGCGACAAGCTCCTCGCGAAGAGCCTGGACCTGGTTGTCGCCAACGATGTGACTGCCCCAGGCAGCGGTTTTGAGGTCGACACCAACCGCGTCATCCTCATCGGGGCCGACGGAACGGTCGAGGCCCTGCCCCTGATGACGAAGGAAGAGGTGGCCGAGCGCGTGCTCGACAAGGTGGTGGAGATGATGCGCGAAACGTAAGACGCAAAGCGCAATGCGTGGTCCGTGCATTGTCGGGCGTCTCGTGCTCACGCGCATTACGTTTTGCCTTACGTCTCCCGCCTTTCGCCTCAGGAGGCCGACCATGCCACGAACACTGCCGAACGCGATCACTGCCGTTGCCGACATCCTCGTCGGCCACGCCTCCGACTATGCCGCGTGGACCGGTTGTACGGTGGTGCTGTGCGAGGCTGGCGCGGTGGTGGGTGTGGATGTGCGGGGGCCGGCACCGGGCACCCGTGAAACCGACCTGGCCCGCCCTGGTCATCTCGTCGATCGGGCGCACGGGGTGCTCCTGGCCGGGGGCAGTGCCTTTGGCTTGGCGGCGGCCGATGGCGTGATGCAGTACCTGGAGGGGCGTGGGAAAGGCTTCAAAGTTGGGCGTGCGGTCGTGCCCATTGTGCCCGCCGCCATCCTTTTCGACCTCGATGTGGGCGATGGGCGCGTGCGTCCCGACGCCGCCATGGGCCTGGCAGCGTGCCAGGCTGCCGCGGCCGGCCCGGTGGCCGAAGGCAACGTAGGCGCGGGCACGGGCGCCACGGTGGGCAAGCTGTTGGGCATGAAGAGCGCTATGAAAGGCGGGCTGGGCACGGCGGCGCGGTCGGCGGGGGGCACGACGGTGGGGGCCCTTGTGGCAGTAAATGCCTTTGGCGATGTGGTCGACCCTGCGAATGGCGCCATCCTGGCCGGAGCACGCAAGCCTGTGGGCCCGGGTTTCATGGATACCTCCGCTTCGCTGGGCAGCCTGGTGGGGAAGACGGCCATCTCCCTGACCGAGAGCACCACCATTGGCGTCATCGCCACCGATGCGCGGCTGAGCAAGGAAGAGGCCTGCCTGGTGGCCGCTTGCGGCCACGACGGATTGGCCCGCGCCATACGCCCGGCGCATACTCTCTTCGATGGAGACACGCTCTTCACCCTGGCTACTGGCCGCCGGCGTGCGCCGGTGACCCTGGTGGCAGCGCTGGCGGCTGAGGTGGTGGCCGAGGCTATCGTGCGCGCCATCCGCGCGGCCGACGGGCTGCCTGGCCTGCCAGCCTGGCGCGACCTGCAAAGGGGATGACCGCTTGCCCCTGGACAGTCTGCACCTTCTCCTGACCTACCGCTGTACCCGCGCCTGCGACCACTGCTTCGTGTGGGGAAGCCCCCGCGCCACAGTCACCATGTCATTTGGCCAGGTGCGCGCAGTCCTCGACGCTGCCGTACGCCTGGGCACGGTGACCGACATGTACTTCGAGGGCGGAGAATCCTTCTTGGTTTATCCCCTGCTGGTGGCAGGCGCGCGCGAAGCGGTGGCGCGGGGGCTGCGCTTTGGAGTGGTGAGCAACGCCTACTGGGCCACCAGCGAGCAAGATGCAGAGCTCTGGCTCGAGCCGTTGGCGGCTTTGGGCATCGCCGACCTGAGCCTGAGTGAGGACGCCTTCCACGGCGACCTGCCCATCCCCGAGGTGCAACACGCCATAGCGGCCGCCACGAGGCTGGGGCTGCCCCAGGGGGTGTTGCGGGTGGGCCTCGGGCCTGATTGCACTGCGGGCAGCGTGCGCCTGCGCGGCCGCGCGGCCCATCGGCTGGCCAACCGAGTGCGGCCACAGCCCTGGGAGTGCTTTGCCGCCTGCCCTTACGAGGACCTGGCCGACCCCAGCCGGGTGCATGTGGATGCGGCGGGCTATGTGCACCTGTGCCAGGGTCTGGCCATGGGGCAGGCGCCGGCGGGTGACATCGACGGGGTCGTGGCCAGTTACAGGCCCAGGGAACACCCCATCGTGGCGCCACTCCTGGCGGGAGGCCCAGCCGCCCTGGTGCGAGAGTACGCTCTGGCTCATGAGGCCAGCTATGGCGACGCCTGCCACCTGTGCTACTGGGCCAGGGAGCAGCTGCGGCGGCGCTTCCCCGAGCTGCTGGGGCCGGGCCAGATGTATGGGGAAGGGCTGGGCAGCGATGGCCAATAAACAGAAGGAGGGTTGGTGTGCGCACTCTGGTGATCGGCTATGGCAACCCCAGCCGCTGCGACGACGGCGTGGCCCTGCATGTGCTCAATGCGCTGCGTGCACGCTGGGGCCGGCCCCTGCTCAGCGCCTCGAACGACGGCTGGGATGACCTCGAGGGCACGCGCGATAGCCTGTTCCTGCAGCAACTGACGCCGGAACTGGCCGAGACCCTGGCGGAGTATGACCTAGTGGTGTTTGTGGATGCGGCCCTGACTGGCGTGGGGGAGCCGGTACGCGCTGGGGCGGTGGCCCCGGCGCTGCGCATGGCAGCCGTGTCGCACCACATGGAGCCGGCTGCCCTGCTGGCCCTGGCGGAGCAGCTCTACGGCCGTGCGCCGGCGGGCTGGTTGGTGTCGGTACGGGCGCACAATATGGATTTTGGTGACCAACTCTCGCCCGAGGCATCTGCTGCCGTACCCCACGCTGTGGCGCGTGTGGAAGCGCTCGTAGAAGCGGGGGAGGCCGCGAGCGGCGGCTGAGCTACGTCCTGGGCGGACCCTCAGGGCGGGCCGCCGGCCGCTGCGCTACCCGTTGGCAGCCCGCTCGTACTCTTCTTGAGTGACGAACTGGCCGCCGTCGATCTGGCGCGAGGTCACGCGGCGCTGGGGATCGAAGGTCATGCTGACCTCGATGGCCTGAAAGCAGCGGCCCCGGCCGATGAGCACCTTGCGGTAGTAATAACCTGCGGGCCGCTCGTCGTCGCCGTACTCCATGCTCAGCTCGTTGCGCAGGTCGACGCGCGCCCGGATGACCTCGCCACAGCGCGCGCAACGGACGTAGTAGTAGAGGCTGTTGCGGTCGGGTGGGGGCTCGAACAGTGCGCCCAGGCGTTTCAGAAAGCTCACTTGCCAACTCCTTCGACGGGTGGATGCGGTCGGAAACGTGCGCGCTGGGTCCTTGGCCACACTTCGCCCTCCGCAGCGCACAGGCCCTGCTCCGGCTTACAAGGGCTTCCAGTAGCGCAGCACTGCGGGCACCAGCCGCATCACCTCGGGTCCCAACATAGCAAGTTGCCTGCCAATGAACGACTGGTGCACGGCGTTGCGCGCCCCCTCGCCAGGAGTGGCCATCAGCACCAGGACGATGATTTCGGCCATGAAGAGCGCCTTGACCACGCCCAGCACCATGCCACCCAGGTTGTCGAGCCAGCCCAGGCGCAGGCCGCGGAGCATCTCGCGCAGGAACACGCCGCCGATCAAGACGGCGACCCAGGCCGCCACCAGGATCGCCACAAAGGCCGCCAGGTCAGCCAGGGTGGGGTTGCCAGCCCAATCCAGGAACATTGGCGCAAACTGGCCGTAGTAGTGCCCGGCCACCAAGAGGCCCACCGCAAACCCAACCAGGGTCGCCGACTCGTGGATCAAACCCGACCGCCATCCCATCAGACCGAGGCCGAGGATCAAGACGACGAACAGGATGTCGAGGGGCCCCACCATCGCAGTCTCCTATTCCTGGGCAAAGCTCCTCAGTGCCAAGCGTATGCGCTCTTCCAGGGGCAAGCTGCCGGCCGGGGGCAGGCCGGCGAGGGCCTGTTGGGCCTCGGCCACACTGTAGCCCAGGGCTGTCAGTGCGGCAATGACCTCGGCATCGCCGGCGCTGAGCGTGCCCAAAGGAGAGGCAGCCGCCGTGCCGAGTTTCCCCTTCAGCTCCGCCACCAACCGTTCGGCCGTGCGCTTGCCAACGCCGGGGAGCCGCGCCAGGGCGCCGGCGTCGCCCCGGGCGACGGCCTCGCGCAGCGTCTCCACCGGCACGTTGGAGACAATGTTCATCGCCGAGCGTGGCCCGATTCCCGAGACGCTGAGCAAGGTCTCGAACAGGCCAAGCTCGTCTTCACTGGAGCAGCCGTAGAGGGTCAGCTCGTTCTCGCGGACGTGCAGGTGGGTGTGCAGGGTTACGGTGTCGCCGGTACCTCTCACTTCTTCGAGCACGCTGCGGGGCACGCGCACCCGGTAGCCTACGCCGCCCACGTCAACCACGAGGGAATCCTGGCCCACCGCAGCGACCTTGCCGTGCAGACGAGCGATCATTCCTGGTCCTTCGCACCTCCGAGCAAGGCGTTGACCCGCGCCGCCTGGAGGTGGCAGAGCGCGACAGCCACGGCGTCGGCCGCGTCGTCGGGCTGGGGCACGGCGTCGAGTCGCAGCAGCAGGCGGATCATCTCCTGCACCTGTTCCTTTCCGGCCCGCCCGTAGCCGACGACCGCCTGTTTGACCTGCATGGGCGTATACTCATAGACTCTGAGCCCGGCCTGAGCGAGGGTAAGCAACACGACACCCCGCCCGTGCCCCACCGCCAGGGCCGTGCGCGCGTTGCGGCCGAAGAACAGCTCCTCCACCGCTGCCGCCTGGGGCCGGTAGCGCGCGATGAGAGCAGCCAGCTCGTCGTGCACGACGAGCAGCCTATCTGCCAACGAGAAGGTAGAGGGAGTAGTCACGACTCCGCTGGCGACCAGGCGGGCCTCATCGGCCGGCCCCTCGAGGAGACCATAGCCGGTCGTGGCCACGCCTGGATCGATCCCCAGCACGAGCATTCTCGTTATGCTGCTTCGAATTCGGCCAGAGCTGCGTCGGTAATGTCGAGGTTGGAGTGGACGGCTTGGACGTCGTCGAGCTCCTCCAAAGCCTCGATGAGACGCAGGTTCTGCACCGCTGTCTTCTGGTCGGGCTGGAACAGGGTCTTGGGCACCCAGCCCAACTCTACGTCGTCCACAGTGTACTTGCGCTCGAGCAGCGCATCGCGCACCTTTTGCAGGTCTTCCACTGTGGTGTACACCTCGACCACATTGCCGTCGACCTTCACGTCCTCAGCGCCGGCGTCGATCGCGTCGAGGGCAATGGCCTCAGGGTCCTGCCCCTCGGCGTTGATGGTCAGTGTGCCCTTGCGCTCGAACATCCAGCCCACGCAACCGGTCTCACCCAGGTTGCCGCCGTGGCGGGAGAACACCCGGCGCACCTCGGCCACGGAGCGGTTGCGGTTGTCGGTCATCACCTCGACCAGCAACGCCGTGCCGCCGGGGCCATAGCCTTCGTAGATGATATCTTCCAGCGCCACGCCATCTTTGCTGATGCCGGCTCCGCGCTGGATTGCCCGTTCGATGTTCTCCTTGGGCATATTGGCTGCCCGAGCCTTGTCGACCACCAAGCGCAGCCGGAAGTTGGCCTCGGGGTCCGGGCCGCCTTCCTTGGCCGCGATCATGAGTTCGCGGCCCAGCTTGGTGAACAGCTGGCCGCGCTTGGCGTCGGCTGCGCCTTTCTTGCGCTTAATGGTGGACCACTTGGAGTGTCCGGACATTGTCTCTACCTCCTCGGCCGAGCTTCGTCACTCGGATGGCCGTATATGGCCTTATTATACCATAGAGAATGGGCGCAGGAAAACAAAACCCGCGACGGGCCGATGGGGGGTGTATCCCAGAATCGTCGGTGGATCTGCGGGCCGAGTCGCAGGGGGCCGTGTCCATGTCAATGGCAACCATCTGATCGTCCTCCCGCACGCCGCGGCTACCCGCGTCGTGGCCGGCCAGGGCCGCCTCGAGAGTCATGCTGAGCGGCAGCGGCCGGGCAACAGAAGGGCGCCACTTCCAGTGAGGGATCCTTGCTTGTCCGAGTGCCAGGCTGCGAGCCTGCCGCCATGGCCAGCAGGGATTCCTCAGCTCTCCTGGCGCCAGGCCGGGAGGCGGCCGCGGCAGCCGCTGTTGACGAACTTGCGGCTGCCGAGCCGGGGACCAGGGGGCAGACAGCGCCGCTGGTTTTCAGGCGGCGTATGGCCACGGAGCCAAGCTGGCCCTCTTCTTCCGCACGCTTGCCTGCTCCTGAAAGGGAAGCAGCCAGGAGGATGGGCACCAGGCCGCGGCCGGGCGGGAATCGCTTCGGGGGCCTTTGGCGCCGGGCTCGCGACCGGCTGGGTCGCCTGGGCATGGTTCTCGCTCTGTTGCTGCAGACTCGCGAGCAGGGGCGGAGATGGATCTGTTCTGGCGACGGTACGGGGCGATCCTTCTGTGCCTGGCGGGCATCGCTGCGGTCAGTGCGGCGGGCCTGGCCCTGCGGGCCTCACCTTTCGACGTTGCGCTCCTCCGTTCGATCAACACTGGGCTGGCCAGCCCAGTGCTCGATGCGGTGGCCTACATCGGCTATGGCCTGGGCACTTGCTGGTTCAGCCTGGCCCTCTTCGGCACCTTCCTGCTCGTGGGCTACCGTCGTTTCGGCCTCAGTGCCCTGGGCGCGACGATTGTGGGTGGCCTGCTCCTCTTGCTCATCAAGAGCCTGTCGGCGCAGCCGCGGCCCTGGCAGATGCTGGCCGGAGTGCGTTTCATGGGCCTGCGGGCCCAGAGCCCTGGCTTCCCCAGCGGCCATGCGCAGCAGGCGTTCCTTGCCACTTCGCTCGTCAACCGGTACTTTCTCTTCGGCTGGCCCATCCAGGCTGCCGTCTACGGGGCGGCGACGTTGGTCGCCTTCACCCGCGTCTACGTCGGCGACCACTTTCCGACCGACGTCGTCGCGGGCGCCCTGATCGGCGTCCTTCTAGCCACACTCTGGACGTGCAGCCCGCTCTGGCCGGGGGCCCACACCAGGCAGCAGGAGGAGCGGAGGTGAGGTGCCTAGCTCTGCCCTCGCTGCTTTGGGAGGGGCTCGGCTCCGTCATCGGTGCGCTGGCCTACTATCTTGCCCTCGTGAGGGCCTACTGGATCGCGGCGGCCCTGGCGCTGGCCTTCTTTGCCCTGCGGCGGCGGCCAGGAATGGAGGGGGTAGCTTTCACAGCTCTGGTCGTCTGGTTGGCGTTGTGGGCCGTGGGCGCCATCCTGCAGCTGCTCATCCCTTGCATGGCTGTAGACGCGGAAGCATCGTTTGGCCTCATCGTGACCTTGGGCCTCGTCTACATCCTGCCCCTGCGGCTCTGGCAGCGCATCGTCTGCCTGGCCATCGCAGGGTTTGCTGCGGCTATCCAGGCCTATGCTCTGGGCTGCCAGGTGCCCAGCAGCGTGGCAGTGGCAGCCGGCGCCATCGGCCTGGCTGTGCTCCTCCTGTGGCTGGCGAGCCGTTGGCCGCCGCTCTGGCAGCAGTGGCAGCGCCTCAGCCTGGCCATTGACAACTGGGGCGCCAGCCAGGCCCGCACCGCCCTCACCCCCGAGATCATCGCAGTCCTGGCGGCGCGCCTGCGCCAACACCTGGGCTTCCTTGTCGACGAAGTACAGCCTGGCGGAGGCGCCGGCGTGCACGCGTCGACGCCCGTCGTCCTGCGGGGGCGCACGGCAGGCGGCCAGCAGCAGACCTACTTTGGCAAAGTCGTCACCTGGGGCAACTGGCGTTCGAGCCTGATCTTCGAGGCCCTGACCTGGCTGCGATACCGCGGCAGGGGCCACCGGGGGCCCCTGTGGACCTCTCTCAAGTCGCTGGTGGAGTACGAGCACTATATGCTGCTCCTCTTCACCGACCTTGGGGTGCCGGTGCCGCGGCCGCGCGGCGTGTACCGGCTGGCGCGAGGGGTCTACGTTCTGGTGACCGATTACCTAGAGGGCGCCCGGCCGCTGCGGGGGGCTGGGAGGGTGTCGGCGGACTACGTCGCCCAGGCCTTGCGCGCGCTGCGCAGGCTGCGCGACGCCGACTGTGCCCATGGCGATATCAAGGCCAGCAACCTAGTGCTCTTGCCCGGAGAGAGATTCTCTCTGGTGGACCTGGCGCTCGCCGACTATGTGGCCGGCCCGCGGCGCCTGGCCCGCGACCTGGCCGACATGCTCGTCGTCCTGGCCATGCACCACGACCCCGAGGCAGTGGTGAACATGGCCCGCGACATCATCGGGCGCACGGGGCTGCGCCAGGCCCTTCGCTACCTGCATCGCTCGCAGCTCAACATCGAGACGCAAAGGCTGGTGCCCCTGGGGCTGCCGCGACAATTGCGCGACCTCGTCCGCCGCGCAGTCGGCTGACTTGACGGTCTCTTCGCGACGGGCCTACAATGACCCCATTGGTGCGACGACAGTGCCTGGCACCGTAGGCACCCGCCAACAACTGGCCGATCAGTGGCCCACTGGCCTTCGGATGAAGGGAAGGGAGCATGAACCGACAAGCGCTGCCTCCGGAGCTGGAGGCCATTCGCAGCAGGCTGCCCGAACTGGTGGCCAGGCTCGAGGAGCGGGCGCCCTATGGTGCCATCCTGGCTACGAGCAGTTCAGCCCTGCAGGTAAACGTGAACAATCGCGAGCAGCAGGTGAGCGAGGGGCCGCGCAGCCAAGGCGCCGTCGTCACTGCCTGGAACGGTGCTTTCCTGCAGGAGCGGGCAGTGGGCAGCCTCGCGCTCGAGGCGCTGGCTGCCTCTGCCCACACCCTGGCCGAGGAGCTGGAGCTGCGGCCGGGCCCAGCCCCCGAGCCTGGTGCCCCTCACGACGAACACTTTGCCCTGCCAGCCGAGATCGACCCTGCCTCGCGGACCGCTCGTGAGAAGCTGGACCTCTGCCGCCGCTACCATGAAGCGGTGCGGGGGCTCGACCCACGCATCGTCAACGCGGCTGTATCGTACCGGGAGACGGCCGAGGCCAA
>Ga0315298_1007025_pt1 | contig 15034 bp, 15 predicted proteins | sample WHS_1_MG_FD_203077 | JGI IMG/M metagenome (GOLD analysis project Ga0315298, IMG submission 203077) | Extremophilic microbial mat communities from Washburn Hot Springs, YNP, Wyoming, USA - WHS_1_MG | ecosystem: Environmental > Aquatic > Thermal springs > Hot (42-90C) | place: USA: Wyoming... | reverse complement strand
TGTGAGTCCCAAAGCCTCCGATGACAAGAATCGTTGCCCAACGGGAAAAGGCGATCTTCAGATTGATGATGTAGACCAGATAGCCGAGCGTTGCCAGCAAGTAAAGAAGGGTAGCCATCTTAAAAAAAAGAACGTTCATCTCTTCCCCTGACGCGGTGCTTCGTACATAGCCGCGCCCCCTCCGTAATGGTAACAAGGTTCTGCTTCTTGCGCAACCAATCCCTTAGGCCCAAAATCCGATATGGGAGTATTCATTAGGAGGGAGCCGAAGCACCCTCGCCTCTTTTTCAATCACCCTTTTTAGAGATGGCCACCCCCCTTGCTTATGCTCGCAATGACCGGATGGGAAAAGGCTCTCGGTCACCCAATCGGGATTTGGGTCGATTTTCCTTGAAGGCGGAGGGCGTGTCGGTTATAGTGAAATGGATCGATTCGCGAAGAAAGGATCCCCATGGCCAAAATGAAAAAGGCGAGCGTTCTCGCTCTCGGTTTCGTCTTGACAGGGCTTTTTCTCATGGGATGCCCAAAAAAAGTTCCCCCTCCCCTCCCTCCGCCCGAGAAGCCCCCTTTTCTCAATCCCATGGAGAGACTTCTTCAAACCTTCTCCCCTTTCGAATCGCTCCAGGCACGGGCCTCCATCCGGATCGATATGGTAGAGCAGGGAGAGAAAAATTATTACGTCCTCAATGGGGTCGTTTTCTACCAGAGGCCCGACCGGCTCCGAATCCTGGGTTTTCATCCCTTTGGGATGGCCCTCTTCGACAGCCTTTATCGGGAAGGGGATTTGTTCATCCTTGTTCCCTTTCAAAAGAGGGCCTACGTGGGAGAGCTTTCCCGATTCCAAGATTGGATTGAAAAAGCCGGGGAGATCGAGATTTCCTCCCTGCGGGATGAACAACGGAACACGCCAAGCCGCATTCGGATCGTCGTCGTTGAAAAAGAGATCGAGATTGAGATCAAGCTCAAGGACGTCTCGGTGGACAAGGAATTCCCCCCCGATACCTTCGCATGGGCACCGCCCGAGGGGATCCGTGTGCGGCCTCTCGATAGCCTTTTAAGGAAGAAAAGAAGCGATTGAAGGAAGGAGGAGTGAGATGTGGGGTTTGATCGTTCTCATCGTTTTGGGCCTTCTCGTTCTCGGAGCGATCTCCATTTACAACCGGCTCGTCCGGCTCAGGAATACGATGAAAGCCTCCTGGTCGGACATCGACGTCCAGTGCAAGAAGCGTTACGACCTGGTGCCGAACCTCGTTGAGACGGTGAAGGGATATGCGAGCCACGAGAAATCGGTCTTTGAAAACGTCACCAAAGCACGATCGATGGCCATGCAGGCTACCACACCCGCCGAGATGGCGAAGGCGGAGAACATGCTACGGGATACCCTCAAGAGTCTTTTCGCGGTGGCAGAGGCTTATCCCGAGCTCAAGGCCAACACCAACTTTCTTCAGCTCCAGTCCCAGCTCCAAGAGCTTGAGAACCAGATCGAAGCCGCCCGGCGCTATTACAACGCGGTGGTTCGGGATTTCAACACCCAAATCGAGACCTTCCCTTCCAATCTCATCGCCTCGATCTTCGGCTTCAAACAGGGCGATTTCTTCCAACTGGAGACCCCTGAGGAACGAAGAGCCGTCAAGGTCAGCTTCTAACGGGCACCCCAAGAGAAGGAGATGGGTAGTTCCAACATGAGAAAACTCGCGATCAGGAAGAAGGAAACCGCCTGGCAGGTCACCGCCTTGGTTTTCATCAGTCTGTCTCTCGGTTCTCTTCTCTTTGTCCCCTGTGCCCTCGCACAGTATTTCACCATCGAACGGTTTCACTCCGACATCGTCGTGAGGGAGGACGCCAAAATCAGGGTCACGGAGACGATCGAGGTGAAATTCGACCGACGACGCCATGGGATCTACCGCGAGATCCCGTTCAAATATCAGGATGAGCTGGGCAGGGTGATTCGGACGCCGATTCGTGTCCTCGCTGTTACGAACGGGTCGGGCGGAACGTGGAAGTATCAGGTTTCGAAGGCAGGTCCCGTCCTCCACATCCGAATCGGAGATCCGAGCCGGTTCGTCGATGGCCGCCGGACTTACGTGATCACTTACGAAGTCGAGAACGTGCTCCTTTTTCTGAAGGATCACGATGAGCTCTATTGGAACGTCACAGGAAATTTCTGGAAGGCACCGATCAAGGAGGCCTCGGCAGAGGTGAGCTTGGCGGTTCGAGGAGAGAACCGTTCCTCTCTTGGGGCCTGCTACACAGGGGTCTATGGTTCCAGCGAGTCGGAATGTTTGGTTGAACCCTCCGGGAACCGGGCCAGGTTCGTTGCGAAGAGAAACCTCCGTACGGGTGAGGGGCTGACCATCGCCTTTGGATGGGACAAAGGGCTTGTGCGGGAACCTTCCTCCTGGAGAAGGTTCCTTTGGGCCATTGATTTTGGGGAGAATTGGGTCTTTCTTCTGCCCCTCTTTTCTCTTGTCGGAATGGTCACCTGGTGGTATCGAAGAGGAAGGGATCCTCGGGTCAGAGAATCCCTCACCGTCCAGTACGAACCTCCCAAGTACGAGACAAAGCCCCTCAGCGCGGCGGAGGTGGGGACGCTTCTGGACGAGAAGTTCGATCCGAGAGATATGACGGCCTCCATCGTTGGCTTAGCGGTGAAGGGTTATCTGCAGATCGAGGAGACGAAACAAGAGGGCCTGATCTTTGATCGGGCAGACTATAGCCTGAGAAGGCTCAAACCACCCGATTCGAACCTCAGCCCTTTTGAGGTCGAATTGATGAGGGGGCTTTTCCCCGATGAGCGGACGATCAGCCGTGTATCGGAACTCAAAAATCGGTTCTATACCCGGCTGCCTGCTTTGAAGAAGGCCCTTTATGGCGAGCTCGTCCGAAAGGGTTATTTCAGCTCCAGTCCCGAAAGCGTCAGGAACAGATACGTGAGCACGGGTATCGTTGTGATCATTTTGGGAAGCCTTTTCCTTGTTCTTCTGACGGGTTTGGTGGGGAAGGGGATCGTTTCGAGCCTTCTTTCCGCTGTGCCGATCTTTGTCATTGGCAGGGTGATGCCAGCGAAGACCAAAGAAGGGGCCCTTGCTCACTGGCACGTTCTGGGATTTCAAGAGTTCCTCAATCGGGCTGAGAAGGACAGGCTGGAGCGGATGGGTGACAAAGAGCTCTTTTCGAAGTACCTTCCCTATGCCATGGCACTGGACGTGACAGAAAGCTGGGCCAGGGCTTTTGAAGGCATTTATCAGAGCCCGCCCCATTGGTATGTCTCGTCCACCCCCTACCCCATGTTCAGTCCCTCCGGGTTTAGCCATTCCCTTCAATCCGTTTCATCGAACCTCTCCTCGGCCCTCTTTTCCGCTCCAAGAGGAAGCGGCATGGGCGGTGGCGGGAGCGGTGGAGGTGGAGGATTTTCAGGCGGAGGTTCTGGGGGAGGTGGCGGCGGAAGCTGGTAGGATCAGAGACGGCCTGGGAGGATGACCCCCCAACCCTGCCCGAGACGGAGATAGAGGGCGCCTCCAAGAAGGACGAGCAGGAAGACGATCGCTCCATAATCGATCCACCTCATCCGAAGCTCATGGTAGAACGTTCGGGCCGCGCCGGGACTGAACCCCCTCGATTCGAGGGCCATCGCCAGAAAGTTGGTGTGGCGAATGGCATAGAGAAACAGGGGAACCGCTTGAGGGATGAACTTCCCAATTCGCCGCAGAAGGTTTCCCTCCTCCAGATCCAACCCCCTTGCCATCTGTGCTTGAACGATGGTCGCTCCGGCCCCCGCGAAGGTGGGGATGAGCCTTAAGGCCGTGGCAAAGGCGAAGGCCACAGGATGGGGGAGCCCCATCCGGATCAACCCATGGGTCAACTCCTCGTTTCGCGTGGTCGAAAGAAGGACGAGACCGATGCTCACAAAGGAAGCCAAGCGGAGGCCCATGGCCACGCCGTAGGCGATCGATTCCTGGCTCAGATGGAGAGGGCCCCAGGCCAAGATCGCCGTGGATCCTCGTACGAAAAAAGGCCAAAGCAGGGTGCTGAAGGCCATAAGGAGGAGAAGAAGCCACCTCAACCTCCAAAAATTCAAAAAGGCCTTCGCCGAGAGGGCGAGGGTCCCTATGGCCAGGGCGATGAGCAGGAGGTAGAGGGGGTGATTGAAGCAAAGACAAAGGACGAAGAGGATCAGCGTCCCCAAGAGTTTGGTTCTCGGATCCAAACGGTGAAGCCAGGTTCGTCCTTCGAGATAGAGAAAAAGGTTCATGCCTTAAGCTCCTCCACCATCTGCTCAACCGTAAGGGCTTCTGTGCCCAATCGATTGCTCAGACGAACAATCGAAGAGGGACGGAGCGACGCCTCCGCCAGGCGCTCCTCCTCTGCAAAAACCGCACGAGTTTGACCGTCGAGGAGAACGGTCCCGTCCTTCAAGACGACGGTGCGATCGGCAAGCTCTTCTGCCATCCTCATGGAGTGGGTGATGACGATGATCGTGTGTCCTTGGCGGTGGAGCGCCTTGAGCATGGCCATCATGCTTCGTTGTTGGGCCTGGTCAAGGCCTGTTGTCGGCTCATCGAGAACGAGGATTTCGGGTCTGGCGGCCAACACGGAGGCCACGGCCACCCGTTGTCGCTCCCCCTTCGAGAGGGCAAAAGGGGAGCGCCCTTCGTAACCTGCGAGCCCAACAGTGGCGAGGGCCTCCTCCACATAGCGAGCCGTGGTTTTGGTGTCCTCGCCCAGCATCCTGAGGCCGAAGGCGACTTCGTCATAGACCGTGTTGGCAAAGATCTGATGATCGGGATTCTGAAAAACGAATCCCACGTGACGGGCCATCTCTCGATGGCTGTAATCGCTTGTCGGCTTTCCTCGAAGAAGAACGCTGCCGGAGGTGGGTTTGAGCAGTCCGTTGAAGTGTTTGGCCAAGGTTGTTTTCCCCGAGCCATTTTGGCCCAGGAGGGCGACGCATTCGCCTTCGTGGATGGAAAGATGAACACCCCGAAGGGCCTCCGTCTGGTGAAAGGGGTAGACATAGCGAAGCCCTTCAACCTCAAGGATTGGAGGGCATGGGGGCCTCGGCTTTTCTCGAGGCCGTTTTGGAAAGGGCCGTCGGATGAGGCCATGTTTATCGATCCATGAAAGGGCTTCTTCGGGCGAAAGAGGATTCCCAGGCCACCCCATGAGGGAGAAGAGCTCGACCAGGGGAGGGATGGATACGCCACAGGCCTTCAACAAGGTGACATCTGTAAGAAGCTGCCGGGGCTTGCCTTTGGAAAGGATCCTCCCTTCCTTGATCAGCCAGAGCTCATCAGCTTGCTCGGCTGTCTCGGGCTCCGTATCGACGATGAGAAGGGTCTTTCCGCTCTGGCCCAAGCGCTTCGCGATCTCGAGTATTTCCTGGCGGCCTTTCGGATCGAGATCCGTGGTCGGTTCGTCCATCACGACCACCTCGGGTTCCATCGCGAGAATGGCGCCGATGGCAAGACGCTGTTTTTGCCCTCCGGAGAGGCTTGCGGGTTCCCGATGACGAAGTTTTTCAAGACCGACCCAAGAAAGATATTGGCGAATCCGGCGATCGATTTCAGGGCGGGCAAGGCAGAGGTTCTCGGGACCGAAAGCCATTTCGAGTTCCACATTCGTCGAAAAAAGCTGGGCTTCGAAATCTTGAAGAACCAGGCCCACGTGACGGGCCATCTCGGCCACCTTACGCCGGGCGACCTCTTCTCCTTTCACCAGGACCGATCCCTCGTAAGCGCCGCGAAAAAACCGGGGGACGAGCCCATTCAAGGTGTAGCAAAGCGTCGACTTCCCAGCGCCGGCGTGGCCCATCACGGCAACCACGGCTCCCCGATCGATCTGTCCGCAGATCTGGCGAAGGGCAGGCCTTTCGCCTCCGCGATACGTAAAGCTAAGCCGGTCGAAGGAAATGATGGGCTCCATCGGTTTAGCCTCTCACCATGGAAACGAATCAGAGGAGGAAGCTTCCAAAGAGGATCACGAGCGTACAAGCCCAGGTGGTCACCGTAAGGGGAAGGCCTGGGATGGCTGCCGCCACCAATCCAACCAGTGAGCCCATGGTGACGAGCCATGCGCCAGGTATCGGAGCCAGGGGCTTTCCGATCTCCGATTCTTCCATGAGATCGAGCCAGAAGAGGCCAAGTTGGTCTTTCGTCACTCGGAAAATGGAGACCAAGAGGATTGAACCGATCCAGCTTGCGAGGGTGTTGTTGAGGGTGATGATCTTGGAGAGCACAGGATAGGGAACGATGCCCAGGGTGTCGATGAAGGTGCTGATCACCACAGCGCAGGCGGCGCTCGATATGAAAGCGATGGCAAGATAGTTTGCCCAGCTCTGCCAGCTCTCCTTCCTCCAGCCGGCTTTGATCTGAGCGCTGGGGATGAGGCGATTCCACATGGCATAGGGAAGGTATCCGAGGAGAAAGTTTCCGACGAAGCCTGCAACAGAACCCGGACCCAACGTTCCACCGAAGAGATCGCCGATCAAGTTTCCGAAGGCCGTCCCCCAGGCCCCGGCTGGGCCGAAAAGGAGACCAAAACCCATGGGAAAGATGTTGGCCACCCGTAGCTCCGTGATTCCTGGGATAAAGGGGATCGCCGTTTTGAAGGCGATCAGCGCCGCGCCGTAGATCGCTCCACACACGGCGGCAAGGATGATCATCCGTGTATTCCTCCACATGGTGAAGATGGCTTTCATAAGCCTTCGCCCCCGATCTTTTTTTGAGGTTCACCCATATGGCACAACCACGTTTAACTTACACGGCCTTTGTCTTCTCTGTCAAGCGGTGCAATTTGGTGGCAAGGGAGGAAGTATGGTATAATCCTCTCCAAATCCAAAAAACGGAGGTGTGAACGATGAGACTTTGGAGACCCAAGCTATACGTTCCCATGCTGACCCTTTTTCTTCTCTTCCTTTTCTCCGTTAGCGTTCAGGCCGATGTCCTCGGCAAGGGGGTGAAAATCACCTATCTCGGCCATGCGGCCTTCAGGCTCGTCTCTCCGGGTGGGGTGGTCGTCTACATCGATCCTTTCCTGAAAAATAATCCAAAGACTCCGGCGGAGATGAAAAACGTGGAGAAAGCCGACCTGATCCTCGTGACCCATGGGCATGGGGACCATCTGGGCGATACAGTGGAGATCGCCGGTAAGACGAATGCCAAGGTCATCGCGATTGCCGAGTTGGCCAGGTATCTCACCAAAAAAGGGGTGAAGAATGTGGTCGGCATGAATAAGGGGGGAACCCTTAGCACAAACGGCCTTTCCATCACCATGGTTCATGCCCTCCATAGCTCGAGCGTGACCGAAGGGGACCTGGTGATCTACACGGGAGATCCTGCAGGATTTGTCATCCGCTTCGAAAACGGCTTCACCGTCTACCATGCCGGGGACACAGCCGTCTTCAGTGATATGGAGATCATCGGTGAACTCTACCAGCCCGAGCTTGCCATGCTTCCTATCGGCAGCCATTTTACGATGGATCCAAAGGAAGCGACCTACGCCTCAAAGCTTCTCGAGCCCAAATTTGTTATCCCCATGCATTACGAAACGTTTCCCGTGCTCACCGGCACACCACAAAAGTTCATGGAGCTCATGAAACAGGAGGCGCCCCAGATCAAAGTTCTCGTGGTCAAACCCGGCGAGACGATTCAGTAGTAAGGATTTTCTTCCCACTCCACGATAACCCTGCGACCTCCCTCGCCTCTGAAGGCGAGGGAGATCTCTTCCATTGCCGGCCCTTGGATTTGAAAGAGGGTACGGTTCCTCATCTCCGAGAGGCGGTGGGCGTCTCCATCCATGATCAGGCTGTAGCGCTTCATCTCGGGCCATTTCGAAAACCCTTCGAGGGGCAGGAATCGATGGGTCACTTCCAGGGCATCCGCTTCGAGGGACTCCGGCAGGAAACCGAGGTTGGAAAGGATGCTGAAGGAAGGCCGATCCACGTGGGCCGGAACAGCCAATCCTCCGAGTCGATGGACCTTGGAAACAGCCTCTTCGAGGGGAATCCCGGCGGAAGTGGCAAGGAGACGCTCTTCCGTACGGATCCATTCTCCTGTGGCGTCGACAACGAACTGGGCTCCGAAGAACTCCTCTTGATTGAAAAGGGGCGGAAGCCTACCAAAGACCTCTTCCTGCCACGATAAGCATTGAGCCAAGGTATCGAAGAGGCAAAGAAGGTGGACCTCTTCGAGGGTCTGGAGCTCCATTCCGGCGAAGACGTGTAGGCCCCGCTCCGCGGCCGCCTTCATGACCGCTTCAACGTTGAAACAGGCGTTATGGTCGGTGATGGCGATCATACCCAGACCCAGGCGTTGGGCTCTTTCCACGATGAGGGGAGGGATCATCTCCGTCTCAGCGCAAGGGGAGAGAACGGTGTGGACATGTAAATCGGCGAGAATAGGTTTGAGCATGTAAGGATTGATACCATAAAAAGAAGGAGGGGTCAAACCGTTGCTCATCCCGACCCCAAACTGTTGCAAAAGGGGACGGCCCTTCTGTATAATGGTTTACAGCTTTCATCGTTTGAAGAAAAAACGAGCACCCAAAACGCCGAAGGACCCGAGAAACATATGGGTTCGGACCAGAAGGGTTTCCCTTTGGAAGGAGGACGTATCAGAAGATCTCAGAGGCTTTTGGGGATCGTTGTGGCAGGGGCGCTTTTTCTCATCGCCTCTTCCCACATGGAGCGAGGTCTCTTGCGGGGCTTCGGGGCTACGGCCTTTGGAGCGCCCATTTATGCGGGCTTTGGAGAAGTCGACCCGACCCGAAAGACCTTTATCGTGGTGGGCGATACCCAGTCAACGAGTGGCTGGGAATTCTGGCGTGAGCGAAACGACCGGGAACGAAAACGAATCGTCGAGGAGATCACCCGGCGCGAACCTGCTTTTGTCATCCATGTGGGTGATCTCACTACCCGTGGAAGTTCGGAGAAACATTGGCAGGAATTCGATCAACTTCACCAAGGGCTTCGTGAGAGGAAGATCCCTTATTTCCCAATCCTGGGGAATCACGAATTCTACGGGAAGGATGAGAAGGCCCTCGCACTCTTCTTTGCCCGTTTTCCGCATCTTGAGAGAAGAAGGTGGTACAGCTTTGCCTGGAATGGGGTGGGTTTCGTCCTCCTCGACTCTAATTTTTCCAAATTGGACGCCTTGGAGAGGCATCGGCAGCAGGGCTGGTATCGAAGGGAATTGGAAAGGTTTGAGAACGATCCGAAGATCCACTTCACCCTCGCATTCTGCCATGAGCCCCCGTTTACAAACAGTCGCGTCGTTGGACCCAACAAAGAATCGCAAAAGGACTTTGCCGAACCCTTCTTACGATTCCGAAAGACCCTTCTTTTTTTCAGTGGCCACAGCCATAGCTATGAACGATTCGAGAGGGGAGGGAAATCTTTTGTCGTGACAGGTGGAGGTGGGGGGCCCAGGCACCGGTTGATCACGGATCCGAGGAGGCAAAGATGGATTGACCTTTACTCGGGGCCCGAGATCCGGTTCTTTCACTTCTGTGAAGTGGAGGTCGAGGGCAGGGCCCTGCGGTTTCGGGTCCTTCGTCTCGACGAGGAGGAAACCTTTCGAACCGAGGACCCGCTCTTTTTCCCGTCCGTTCCGTAACGGAGCCCCGAAGAGGACAACCGAGAGGTCTTGTGAAGCGGGTTTTGTTGACCCGTGAGCGGTTAACGCAAACTCCATCAAGAGCGAAGTCCAACAGAGGTAGCGGAACTTATCATGAAAGACTTAAATAGGTCGGCATTCACTCTTTGTCATTCCGAACGAAGTGAAGCAATCTCATGGGATTGCCACGTCGCTTCGCTCCTCGCAATGACTCCTTTTCGATGTCGTTCATTCGTAGTATTCAACCTTCTTAAGGTGCCGCCTACCTTTTGGCAGACAGGCTGCAAGCCCTCTCCGGCGCCCTCCCCGGGGCCCTTGAGCAGGATTGATTGCAACATCGGGGTTTTCTCATCCTCTCTGGATAAGGGGAACGACGTCTTTTGGGAAAACGAGGACGGAACCACGCCATGAAGGTCATAGAGCTTGTGAGCGCGTTCCAGGATTTTTATCTCCTTTCTGCCCGGGGGCTCTGGGGAGTAACGCGGAAGCCTTTCTACTTCAAAGACACGATCGAACAGATGGACTATGTGGGGGCAGGGTCTTTTTTCATCATCGTTCTCGTTTCCCTTTTTATCGGCATGGCCCTCTCCCTCCAGCTTGCCGCAGAACTTTCGAGCCTGGGGCTCAAAATGTATATCGGAAAGATCGTCGGCATCTCCGTCATCCGGGAGATTGGCCCGGTGCTTACGGCCCTCGTTTTCGCAGGCCGGGTGGGATCGGGCATGGCATCGGAATTGGGCTCCATGATCCTCGGCCATCAGGTCGATACGATCCGGGTCTTTGGCGTAGACCCCATGAAGAAGCTCGTGACGCCCCGAATCCTGAGCTCCCTCATCATGCTCCCCCTTCTCACGGTGATTGGCGATCTTGTCGCCATCTTCGGAGGCTATTACGTCGCTGTTTTCGTAAGTCGCCAGAGCGGCACTTTTTATTGGAGTTCGATCCGGGATGCCCTTACCGTCGAGAACGTCCTTTCGGGTGTGATCAAACCCTTCGTGTTCGGCTATCTCATCGCCTGCATTAGCTGCTACATGGGGCTTTCGACCCGGGGGGGAGCCACAGGGCTTCGGAAGGGAACGACCAAGGCAGTCGTGGCGTCCATTATTACGGTGATCATCTGCGATTTTGTCCTTACGCGGATACTGCTCTACGTTTTTGGGTTCGCCTTATGATCGAATTCGATCGGGTCACGTTTTCCTATGGGTCACGAAAGGTCCTTCAAGAGGTGAGTTTCTCCTTCGATGCCTCAGAACGGATCGCCATTCTGGGCGGAAGTGGGGAAGGCAAGACCACCATCCTGAAGCTGATCTTGGGCCTCCTTAAGCCTGACGAAGGCCGGATTCGGATCGAAGGAGAGGACATTACGGAGAAGACAGAAGACGAGCTTCGACCGATCCGAATGAAGTTCAGTATCGTCTTCCAGGAAGGGGCCCTCTTCGATTCACTCAACGTGAAGGAGAACGTGGCCTTCTGCCTTCGGGAATATACGACCCTATCCGAAGAGGAGATCGATCAGAAGGTGAGGGAGCTTCTGGGGATCGTGGGCCTTCCGAAGGATCTCGATCTGATGCCCAATGAGCTGAGCGGAGGGATGCACCGACGGGTTGCCATCGCACGCTCCCTGGCGGCCTTTGAACCGAAGATGTTTCTCTATGACGAGCCCACGGCTGGTCTCGATCCCATCAATGCGGAACTGATCTGTCGGTTGATCCTGGATCTTTCAAAGGACGGAAGAGGGTTTATCATCGTGACCCATAAGGTGATCGACGCGCTCAAGGTGGCCGGGCGGATCCTCTTCCTCAAAGGGGGCCAGATCGTTTTTGACGGCAAGAGAGAGGAGCTCCTTCGCCATCCGCACCCTGATATCCAGGGATTTCTTGCTGAACTGAGGGTCGATCGAAGGATGATCGATAGAGGAGGCAATCATGTTTGACGCCAAGAAGCAACTTCGGTGGTCTAAGATCAAGGTGGGCCTCGTTATTTCCGCAGGCCTCCTCGCCTTGCTGGTGGCGGTGCTCTTTGCAGGAAATATCCAGACCTTGTTTGCGAAAAGGGTCGAGATCAAGGCCCTCGTTCGAGACGTGAGTGGCCTCAAGAGGGGGGCTCCCGTGTGGATCTACGGAACGGAGGTGGGGTTCATCAAGAAAATCCATCTTCATCCTGAACACGGTACGGTTGTCACGATCGCCCTTTTTCAAGAGGCCCTTCCTTTCCTCAAAAAGGATTCACAGGCGAGCATTCTCACCATGGGACTCCTGGGAGACAAGTATGTTGAACTCAACCCAGGCTCTCCTCAAGCCCCTCCCCTCCAGCCGGGCGATACGATTCGAGGTTCGACCCAGATGGAGCTTAGGGATGTGATGGAGATAAGCAGCAAGGCCATTGATGGGGTTACAGAGTTTATCCAAAAGGTGGATCGCCTTGTGACGAAGATCGAGGCGGGTGAGGGAACCTTTGCAAAGTTTCTTACCGATCCGACGCTCTACAACCATCTGGAGGCGACGACGCGCTCCCTTTCCATGACGATGGAGGCCGTTAGGAAATCGAAAGGGACCTTATCGAAGTTGATCCAGGATCCCTCCCTTTACGACAAGGCCCTGGCTGCGGTCTCTTCCATGGAGGAAGTGACGAGAAAACTGAAGGAGGGCGAGGGCACGCTGAAGAAGCTCGTGGAGGATCCAACCCTTTACAATCGGCTCGTAAGAGTTGCCTCCGGCCTGGAGGAGTTTACCCGAACCCTTACGGAGAAAGAGGGAACGGTGAGGAAGCTCCTCGAAGACCCCGCGCTCTACGAGAACCTCAAGAAAGGATCAGAACACCTCCTTTCCATCCTTTCGAGTGTGGATAAGGGCCAGGGAGTTGCAGGGACCCTTCTCCGGGACGATGGAACCGCAATGGAGTTGAGGGAGGCGATTGGGAGACTGAAAGAGCTCACCAAGGAGATGGACGCCCTCGCCTTGGAGTTCAAGAACCTCCTAAAAGACATCAAAGAACATCCGAAAAGATACTTCAAGTTCAGTATCTTTTAAAGGCCCTTTTTCAAAGAACCTTCCTTCAGATCGAGGATCACGGCGGCAACGATCCGGGCCGCTTCCCCACAAACCACCGGGCATCCTTGAGGCCCATGGCCTCCGTCCTCGTGGAAGGCCTTTCTCTCTTCCGGGATGTGGAGTCGATAGGTCTTCCCGTGACGGATCTTATGGATCTCGGCACAGAGGGTATGGCCGATCTTCTCCCGGAACGTCTCGTAGACACGCATGGCCTGTTCCATGGCCTTCTGGGATTGGTCCTGATCGGGAAGTCGCTCTCTTCCCATCAGGGCTCCAATGGCCATAATGGCTCCAATGAGAGCGCCACAGGTCTCTCCATGGCGGGCAACCCCTCCAGAGAAGGCGCTCCCGGCTCGAAACACATCCTGGCTGACCACGCCGATCTTTTCTTGCAGAGCCGCAAGAACAGCCTGTGTTCAGCCATGATAGGTCATCTCGTTTTGAAAGGCGGTTTCGTAAATCTCTTGAAGCAGCTTCTCGTTATTTGTCATTTTTCCTCTCCAGGTCAGGATAGGGTCGGAAAATCATAACCGGCTGGTACCGATCGGTCAAGGCCTCCAGGGTGTCCTCACCGGGTCTCCGTAACGAAACGGGCGGCTCAAGTCGTGAAAGATAGGCCTCCGGTCAGGATCCTCCGGAAGGGGGCTCTTCCCGCCGGCATCGGAGGCCCTCACGGGCAAACCCCGTCCGGCAGCGGTCGCAGCGAAGGCACGAAAGGGGTTCCCGACGGCCTGAGCGGATCCTCGTAACGAGGTCCGGTTCGCAGATGAAGGGTCTCGCAAGGGAGACAAAATTGACCCAACCCTGGCCGATGATCTCCTCCATGAGATCTGGAGACCGAAGGCCTCCAACAAGGCTTAGGGGCAAGGGGCCTACCTTCGGACGAAGGGCTTGGGCATACGGAAGAAAGTAAGCTTCCCGATCTCTCGACCGGATATTGGAGCGAGAGGCTCCGGCGGTTTTGGTCGGAAGGCCGCCGCTCACCTCAATGGCGTCAATTCCCAGCTTCGCCAACCGGCAGGCCACCTCAACGCCCTCCTCAAGGGAGAGGCCTTCCTCAACGTCATCCTTCAATCCCAATTTGATGGCAACGGGGTAGGTGTCCCCCACTGCTTCTCGGATGGCCCGGTAGACCTCCTGAAGGAAACGGAAACGCCTTGAGCTGTCTCCCCCCCACTCATCGGTCCTCCGATTCGTAAAAGGAGAGATGAAGAGGTTGACCAGGTATCCGTGGGCTCCGTGGATGAGAACACCATCGAATCCCGCCTCTTTCGCTCGGCGAGCGGCCTGGCCGAAGGCCTCGATGATCTCCCCGATTTCTTTGGACGAAAGCTCGCGGGCTTTCAGCGCTGTTACGGGATGAACCACCGCCGAGGGGCCAACAGGCTCCTGGTATCCGGCTTCGACGCGGCTTCCTCCGTGGTTGAGCTGGGCAAAGACAGCCCCTCCGTGCCGATGGATTGTTTCGGTCAGGGATCGAAGGCCTGGGAGGAGGGAGTCTTTGTGAAGGCCGGTCATGCGAGGGTGGGCTTTTCCGGAGGGATGGACGTAGGCGTGCCCCAAGAAGATGCATCCTGTGCCGCCTCGGGCAATGGCTTCATAGAAATAGAGCATGGCCAAAGTGACCTCGCCATCGTCTCCGGCCATGCTTTCGGCGGTGGAAGACTTGATGAAGCGGTTCCTCAAGATCAGTTTTCCGATGTTCCCCGGTTCAAAGAGAATCGACACAACTTATCCCTTTCGAACTCTCTCGGCGATCGCCTTGGCCACCTCAAGGGTGCTCGACGATCCTCCAAGATCGTAGGTTCGCACCTTGCCCTCAAGGAGGACATCGATCACGGCCTTTTCGATCCGACCAGCCATCTCCTTCTCGCCGAGATAGTCAAACATCATCTTGGCCGCCATGATCGAAGCAATAGGGTTGACCACGAATTTTCCGGCGTACTTTGGGGCCGTGCCATGAATGGGTTCGAACACCGCCATCGTATCGCCAATGTTTCCGCTGTAAGCAAAACCCATCCCTCCAACGACTCCGGCTCCTACGTCACTGAGGATATCGCCGTTCGCATTTTCCGCAAAGACGATGTCGAACCGTTCGGGCCTCATCACGATCTGCATGGCGCAAGCATCAATCGTCATGTCTTCGGCCTCGATTTCGGGATAGGCTTTGGCCATCTCATAGAACATCTGGCGCATCGGTTCATCGGTGTAGGTGAGAACGTGGGCCTTATGGGTGAAGGTCACCTTCTTTCGGCCCTCTTTTCGGGCCAACTCAAAACAGAACCTGAGAATCCGCTCCATACCCTGTTTTGTGAAGACCCTCAGGTTGACATACGTATCCCCATCGATGTAGCCGTCACCCCGATAAAGGCC
>Ga0315298_1007023_pt1 | contig 15035 bp, 10 predicted proteins | sample WHS_1_MG_FD_203077 | JGI IMG/M metagenome (GOLD analysis project Ga0315298, IMG submission 203077) | Extremophilic microbial mat communities from Washburn Hot Springs, YNP, Wyoming, USA - WHS_1_MG | ecosystem: Environmental > Aquatic > Thermal springs > Hot (42-90C) | place: USA: Wyoming... | reverse complement strand
ACCGATGCTCGGCACGGCCAAAAGGCCAACTTTCGCCCCTACGCGGTAGACCTCCCCCTCTGGGCCAAATTGGAGCGCGATGCGCTCCGGCAAGGCGGGGTAACGCCACAGGATAACCCCCAGGAGGGTGAGGTTCAACGCCAGAGCAAGAAGGAGAAGGCCCCAAAAGAGCCGATCTCGCCAAATGGGCCAACTCAATAGAGGGGCCTGTTCGACGCCCTCGCGCACCGCACGGAGAGGCCCTAATGTGCGGTGCGCCTCAAGGGCCTGAAGGAAGCGGCCCCCTTCGCGGGGCGAAATGCCGTATGCCCCTTGCTCGGTGAGGAGGATGATCTGCTGGGAAGGCGGTTCCGTGCCCAAGAGGTGTAGCGGAGGAAGCCCCTCGACCTTGACGCTCCCCAAGATGAATCCCGGCCATCGCAGGCCGGCATACCAGGGAAGGGAGGGCAGGTCTTGGCCGCGCATTACGCGCTGGATGGCATCGAGCGGGATGACGTAACGACGCGGCCAGGCCTCGATGACAAGGGCGTTGCGGTCAAGGGAGTACCGTAGCGAGATGAGGGTTATCGCATGGTAACCCCACATCACGAGGAGCGCGATCGTGGCCAAAGAGGCCAGGAGCGTCCCATAAAAGCCCAGGTCAAGAGGTTGGCGAACAAGCCCACGCACAAAGACCCAGGCGATGCTCCCGAGCGAGCCGCCGACGATCAGCGCTGAGGCCAACCCGATGTGTTTGGCGGGTCTCCAGACCATTGAGCCTCCGAAAGGATTCCCCACGGGGGTTACCGCTGGGATTATAGGGAGGGGTTGGAGAATGTGTCAAATATCCGCGTTGGCAGGGCTTCTTTGACCCTCATTCGGCGGTCGGTTATACTTGATGCAAATCATCCTACCCAAGGGGACGCTTGATGCGCATTCTTATCACCGGCGGAGCGGGATTTATCGGTTCGCACCTGTGCGATTACCTTTTGGAGCAAGGCCACGAGGTCATCGCTATGGATAACCTCATCACGGGGAGCCTGCGCAACATCGCCCATCTGCGCGATCACCCCCGTTTTTCCTTCGTCAACCACGACGTGACTCAGCCCATCCATGTCGAAGGCTCGCTCGATGCCATCTTTCACTTGGCGTCGCTCCCCAGCCCGGTGGATTACCTCGAGATGCCCATCAAGACGCTCAAAGTAGGCGCCTTGGGCACGTACTATGCCCTGGGGTTGGCCAAAGCCAAGGGGGCGCGCTTCCTTTTGGCCTCAACCTCTGAGGTGTACGGCGACCCTTTGGTGCACCCCCAAAGCGAGGATTATTGGGGGAACGTCAACCCCGTCGGCCCACGCGGCGTATATGACGAGTCAAAACGCTTTGCCGAGGCGCTCACCATGGCCTATCACCGCACGCATGGCCTGCAGACGCGCATCGCGCGCATCTTTAACACCTATGGCCCGCGAATGCGCCTCAACGATGGCCGCGTGGTGCCCAATTTCATCCGCCAGGCCCTGCGCGGCGAACCGCTCACCGTGTATGATGATGGCTCGCGCACGCGCAGTTTCTGCTATGTGAGCGATATGGTGGATGGCCTTTACCGCTTGCTCCTTTCGGATGAGCCGACGCCCGTCAACCTGGGGAACCCCCACGAGATGACCATCCTCGAGTTTGCCAAGTTGGTCCTGCGCATTTCGGGGAGCAAGTCCGAGATCGTCTTTATCACTCCTCAGGATGAGCGCACGAAAGACGATCCCCATGCTCGCCAGCCGGATGTGCGCAAAGCCTTGAGGGTGCTTGGCTGGTCTGCCAAGGTGCCCATCGAGGAGGGGCTGGCCAAGACCATCGCCTATTTTGCCTCTCTCGAAGAGATCTGATTCCCCATGGCTTGGCTTCCTGCTCGCCGCTCCTTCGCTCCCTTGAAGGCTTGGCATTTGCTCCTAGGGCGGGCCGGGCGAGTAGGCTTGGTCGTTTTAGTCGGCTTGGGGCTGGCGCGGGTGCCTTTGGGGTGGGGGGTTCTCCTCGCGGCCGGGGGTGCGGCGGCCTTGGCGATCTTGCGCTGGCCGGCGCTCGGTTTTATCCCCTTGGCATTCGGCATTCCCTTTGGCGCGGCACGGGCGTTCCTCTTGGGCGGTTTCTCCGTGAGCCTGAGCCAACCCCTTTTAGCGGTCATCTCTGCCGCCTGGGCGGCGCGCCGCACCGCTTTGGGAGAGGGGCGCATCCGGAGGCTACCCTTGACGGTGCCCCTCCTCGTCTTTTGGGGCGTGATAAGCCTTGGCCTACTCCCCGCCCAGGACCTTTCCTCGGCGCTTACCGAATGGCTCAAATGGGCGGAGATCTTGTGGGTCTACCTTTTAGTGGGGAGCATTGTGGGGCCATCCGAACGCCTCGGGTTGCTCGGCGCCCTGTGCGCGGCGGGCGCCCTGGAGGCCGCCCTGGGGCTGTATCAATTCCTCTTTCAGGTGGGGCCAGCGGGGTTCATCCTCTTTGGGCGTTATATGCGCGCCTATGGCACCTTTCGCCAGCCGAACCCCTTCGGCGGCTATCTTGGGCTTCTTTTGCCTTTGGGATATGCGAGCGTTTGGGCGGGGGCGCGCAGGGCGCTTTCTCGCCGTGCCCCTTTGAAGGAACGCGTCCTGTGGGGGTTGGCCCTCGGCGCGAGCCTTTTGATGGCCCTAGGTATCGTGGCGAGTTGGTCTCGCGGGGCGCTCGTGGGGGTATTGGGCGGGTTGGCCCTCGTGGCGCTTCGGCTGGGGCGGCGGACGTGGTTCATCCTCCTTATCTTGGCGCTTTTGATTGGGATTTTGGCCCCTGCCCTCTTGGGGGCACTGCCAGCGGGGTTTATCGAACGCTTGGGCGATGCCTTTGCCCTCATCGGGCAAGATCTCTCTACCGTCGAGATCACCGACGCGAACTTTGCCCTCGTCGAGCGCTATGCCCACTGGCAAGCGGCTTGGCGCATGTTCGCGCAGCATCCGTGGTTTGGCGTGGGCGTGGGGCAGTATCCCGCCGTTTACCCCAGCGTGGCCGTGCCCCGCTGGCAAGATCCCTTGGGCCACGCTCACAACTATTATTTGAATATCCTCGCCGAAGGAGGCCTGGTGGGCTTGGGAGCCTATTGCGCTCTGATGCTCGCCACCCTCATCACCCTCTGGCGGCGATCTGGCAAGGCCTCTGGATGGGAGCGCGCCCTAGCGTTGGGCGCGCTGGGGATGTGGGGCCACTTGATGGCGCACAGCCTGTTCGATAACCTCTATGTGCACGAGATGTATCTCCTCGTTGCGATCGTGCTGGCGATGGCCGCCCCTTGGCCCTCCGAACGGGCATAGGCAGAGTATCCGGCGCTGCCGAGCGCTTTTGCACCTTTCCCCTCCTACGGTTACAATCTTGCCCATGCAAGGAACCATCTCACGAGCGAAAACCTTCCTTCAGGCCAACCGCGCCGAGGTCAAGCGCTTTCTCAAGTTCAGCGTGGTGGGCACCATCGGCGCAGGGGTGGATTTCGGCCTCTTGAACCTCGGGATTCAGGTGTTTGGCCTGCCGAAATGGTTGGCAAACACCTTTTCCTTTTTCGCCGCGGTGCTCAGTAACTTTATCTGGAATCGCTACTGGACCTACCCCGAGACGCGCCGAGAGCCTTTTATCCCCCAGTTTGGGCAGTTCCTCTTGGTGAATTTGGCGGGCTATGGCATCAACCAGGCTATCTTTCTCTCGTTGGATCATTACTTCTTTAGCCCGTGGGGCGTATGGGGATATAACCTCTCGAAGACCATCGCCATCGGCGTGGTGCTCTTTTGGAACTTTGGTGTGAACCGCGTTTGGACGTATCGGAAGGTCAAGTGATGCGCATCGCCATAGACTATACCCCCGCCGTGCGGCAAAAGGCCGGCATCGGCCGTTATACACGGGGCCTGGCCAGCGCTTTGGCGGAGGTAGACCGCGAGACGACCTATATCCTCCTGAGCGCGGGGCGCGACCGCACCGAAAAGGCATGGCCCGCAAATTTTCACAGGCGCGCTTTGCCCCTTTCCGACCGGCACCTCGCCATCCTGTGGCAGAGGTTGAGGCTCCCCCTACCGGTGGAACTCTTGACCGGTCCCATAGACCTTTTCCATTCGCCCGATTTCACCCTTCCCCCCGTGTGGCGTGCCCGTACCGTGTTGACCATCCACGACCTTTCTTTTATGCGCTGCCCCGAATGCTTTTCGAAACCGCTTTTGGATTATTTGCTAGCGAGCGTGCCGCGCGCCGTGCGGCGCGCCGATTTCATCTTGGCCGATTCGGCAAGCACCCGCCGAGACCTGGTCGAACTTTTGGGCGTGCCGCCCGAACGCGTGGCGGTGGTGTACCCTGGCGTGGAGGCCCATTTTGCCCCCGTAGAGGATGCCGCTGCCCTCGAGGCCCGGCTGGCACGCTATGGGGTCGAACGCCCCTACCTTTTAGGGGTAGGCACCCTCCAGCCCCGCAAGAACTTTGTGCGGCTTATCCGCGCCTACCACCTCTTGCGAGAGCGGCATGGCATCCCCCATCGCTTGGTCATTGCCGGGGCCAAAGGATGGCTTTTCGAGGAGATCGAAGAGGCGATCCGAGACCTGCATCTTGGGGAATGGGTCAAGGTAACGGGGTTTATCCCCGATGAGGATCTCCCCGCCCTCTACCAGGGCGCGGATGTCTTTGCCTTCCCCTCGCTCTACGAGGGGTTTGGCATCCCGGTGCTCGAGGCGCTCGCCTGCGGCACACCCGTGGTAACTTCGAATACCTCTTCGATGCCCGAGGCAGCGGGAGACGCCGCCCTGCTGGTGGACCCTACGGATGTCGAGGCGATCGCCGAGGCCCTATGGCGCTTGTTGGAAGAGGCCCCTTTGCGCAACGCTTTACGCACGCGCGGGTTTGAGCAAGTAAAGCGGTTTTCTTGGGTCGCATCGGCCCGGATAATCCATACGATATATCGCCATCTCATCGAGGGAGGAGCGTGAGAAGATGTTTCAGTTTGCGAAACGGATGAGCCGCATCGGCACGGAATCGGCCTTTGAGGTGTTGGCCCGTGCCAAGGCGATGGAAGCCCAAGGCCGCGAGATCATCCACTTGGAGATCGGTGAGCCGGATTTCGATACGCCCGCCCATATCATCGAAGCGGCCTGCCGCGCCCTGCGCAACGGGGCGACGCATTACACCCCTTCGGCGGGCATCCCCGCCTTACGAGAGGCCATTGCCGAGCACTTTAGCCGGGCGCGCCATCAACCCATCGAGCCGAGCCAGGTGGTGGTAACGCCGGGCGCCAAGCCGATCATGTTTTACATCCTTCTGGCCCTCGCTGAAAAGGGCCGGGAGGTCATTTACCCGAACCCGGGCTTCCCCATCTATGAATCCATGATCAACTTTGCGGGGGCCAAGCCGGTACCCATCCCGCTCCGTGAGGAATACGGCTTTAGCCTGGATGTCAACGAGTTCAAAGATTTGGTAACCGATCGCACCGCGCTCGTCATCTTGAACTCCCCCGCCAACCCCACGGGGGGCGTATTGAGCCAGGACGATTTGAGGGCGATCGCCGAGATTTGCGCCGAGCGCGACATCCCCGTCTTGGCAGACGAGGTGTATGAGCACATCCTCTATGAGGGCGAGTTTGCGAGCATCGCCACCTTCCCGGGGATGTCCACCTCCGAGCGGACGATCATCCTCCACGGGTTTTCCAAAACGTATGCTATGACGGGGTGGCGCCTTGGGTTCGGGATCATGCCCAAGGCCATCGCCGAGCAAGTTACGCTCCTGATGATCAACTCGAACTCGTGCACCAACGCGGCCACCCAGTGGGCCGGCGTGGAGGCTCTCAAAGGCCCGCAAGATAGCGTGCGCGAGATGGTTCGGGCCTTCCGCGAGCGCCGCGATGTAATCGTCCAAGGGCTGAACGAGATTCCGGGCATCACCTGCCTCAAGCCCAAGGGGGCATTTTACGTCTTCCCGAACATCCGTGGCACGGGGATGACGAGCAAAGAGTGCGAGACCTTCCTCCTAGAGGAGGCCGGCGTAGCCGCCCTATCGGGTGCCTCGTTCGGGGCCTATGGCGAGGGATATTTGCGGCTTTCCTACGCGAACTCGGTCGAAAACATCCTCAAGGCGCTCGATCGCATCCGCACAGCGCTCGCCAAGCGCCAAGGGAAAAAGTAGAAAGACGCCCTCCCTTCCATAGGCCTCTAGTGAGAGGAGGCGTACACTTCGCGTTTGAGGACGCCGATAAAGGGGAGATTGCGATAGTCTTCGGCAAAGTCAAGCCCGTAGCCGATGACGAACTCGTCCGGGATTTCGAACCCGACGTAGTCGATCTGCAAGGGGACTTGGCGCCGGGCCGGTTTGGTGAGGAGCGCGCAGATGCGCAGGCTGGCGGGCTGGCGCACGCGGAGGTTCTCGAGGAGATAGGCCAGCGTCTGGCCCGTGTCAATGATATCCTCCACGATGAGAACGTGCCGGCCGGTAATATCCGTATCCAAGTCTTTGAGGATGCGCACCACGCCGCTGGAGACGGTCGAATTGCCGTAACTGGAGATGGCCATAAAATCCACGCCGTGGCGGATGGTCAAGGCGCGGCTGAGATCAGCCAGGAATAAAAAGCCCCCCTTGAGGACGCATAAAAGAAGGGGGTTCAGGTCGCGGTAATCTGCCGAGACCTGTGCCCCCAATTCGCGCACGCGCTTTTGTAACTCCTCTTGAGAGATCAATACCCGATCCACATTCTGCAAAAGCGCATTCATCTCCTCACCCCTGCTTTTAGCCCATGCCTCGCGTTCTTGGCCCTTATTCTAGGCTTTTTGCCTTGGGCCGCAAGAAGGGGGGCCTATTCCACGCGGCAAATGAACCCCTTCAGGTAGGCCCCTTCGGGGAACGCTAACGAGACGGGATGATCCGGCGCCTGCGTTAGCCGCTCCAAGATGCGCACCTCGCGGCCCGCATCGAGGCTCGCGCCAAAGAGGATCTTTTGAAAGAGATCCTCGCTCACCAAGCCCGAGCAGGAAAAGGTGCACAAAATCCCCCCTGGGCGCAAAAGTTTCATCGCCAAAAGGTTAATATCTTTGTAGCCGCGCGTGGCGGCGGTGAGTTGAGCGCGAGAAAAGGCAAATTTGGGTGGGTCCAGGATGATGGCGTCAAACGTACGGCCCTCATCGCGCCACGTGCGCAAGAGGCGAAAAGCGTCTCCCCCCACATAGTCAGCGGCCTCTGCGGAGAAGCCGTTGAGCGCCAGGTTCACGGCGGCAGCGCGCAGGGCCTCGGCGGAACTATCGAGGTTGACCACATGCCGCGCGCCGTAGCGCAAGGCATAGGCGGCGAACGCGCCGGTATAAGAGAAGGCGTTGAGCACCTCCCGCCCCACACAATAGGGGGCCACCTTGAGGCGGTTCAGGCGCTGGTCGAGGTAAAAACCCGTCTTATGGCCGCGGTAGAGGTCCACCTGAAAGCGCAGGCCATGCTCGACGATCTCCACCGCTTCGGGCGGCGCTTCCCCCCGCAAGAGGCCCGTTACTTCGGGCAAGCCCTCTTGGGCGCGGACGTCTACATCGCTCCGCTCATAGAGGCCGCGAGGCCGCAGGATCTCCCACAGGAGATCGGCAAGGAGGCCCTTGCGGCGATCCATGCCCAACGTCAAGGCCTGCAGGATGAGCCAATCGCCGTAGCGATCTACAATCAGCCCCGGTAGGCCGTCCGATTCGGCGTGGACGAGGCGCTCCGCGGTATGGTCGCCCGCCGCGGGCAGGGCCTCGCGCCGCTTCAGAGAAGCCTCTAAGCGCCTATGCCAAAAGGCAGCGTCGATCGTCTCCGAGGGGTCAAAAGTCAGGAGGCGCAAGGTAATCTGCGAATGAGGGTTGTAATCTGCCAAGGCCAAAGGTTGGCCCGTATGATCCGCCACCTCGACGATATCCCCTGCGCGCGGAGACCCCTCCACGCGGGCGATGGCCCCGCTAAAGACCCATGGGTGCCGGTTCAGGACCGATTTCTCTCGCCCTGGCTTGAGGAAAATGCGTTTCACGGTTCGCCCCCCTCGGAGGGCCTACGCTCAAAGCGCACAAGGAGGATTCGGCGCGTTTCAGGCCCTACGGCAAAGCGCGCATCCATCCGGTAACCGACTACCCAAACGACATCTTCCCCCCTGACGAGGAGCGGTACGCCATCGCGCAAGGGGCGGGGAATTTTGAGGTTCGTCATCAGGTCGCCCACCTTTTGGCGATGCCCCAACCCCAAGGGGATGAACCAATCTCCCTCTCGGCGGGGCCTCAAAACGGGCGGGCTGTGGAAGGCCTCGGCATCAAAATAACCCGCCAAGGGGTCCGTATTCCGCGCCCAGGCTTCGGCCAGGGCCTCTCGCGGGAAGATCGCCGTATATGCCACCCAATCGCTTTCGGGGAGGGGCGTTTCCCCTTCGAACGGCAGGGGCAAGGGCGCCCATACGTGAGGGCGGTTTGGGTCAACCCAACGGCGATCGGCGGCGGAGACGGTGAGCACATCGTAGCCCACGGTGAGCATCAGCCCTTGTGGAAGGGTGGCCTGGGCGCCCGTGCGCCCCTCGCGGGCGATCTCCACAGCATTCTCGATGTGCACCCAGTTGATGTTGCGCAACGACCGCCGCAGGCGATGCACCGCCTCGCGGAGCAACGAGCGTTGAAGGGCAAGGGGCTGGGCGCGAAAGGCCGCCAAATCGAAGGCGATGGCATTGGGCGATTCGTAGCGCACGAGGCGCCTCCAGGCCCCCTCGAGCACCTCCCGCAGGAGGGCATAGTCGGCGGCGATGACCTCCGCCGTGCGCCAGAGCACCTGGCGGATGTTCGGGTTATACGTCTCGAGCAGGGGCAAGAGTTCGTGGCGCAGGCGATTGCGGTAAAACGTCCTATCGAGGTTGGAGAGGTCGAAGCGCGGCTGAAGGCCGTGCTCTTGGCAATAGGCGAGGATCTCTGGCCGCGAGACGCCTAAAAGGGGGCGAACGAGGCGGATCTCCCCGAACGCAACCCCTTCGCCCAAGCGCAAATCTTCCAAGCGGCTCAAAGGGCGCATCCCCCGTAGGCCGGCGAGGCCCGAGCCGCGCAAAAGGTGCATGAGCACCGTCTCTACTTGATCATCGGCATGATGGGCCACCGCCACCGTGTGAGCGCCGAGCGAACGCGCGAGTTCCCCCAAAAAGCGATAGCGCGCCTGGCGCGCGGCCTCCTCCAGCGAAAGGTGCCTCTCGCGCGCCAAGGCGGGCACATCTATGCGGCGCACCGTATAGGGCAAGCCCCACCCTTTACAGAGGGCCTCTACAAAGGCCGCGTCTTCGCGAGCCTCTTCGCCGCGAATGCCGTGATCCAGGTGCCCCACGTAAAGGCGAACGCCATACTCCGGCGCCAGCCGCTGCAAAAGGTGCAAAAGGCACAGCGAGTCGGCCCCGCCGGAGACGCCCACCACCACCGTATCGCCCGCCGGCAAAAGGCGCCAGCGGTCAATCGTCTCGCGCACCGTCCGTTCGAGGTCGCTCACTGTGCCTCATCTCTTGCCCTCAAGGCCCTTAGGAGAGGGCCTCTGGGGCGCGTTTGCTCAACACTTCGGGCGCTTCGCCCGGCCCCAAGGGGCGAAGGCGCACGGAAAAGGTCCTTTCGGCAGCCGGCAAGAGGTATTGCGGCAACGTAGCCGGCCCACAAGAAGCCGTGCCCAAGCCCGATTGGGCATCATCGAGGTTGAGCGTGATCTCCTCGCTCCGCTCGAGTTCGTGCCAATGGCGGGCAGCGGTCAGGGCTTCCGTCGTATAGTGGTGGGCCGTTACGTTGAGGAGCGGCATCCCCACGGCCAGGAGGCCAAAGCCGGCGTCGTCGGTCAAGGCCGCCCATCGGACGTCAATCTTGTTGCCGTTTTCCTGCGGCCTCACATAGGGCACGTGCTGACCATCCACCGTGCACTGATAAAGGCTGATGCGCCCGCTCGCCTTGCGATCGCTGTAGCACTCGTGCGGGCCGGCGCCGAACCAGGAGATATACTCAAAACCCTGCGGTAGGCGCATTTGCAGCCCCAAACGCGGCAAGGGCGGCAGGTAAATCCCAGGGCGCACCTGCGTCTCGAGGACCACATCACCGCTCCCGTAGATGGTATAGGTGTAGGTGATCCCAAAGCCGATGGATCGGTCGGGCGGGATCGAATAGGCCCTGATGGTCACGCGCACAGCCCCATCGGCCAAGCGCTCCGTCTTGGTGCGGCGCACGCGGTGTTGCAAGCGGTCATATCCCGCTCGGCGCCACGCCATCGCCGAGGCGGGGTTGCGCCACGCGCCCAGAGGCGATTCGTCGTTATCCGTCGGCGCCCGCCAAATGCTCAGCCGCGGCCCCAAAGCCACCAACTCGCGGCCTTGATATTGAAACGAGAGGATCGTCCCCTCGCATTTGCCCAAGGTGAGCGCAAAGGGACCTTTTTCCGCCTCGCCCTTGACCACGATCACCGCCTCATCCTCCTCTACGTGGAGGGGCTTCATCGCGCTCACGGCGAGGGAAGGCGCTTGGGGCACCTCGTAGGGCATGCGGAACTGCTCCCAGGCCACCTCGTGCCCCCAGGCCGCCCAAGGGGTCTCGTGCGCCAAGGTAAAGTGAAGCGTTAACCAGTATTCGGCGCCCGGTTGCAAAGTGGGCTTGGCAATGGGGAGCGTTACGATCTCACTTTGGCGCGGCCCGATAGAAAGCGGCTCCAACGCGCCGCGCTGGATGACCTGCCCATCCTCCTCCAGGGTCCAACTGACGTCGAGGTGGCTGAGGTCAAGGAAATCGTAGCGGTTGATAATGCGCACCTGGCCAGCGGCCAAATCCACGGCTTCTACCCGCACGGGTTGGATCAACTTTTTGTATTCGATGAGGCCGGGGTGCACATCGCGATCTGGCCCGACGAGGCCGTTGCAGCAAAAGTTGCCATCGTTGGGCACATCGCCAAAATCGCCGCCATAGGCCATCCACTCGCGGCCATCCTCCGTCTTGCGGCGCAAGCCTTGGTCTACCCAATCCCAGATGAACCCCCCTTGCAGGCGATCATAGGATTCGATGGCCGCCCAGTAATCCGAGAGGCTGCCGTTGCTATTGCCCATGGCGTGCGAGTATTCGCACATGATGATGGGGCGCGTCTCCCCTTCCACCTGGGCCATCTCGACAATTCGTTCGATGGGCGGGTACATCGGCGAGAGGATATCCACCGTGGGGGCATCCCCCGCGGGGTTGTAGTGGATTAGCCGCGTGGGGTCGTGGGCGCGGATCCATTCGCTCATAGCGGCGTGGTTCGGCCCATAGCCCGATTCGTTCCCCAAAGACCAGGCAAAAATGCAGGGGTGGTTCTTATCCCGTTCTACCATGCGGATGGCGCGCTCTAAGAAGGCATGCCGCCATGTGGGGTCATTGGCCAGCGCGCCCCACACGCCGTGCGTCTCGAGGTTCGCCTCATCCATGACGTAAAGGCCGTATTCATCGCACAAATCGAGGAAGGTAGGGTTATTGGGATAGTGCGAGGTGCGCACGGCGTTGATGTTGTGCTGCTTCATCAGGAGGATATCCCGCCGCATCGAGGCGTAATCCACCACCTTGCCCCGATCGGGGTCGTGGTCGTGCCGGTTGACGCCCTTGATGGTGACGGGCACGCCGTTGATGTGGAGCATGGCATTCTTGATCTCCACACGGCGGAACCCCACGCGGCAAGGGATCGCCTCGAGCAGGTGCCCAGCCTCATCGTAGAGCGAGATGAGGAGGGTGTAGAGGTAAGGGTCTTCTGCCGACCACTTGTGGGGGTTCGCGATGGGCGCATCCACCTCCCGGATCACCTCCTCACCCGCTCGGGGTGCCACGGGAACTCTGAGCGGTTCGGAGAGCACGGGGCGCTGATCCGCATCGTAGAGCATGGCCGTGGCGGTGTGGGGGGCCGCGTCCACCGGGGCGCTATTGCGGACGTGCAGGCGCACCCGCAGCGTCGCATCGCGGTAGACATCATCCAAATCGGTGCGCACCCAAAAATCGCGCACATGGATTGCGGGCTGAGCGTAGAGGTACACCTCCCGATGGATGCCGCTCATGCGCCAATGATCCTGATCTTCGAGATAGGTCCCGTCTGACCAGCGGTAGACCCGCGCCGCCACGACATTCTCGCCCGGCCGGAGATAGGGGGTGATATTGAACTCGGCAGGCAAGCGACTATCTTGGCTATAGCCCACCATTTGGCCGTTCACCCATACGTAAAAGGCCGAATCTACCCCGCCGAACACCAAAAAGACCTGCTTCCCTTGCCACCCTTCGGGGAGGGTGAACGTAGTGCGGTAGGAGCCGATCTCGTTCGTCTCGTGGGGGACGCGGGGCAAATCGTCCGCCGAGAAGGAATAGCCGATGTTGACATACACGGGGATACCGTACCCCTGCATTTGCCAGTTGCTGGGGACGGGGATCTCATCCCAAGCGGAGACGTCATAGTCAGGCCGGTAGAACTCGCCCGGCGCGGCGTCGGGGTTGGGCGCCCAGTGGAACTTCCAAGCCCCGTTGAGCGAGAGGTAATAGGGCGAGGCCTCGCGTTCCTTGCGGAGGGCGGCCCCTTCGGAATCATACGGCACAAAGGTAGCGTGCATCGGCTCGCGATTGCGCCCGACGACTTCTGGATTTTCCCAATCGGCGATGATTTCACTCATGGTTATTCTCCTTCATAGGGGTAATTTTCCTTACTCGGACCGATGGCGCAAAAACGATAGGCAGGGATGTACCGGCCGGCCGGGGATGAGGCGCTGGCCATCGGTAAAGCCCTCTTCGCGGCCGTCGAGTTCGCGGATGAGGATCTGGCGCCACTCGGCCAGGCGCGCTTGCCAAGAGGGGTCTCGCGCCAAATCGTGGCATTCCGTGGGGTCGTGATCCAGATCAAACAACTGCTCGTGGCCGTTCCCACTGAACCAGACGTATTTCTGGTGCCCATCCGTTACATAGTGGAGAGATTGGCCAAACACGGTGTGTTCGCCGTGGAGATAGGGTCGCCAGGGGACCTCCTTCCCTTGGGCGATGGGCAAGAAACTCTGCCCCTCCACCTCCGAAGGAATCTCTAGGCCACAGCAATCGAGGAGGGTGGGCATGACGTCTCGCAGTTCCACCACGTGGCGGTATTCGCCGCGCGGGATGAGGTGGCTCCCCTTGGGCGCCGCGAGGATCATCGGGATGTGCGCCGAGCCTTCGTAAGGGTAGCCCTTGCGGAAGAGATGATGGTCACCCATCATCTCGCCATGATCGGAGGTAAATAGGATAAAGGTGTTCTCGCCCAGGCCGTACTCGTCCAACACTTCGAGGAAGCGGTTGAGTTGATGGTCAATATGGGTCATGTGGCCATAGTAGCCGGCCCGCGCCCGCTGGAGGAAGCGCGGCTCGATGGCATCCACAAAGCAATCGGGGCGGCGCGGCTCAGCCCAAGGGGCGAGGATATCCACCCAATCTCCCACGGGGACGGAAGGCATCGGCATATCGGCGTACATCTCAAAAGCCCAGGCCGGCGGGTCATATGGCGGGTGGGGCCGATGGAAAGACATAAAGAGGAAGAAGGGTTTACGTGGGTCGCGCCGCCGCAAAAAGTCAATGGATTGGGAGACGACCCAGGTCGTAGGGTGGAGGTATTCGTCTTTATCCCACGGGCGGGCCACGTACGAGTTGCAGTTCACACCGTGGTCAAAGTAATCCGCCTGGCGGCCGAGTTGTTCGCGCAGCCAGGGATTGTAATCATCCACTAAATCGTAATGGCGGCTTTGCCGTCGGGCAAAGTGCAAAAAGCCATCGTGCAAGATGACATTCTGAAAACCCATCTGCGAACGCTCGGGGTAGACGTGCATCTTGCCCACGGCTTGCGTTTGATAGCCTTGCCGTGTGAATTCCCCGGCGAGGGTGGTTACATAATCCCAAGGGACGCCGTCTTGATAGCCTACGCGCCCATGGGAACGCTGGGTCAGCCCTGTAAAGAGCGCTGCGCGCGCGGGGATGCAGGTAGGCGTGGCAGAATAGGCGCACGTAAAGCGCGCGCCCCGCAGGGCGAGTTGATCGAGATAGGGCGTATGCACCACGGGGTGGCCGGCGACGCTGAGGCAATCGCCGCGCCATTGATCCACCATGATGAGCACCACATTGGGGCGCTCGCTGGGTTTGACTTGCTCGGCCATTTGGGTCTCCTTTCATGGGTTGTGGTTTCATTGTAGCCCATTTGCCCTGATGGGGCAATGATCCGTTCTCCTTCCCCCTCATGGTTGCCCTAGGGAGTATGTTGGCATAGAATAAGCCTGCTTGGCAAAGGAGCCTTTATCACTTTTCCTGACGAGGTGCCACGATGGGCCAAGATCTACGACTCAAGCCGGAGCAATTGCGCCGCAGGTGCGATCCGTCAGCCTTTTCGTTCGCATCCACAGCCGAACTCCCACCCCTCGAACGCGTATTGGGCCAGGTTCGCGCCGTGCGCTCCATCGATTTTGGGATCGATATGCCCAATTACGGGTATAACATCTTTGCCGTGGGGTATGCCGGCTCCGGGCGCACCACCGCCGTGCGCCAGTTCCTCGATCAGCGCGCCCCCAAACGCCCTGCGCCGCCCGAATGGTGCTACGTCTATAATTTCGAGGATCCCCGCCGCCCCAGGGCCATCAGCCTCCCCCCTGGGAGGGCCTCCCTCCTGCGTGAGCAGATGTCGGCGTTTATCCAGCGCCTCCAGCAGGAGATTCCCCGCGCTTTTGAGGGCCAGCCGTTCGAGCAGCGCCGCCGCGAACTCTTGATGGCGCTCCAGCAGAAGCAGCAAGCCTTGTTCGAGAACCTAGAGCGCTATTTGAACGAGCGGGGATTTGCCCTCATCCGCTCGCAAATGGGCCTGGGCATCGCCCCCATGCTTAACGGCGAGGTCCTTTCGCCGGAGGCCTATCAAAAACTCGACCCCGAGATCAAACGCCGCTTTGAGGCCTACCGCCCCGAACTCCAGGAGGAGTTCGACAAGGTGATGCGCCAGGTGCGCGAGTTGGATCGGCAGGGCCACAACGCCATCGAGACCCTCACGAACGAATTGGCCGGCTTTGTGGT
>Ga0315298_1007021_pt1 | contig 15039 bp, 12 predicted proteins | sample WHS_1_MG_FD_203077 | JGI IMG/M metagenome (GOLD analysis project Ga0315298, IMG submission 203077) | Extremophilic microbial mat communities from Washburn Hot Springs, YNP, Wyoming, USA - WHS_1_MG | ecosystem: Environmental > Aquatic > Thermal springs > Hot (42-90C) | place: USA: Wyoming... | reverse complement strand
TTTCCAAGTTCTTGGCGTTTTCCTTAATATTCATACTAATCGCCGGCCTAGGAACGATGGTCCATACTACCTCAAGCAACACAATTTTACAAAACATCACGGATGATGACAAGCGCGGGCGCGTGATGGCCTTTTTTGTGATGGCAATCGCGGGCATGTCGACCTTCGGCAATTTATTGGCTGGAGCCTTGGCTGTTAAGATAGGGGCCCCATACACCCTTTTGATCGGTGGCCTTTCCTGTGTCGCGGGTGCTCTAATTTTTGCCGCTAAGCTACCAACTTTAAAGAAAATACTTCTTGAGAAAATGACCATAACAAGGTTGTAAATTAATAACCTTGCATGAGTTTAGCTCAGCTGAATGCTTTGAACTGGTAGGCTGTGCGCACGTGCACAACACAACATCCCTGACACATGTTTGATGTTCCCTGTCACTTAGACAAACAGCATTTTACATGAACGCCTTTGCATCGTCGCTCTTTTCCGAACTCTTCCTCTCGAATTCTCTCATTGCTTCCTCCAACCCGGCTCCGTGAGTGGATCCTTGCGAGCGCCTCTGCCTGATCTTTACAAAAATAGGATGATTCACCGCCTCGCCCACGATGAGCGCCTCGCCGACGGGCAAAGAGGATATCATGGCAGCGACATCACCAGTTATGGCTTCAGAGGACTGCCTGATGTGCTCAAGGTCATAGGGGTTAGTTATGCGCAGTATCACGTTTGTGCCAGCTTGCGAAAGCACCGTAGTCGACAGCCTAACCGGCCGCTGAGAAATGAGCATCAGCGAGGCGTAGAACTTGCGGCCCTCTCTCGCAATCATCTCAAGCACCGATCTCGATATTGCAGACTCCTTGGACTCTCCGGAAGAACAAAACTGATGTGCTTCTTCTAAACAAAGAACGAACGGCGGCACGCGGTTTCTCTTTCTGGCGTTAAACAGCCTGCGGGCGGCATAGGCCACGAGCATCTGTTTTTTGCGCAGGCTTGTCATATCGCTTAGGTCCACCACTAAAACTCTGCCGGGACTCATCGCACGCTCCCAGTTCGGATTGTCAGAGTGACCAAAAATCCCAAGGGACTGGAGATCGTTCAGCCAACCGATCAGGGCCTGTTGAAGCTGCTTGTGCATGTCGCTCTCCTCTTCGACCCTGGAAATGATATCATTCAAATCAAAGGGCCCCCTGCCTACCCCCCTCTCAGCCTGTAGCAATTCAAGCACGCGCTGCAGCTCACGCGCCTGCATTCCGGACATCTCGGGCAAGAACTCCCTAAACTGATAGGGACTGAGGTTGGGAACACCTATTCTGAGTTCACTACCCCTCACAACAGTGACCCTGCCAGAATATTCGGGACAATTGGTGAACCCGGTATATTCACCGTGCACATCTATTATTGCCAACGAGGGGCGACCCAGCTCGGGTGGACGATCCAAGAGCTCTTCAACCACAACCGAAGCAAAATTTGAGTTATGGACGATTAAATTCCCAGCGACAAAGTTGTTGGAACCTTTCACCGACAGATCATAGACATAACCTAAGTGCTCAATTTCCTCAATTCCGGTTATTTCATCCCAAAACAATTCAAGGCAAGGCAAGGGCTCTGTTTGAGAAATCTTGTCCTTGACCAAGTTAGTGCCAATTTCTGGCTCTTGAGCCAAATTACTGAGCCCTTCCTTATTGACAAGCTCGGAATTTCTCGGCGCAGCAATTTTGTCGCCTATCCTAAGCCGCCTCGCTGGCACCCAACAGGCCTTTCTGTCAAACTTTAGGAGCGGATGGTTTGAGGTAAGTGAAATACTATTGCCCGATCGAAGTTCAATTTTCAGCAGCAGACCGGAGAACCCTCTCCGAACAAAAGCATCTATGCTCCTCTTCTCCAACTTGAATCTGCTGTTGAGGGTAAAAACTGATAAATTACCTTGATTTTCAAACGTGAATACTACACCATTTTCCACTATCTTCCCGCGCCCAACTGCTTGGTCCACCAACTCACCTATAGGAACTAATTCCCCAGTAGAAAGCAACACTGGAGTTTCTGGAGCAAGGCACTTCCCTGCACCGCTCATTGCCAGAATCGCCACATGCTTACGTAGCAGCCTCGTAAGATCGAACTGGACTGTAAGTTCGTGATGGTTAAGCTTCCCGACCTTCACCCCGCCGTTCTGCCTCAACCCCAGAAATCGCCTCAATGTCTCATTTTCCGCTTCAAGGACCTTTTGCCCGGGCGAGGGTGGAAAGGTGCTTCTTTCAAGACCATTACCTCTCTGAACCCCCAGAATCTGCGCCCTCGCTATCAGATATTCCCAGCGGTCGGCGGGAAATATTGCCGTAAGTGGTTTGCCCCTCCGCTCGTACTCCCTGACAGACTCAGCCCGCATGAAGTATCTATTGGTCTTAACAAGGTCGGTCACAAATGCTATAACCCGGCCCTCTTCAGTTTCCACTTCGACAAACTGACCCTTGCGGACAGGCAGGCTACGCCCGTTGTCCGTAACAACGAAGCTGAAACCGCTCGGCGATGGTGAATCTTCATCCACTATGACGGTTCCAACCTCCAAGGAATCACCTCAGAAAGGTTTCCTGCTACGCCTCAGTTCAAGTAGGTAAGAGGGCTCTAATCGATCAGATATGCTGTCCCTCACCATACAAAGATCCTCCTCCACCAATCGCGCGCAGGTATCCGCCTCAATGATAACAGACGGCAGACCAAACCCATCGTGGTGCGAAGACAGAGCATAAACAAGTGACGCCACACGGTCAGCAGTTTCAGCAGTGTTTTCCATACTACTTAGAAATTCCACGCGAAGAGGCCTGTCAAAAGGAACGGTCTTGATGTAGAAAGCGTAAACCTTTGCGGCCCAAGTGCCCAAATCCTTGAGCACATAGCTCGCGGGTTTTTCCGCATAAGCAAAAGCCGGGGTGCGCTCACCGACTCCGAGCAAGTGATTTAGAAGAACTGTGTCCCTAGATTTATCTAAAATCATCAGGTCTCTCTTCTCAAGTCCGACAAAGTCAGACAATATTCCCCCCTTGAGAATATCGATGAACCTGCCTCCACGGCTGTCCTTAACTGCACCAACTAGAAAGGAGCCTGATTCCGCACTGGCCTGATATAGCTTGGTGTAAGCTTGGATCAGCTTTTCATAGCGCTGGAGTAATATTGGGCTATGAGGAAAACGCTCTACATATTGAGGGACAACAGAGCCATCGAGTAAGATTATCTGGGCATCACCTCCCTCGGCAACATCGACTGCAAGTTCAATCTCGGCCAACTGGCGCTCCATCCCGGCCAAGAGCTGGAGCTCCCAAGAATCGAGCGGCTCCGCTACGTCAACCAGTTTAGGGGGCGGGATCTCGCTCGGGATGTATTCGGCCTCCTCAAGCACTGCATCCCGATAGTGGAATATCGCAGCGATAGCCCTAACAAGAATGAGATCAAGACCGTGAAGCTGCTGCTCAAGTAACCCGCCGTCCACGCCGCATACCCTCAACTCGGCCAAAGCATCCATCTTCACCTCTTTCACAAGGAACTGCTCAACCATGCCTTCAACTCTATCAAAGCAGACATTTCTCAGACCCGCAAGAGCCTCTGCGACCTTTTTCCTCCGCGCCTCCTGTTCGATTATTCGCTCAGCTATGTTTCCCAGAACTTTCTCAAACTCCAGATTATCGTGCGCGGCGAAAAATGTCTGTCCTGCTGAAGTCATAAAGCCACCAACATGATTATTATTCCAATTGATGCCCGGCAAATTGATCTATCACCTTTCAACTCTCCTCTTAAAAAAATCAGGAGAGACACTTTAAGCGAATTCTGGAGAGGGGTCGCCGAAAGTATTATTTAAAACGAAGTTAGTTGAGTGAATCAGAATCCACTTCAAATCAGGAGGAAATGCTGAGAGTAAGTATAAAAGGGGAAAAAAGAACATTTGGTGGTGTTGAGTTTGGCCTGTTTTGAAAAATCAAAGGAACTATTTGAAAAAGCCAAACAAGTAATCCCGGGCGGCGTCAACAGCGAAACCCGGGGGCCGGCATTCGGGATCGAACCCGGAATTTACCCGATGTTCATAAGCCACGCCAAAGGTTCCCATTTCTGGGATGTAGATGGAAACGAATTCATTGATTATCAACTGGGTTACGGCCCGCTGATACTAGGACATTCCCCTGACGTGGTCAATGAAGCTGTGGAAAGAGAACTAGAAAATGGCGGCTTGCTCACGCTCAGCCGAGAAAACGAACAGGAGGTCGCAAGAGAAATAGTAGACGGCGTTCCCTGCGCCGAAATGGTCAGGTTCCAAAGCACCGGGTCAGCCGCGGTTGCTGCGGCGGCGAGAATAGCGCGTGCCTACACCGGAAAGGAAAAGATAGCCCGGCTGGATCTGGGTTATCACGGATGGCTGGACGAACAGAGCATAGATGTGGCCGGGGGCTTGGAAAACAACTATTCGAAAAAACCAACCTTTCCAGGAATACCCCTGAATGTGCAGGAAAACGTAGTCATCCTGCCCTGCAACAATATCGAAGTAACCGAGAAGATCATAAAACGCCGCAAGGATGAAATAGCTGGCATCCTGGTAGAGCCCATAAGGCCACCAGTTGTGCCCAACAAAGACGGCTATCTGGAATTTTTAAGGGAGATCACGGAGTCCAACGACATCCTGCTGATTTTTGATGAGGTCAAAACGGGGTTCCGCGTCGCCTTCGGAGGGGCACAAGAAGTGCTTAAAGTAACTCCAGACCTAGCCACTTTTTCAAAATCACTTGGTAACGGGATACCCATCGCCGCTGTCGCCGGCAAACGGGATATCATGGAACCTACCGTGCCCAAGATCGGGCTCGCCGGTACCTTCAACGCAAACTCGGTGAGCATGGCTGCAGCCCTAGCCACCCTCAAAGCCCTGAAAGCCGACGGAGGCAAGGTGTACCGACATCTATACCAGATCGGCGGGGCCTTCAAGAAAGGGCTCAAAGATGCCGCTGAGGACCTGGGTATCAAGGCCGTCGTTGGTGGTCCTGAGCCAATGTTCACGATAGTCTTCACCAAACTTGAGGAGATCACAAATTACCGGGATTGGCTTACAGTGGTGAAGGAAGACGCCGGTCAAAAGTCAAGGGTAATCTTCGAGAAGAAACTGCTCGACGGGAAGGTCTTCCACGTCCCTAATCTTGCCTCGATATTTTTCAACTCCTCTGCGCACACCGAGGAGGACGTGGAGAAGACCATCCAAGCGGCGCAAGAGGCCCTAAGGGAAGTTAAAAAAATTCAGGGGCAGTGATTTTTCTCAGAATTAGGATCAGTGCAGGACTCACTTTATTTTCAGGATCCGGGCAGCGTTGCCGCCGAGAATTTTTCTTTTGTCGGTCTCAGAAATGTTTGAGTTGTTCAGCTTTGACAATTCATTTTTTATCTGAAAGGATGGATAATCTGAACCGAATAATACTCTATCCGCACCCACCTTTTCAACAGCATACTCAATTAAATCGCTGCTGGCTCCTGTTGTTTGAAAGACCAACTTGGACTTTTGAACGTTTGGGGAGAAAGCCCCGCCCATGTGTGCGGCCCAGAAATTTGGGGAATCATAGACATTGATGACGGCTTCAAGGTCCAAGGATTTCGCAAAGAACTCTTGCTGGTCGATGGCCTGCTGGGTCCTCTCCAAGGAATTGAAGACACGAAAGGTGTACAGAGCCGGACTCTCAACATGAATCACAACGGGAATATCCAACTCCCTCGCCCGTCCTATGACCCTGAGCGTCCTGGGATCGCAGATTCTGTACTTATGTACTTTGGGGTGCAGCTTTAGGCCGCGGAGGCCGAGCTGCTCTATGGCCCTGCCTAACTCATCTACCGCGAAATCAGGGTCCAGAGGGTTGACGTTGGCAAAGCCGATTAATCTATCTGGATGCCTCTCCACAATTGATGAAATCCTGTCATTATTCTTCTTTATTTCCTCCCTGTTGACTCCGGCGGGCAACGACCAAGTAACCGCTTTATCTATGCCGGCAGAATCCATCTGCTCAAGAATCTCATTAACCCTTTCATCCGTCGCTGGATATCTCATCCCTAAGTGGGTATCGATAATCATTCTTCACCATCTATATTTTTGCAATTGGTTTTTAAGTTGTTGCGGTGGTCCTGTTTTAAATTACTGATTTTCCAGAACTTATATCAACGAATTTATTCTATCCCTCAAAACATCCTTTGGCACCTTGGCGTATATCCCCCTCAAATCGTTAACTGCCTGCGATATCCTGAAGTCAACGCTCAGGCTACAGAAAACGTAGGCTTCTTCCCGGTCGAAACCCTTGCCAACCAAGAACTCTATGGTGTTTCTCACGGCAATTTTAAGCGCCTCGTCGAGGTCGGGGGCAAACGCCATCAAGATATAGCTTTGTTCAGTTTCCGCCATGGGCCACTTTATCCTGACGCCCTTTCTAACGTTTAACTGTATTAGGCCGCGGAGGCTGGTTTCCAAGGCCGTCAGATTCACTTCCCCATCACCTTGGCAGGCGTGACCATCCCCAATGGAAAACAGGGCCCCATCCACGTGGATCGGCAAATAGAGCCTTGATGGAGCAACAAGTTCCTTATTATCCAAGTTACCTCCGTGCTTGCCCAAGGTGGCGCTCGAAATTCTTCCCTCCGGCGGCGCTACTCCCAATATGCCGAAGAAGGGCCTCAGAGGGATCTTCAGCCCTGAAAACAGAATAGACTTGCTTTCGAGGTCAATTGGAATGGCCCTATCGGCTGAATATGGGTAATCCTCCGGTACGACGCCCTGCCCCGGCCTAAAAAGGTTAAATCCGTATTCCAGCCAAGGCTCTATTTCCAACAGATTTATCTCAAGAACATCGCCGGGGCGGGCCCCTTCCACATAGACGGGCCCGGTTAAGATATGAGGACCGGGGCCTCTCTCCCGGACTTCATTACAAATATCCCTTATCTCTTTAGGCACCTTGCCTCCGAAATCCCTTTCAATTGACGGGTGCAGTTCCGCGGCAGTAAAAACTTCTATGATGTCGCCGCTATTGATCTTGAGAACGGGTTTAAGGTTTGCGTCGAAGTATCCCCAATGGACGGTCACGGGAGAAGCTTTTAGTAAATGCCTCATGCACATCCCTTTTATTCTTACCCGGCCTTTATATGAAGATTTGGTTTTCGCGCTTTACTATTTTAGAACTATCAATTTTTCTAAAATATTTTCTGATTTTGAAATTGATATCGTGCCATTAAGTAAGTTTATAAATTATAACAAGTAGGGAGAGGTGGTTGAAAATATGGTTAGGGAAGATTTTATCAAAGTTTTGAGCACCGTTGATGAGATGAAAGATGAGATAGTAGAATTCGCCAAGGAGCTGTTCAGGGTCCCAAGCATAAGTGGAACGCCTGCTGAGAGGGACGCAGCTGAAGTTTGCGCTAGGAAGATGAGAGAAGTTGGGCTGAAAGTAAAAATGGTTGGCGCTCCAGGTGAAAACCCAAACGTAATAGGAAAACTGAGGGACGGACGGGGAGGACTGGGTTTCAACAGCCACATAGATGTAGTGCCGGTTGAGCCGAGAAGCGCTTGGATTGTCGATCCGTTCGGGGCCGAAATTCGAGATGGTAAAATATACGCCAGGGGGGCGGCCGACTGCAAGGGAGGGATGGTCTGCGCCATAATGGCCGTAAAAGTGCTCAGGGAAGCTGGAATCAAATTGAATGGAAACTTACAAGTGGCAGCGGTCGTCGATGAAGAGCTCGGAGGGGCAAGAGGAATGGGTTATGTAGTAAAGCAGGGAAATGAGTACACCCCTGATGTTTCCATTCAAGGCGACCCTGCCAACGGCCTAGATACCTACACGTCAGCCCATAAATCGTCTGCAGAGATTGAGATAACAACAAGGGGCCAACAGTTCCACGCCGGTTCAGCGCATAAAGGTGGAGTAAACGCTGTTTTGAGGATGTGCAAAATAATACAGGCGATGAACGACCAGTTTGCCCAGAGGCTCCCGAACAGGCCACATAAGCTGTTCCCGGAGGGACCGACCATGGCTGCCGGCACAACCATAAAAGGTGGAATTGATCAATGGATGGTACCAGACTCATGCACCGCTACCTTCATAGCGGGAGTTGTCCCCTACCAACACACGGAAGAGGATGTCCTCAACGCTGTGAACTCCATAATCAACGATCTGAAGAAGGAAGATCCCCTTTTGGTCGCGAAGATAACGCGCGTCCATTTCAAGACGGGTGACGATGTACCTGAGGATGCCCCGGTGGCCAAACTGCTGAGAAAGTCCGCGCTTGAGGCCATAGGGATCGATCCTAAGCCCTGGGGTGTCCCCTTCTGCGGGATGTCCACATATCTGAGCAACATAGCGAAGATCTCCACCATAATCTACGGCTGCGGCACTACCGAGTTCAATGGCACACACGCACCCAACGAGTGGATTTATGTTGATGATCTGATAAAGGTCACAAAGACCTACTGCTTTGCGGCCATGAACCACTTGGGTTACCAAACTTGAACAAAGAGAATCAGTATCTAAAGTCAAGCAAAAATGGGGCGACTGCGTGACGATTTTGGTCACAGGAGGAACGGGCTTTGTTGGCTCCCATGTCCTGAGATATTTGGTGGAAAGAGGAGAAAGGCCCGTGGCGTATGACATAGCCCCTAACCTGAAGTTAGTTGAGGACATCATCGACAAGATCGATTTCGTCCAGGGGGACATTCTAGATCTTCCCATGTTACTCAGGACAATAAAAAAACACGATGTAAAGAAAATAATACACCTAGCGTATTGCCCGATAGACATCTCTGCGAACAATCCCTATCTCGGGATGGAAATCGACATCAGGGGCACCAATAATATATTCGAGGCCGCAAGGGTTCTGGACCTAGACAGAATAGTTTGGACCAGTTCAGTTTCTGTAAGCGGCCCGGCAAGTTATTACGGAGGAGAGTCCGTTGAGGTAGACGAAGAATCCCCAACCAACCCATTCACCCTCTATGGCGCGGATAAAGTCCTGAACGAATTTGTGAGCAAGTTTTATTGTGAAAAATATAGCCTTGACATCATCTGCCTCAGGCCATCGCAAATATACGGGCCGGGGAAGCCCGTGGGCAGGGAAGTGAAGTACCCGGGGGTCATCCTTAACCTGCTCGTTGAAAATTCAGTTCGGGGCAAACCCTTCAGAATTCCCTATCCTCCCGAAGTAAAATTTGATTGGATCTATGTGAAAGACGTTGCCAGGACCTGCGTTGAATCGTGCCATGTAAAAAAGCCGAAGCATAACATTTTCATTATCAGCGGCGGGGCCAACTCTTTACAGGCAGCTGCAAACCACGTGAAAGAATTCATACCGGATGCTAGAATTGAATTTGGCAATGAACCGACTCTGGGGTGGGTCAGTCGCTTCAACACCAGCAGAGCCAGGGAGGAGATTGGTTTTGAGATAAAATACCCCTTGCGGGAGGGAATAAAGGATTTAATTCAATTCATAAAAAACAGGGGTGGAAGAACAGCCTGAAATTTGAGTCAAAAAATTTATAATCAAACGTTGGATAACTCCCTTCATGACAACCTTGGTTACGGGAGGAAGCGGCTTCCTGGGTTTGTCCATTGTAAGAAACTTGGTCGAAGATGGCGAAAAACCCGTAGTCTATGATCTCATGCCCAACCTTGCACCAATTAGAGGCATTTCCGAAAAGATAAAGGTTGTCCGGGGAAATATTTTGGACTTGCCCCACCTGATGAGAACCATAAAGGAACATGATGTTGACAAAGTCATCCACTTGGTTTATTATGGCGATTTTGCCTCGAGAAAAAACCCTTACGGCGCGGTGGGAATCAACTTAGTCGGGACCACCAATGTCTTTGAAGCGACGAGAATTCTGGACTTGGAAAAGGTGGTGTGGGCAAGTTCTGGCGCGGTGTACGGACCCGCGGCCTATTACGGGGGGCAATCGGTCATGATCGACGAGGAGAAGCCAACCAAACCCGACAGCATGTATGGCGCTTGCAAAGTCATGAACGAGTTCACAGGGCAGTTCTATTGCAGTGAATACGGCCTGGACATCATAGCCCTCAGGCTCACCTCGGTCTACGGTGCTGGCAGGTATCACAGCGTGTACTACACCGATGAAATAATCGAAAATCCAGCCAAGGGCAAACCCGCCAAGGTCCCATTATCTCCGGCCGAGGAGCATGATTTTATCTACGTGAAAGATGCCGCTAGGGCTTTTTTGCTGGCGTTGCGGGTAAAAAAACCAAAACACAATATCTTCAATATCGGCGGCGGAACCTACACCTTGCGGGACATCGCAGACTGTGTGAAGGGGGCCCTGCCTGAAGCCGTCATCGATTTTGAGGACCGGCCGTTGATGGGGAGGGTCAGTCGTTTCAGCATAGAAAGGGCCCGCAGAGAGCTTGGCTTCGAGAGGAAATACTCGTTGAAAGATGGAGTCAGGGACATGATCCAGACAATAAAATCATCGAGTCACTGAACATCGAAGAAGTTAACGATTTAAAAACTAAAACCTAACTTCAACAGATAACGATGCTCGGCCGAACTGGAAAGTTAATATATGTGGACCTCTTAAAAAGAAAAACTTCCGTGGAAAGCCTGAACCAAACCTGGGCGGAAAAATACCTTGGCGGTCGGGGTCTGGCGGCAAAGTACTTTTTTGAATTGCAGAGAGTCGGTACTCCGCCTCTGTCCGCAGAAAATGTGTTTATAATCATGACGGGGCCCTTCACCGGCACACCCATACCAGCCGCTCAAAGGATGGAGATGGTGACAAAATCTCCATTGACTGGCACTTATTTATGTTCAAGCGTCGGTGGCGATTTCCCTCGTGAACTGAAACTGGCAGGCTGGGACGGCATCATCATCACCGGAAGTTCCGAACACCCCCTCCGTCTATCCATCCAAGACAACGAAGTGAGGATAAACAGGGCCGACGATCTCTGGGGGAGATACTGCGGGGAAACTCAAAAAATTATCAAGGAAGAGGAGCCTGGAGCCAAGGTGGCCTGCATCGGCCCGGCTGGGGAAAGATTGGTGAAACTGGCCTCAATCCAGTGTGAGGAGAGAAGTGCCGCGCGCGGCGGGCCGGGCACCGTCTGGGGCTTCAAGAAGTTGAAGGCTATAAGCGTGAGGGGAACTGGAGAAGTAGAAGTTGCCGCCCCTGAAGAGCTCAAAGAGGAAGTTCTGGAAATCTATAAGAAGGTGAAGGCGAATCCCGGCCTGCGCATGGACAAATATGGGACGATGAACCAGCTTAAGCTGGCAAGCCACTTTGGAATTCTGCCACTCAAAAATTTTCAGTCGGTCTTGCTCGAGGAGGAAATTCCTGCTGAGTTTGACACGGAATACTGGAGAAGCAGGTGGGTTATAGGGGATACTGCCTGCCCGCTGTGCCCCATTATCTGCGGCAAGGTTGCGGAATTTAGTTTTGGATCTCTGAGAGCCAAGGTCGAGGGACCTGAATACGAAACCATCGGCATGTTCGGGCCCTCATGTGGGGTGGACAGGATGGAAGCCGTGCTCGCAGCCAATTATTGGTGCGACCAACTGGGGCTGGACACCATCTCCACCGGGAGCACCATCGCCTTCGCCATGGAATGCTATGAAAAGGGAATAATAAACAAAGCCGACACTGGAGGTGTTGATCTCTCCTTCGGAAACGCGGAGGCCATGGTAGAACTCGTGCGAAAAATTGGAAACAGAGAAGGTTTGGGAAACACCCTGGCTGAGGGCTCTGCGATGGCGGCAAAAAAATTTGGACACCAGTCGGAAACCTTCGCCATGCAGGTGAAAGGGCTTGAGTATTCGGCCTACGAGCCCCGAGGATTTTGGGGGCAAGCCCTGGGATTCGGAACAAACGTGAGAGGTGGGGCCCATAACCAAGTTTTTACCTTTTACAAGGAAGTGCTGGGCAAATTTGACAGGATGTCGCCGGAGGGAAAGGCTGAACTGGTCAAAAACGTGCAAAACGAGAGGGCTGCTCTGGACTCGCTCCAGGTCTGTATATTCGGCTCCGCCATTTACCCCTTTGACCTATGTTCCAGACTTTACACGCTGGTGACCGGGGAAAAGATCGACTCCAAGGAACTCATCAGGAGGGGGGAGAGGACCTACACGCTCGAGAGGCTCATAAATTGCCGGGATGGTTTATCCAGAAAAGACGACTACCCAGCAAAGAGAACCCTCGAGGAAGCACTGCCTCGTGGCTTCGCCCAAGGAAGGGTCATCGGCCGACAAAATTATGATAAGATGCTGGACGAGTTCTATAAAATTAGGGGCTGGGATCAGGCCGGACACCCCACCAAGGAGAAGTTGCTGGAGCTGGAGATATTTAATTGAGAAAATTCGACACAATCTATATAAATTATTTCAAATAGCTTCAATGGGTGAAATTATTGATTATAGATATCCACACCCACTGTGGGGTTCTCGATGTACACTACAACGACAGATTTTTTGAGGAGATGTACAGCCCTTTTGGAATACCTTTACCGTTCCGGATGCCCCCGGGAAGGGAGGTTGACTTGTTAGTCCAAGGCATGGATGAAGCAGGTATTGACAAATCTGTTCTTTTGGCGTGCGATGAAGAACTGACGCTGAATGTTAAGCAGACGAGCGAGTACGTGGCCGAGCAGGTAAAGAGATACCCTGACAGGCTCATCGGCTTTGCCGGGGTTGACCCTATGAAGGGAAAGGAGGCTCTGATGGAGTTTGAGTGGGCCATTAAAGATCTAGGTTTGAAGGGCCTGAAAATCCTCCCTACCTACCAGCATTATGCTCCAAACGACGAAAGGGTGTTTCCATTTTACGAGAAAGCACAGGAGCTAGACGTTCCGGTCTTGATCCACCAAGCTTGGACGCCCGTCGTGGACGCGCCCATGAAGTATCAGCACCCCTATCTACTAGATGATGTGGCTATAAAATTCAGGGACCTGAGGATCATAATAGCGCATTTCGGCTTTCCTTGGACCGACGAGTGCATGTTCCTCTTGGCGAAACATAAAAATTTGTTCACCGATTTGAGTGCATTGAGCTGGTTTCCGCCTGAATACCTTGCACAAGTACTCTCGAGGGCTAAACAGATGTTCCCCCGAGTTCTGCCAGATAAGATCCTTTTGGGAACTGAAGGGGCTGATCAGAAAAACATAGTGAACACCATAAAGAACATCAATCTGGTCATTGAAAGAATGGGGCTGACCAAGCTCACAAAGGAAGACATCGAAAAAATCTTGGGTAAGAATGCGCAAAGATTACTGAGATTATATAAAATCTAGATACCACTAAATAAAAAACTAAATAAAAAATAAAAAAGGTTGTTTGAATTATTCTGGGGGTATTACACCCTGCACGAACCAGTCCATCGCCCAGAGAACAGCGTCCTCAGGCATGGTCTCGCCAGCTCTTGCTTTCAAGTTGCCATTGGTATCATAAAGTGGCCCGGTAAATGGATCGAAGTTAACCCTGGTGTCCTTGAACTGCGCTACCCTTTCCATGACCAGATCGTAGACGCTAATTTCACCAAAGACCGGATCCGTTGTCTTAACGGCCTTCAAAGCATCGACGAACTTCGGATTGATCGGTGTATTCCAAGTCGCCCCCAATTCCTCGACGCCATCGCGCATCTCAACCCAGATGAACTTTTCACTCTCGCAGATGCCGATCCTAGCCTTCAGTATCAGAGGGAGCATCAGCTTCTCCCAGTGATACAGACACCCACTAAGCACCACGTCCGGTCCGTATTCCAGAAATGGCGAATAGCGGCTGAAGGTGTAAACTTGGTTGCCTGTTTCCTCATAGTACTTCTGGGCCTCACGGGCATCCGAGGGAGTATCCTCAACACCTGTTATGACGTCGGCACCCCAGTCGATCAAGGTCCTAGTAACAGTCGCGCCCGTTCCCGGATCATAGTATGCTCCCGTCTCAATCACCTTTGTCACAAAGTTGGGGTTGATCTCCTTTGCTCCAATGGTAAATGTATTGATCTGTCCAATCAGGTCAGGCATTGGGAACGGCATTAAAGCACCAGCTTTTCCAGATTTACTCAAAGCCGCGCCCATCATGCCATGCAAGTAGGTGGTTTCGTGCCAGATAGAGTGGAAAGCACCGAGATTTTTGGTTCGCTTGTAGCCGCCGACCACATAATAGATTATGTCTGGATGTTTGTTCGCCGCATCAAAAGCTGCCTCGGTGTGCTCGGCAGAGCCGATGAAGATAAGTTTTACACCCTCCTCGGCCATCTGTTCAAGTACACCGGGTGAATCTGCGGGTGAAACACTCTCTGCTGCAATGGTTTCGAGCCAATCGTACTGCTCGTCAAGCATCTTCCGGGCTCTGTCCTGAGCGTAGTACCAACCGTAGTCCCCAATCGGTGACGAATAAAGGAACCCTACTTTAAATGTTTCTTCGCCAGGTGTCACTGTTTTTGTTGTTGTTACTGTTGTTGTCATCCCGCCAGTCACTGCTCCTTTCGGCACAAGCACATAAGTCCCTGCGCCAACCACGACGGCGGTAATAACAACGGCTATTACCAAAACGAGTGTCGAGACCCCTAGCTTTTCCTTAATCATAGTACCTCCCACGTTATCTGCAAACTGTGCGTTTAAGATATTTTCGGTTGTGCCAATATCTCTACTATCTCTTAGTTTCCGCACTTAAAGCTCAAAGAGAATTCCACTGGAGGTTGAAAGATGAGGGAGTATGCGAGAGAAGGAAGGGAAATCGTCAAGATGAGGTGGTGGTGCATTAAGAAGTATAATAAGGGCCGGAGCGGCATCGAAATCGCTGCACATCTAAGGATCCCAAGGCGGACCGTCGGTGATTGGGTATCCAAACATAAAAGCGTTTTGGTGACTCGGGTGATCAGGGAACTGTAAAAGCCAACTTTTTCGGAGATACTGCCAAAGAAAGATGTAGTATCCCATGACATGTGTCACCCCTTAGTCCAAGAGCGTAGAGTAGAAGGAAAAGGGGTGATGCAATGGAAAGGGAACTAAGGCGTAGAAGGTGAATGGTACGCAGGAAACTTCAAGGTTGGC
>Ga0315298_1007020_pt1 | contig 15039 bp, 12 predicted proteins | sample WHS_1_MG_FD_203077 | JGI IMG/M metagenome (GOLD analysis project Ga0315298, IMG submission 203077) | Extremophilic microbial mat communities from Washburn Hot Springs, YNP, Wyoming, USA - WHS_1_MG | ecosystem: Environmental > Aquatic > Thermal springs > Hot (42-90C) | place: USA: Wyoming... | reverse complement strand
TCGTTTAGGGCTAGGACTACCAGGGTATCTAATCCTGTTCGCTCCCCTAGCTTTCGCGCCTCAGCGTCAGTACTGTTCCAGAGAGCCGCCTTCGCTACCGGTGTTCCTCCTGATATCTACGCATTTCACCGCTACACCAGGAATTCCACTCTCCTCTCCCAGACTCTAGCAAGCCGGTTTCCGATGCAGGCCCGGAGTTAAGCCCCGGGTTTTCACATCGGACCTGGCAAGCCGCCTACGCGCTCTTTACGCCCAGTGATTCCGGACAACGCTAGCCACCTACGTATTACCGCGGCTGCTGGCACGTAGTTGGCCGTGGCTTCCTCTGGAGGTACCGTCAGCCCTTGGGCTATTCACCCAGGTGCCTTCTTTCCTCCTGACAGGAGTTTACAACCCGAAGGCCTTCTTCCTCCACGCGGCGTTGCTGCGTCAGGCTTTCGCCCATTGCGCAAGATTCCCCACTGCTGCCTCCCGTAGGAGTCTGGGCCGTGTCTCAGTCCCAGTGTGGCTGATCATCCTCTCAGACCAGCTACCCGTCGTAGCCTTGGTAGGCCATTACCCTACCAACTAGCTGATAGGCCGCGGGCCCATCCCAGGGCGGAGGCCGAAGCTACCTTTGGTCGGCCCACTTGTGTGGGACGACATCGTCCGGTATTAGCCCCGGTTTCCCGGGGTTATCCCAGTCCCTGGGGTAGGTTACCCACGTGTTACTCACCCGTTCGCCGCTTTCAGGGAGCCGAAGCTCCCCTCACGCTCGACTTGCATGTGTTAGGCACGCCGCCAGCGTTTGTCCTGAGCCAGGATCAAACTCTCCGTGAAGTATTGCGAAACGGACCGAAGTCCGATTCTTACTCTCGGAAGAGCTGATTCGCTCTCAAAGTATGTCTGGCAACCGCAAATGCGGTCACAGACGGGGCCGAGAGTCGACGTCTCTCGCGAGACGACAACCTCGAATGATTCGTGTCTGGCAGACCGAACTACCACGCTCGGTCCGACAACGCTGTTCAGTTTTCAAAGACCAGTGCGCTCTTGGGCGCGGCGGGGAAGGTTAGCACCACGTCGGCGCCTCGTCAATCGCTCCGGCGGCACCAATTCACCGCTTTCCTTCCCCTAACTGTCAGGGACCAAACAACCTCTCACAATAAACAGGCCGCCCCCGCCGTGCGCGAGCGGCCCCGCAGGAAGGTTCTTTCACAACACCTACCCGCGCGCTAACTCCCAGTCGCTCGTGCTGTCGAGGGGTAGTCGTATCATTGTGAGGCGCATATTCTAGACCCATATCCACTGGGCGTCAATAGCCCTTACGGCATCACTTCACCGGCACAATCTCCATGCGTAGAGCTACATCGGCTAGTGCTCCCCCTTCCAGCTGCCTACCAAATACTCCATACCACCGTCCTTCTCGACTCCATTGCACGAGAATCCCCTCATTCACCTGGTAGCGGTACGCTCCGGCATCCCCTTGTTCACCCACGAACTCGCCCGGCGTTTCCCCCAGATCGCCTCGGAAATTCTCAAGTACAGCCAGCCAGCCCTCGCCCCACCTGATCACCACCTCCGCTGAGGCTGCTCCGCCTTCTTCCGCGCTGATCCAGGGGTTGGCCCGTCGCTCTCCTCCATACTCCTCCGGACTCGTAACCTCCACCACCGGCCACCACTCTGTGGCCAGCGACGCCCCTTCCGGCAGTTCCCGCAGACCGTACACTTCCAGAGGCGCTAGCTTCTTGGCTACGGTCTCAAACACAGGCAAGAACTCACCCGCACCGACCGAAGTCTGCGCGGCGGACGACGAAGTTTGGTCTTGGCTTTGGGAGGGCATGGTAGACATCGCCGTCGTTTCCGGTGGCTTGGCGGAGGAGGATGTCTCCACAGGGCCAATGCTCTGCCCACAGCCAGCAAGAACAGCCAGGGCCAAAAGAAAACACCCCAGCCCAAAGAACTTCAACCTTCGCCACGCCCCAAACCGCACAACACCGGTCATTGTCACTCCTTCCTCACATATCTCTCGTACTACAACACGAAGGCAAGAGTCTTTGGGGAATGATAAAAGACGGTTTCCCTAGAGTGCCTAGGTCTTTGGTTGTAGGTTGGACGTCAGTCGAGCACCGGTCAGACCAGTCGCACGAATTTTCGCTTTCCCACTTGAAACACGGCACCCTTGAGCTCCCCCGGAGTGAACTCGCGATTGACGTCAGTGAGTACTTCTCCATTCATCCTGAGGCCGCCCTGTTCCATTAGCCGCCTCACTTCGGCATTGGAGTTGGCAAGCCCCAAAAGCACAAGCAAGCGGGGCAGCCAGACCTTCCCTTCTTTCACAGCTTCACTAGGCAGGGTAGCCTCCGGAATCTCATCCGGTCGCTCTTTTTCCCGGAACACGCGGTCGAACCATTCCCGCGCCTTCTTAGCAGCCTCCGGTGAGTGGTATAGGGCCACCAGCCTTTCCGCCAGATCTCGCTTCGCGAGAGCAGGGTGGTACTCACCACTGGCTAGGCGCTCCTCAATGGACTCCACCTCATGCCGAGACGCGCCCGTCAAAAGCGTCCAATAGGTAACCATAAGCGAGTCGGGGATGGACATGATCTTACCGAACATTTCCTCCGGCGGATCGTTGACGCCCACGTAGTTGCCGTATGACTTGGACATCTTCTGCTCGCCATCGGTGCCCACAAGCAGGGGCACCGTAAGTATGCTCTGAGGAGGTAGACCATAGGCTTCCATAATGGTCCGCCCCATTAGCAGGTTGAACTTCTGGTCGGTACCTCCCAGCTCGATGTCAGCGCGCACGGCTACGCTGTCATATCCCTGCAAAAGCGGGTACATGAACTCAAGCAAGGAAATAGGCTCATTGGCTAGATACCGGCGGGAGAAGTCGTCTCGCTCGAGAAGACGTGCCACCGTCACCGTCGAGGTCAACCTGAGCACTTCGTCCATGCGCAGCGGAGCCAGCCAGTCGCCGTTGCGGACAAGCTCCACCTGGTCCATGTCAAGCACCTTGGCGGCTTGTTGCACGTAGCTGGCGGCATTAGCCGCGATCTCTTCATCAGTGAGACGCGGGCGGGTCTTCGACCTTCCCGATGGGTCACCCACCTTGGCGGTGAAATCGCCGATGATTAGCACGGCGGTGTGCCCAAAAGACTGAAACTGGGCGAGTTTGCGAAGCACCACTGTATGCCCCAGGTGAATGTCGGGAGCGGTGGGATCCACTCCCAGTTTCACCCGCAGGGGACGACCTTCTGTACGCGCGCGCACCAGCTGCCGCAGGAGCTCGCCCTCCGGCAGCACGTCTACCGCCCCAGCAAGAAGCTCTTCATATTCCTCCCTCACTTCGGAGGGAATAGCCTCGGTGTTCTCAAGCTGATCCATCTGCGACCTCCCGCGCGGCAGGATACCACGGGGGGCCCATGCCTGGTGTAACATCCACACCGTCATGGTACGCGGCTCTGCTCCAGCACTTAGACGGGGGGGTGGACGCAGAAGGCACCTGGTGCGGGCACTTCTGCTCTTCGTCCTCTTTGTTGCCACAGCAGCACTCTCCGCTTTGGGCGGCATGTACTTCGGGCTCACCCGGACGCTGCCCACTCTCGCCCTGCCTGAGAACCTGGGCACCCCTGAGAGCACATTAATCTATGACAGCTCCAGCCCTCCGGTGCTTATCGCTGAACTAAGCGGCCTGGAACGCCGCCAGGTTCTTTCCGCGCAAGAGATCCCACAAGTCATGCGAGATGCGGTGGTGGCAGTCGAGGACGAGCGGTTCTACAAACACAACGGCGTCGACTTCTGGGCCATTGTCAGGGCTCTGTGGAAAAACACGGTCAGCGGAGAAATCGTGCAGGGCGGATCAACCATCACTCAACAGCTGGTGAAGAACGCCATTACTGGGAGCGGAAAGACTTATGACCGCAAGCTGCACGAAGCGGTCTTGGCGTACCAGCTCGAGAAGAAGTGGTCAAAAGAGAAGATCCTTAACGAGTATCTCAATATCGTTTACTTTGGCGAGGGGGCCTACGGTGTAGAGGCCGCCGCGCTCACTTATTTTGGGGTGCACGCAGGTGAGCTGACACTTGACCAGGCCGCTCTCCTTGCCGGTCTGTTGCGGGCCCCCTCCGCCTATTCCCCGCGCCGTGATCCTCAGACAGCACTGGCCCGCCGCAACCTTGTGCTCAACAAGATGTATCAGCAGGGATACATAGCCAGCTGGCAACTACAGGAGGCTCTGGCCTCCCCCCTCAGATTGGCGCCGCCTGCTACTCAGGAGTTGCGGCTGCCCTACTGGGTGGAGCTTATCAGGGAGGAACTGGTAGCCAAATACGGGGCGTCTCTTGTGCTAGGTGGTGGACTGAGGGTGTACACGAGCGTGGACCTAACTCTCCAACACGCTGCCGAGGAGGCGGTCACTGAAATCTTGAACCAGGAGAATGATCCGAGCGCTGCTCTCGTTTGCGTCGACGTGCGCACGGGCCGCCTGGTGGCCATGGTGGGAGGGCAAGATTTCACAGGCATGCAATTCAATTTAGCCACTCAGGCCCGTCGCCAACCCGGGTCAGCGTTCAAACCCTTCGTGCTTGTCGCCGCTTTGAAGCAGGGGATCAGTCCTTACGCAACCTTCGACTCAGGACCAGTGACAATTGACCTTCCTTCCGGCCCGTGGGAGGTTGCATCAGTTGAGCAGGGACCCTTGACACTGGCAGAGGCCACCGCCCTATCTTCCAATGGCGTCTTTGCCCGCTTGGTTATGCAGGTCGGTCCGGAGGCGGTGGCCCAGGCCGCCTATTCCCTAGGCATCACTACTTCCTTAGGGGAGAAGCCAAATCCCGCTATCGCCCTGGGCGGTCTTGCCATCGGGGTGAGCCCTTTGGAAATGGCCATGGCTTATGCAACCCTGGCCAGCGGCGGAGAGCGACTAACGGCTGCCACCACCTTTGACCCCTCCCGGGCAGGATGGCCGCTGACCATCCTTCGCGTGACGGACAGTCACGGCACCGTTCTTGACCAGAACGCAGTGGTGCGCACCCGGGTGCTCGATCCGGGGCTGGCAGCCCTAGTGACTACCTGCCTCGAAGGAGTGATAACTCACGGTACCGGAACAGCCGCCGACATCGGGCGGCCAGCGGCGGGGAAGACCGGCACTACCCAGAACTACGCCGATGCTTGGTTTGTCGGCTACACCCCCGAACTTGTCACAGCGGTATGGGTTGGCTATCCGCAAGGACAAATACCCATGACCCGTGTGCACGGCCTGAAAGTCTCTGGCGGCACCCTACCCGCTCAGATTTGGGCCTCTTTCATGAGGAGGGCTCTGGCCCAGGTGCCGGTGTCGGAATTCGACACCAAGGCAGCCAAAGATTGGGTATCTGTCGAAGTTTGCGCCGAGAGCCTTCTCCTTCCCACCGAGTATTGCCCCAGCAAGATAGTCCGCCTCTTTCGCCAGGGCGAAGAGCCTACCACTGCCTGTCAAGTGCATGTTCCTCCTCGGGTTGTCGTGCCTCGGGTGGTGGGATTATCCGTGGAGGAGGCGAAGTCGACCTTACAGGGCCTAGGTCTCGTCGCGGTGACAAGAAAGGACGACACCTCCACTCAACCTGCAGGAACCGTAATCGCACAGACCCCTGGAGAGGGAGCTACCGTGGCTCCCGGAAGCAAAGTGACCCTCGTTGTGTCCACAGGCGTAGGCCGACAGGTCGTGGTTCCTCAAGTGGTCGGTCTGGACGTAGGCGCAGCCAAGGACGCACTAGCTGCTGTTGGCCTTACCGCAACCGAGACCCCTGTCTCTGACAGCTCTCCGGCGGGCACCGTGCTTTCGCAGAATCCAGAAGCAGGAGCTTCTGTCGCCCGAGGAACCAGTGTTACGCTGATGGTCAGCACCGGACCGGAAACGACCACCACCCAGACAGTGGTGGAGCCGCCGGGGTGACAGAAGCAGGCGCGGCGGAAGAACGGAGTTAGACTCGGCTCACTCGGATGAAGCCTGAACAGGCTATAACTTCAACACCCTGGCGCTCAAACTCATCGATAATGAGATTCATTCCCAGAGAATCCGAGGCCATGTGGCCCGCGATGACCACGTTCATGTGTTCATCTTTGGCCTTCTTGCGGTGTTCTTCGCCCATATGCATGCCCACTATCGTTCCCACCCCAGCTTCGGCCAGCTTGCTAATAGCCTCCACCGGCCCCGACGTCCCGCCAGTCATGTCAACCATAATCTTACCGGTGCGTCGCTTGCCCTCTCCTTCATAGAGGACCGGACCCCCGCCTTGCAGAACCGCTTCCCGGTACTCAGGGATCGACTTCAGCATGTCGATGAGCTCGTTTACAGTCGCGTCACTACCAAGCTCGTCACAGCGCTCCTGCAAGAAGCGGTTCACGCTGTTGTCGGCCGGAGTGTGACAGCACATATACGGGAAGCCCAGCAGCCGTGCCGCAGCCACAGTCTGCTCATTGTTGCGAGGATGCAGAGCGCGCATGATCTCTGCCATACGGTCGCTTAGCACGGCGTCACCATAGGCCACCGAGACTCCGAACTGACGCCACACGTCGGCCTGCAGGCCCATCACTTCCTCCAATCTGGCCAGGGCTCTTCCCTCCGGGTGGTGGGCCAACAGCAGATCCACTTGGCAGCCCCGGTTGCGTAGCGCCTCCGCAAGCAGCACTTCGCCCACTTCCAGGTCTATGCCCACAAGTATTCTGTCTACCTCGGTGTCCGGGTCTCCCACCAAGATGCGGGTGTCGGCAAAGGGATTGACCAGACTCTCCTGGTCGAACTCCCACTTCCTGTGCTCAGGCAAGTCCTCGAATTCTTTGCGTGCCCTCTCTAGAGCCCGGGCTATTCCTTCCGGCCCTCTGGGATCAGCGGCAATGCCCGCCCGGTACGCGGTCTCATACATCTCCCTAAGCTTCATCTCCTACCCTCTCTTTGGTTGGCGGACGCCGGCTTACATACTCACTACCAACCATATAGTAGCGAAGCAGAAGATGATCGCCTCGAGAGATGCCCACGCGATTTGTTCTGCCCACAACAGCCTGGTAGCCGTCATCAATGACATATAAGCCGGAAGCCACCCCCAAACGCAGGCCGTTCAGCCCCAGATGAAGCCCAAGGGCCTGCCCTACCCTACCCGGCCCGACAGACAGTTCCGCGTCGGATGCGGTTCGCTCCTTAAGTCTCTGTGCGTTCAGCCGTCTCGCCAGCCCGCGGTTGTGAAGTAGCACGCGCACGTCGCCGAGCGGTTCAAATGATCTGATGAGCACTGCAGAGCCCACGCCTTCCTTGTCACACACCAGGTTGAGAAGCACGTGCAGCCCATAACTCAGATAGACGTAGATGTGCCCCGGTGGCCCAAACATGGCCGCATTTCTCTTGGTGCGACCGTGGAAGGCGTGGCAAGCCGGGTCTCCTTGAGGAAGATACGCCTCAACCTCTGTCAGTCGGCCCCCGCCTACTTTCGCCCTCCAGAGTATCTTCCCTACCAGTTCCGCGGCCACACATTCTGAGGGACGAGCAAAAAACTCAGGCCCCAGGATACGACCGGGGGGAAATTCCACGGGTCCAGCCCTCTCGGGACCCTCCCACGAACGACGCTCGCCAACCATCCCCTATCTGCTCAGCTCCGCGAGGACCTGTCTTGCCAGACTAAGCTGCTCGTCTACACGCGCAGGCGCTGTCCCTCCGGGCGAGATCTTGCCCGCCACCACCCGCTCCAGCTTCACAACTTGGTAGTACTCTTCATCAAACAAGGGTGTCAGGGCACGGAGCTCTTCCAAAGAGACTGCCGCCAGCGGGCGCCCCTGCTTGGCGAGCTGAGCCACCAGCCGTCCTACTGTGCGGTGGGCCTCCCGGAAGGGCATCCCCCGCCGCACCAGATAGTCAGCCACGTCCGTGGCCTGAGCATAGCCCCCCTCAGCAGCACTGCGCCCTCTCTCTCGATCAAACTCGAGGCCGCTGATCATCGCAGCCATGGCCTCCAGACAAAGGTCAAGCTCAGCTCGGCTAGCGAACACGTAGGGCTTGTCTTCCTGAAGGTCCGAGTTATACGCCATGGGTAGTCCCTTGAGCACCGCGCCCAAGCCCTGCAACCTCGCTAGGAAACCAGCGGCTTTGGCCCGAACAAGCTCAGCCGCGTCGGGATTTCGCTTTTGAGGCATGATGCTGGAACCAGAGGTCCAAGCCTCCGGCAGCAAGGCAAGACCGTATTCCTGGGTGCTCCACAGCACAAGCTCCGAGGCTAGACGCGAGAGATTAAGAGCACAGCACGCTGCGATCGCGAGGTACATGAAGGCGGCGTCGCGGGCAGCCACAGCGTCCATGGCATTGGGGGCCACCCGTTCGAACCCCAGCTCGGCCGCCACCCCTTCCCGATCAAGAGGATAGTTGACTCCCGCTAGAGCCCCAGCTCCTAGCGGCATCCAAGACAGCGCGGGCCAGTCAGCAAACCGCTTGTGGTCCCGTTCCAGGGCGAAGAAATAGGCGAGCAGGTGATGCGAGGCGGACACTGGCTGAGCTCGCTGCATGTGCGTGTAGCCGGGAATGATCACATCTCGGTTGCGCTCGGCCTGCTCGAGAAGCACGCGCATAAGCTGCCGAATCCTTGCCTGGTGGCCCGCCACCGCTTCTCGCAGGTAAAGATGAAGATCGAGTATCACCTGGTCGTTCCGGCTACGGCCAGTGTGCATCTTGCCCGCCACCGGGCCAACAAGCTCTTTTAAGCGTCTCTCGACGGCCATGTGGATGTCCTCGTCTGACAGGCGCCAAGAGAAGGTCCCCTCCTTGACCTCCTGCTCAATCTGCCCCAGGCCTGCCAGCAGTTGCTCCTCTTCCTCGGAAGTCAAGACGCCGATCCGAGCCAGCATGCGCACGTGGGCGCGGGAGCCCTTGAGATCGTAGGGGGCAAGCACATGGTCAAAGGGAATAGACGCAGTCAGGCGCTCGAACAGGGGGTCCTGCTCGCTTTCAAACCGTCCTCCCCAGGGTTTTTCTGTCCCCCGGCCGTACACCGTATCCTGGCTCACAGCAGTCCCTGGCGCTTACGCGCCCACACCTCGACCGGTAGACCCCACAACTCAATGAAGCCCTTAGCGGACTGGTGACTGAAGGTGTCTCCCTGCCCGTAGGTGGCCAGACTACCCACGTACAAGGAATTCTCCGATCTTCTGCCCACCACGCGGCAAGACCCCTTGTAGTAGCGGAGACGAACCTCCCCGCTTACGTACTTTTGTGTCTCCCCAATGAAGGCGCGGAGGGCGGCCGCTAACGGGCTGAACCAGAGACCTTCGTAGATAAGCTCAGCTAGCCGCTGGTCAACCAAGGTCTTGAAATGCTGGAGTTCGCGGGTCAAGGTGAGGTCCTCCAACTCCCGGTGGGCCATGATCAAAGAAAGCGCTCCAGGGACCTCATACACTTCCCGGCTCTTGATGCCCACCAGACGGTTCTCCACCATGTCCACCCGTCCGAAGCCGTGCGCGCCGCCAATGGCGTCGATGGTCTCCACCAGCTCCACCGGCCCCATGGTCCTGCCGTCCAGCGACACCGGTACCCCGTTCGCAAAGCCCACCACTACTTCGACTGGCTCATCGGGAGCCTCCTGCGGTTCCACTGTGGACACAAAAGCCCCGGCGGGAGCAGCATTCCACGGATCCTCAAGCTCCCCACATTCAATCGCGCGCCCCCACAGGTTCTCATCGATGGAGTAGGGGTTTTTCTTCGTCAGAGGTAGATTGATGCCGCGAGCAGCGAGATAGTCCATGATCTGAGGGCGAGTCATGTTCCATTCCCGCGCCGGTCCAAGAACAGTAATGGAGGGATCGAGACAACGTACAGAAACATCAATCCGCACTTGATCGTTACCCTTGGCCGTGCAGCCGTGCGCAATATACTTGGCTCCCCGCTCGTGAGCTAGTTCCACCATCTTCTTGGCGATAAGCGGTCGAGAAAGAGCGGAGTGCAGAGGATACTTGCCTTCGTAAAGCGCGTTCGCCTGGAGAGCTGGGAAGGCAAAGTCAGTAAGAAACTCCTGCTTCGCATCAATGATGACCGAGTCTACCGCCCCCGCTGTCAAAGCGCGCTGGCGCAGGGTTTGCAAATCCTTCATGCGGCCCACATCCACCAGGGCAGCAATGACCTCGTAGCCGTAGTTCTCTTTCAAGTAGGGAACCAGCGCCGAGGTGTCGAGACCACCGGAGTAGGCAAGTACGCAGATCTCTCGAGTCATTGGCGTCATCCTCCCAGTCCTTTCAAGTAGTCATAGACGGCTTTTGCCGCTTCGCTGTCTTTAGACACTATGAGCACGGTATCGTCCCCGGCCACGCAGCCAAGGATGAGCTCATGTTCTAGCTCGTCAATCACCCGTCCAAGCCCGGGGGCTGCCCCTGGATCGCAGCGGAGAACAAGCAGGTTCTGCGCCACCTCTAAACCGCGCCCAAAGTCTTTAAGCATGCGGGCGCAGGCTATCCTAGGGTCGGGTTTTTCCTCTACGCTCGGGACAAAGATGTAGCGCACCTTGCCTGTGCGATCTCGACCTTTTTGTAGCCCCAGTTCGCGCAAATCGCGACTTATGGTGGCCTGGGTGACATTGCAGCCCAAGGCGGCAAGCTCTTTAACTAGCTCACCCTGGCTGGAGACGTCGCGCTCGCGCACAATCCGCCGTATGAGGTACTGACGCTGCCTCTTGTTCATCTCTCGGACTCCCCGATTAAGAAAGCTAGCAGCGCTTTCTGCACGTGCAGACGGTTTTCCGCCTGATCGAAGACCGCCGACTGCGGGCCGTCCATCACCTCGTCAGTGATCTCCTCTCCCCGATGAGCAGGCAGGCAGTGAAGTACTATGGCGTCTGGTCTAGCCAGCCGGAGAAGGTTTGCATTGAGTTGGTAGGGACGGAGCTTCTCCACCTTCCTCTCGTCGCGTTGTTGCCCCATGCTCACCCAGACGTCAGTGTAGAGCGCTGAGGCGCCTGAAACAGCCGTAGTGGGCTCTCTCTCCACCCATACGCGCGCGCCGCTTGCCTCCGCAGTCGCTTGAATGGCCCTCAGCCTGTTGGCCGGGATATCACAGCCCTCGGGAACACAGAGGCACACATCGATCCCGGCTAGGGCACCCGCTTCGGCCAGTGAAGTAGCTACGTTGTTACCATCGCCTAGATAGACCAGTTTCCGGCCCCGCGGGTCGCGGAAACGCTCGCGAAAAGTAAATATGTCAGCAAGAGCCTGGCAAGGGTGCTCTTCGTCGGTGAGAGCATTTATCACCGGGACATTGGAAAACGTTGCCAGCTCTGCCACATCGGCCTGGGCGAAGGTGCGGACCACGATGGCGTCCACATAGCGAGAAAGCACCCGGGCAGTATCGGCGATGCTTTCTGATTTGCGCATTTGCAGCTCTTGCTCGGAAAGGTAAAGAGGCATGCCTCCCAGCTCGTAGACGGCCACACTGAATGAGACGCGGGTGCGGGTGGAGGGCTTACCAAAGACTAGGGCCACTGTCTTCCCTTTCAGCACCTCCCCATGCGGTGTGCGTTTCCACAGAGCTGCCTGGCCGAGGACGTGCTCAAACTCTTGCGGTTTGAGGTCGCCCACAGTAAGAAAGTGCCTCACCTCCACGTCTCCCCCTATCCCGCGGTCTCCTTGTCGGGAACGATCTTCGTCCCCACCCCCGCATCATCAGTGAGAATCTCCAGAAGAACCGAATGAGCGATACGTCCGTCGATGATATGTGCGGACCTCACCCCAGCTTCCAAACTGGCTAGGACCGCCTCCACCTTGGGGAGCATGCCGGTCGAGACCTTGCCCCCGGCCACCAGCGCCTTGAGCTCGCTGGCAGTGCACTCGGAAACCACCGACGACTCGTCTTGAATGTCTGCCAGCAGACCGGCCACATCGGTTAAGAAGATCACCTTCTCTGCCCGCAGCGCGGCTGCCAACGCTCCGGCTACGGTGTCTGCGTTGATGTTGTAACTTGCTCCCTCAGGCCCCGCGCCCACCGAGGCCACCACGGGAACATAGTCAGCCTCCAAGAGAGAAAGCAGCTGCACGTTAACCTCAGCTACCTCGCCCACCAGACCAAGATCCAGCACCTGGCCGTCCGCGCCGCGCTTGATGAGCGGCCGGGCTTTGAGCAGCCAGCCGTCGTCCCCACAGAGTCCCACCGCGGGCGCGCCCTTGCTGTTGATAAGCGAGACGATCTCCTTATTGACCTTGCCCACCAGTACCATTTTGGCCACCTCCATGGTGGCCTCGTCGGTGACGCGCAGTCCTTCTACGAACCGCACTGGCAGGTCAAGCTTCTTCATGAACCTGGTGATCTCGTTTCCGCCTCCGTGCACGATGATGGGCCTTATGCCCACATAGCGGAGCAGGGCAATATCCGTGGCAAATTCTTCCTTGAGGTCGGCTGAACTCATGGCAGCACCGCCATACTTGATTACCATGGTGCTGCCTCTGAACATGCGTATATACGGCAGAGACTCAAGCAGCGTCTCCACCCGCTTACGATATGTCTCTCGCATCGTTTCTCTCACGTGTGATACTCGGCATTAATGGAAATGTACTCGTGGCCCAGGTCGGCAAAATAAACCTCTGCCGACGAGCTGCCCAGACCAAGATCTAGCTCGATATCAATCTCAGCTTGCTTCATCAAGGCCTTGAGTTCGGCCTGCTCAGCTGTTGGGACCATTCGAGCTGCTCCCCTCTCCACCACCTGCACGCCGCACAGATGCAAGCTTGCCTGAGGTAGGTAGCGGCCCGCCAGGCAGGCACCCGCCGCTCCCATGATCCTCCCCCAGTTAGGATCAGCCCCGTGCATCGCCGTCTTCACCAGAGGTGAGTCAGCAATTGCCCGGGCCACGGACCGTGCTTGCTCTCGCGTCTCCGCAGCCAACACTTTCACCCGCATGATCTTTGTCGCACCCTCGCCGTCCGCCACCATCATAAGAGCAAGGCGTAGAAGAAGCGCTTCCAAGGCAGCAGCAAACTGGTGACGACTCTCGTCGTCTAGAGCCACCCCTGACGCCCCGCTAGCCAGGAAGAACACGCAGTCATTGGTGCTCATCTCGCCGTCGACACTGATGCAGTTGAAGGTCCGATCAACTGCCGCACGAAGCAGTAGGCTCGCTTCTTCTGGCCCGAGCAAGGCATCGGTGGCGACGAGACAAAGCATGGTAGCCATGGCCGGCGCGATCATACCTGCTCCCTTCGCGCAGGCCCCCAAACGCACCAGTCCCCTACTTGTGGACACATCGAGAGCGCATACCTTGGGGAAACGGTCGGTCGTCACTATGGCTTGAGCGAAGGCCGGACCGCCTGTCGACGAAAGGCTGCCCGCCGCCGCCCGAATTCCGGCCACGACTGCCTCCCGCCGAAGTTGCACGCCGATGATCCCAGTGGAAGCCACACCCACCCGAGCGGGAGATGTCTCCAAAGCCGTAGCACAGGCGCTCTGCATGGCCCGAGCCGTGGCCAGGCCCTGTTCTCCCGTGCAGGCATTAGCGTTGCCGCTGTTCATGGCCACAGCCACAAGGCGACCGAGCTGACATTCCCCCCGACTGACCACCACCGGCGCTGCAGCAAAAGCGTTGGTAGTAAAGACAGCGGCAGAAACCGCCTGCTCCCAATACTGACGATCAACCACCACCAGGCCCACGTCCGGCCGCCCGCTTTCCTTGAGGCCAGCCGCTACTCCAGAGGCCAGGAAACCCTGAGGGTGAGTCACCCCTAGGGAACAAAGGGCGGGTTCATGCGAAAACACACCCGGCGGCGGTGCCCAGAAACGCGAGGCTTCGGGATGAGTGACTACCGGGTGGGCTGGTTCCCCGAAACTAGGGGAGCCGTTTGGCGTCATACCAACCTCCCTAGACCGGCATCCTCCGGGAGGCCAAACATGCAGTTCATGTTCTGCACCGCTTGGCCTGAGGCACCCTTTACCAGGTTGTCAATGACACTGACCACCTTGACCAGCCCCGCCCTCTTGTCCTCGCGTACCGTCAGCCGGCAGAAGTTAGTGCGTTGCACCTCTGCCAAGCTGGGAACATGATCGCATACCTCAACAAAAGGCTCGTTGGCGTAGTAGGCTCGGTACAGAGCTAACCAGGCATCTATCCCCTCGAGTCCCTTCCTGGCGGCAAAATAAATCGTGGTGAGAATCCCTCGATCGACCGGCAGCAGGTGGGGCGTGAAGGACAGCCTCACCGGATGACCGGCAGCTATTTCCAGCTGTTCCAGCATCTCAGAAGTGTGACGGTGGCCAACTTCACTGTAGACCTGGAAATTCTCGTTTACCGCACAAAAGTGGGTGCGAGGAGAAGGAGTCCGGCCCGCTCCCGACACCCCAGATTTTGCGTCCACGATCACTGGCCCCTCACCCAGCTGGTCTACTGCCGGCAGAAGTGCCAACAACGTCGCCGTGGGATAGCAACCGGGATTGGCCACGAGCCGCGCGGCTCTGATCTTCTCCCGGTAGATTTCGGGTAGCCCGTATACCGCTTCCTCTACCAGGTCAGGCCGCGGATGAGTAAACCCATACCACTCGTCATATGCCGACAGCTGCTTGAGCCGGAAGTCGGCACTAAGATCGACTACCCGACAGCCTGCCTCCAGCACTTCGCTCACTACCGGATGAGCCTCGGCGTGCGGATAACAGACAAACACCACGTCAGACCCGCGCACCGCCTCCACACTATAGGAGACATACTCCGCTTCCACCCTCAGTTGGGGAAACACCTCGGCCACCCGTTTGCCTAGGTATGACTGCGAAGTCAGGGCCACAAGCTCGACCTCAGGATGGTGGGCCAAGAGGTCAGTGAGCACCGCACCCGTATAGCCGGTGGCTCCTAGCACACTCGCCTTGATCACACTCCACCTCGTTTCTTACGGCGCAAGCCCTAGATGCCCCTCCCATCAGAGCCGCCGCCATCGTGTGTTTCTCGTCTGTGTTGTATGAATATACACACATATGAAAGAGAATGCAAACGAAGAAAGCGTGAGCAAAGGACGGCAGACGGGGAAAGGAGTTGGGGCACGGCAGACGGGGAAAGGAGTTGGGGGCGGGCGGTCCCGCCCAGC
>Ga0315298_1007019_pt1 | contig 15039 bp, 13 predicted proteins | sample WHS_1_MG_FD_203077 | JGI IMG/M metagenome (GOLD analysis project Ga0315298, IMG submission 203077) | Extremophilic microbial mat communities from Washburn Hot Springs, YNP, Wyoming, USA - WHS_1_MG | ecosystem: Environmental > Aquatic > Thermal springs > Hot (42-90C) | place: USA: Wyoming... | reverse complement strand
GCGTGGCTTGGAATGGATCGCCGGTTTCCTTCAACCGTATGAGAAAGGCCGCGGCAAAGACATCCCCTGCTCCAGTCGGATCCACTTCCTTGGCACGAAATGCCGGAAAGTCGCGCGCTATGCCATTGTAAAACACGGTCGCTCCACGCCAACCACGGGTAACCACTGCGATCTTGGCTAGTTCAGCATAATGCCGAATCACTACCTCATCGCAAGCGACATCCTCTTCGCTGTACACCAGCACCTCTACATTGGGCAGGATCTGCGGTGCCTCTGCCCACGCCCTCGCCATGACCTGTCCCCGCTCATCCCACTGCCGCATCCAACCTTGAGGAGTGACTCCTACGATGGCCCCAGGAAACATCCCGACCCAATCCAAGTCCAGTTCGCATACCAACGGGCAGAGCAGAACGATTGCCGACTGTTTCCAGGCCAGGGGAAGATGCGCTGCTTTTAAAGGACTGGCTATGCCATGCACAAACTGACGACGTTTCTGCCCTTCATAGATATTCTCAAAAGTCGTGGCAACCTCGGAAGGGACGATATGCCAAGCAATGTGCGGCAAGGCACTGGAGAGATCCAAATCAGGCGGAGCACTGGTGAGGACAGCCACTGAAAGGCCCAGCCGTTGTGCCGTAAGCGCTGCATAGGTTGCTGTCCCCCCAATAGTATAGTCACCGCCTGGCAACAAATCCTTCGTCACATGTCCAATAGCCAGAAAATCAGGGGATTTAGCCATATACCCCGTCTCGGATTATGATACTAACGCCGCACAAGAAGGGATCATTTCTTGGGCAGGATGACTACTTTTCGTTTCTCATCCTGTCCCACGCTCTCTGTGAAGACATCCGGGTCATCACGCAAAGCCAAATGTATAATACGCCGCTCATACGCGGGCATTGGCTCCAAAGACACCGGCTGCGCAGTGATACGCACTTTATTAGCCATACGCCGCGCTAGGTCAATCAATGATTTCTGCCGGCGCGATTTATAATGCTCTACATCCACAACCACATTCGGCCAATACTGTGTCCGGCGACTGATCAGCAAGCAGGTTAAATACTGCAAATCACGCAGGGTCTCCCCACGCCGGCCAATCAGCACCCCCAAATCAGTGCCACTGATATTGAATGCTACCGTAGGAGACTCAGCCTGAATTTCTGCTGGCGCTTCTTCTGTGGTGACTTTTGCTTGAAGTCCCATATAGTGAAGCAAAGTCTGCAATACCTCGCTGCCCAGCTGAGCCAGCGTTTCTTGTTCCGCGGCAATTCCCTCTGTCTGAGCCTTCTGCGGCGCAGCAGGAGGCATAGGCTCTTCCTGCACGGCTGAGGGCGGCCGTTCTGACACCCCTTCCTCTGCTGTCCCCGGCAACTCTTTAGCCGTTACCCTAACTACTGCGTCTTCACCGCCCAAGCCCAACAAGCCGCGGCTCCCCGGTTTGATCACTTCTACCGTAACCTCATCCTGGCTCAAGCCTAGTTGCTGTAATGCCTTGAGCACAGCCTCGTCAACAGTCCGTGCGCTGACTTCGATGCTTCTACTTCTTTCGTCCATAGCCCTTACCTTTTGGTGAAGTTAGGCTAGTTGGCCCGGTCTGTCCACTGAATAGGGTAACCAGCCCACCCCACCCGCTGACAAAATACTGCTGAATAATGCCTACGACGTTGGTTGCAACAAAATACAGACCCAATCCCGAAGCCAATTGCAAGGTGATGATGCCAAACATCATCGGCATCATCAGCTCCATGCTTTGGTTCATGGCCTGCTGCTGGGGATCAGCCGTAGGAGCAGCCATCATCTTCTGTTGGACCCACATGGTGGCAACAACCAAAATAGGAACAATGTAGTACGGATCTGGCCGACCCAGGTGTAACCAAAAGAACCGCGGATTCAGCGGCACCAGACTCGACAAAAGCGGGAATTGTGGATAGATATGTCGAGCCAGGTTAAGCAACTGCAATGGGTTATCAGGCAAGGCATTGATGATGGATTGGTACAATCCAATCCAGATAGGCAGTTGAATCAGAGTTGGCACCAGACAACCAAGGGGGTTGACACCAGCCTCCTTATACAACTTCATTTGCTCTTCAGCCAGTTTTTCGCGATTGTCTTTGTACTTTTTCTGCAGTTCTTGCAGTTTGGGTTGAAGTTCCTGGCTGGCCTTTGCCGAGCGCATTTGCTGCATCGTAATGGGCAGAGTCAGTATCCGTACCAGCACGGTAAAGACAATCACGCTGAGCCCAAAATTCCGACCCAGCAGCGAATACAAAAAGAGCAAGCCATTCAACATTGGCTCAAAAATCACTGCATTCCAAATCTGACCCACTTGAGAGGACCTCCTATTTTCTCTTGCTTGGAGTCACGCTCCAGCGCTGAACGCCTGTTTCAGCGTCCAATGCATAGATCATGTCACCAAGAACGCTCACATACACTGTACCATCGTACACCACCGGCGAGGTGAGCATAGCCCGATCCGCCTTAAAAACCCATTTTTGCTGCCCAGTGCTAGAATCCAGAGCATGCAACACACCACTATCCGTGCCAACATACAACAAGCCATTCGCATAGGCGGGTGTAGCCCGGATCAAGCCATCCACCGCAAAATCCCAGAATTTCGCACCCGTAACCGCGTCCAAAGCATAGAGTCTCTTGTCCAGCGATCCGACATAGACCGCTTTCTCCACGACTAGTGGACCAGCCCATACCCAGTGGCCAGTTTGAAACTGCCAGCGTACAGTGCCGCTGCTCGCATCCAGGGCATACACTTTGCCATCAAACGCTCCACAGTAAACCGTATCGCCAGCCACTGCAGGGCTGCCTGCAAAGGCACCACCAGCCTGAAAATCCCATAATTTCCGGCCAGTAATTGCGTCCAAACAATAAAGTCGGTGATCGAAAGAGGCTACATACACCCTACCATTGGCTACTACCGGGCGAGCCCAAACCCAGTTACGGGTGGCAAACTCCCATTTTTTCAACCCACCTTTTGCTTCCAGCGCATAGATCTTGTGATCGCTGGAAGCAAGGTACAACAAGCCATCAGAGACAGAAACCTCGGCCAAGATATAGCCATTCGTACTGAATTTCCAGCGCAGCGAACCAGTGTTGGCATCAAGAGCATAGAGATTGTTGTCGTGGGAACCAATATAGAGGGTATCTTCCAGCAACACAGGTGCGGCATACAATGGGCCGACTGCCTTCTCAGATGAGGGCGGGTATTGCCAAATCTCGGCGCCATTGGAAGCATCCAGCGCATACACGCGTCCTGCTTGCCCACCCGTGTATACAATTCCTCCGACAACAGTTACGCTAGACCAGGCCGGTACTGTGACTGTAGGAGCACAGCCTCCTAGTGTAGCCACCAGCGTGGCAAGTACAAAGATAAGGATAACTTTCGCATGCAAGGTTTTCAAAGAACAAGCCCCTCCTTGTGTAATTTCACGGCATAAATGCATCAAGGTACTGGATCATAACCTCCTGGGTTCAATGGATGGCAACGGCTGAGACGCCGGATTGCCATCCAACCTCCGCGCCACAAACCATATCGCGCAATCGCTTCATACGCGTACTGGGAACACGAGGGCACAAAGCGGCATGAAGGAGGCAAAGCAGGTGAAATGTGTTTTTGATAGAACCTGATCAAGGCTAAAACAATCTGCTTCACTGGGCCACATCCGTTGTTTGTACAGGCTTTGCCTTCAAGCCAGCCCGCTGGAGCAAAGAATCCAAGGCTTCACCAATGCGCCAGAAATCTGCTTCCACAATGGGTGTGCGGGCAATCAATAGAATATCCCATCCCGCAGCAACCTCATGCAGGCGCATACGCATTGCTTCACGCATCAAACGTTTCACACGATTGCGTACCACTGCCTTGCCAATTCGCTTGCTCACTAAAAAGCCAAAGCGACTGTAGGACAAATCGTTCTCGGCGGCGAGGAGCACCAGCAATGGGTGAGACCAAGAACGTCCCTGGCGCCGTACATGTTGAAATTGCTTCCTGTGAGCCAGGCGATAGCGTCTGTTCATGCTGGAATGTTCCAAAACCATCGCGCCCCGTGTTCACGCCCTATCCCCACTTTAGCAAATCAAATGGAAATCCGCTTGCGCCCCTTCAGACGACGCGCCTTTAACACGCGCCGACCACCCTTCGTGCTCATACGGGCGCGGAATCCATGCACTTTCTGACGTTGCAGTCTCTTGGGTTGATACGTTCTCTTTGGCATACTCCTACCTTCCCTTGGTTAAAATACAGGCAATTATAGCCATTTCTGGCACGTATTGTCAAATGCACCCAACCCCATTTGGGGCACTACAAAGCCTTTTGATTTGCCTATGTCCAGACCGGGAAAAGCCAGAGGTAAGGCTATAACCTTGTGGAATAGAAAAGCGGTGCCTTGTCAGCCAATTGACAGAGCCATGTCAGGCAATTTGGACAAAATGTGGTACAATGATGCATGAAAAGCAGCAGAGAAATTTCTAAGGAGGATAAAAATGGGTATTCTGGAACGCATCAGCACGATCATGAAAGCCAACATCAATGATTTATTGGACCGCGCCGAAAACCCCGAGATCATGTTGGAACAGTACATCCGTGATCTGGAAAGCGGCGTGAATGAGGCACGGGAAGAACTGGTCAATGCTATGGCGGATGAGAAGCGCCTAGCGGCGCGCCTAGAGGAACGCAAACGACAGGTTCGCGAGTGGGAAGAGAAAGCCGAACAAGCCGTGCGGCTGGGCAAGGACGAAGCCGCACGCTCCGCTTTGCGGGCAGCGCGTGCCTACCAGGACGAAGTGCAGACCACTACCGCGGCATGGGAGACGCAAAAAGAGAAAGTAGCCGAACTGCAAGAGCAGTATGAGCAAATCGAGAAAAAACTAGCAACCATCAAGGGCGAACGAGATGCGCTTCTGGCAAAGTACAAGGCAACCCGCGCACAGGAAAAAATCACCACTACCAAGGTAAGCGCCAGCAAAGCCAAAGAAGCGATCAAAGGCATTGAGCGAATGAAAGAGCGCATGGAGCAGGAAGCAGCTAAAGCGGCTGCCCGAGAAGAATTAGCAGCGATGAGCGCAGCAGTGCTGGAAGCGGAAAAGAGCCAAGAGGATATCGAAATAGAGGCTCGCCTGGCAGAACTCAAGGCGAAAATTGCTGCGGAGGGCAAATAGTCCAGCGCCTAATCTCTATCCCAAGGCAAAGATAAAGAAACCCTGGGTTCATACCACATTGACTCCAGCCCATCTCCATAGGGGAAGCAATGTATCGAGCAAGGGAACGCCGGCAGTTGCTGGGCGTTCCCTTGTTCTTTTTCATCCTTACCCTTTTGCCACTGCCCTTTTATCGCAGTATAATAAACCTGCAAGATCAGGCAGTTGCCTGATCAAAGAAAGAGCGCAACAAGATCTTTCCACGCTCCCAACCCATTCTAGGAGGTAATACAATGAGATTCCCCAGAGCCAGCGGCATCCTTTTGCACCCCACGTCACTCCCAGGTCGCTATGGCATAGGCGATTTGGGCCCAGAAGCATATCGCTTTGTGGATTTCCTCTACGAGACAGGCCAGAGCATCTGGCAAGTGCTGCCCCTAGGGCCCACTGGCTATGGAGATTCCCCTTACCAGTGCTTTTCCGCTTTCGCCGGCAATCCTCTGCTGATCAGTCCAGACTTGCTGATCGAACAAGGACACCTCTCCCCGAAAGATGTGGAAGATGTGCCTGACTTTCCTGCAGAGCGGGTGGATTATGGCTCAGTAATCGCATACAAGACACGCTTGCTGAAAAAAGCTTTTGAGAATTTTCAACGTAGGGACAACCTCCTGGAAAAAACCGAATTTGCTGCTTTCTGTGCCAAAAAGCGAGCCTGGCTTGATGACTATGCTCTCTTTATGGCTCTAAAAGATCAGCATGGTGGCGCTGTGTGGACTGCCTGGGAAAAAGATATTGCAGCCAGACAACCCGAAGCAATGGAACACTGGAGGCAAATCCTTGCCGACGAAGTTGAGCGACACAAGTACTTGCAGTACCAGTTCTTTCGGCAATGGAACGCCTTAAAGTGGTATGCCCATGAACATGGTATCCGCATCATTGGCGACATCCCTATTTTCGTAGCCCATGACAGCGCCGATGTATGGGCAAATCCAGATCTTTTCTGCCTCGATGAGCAAGGCAATCCTACTGTCGTGGCTGGTGTGCCACCGGATTATTTCAGCGAGACCGGTCAACTGTGGGGGAACCCCTTGTATCGTTGGGACCGCATGGCAGAGGCGGGTTATACCTGGTGGATTGAGCGCTTCCGGGCCATTTTCGAACTAGTGGATATTGTCCGCCTGGATCACTTCCGTGGTTTCGAGGGCTACTGGGAAGTGCCAGCGACAGAGAAAACTGCTGTACGTGGCCGCTGGGTGAAAGGCCCTGGGGCTGATCTCTTCCTCGCCGTAGAGAAGGCGCTGGGAAAACTACCCATTATTGCGGAAGACCTGGGTGTCATCACACCACCAGTGGTGGAACTGCGCGAACGTTTTGGTTTCCCAGGCATGCGCATCCTGCAGTTCGCCTTCGCCAGCGATGCCAATGACCCCTTTTTGCCGCACAACTATATCCAGCACTGCGTAGCATACACGGGCACGCACGACAATGACACCATTATTGGCTGGTTCAACACTGCCACAGAAAAAGAACGAGAAGCGGTGTTGGCTTACTTCGGTACAGATGGGCATGACCTCCCCTGGGATTTTATCCGCTGGTTGTTTGCCTCTGTTGCCGATACAGCGATTGTTCCTCTGCAAGAAGTGCTGAGCCTTGGGCCCGAAGCGCGCATGAACTACCCTAGCCGATTAGGAGGCAATTGGAGTTGGCGTTTCCTGCCCGGTGCATTGACTCCCGAGATTAAAAAACGGCTACGCAGGCTCACGGAAATCTACGGGCGTTGCCAGCCTGAAGCCAGGGAGAACTAGTAAACAGAAACAAGCGCCGTGTTGATTTGACAAAAAAGCATTAGTATACTACAATATACTGTGCCTGGGGCACAATCCCCAGGCATTTTGGCGTAACCCTGTTACGAGGCAGTTACAGAGGTAAGGCGCTGTGACTGCCTCGTTTTCTGTGCCTGTGAAGGCCCTTGGGCAACGCTTGTACAAAAATGATGGGTTGTGAAAAATGGCAAATAATCAAAAATCGCATCAATTCGATATCCACCAGATTCGAAATATTGGTATTATTGCCCACATTGACGCGGGCAAAACAACGACTACAGAGCGCATTCTGTTCTATACCGGCCAGACATACCGTATGGGCAATGTAGATGATGGCACGACCGTTACTGACTTTATGGATCAGGAACGCGAACGAGGCATCACTATTCAGTCGGCCGCTGTAACGTGCGAGTGGCAGGGGCACCAAATCAACATTATTGACACCCCTGGTCATATTGACTTCACTGCGGAGGTACAGCGCTCATTGCGTGTGCTGGATGGCGGCGTGGTCATCTTCGATGCCGTGGCTGGCGTTGAGCCTCAGTCGGAAACGGTATGGCGCCAGGCAGACCGCTTTGGCGTGCCACGCATTGGCTTTGTCAACAAGATGGACCGGCCAGGAGCAAATTTCGCGCGCACTCTGAATATGGTCAGAGAACGTCTGGGCGCTAACCCAGTGGCTTTGCAACTGCCTATTGGCGCCGAGGCAGATTTTCGCGGCTTTGTAGACCTAGTTGAAATGCGTGCTGTGTTCTTTGCTGACGGCGATTGCTCATCGCCGGGAAAAGGGCTGGAACAACCCCATATCACTGCCATCCCGACACAACTCCTGGATGAAGCCAAGGAGCACCGTGACCGCATGCTGGAACAGTTGGCTGACTGGGATGATGAGATCGCATTCCTGTACTTGGAAGGCAAAGAGGTGCCAGCACATTTGCTGCGCTCTGTCCTGCGCCGTGAGACACTGGCTGGGCATGTTGTTCCCTTCCTGTGTGGCTCGTCATTGCGTAACAAAGGCGTGCAGAGTGTGCTGGATGCAATAGTCGCCTACCTGCCTTCGCCGCTGGATGTACCAGCAATACGGGGTACGATACCTGGATCGGAGGAAGAGGTAGTCTGTCATGCAGATCCCTCTGAACCAGCCGCGGCCCTGGTTTTCAAAATCGTTACCGATCCATACATGGGCCGCCTGGTATATTTCCGCATGTACTCCGGCACCTTAAAGCACGGACAAACGCTTCTCAACGCGAATCGGGGAGAGAAAGAGCGGGTTGGGCGCATCGTGCGCGTCCACGCCAATCGGCGCGAAGAGGTAGAGGAAATTCGCGCAGGCGATATTGGCGCAGTGCTGGGCTTCAAAGCAGCGGCGACAGGGGAGACGTTGTGCGATCCAATGCGGCCAGTCGCTCTGGAGAAAATCACTTTCCCCACACCCGTGGTCTCATTGGCAGTGGAGCCCCAGAGCAAAGCCGACCTGGCGAAATTGGGACTGTGCTTGCAACGGCTCGCGGACGAAGACCCCACAATCCACGTGCGCCAGGACGAACGAACCGGGCAGACAATCATTTCGGGTATGGGAGAACTCCACCTGGAAGTATTTGTCGAGCGCATGAGGCGTGAATTCAACGTCCATGCCAACGTCGGTGAACCCCAGGTTGCCTATTGTGAGACGATCACGAGACCGGCCCGTGGAGAATATCGGTTGGTACGGCAGACCGGTGGCCATGGCCAATTCGCCCATGTCATCCTAGAACTAGAGCCTCTACCGGCTGGTAGCGGATTCGTCTTCGAGGATGCTCTGCGGGGCGCTTCCATCCCCCGCAAGTTCGTTCCGGCGATCGAAGCAGGTGTGCGCGATGCCTTGCAGCGCGGTGTGCTGGCAGAGAACCCAATTATTGACATCAAGGTTACCCTGGTAGATGGCAACTATCACGAAGTGGACTCTTCCGACATCGCCTTCCATGCGGCTGCTTCTATGGCCCTGCAAGATGGCGCAGCAAAAGCGGCTCCCGTTATCCTGGAACCTATCATGCGTCTGGAAGTAACCGCACCGAACGAGTACACCGGCGAAGTAGTCGCCGATCTCAAAATCCGCCGGGCGACCATTCTCAGCCTGGAAAGGCATGGAGATGTGCAGAGCGTGGTAGCTCATGCACCCCTGGCGACAATGTTCGGTTATGCCAGCAGCCTACGTTCCCGCACACAAGGACGCGGAACCTTCAGTATGGAATTCGACCATTATGCCCCCGTCTCTGAAGCAATCCAGCGTATGTTGTGCCTCAAAAAAGCAGCATAAACCAAGACCCCAAAGGTTGCAACCTTTGGGGTCTTCTTGTTTCTGCCTAAGATTGGGTAAAATACATGCGGGGAACGGATCATTCCCAGACTGCCAAACAAGGGGCAGACGTAGCAGCACGAAAGGGAGAAAAAGAGGAATCACATGGTTACAACATCTCTGCACATCCTGAGCGGCAAAAGCAAACCCTACGTAATGGCACACCGCGGCAACCGCGTTGCTTGTCCGGAGAACACGTTGGCAGCATTTCAACGAGCCTTGGCTGACGGAGCGGATATCTTGGAAACTGACCTACATCTAACAGTAGATGGCCACTTTGTCTGCATCCACGACGCGACCGTGGACCGCACCACCAATGGGCATGGACGGGTAGCCGAAATGACCCTAGCCGAACTCAAGAAATTGAGCGCCTCCTGCGGTCGCCCTAACTTCGAGGCTGAGCGCATTCCAACTTTGAGCGAAGTGGCAGGAATCTTGCCTCCCCAAGTGGCCCTCGCGCTGGAACTAAAAACGGATCGCTTCCTAGAGACGGACGTATGTCGCGCTCTGGTTGCCGAATTAGAGCACGCTGGAGTGCGAGGACGCACCGCCGTGCTCTCTTTTTCTTTGCCCCGCCTACGCGCCGTGCAAACCGTCGCACCGGACATCCCCGTAGGCTGGATCACGATCGCCAGGTTGTGGCCGCTGCCTGAAGTTCAGCTCATGGGACCGTTTTGGCCAGTACTGCTGCTCAACCCATGTTTTGTGTGGATTGCTCACCGCTACGGCCAGCTAATCTGCCCGCTTGATCCCACCCCAGATGCGCGCCTTGGGCTCTACCGCGCACTCGGCTGCGACGCCGTGTTGACGGACAATCCCGAAGCGACATGCAAGGCGTTGGGGCGGAAAACACATCGTGATACAGCATAGCATAATGAGGGCCTACGCTTAACCAGCCAAGCCCACTGTCTCCGCTTTCTCCCTGCGCAGAGGGAAAAAGCCCTCATCGCGCAAATCCGGGTTCTGTGACAGGAAGTCAGGCAAGGCAGCTATCGTCGGGATACGATACCCTGGCCAACCCTCATAGAGGCCATAGCGATCGAGGTGTAATGCAGCCATTCCTACCTGGTTTGCCCCCAACACATCCACATAATAGACATCGCCCACAAAAAGGCATTCTTCAGGATGTAGCCCCAGCTTCGTCAGAGCATGCTCAAAAAGGCGGGGATCGGGCTTGGCGTAGCCAACCAGATGTGAATCAAAAATCTCCTCGAAATAAGGCGCAAGACCGACACAATCCAATTCTTGTGCGACATGCCCATCGGCATTGGAGATAACCGACATCCGATAGCCTTGTCGCGCTAAACGTGCCAACGCTTCATACACCCAGGGATAGGTGTACGTCCAAAGGCTCTTTTCGGCATCCCTAGCCAGCAGTTGGCTGATAATCGCTGGAATGGCTTGCCTATCCACACCTGCCCGCGCCAGTATCCACTCAAAGAGGTCAAAGTCCGCTTGGCCGTTGTTTTTCAGGCGCTCATCGTAATCCCGAATGAATTCAGCCATCAGCCGTTCGAGGCGTTCTTCGGGAATGTCATACCCATTTTGTTGTATAACCTGACGGATAATCCGATAGTCAGGGAAAAGCACGGTCCATCCTGCATCGAGCAAAAGATAGGGTTGCAATGCAACGTACCTCCAGAGAAAATGATTGCCATATCCCAGGGGCTCAGCCTTTGGGGAAAGCCGAGTCCCAGACAGGGGATTATTCCTGAGATTCGCCTACTGTTGATTCCAGATAGGCTTTTATGAAGGGGTCCAAACCTCCATCCAGCACAGCGTCGGTGTTGCCAGTCTCATAGCCGGTACGTAGGTCTTTCACCATGTGATACGGGTGTAAGACATAGGAGCGGATTTGATTCCCCCAACCAGCCGAGACATGCTTGCCCTTTAGTTTAGCCCGTTCTTCCTCTTTCTTCGCCTGTTCCAGGGCAAACAATCGCGCGCGCAAGACCTTCATCGCCATTTGTTTGTTCTGCATCTGAGACCGCTCATTCTGGCAAGTGGCTACAATGCCTGTTGGGATATGCGTGATGCGCACCGCCGTGGCGTTCTTTTGCATGTGCTGTCCCCCAGCTCCAGAGGAACGGAAGACGTCTATGCGCAGGTCATCCGGATTGATTTCTATTTGGATCTCATCCTCAACATCTGGAATCACCTCTACCAGGGCAAAAGAGGTATGCCGGCGATGCGCTGCATCAAAAGGCGATAGACGCACCAAACGGTGCACCCCTCGTTCGCTTTTCAGATAACCGTATGCATAGGGCCCCTTGATAGAAACCGTAGCGCTTTTGATGCCCGCTTCTTCACCAGGCATGCTATCCAACAATTCGGTTTCATAGCCATGCTCTTCTGCCCAACGCAGATACATGCGCAACAACATCGCAGCCCAATCTTGCGACTCAGTACCGCCAGCCCCAGCATGGACAGAAAGAATAGCGTCTTTAGCATCATAGGGCCCTCCAAGAGCCAGGCGGAGTTCCCGCTGATCTAACTCCTCTGCTAACCGGTTGGCTTCTGCCGCTATTTCCTCCCCTATCTTCCAGTCATCTTCCTGTTGTGCTAACTCAAACAGATCCTGCAGATCCTTAATGCGCCTGGACAAGCTCTGCCACTCATCCACTTTTTCCTTCAGTCGGGTCAGTTGTTGCATCACCTGCTGAGCTTGTTCCACGTCATCCCAAAAGCCATCAGCGGCTATACGTTTCTCTAAATCAGCGATCTCTTTCTCCGCACCAGCGATGTCAAAGACGCTCCATGATTTGAGTAATGCGGTCATTCAATTGATTCAATCTCGATTGCAGTTCTTCCATATACTCCTCTCTCACATCTTCACAAGAATAAACGAATGCTTTATCGGAATAGCCCGTCAACGAATTGCACAGCATCAAATTCGGCGATGTCTTCCGCGTGCTCCCCTGTGCCAACGAAAAGGATAGGAATGCCTAACTCGCGTGCCACAGCAAAAACGATTCCGCCCTTGGCTGTGCCGTCCAACTTAGCCAGGAAAAGGCCAGTGACAGGCACTGCTTCGCTGAACGTCCGCGCCTGCGCCAAACCATTTTGTCCCGTGGTGGCATCCAGCACGAGGATAGTTTCATGCGGTGCACCAGGCAACCGCCGGGCAGCGACATGATGGATTTTTTTCAATTCCTGCATCAGGTTATGCTTTGTGTGCAGGCGTCCGGCGGTATCCGCAATCAATACATTTGCCCCGCGTGCTTGTGCGGCATCAATCGCATCATAAATCACCGCACCGGGATCGCTGCCTTGCTGGTGAGCCACGAGCTCAACACCGAGGCGCTTAGCCCATACCGCCAACTGATCAATGGCTGCCGCGCGGAAGGTATCGCCTGCTGCCAACAGCACCTTTTCGCCGCGCGCCTGGTGGTACCGCGCTAACTTGGCAATGCTCGTCGTTTTCCCCGAACCGTTGACGCCGACAACCAGCACAACGGATAAGGGTCTGCTATCACCTTCCAGATAACGGCGCGTCTTGGCTTGCAACAGAGCAACCATCTGCTGCTTGAGCAAAGCCTGTGCCTCATCCGCATGCCGAATGTGCTCGCGTGCAACCTGTTCCCGCAAAGCATCCACGAGTTCAATCGTGGTAGCCACCCCCACATCGGCAGCAATAAGCAGTGCCTCCAGCGCTTCCCAGGTCTCCTCCGTGATATCACCGCCGGAGAAGAGCCCAGCAATACGGCCAAAAAAAGACTGCCGCGTGCGCGTCAGGCTGTCTTGTAATCTGTTCGTTCTCTGAAAAATCATGAAAATATTATACTCGATTCTGCTCCCTGGACAAAGCAGTGCCTAAGCAGGGGCAGTTCGGCTCTGTCAGAGCACCAAGGAGTGGAAAATCCTAGGATGAGGTTAAGCAGGAAATGCTTTATGGCGAACGCTGTGCCTGGCGTAGCCACAACGTGATTGCCAACAGCAAAGCAACCAAAGCAGCCAGTGTCCACTCTAGCCAAGGCAGCACAGGGCGCGCAGTGTGCAAGATTGTCCAGAAACCAGTAGGACCAGGCGCTATTTCTTCTGGCCCCGCTTCCCTTGAAACCGGCTGTGGCGAAGGCAAGCCCACAGCAGACACAGGCATCTGTACGGGCAAGGGCGTCGCTGTGGGTGGCAAAGGTGTCTGCGTCGGCATTGGTGTGGCTGTAGGCGGCACTGGCGTAGCAGTGGGTTCGGGCGTTGCCGTGGGTGGCACAGGCGTAGCCGTTGGTTCAGGCACGGCTGGAGGCAGTACAGGTGTAATGGCCGTCTCAGCCACAAACGCAGGTAGTGCAGAGGTATCGGTCGGCACTGGTGTCGCCTCAGGCGGTGCGGCGGATTCCAACGCACCAACCACCGTCGGCTGTTCTGCTTCGGCAGATGGCGAAACAATCATTGTTGCTTCAGGGCTGGCTGTCGGTAGCGTAGGAGCACCGGCGGAGCGAGCAAAAGTCTGCGAAGGCATGGCTTTTGCACCGAGCGATTGGCTATCCGTGGTGACTTCCGCCGTTTCCTGTGGGACTGTCTCGGCAGCCGTGAACGGTACAAGTACGGCAAAAGCGGTCGGTTCAGGCGACTGTTCTGGCACTGCCTCGCCCACAGTGGATGACGTTATAGCCGGTGTCTCCACAGGGGGCGAAATAGCCGCTGGCGGGGCTGCTAACGACCGAACCTGCTCCATGGGGGTCGGTTCTGCCTGGAGTGCGCTCAACTCTGGCACTGCTGCGGACATGGGACGAGCAGGTGCTACCGCTGCAAAGCGCAACACGGCATCACCGGAGATGACCAAGACGAGCAAGACCGTTGCCATAGCTGTTGCCACGCGCAGATAGCCATAAGCCAGACGGGTGCGTTGCCATTGCCTCTGCCTAGCCCTCTCTGATGCCGGCAGGAGGAAAGAGCGTGGTGGCTTTACCATCGGTGCAGCACGCAACAGGGCTACCGTCTGTTGCAAAGAAGCCAAATCCCTCCGACAGGCAACACACTGTTCCAGATGCTTCTCCACGCGCCGGCGCTCTCGCGGAGTCAATGCACCATCGAGAAAAGCGGAGAGACCATCCTGGCAGAATTCGTGTTCGGTTTTCGTCCAACGCTTGATCCAGTGGAACATGTTTCGCTCCATCCTATTTCGATAGACGATAGCGTTTGGGCAAAAGTTCCTGTTCCCGCTGGAGGTAATCCCTGAGCCGTGCCCTTCCTCGACTCAGCCGTGACTTGACCGTGCCCAACGAAACCCCTGTCACCTGCGCGATTTCCTCGTAACTGAGCCCTTGGATGTCAGAAAGGATCACTGTGGCTCTCTGGTCTGAGGGCAATGTATCCAAGCCCGCCTGGATGGCTCGACCGAGATCCTGGCGCAACGCATATTCTTCCGGCGACTCGTTGCCGTCTGCCCACATCGCGCTGTGATCGGGCTCGACCTGCAGGTCATCCAAAGAGGAAGTAGGACGGCGCTGTGCAACCCGAAGTTGGTCGTAACAGGCATTCATGACAATGCGCAGGAGCCACGCCTTGAAGGAGCCACCCCGAAAGTTCTGGATCCCACGGAAAGCAGAAATAAACGCTTCTTGTGTGGCATCCGCCGCAGCATCCTGGTCATGCAACATGCGATAAGCCACATTATAAAGCAGCGTTTGGTGCATCAATATGAGCTTGTTGAACGCCTCTGTGTCACCACGGCGTGCCGCAGCGACCAGGGCTTGCTCATCCATCATTTCGCGTCCACACTCCTGCACATAAATA
>Ga0315298_1007017_pt1 | contig 15040 bp, 14 predicted proteins | sample WHS_1_MG_FD_203077 | JGI IMG/M metagenome (GOLD analysis project Ga0315298, IMG submission 203077) | Extremophilic microbial mat communities from Washburn Hot Springs, YNP, Wyoming, USA - WHS_1_MG | ecosystem: Environmental > Aquatic > Thermal springs > Hot (42-90C) | place: USA: Wyoming... | reverse complement strand
TCAATATCGGTGGAGCAGAACTGAACGTAGCTGTGGCTGCGCAAAGGCTGGGCCTTCGCTGTGCTTACGTAACTCGCCTCACCGATAACCCCCTTGGTCGCATGATTGCCAACAAAGCTCGGGAGCATGGTGTGGACGTTTCCCACATCGTTTGGACCAAAGAAGACCGCGTTGGGCTTTATTTTGTGGAATTCGGGGCAAGCCCCAGGGCTAGTTCCGTTCTCTATGACCGGGCCAATTCCGCCATGGCGAAAATCAAGCCGGGCGAGGTGGCTTGGGACGAGATCTTTAAAGAAGCGCGAGCCTTTCATACTACCGGTATCACGCCTGCCCTTTCCCCTTCCGCAGCGGAAGCCACAAAGGAAGCGGTGCGTAAAGCCAAGGAACACGGGCTTCTGGTTTCCATTGATCTTAACTACCGCGCGAGGCTATGGAGCCAGGAGGAGGCAAGGCGGGTGATGACGGAGCTTGTACAAACGGCAGACATCCTTATCACCACTGAAGAAGACGCAGAGAGGGTCTTCAGGGTTAAAGAGGACTCTTACGAGAAGGTAGCCGAACGGCTAGGAAAGGAATTCCGGCTTAAGGCCGTGGCGGTAACCATTCGGGAAACGCCTTCTGTTTGGCGCAATTCCTGGACAGCGTTGGCCTGGACTCCGGGAGGGATTATCCGGGGACCAGTTTTTGATATCGAAATTGTGGACCGAGTGGGTGCAGGCGATGCTTTCGCCGGAGGTTTCCTGTACGGTTTCCTTACAAAGGATGTGGAAACCGGAATCCGTTATGGAGTAGCTATATCGGCCCTGAAGCAGACGAACCCTGGGGACTTTGTTTGGGCTACCAAAGAAGAGTGTGAGCGCCTTCTTGCTGGTGCGGGTCTGCGCATCGTTCGCTGAAAAGGACTTGGATGAGGATCGTACGGGTTGGTGAGGAAGCTGGGGAGTGTTGGATGGCGAAGTCATCTGCGTCACTCGTGGTTAAGGTGGACCATTTAGGGGAAAAAGATACTTCTCAACGCCGCGAAGCTTCTGCCGCCAGCTAAGCTCACGATGGTCGTGTACGTAGGGCGGTATTATCATAAGCATGATGAAGAACGGGGTGAAGAAGGGACCTCATGGCCGGACCTCGTAAGAAGCGGTTCGAAAATTCCCATGCGTTACGCCCTAAAAGTAGAGCAAGTTGTTGCAATCTTTAGAATGCAGGAGTAAATATCATATGCAAATGCACAAAGTGATAGTGAGCTCACGGACTTTTGGGAAGGTGGTTTCCATTGGAGAAGAGCTCCTTCGCAATAATGGGTTTGCTGTTTTTTATGCTCGTACAGCCCCTGGCACACTCATCGACGAAGACTATCTTGCTGAATTAGTCAAACGTGAACAGCCTTACGCCATAATCTGTGGTACTGAACCTATTACAAGAAAAGTTCTCGAAAGTTCACAAAACCTGCGCATAGTGATGAAGCGGGGGGTCGGAATTGATAATATCGATCTACAAACAGCTACATCATTAAATATTGCTGTAGGTAATGCGCCAGAAGCTAACAAGAAAGCTGTAGCTGAATTAACTCTGGGATTGATTTTGGCTTTAGTTCGTCATCTTTATGATGCGATCCAAAACACTAAAAGTGGCAAGTGGATCCCATTTATTGGTCATGAATTAAATAATCTCACAATTGGCGTGATTGGTACAGGAAGGATTGGCCGCGAAGTTATAAAGCTTCTCCATGGTTTTGGGGCAAAAATCTTAGCCTATGATATCATGCCTAACAACGAATTGGCTATGCAATACGGCGTAAAATATGTATCGCTTGATACACTGTTAAAAATGTCAGATATTGTTACCATACACGCACCGTTAACAAAAGAAACGCATCACATGATAGGACAACGAGAGTTAGAAATGATGAAGCCCAGTGCATTTATAATTAACACAGCACGTGGAGAAATAATAGATGAAGTTGCTCTTTACAATCACTTAAAAGAAAAGAAGATCGCTGGGGCAGCTTTAGATGTTTTTTCGCAAGAGCCGCCTTTAAATAATCCTATTCTCAATCTGGATAATGTTATAGCAACGCCTCATATGGGAGCTTATACTTTTGAAGCGATGGAAAAGATGGACCGAATATGTGCTGAGACTATTATCGCTTTTTCGCGTGGTGAGAAATTATCTAATATCATAAACGCTGATATGATCTTTGCATAGTGCTTTTAGCAAGATTTATTACCCATAACTTTGAAAAATACTTGCATGCCAAACATGGTGCCCAGAATCAATGAGAATGCTTATTGCATTGCAAGATATCCCTAGACAACACGTTGTAGGGACGCCTTTGTGGGCCTCGCAAATCTACTTGACAAAAGCGTCCAAACTTCCATCTATGGTTCGCCCCAGAAACCGCTGAGATACAAGAGGGCGATGACCGTCACGGCGATGAGTCTCTTGTTTTGCGTAGTGAATTGAACAGGTAGAGCTACAACAGTGGTTGGCCCCTGTTGCTCTGTCAGGGCCGCTTACAGTAGGGCAGAGCAGTCGGCTGGGATTGGTAATGAGGCCGGCAGGCCCACCTTCTTGCTCTGCCTTGCGACGAATGTCGCACTTTAAGTGGTTCGGAAGGGTGTTTTACCTTCGATTTAAAGGCTCGTAAAAGGTGGGGAGACCAAAAGGGGGGTCTTCTCCCCTTCTCTTCGAACAGGCCACCTTCATGAGCCTTAGGATTGATTACAATTGGATGCAAATTGTAACCGTTGATGTTCGAATCCTGACTAGGTAGGGGCAAAACTTTCGCTCTTTTGTCGCGACACATGTCGTAAGAGATTCTAATTCCTGCTAGGTGAGGCGTAATGCTTCATTTTTCTTTTGTTTCTTGCAGCGCTCACCGCCTATCTGGCTGGAGACCCGCAGTGAGGCCCAAGAACTGAACGTGGTTGTTGACAGACCTCGAGGTATCTGGATTATCTTTTCTGAAAGCACTCGCCAGGCTCAAGAAGAACGTAGGCCAAGCCACTTATTTTCAGTAGGGCCTTATGGTGCCTCCCTGCCCCATCAGGAGATTCTGGATGCTGTTCCTCTCTTGAAAAGAGAGCCAGAGTAGTTAAGTTTTAGTCCTTGCGGGCATACACGATCTTTCCGTCAAGGATCGTGTAGTGCACGTTGAAATCATTGTCGAAGATCACGAGATCTGCGTCCTTTCCCACCTCTAAACTTCCTTTTCGATCGTCGATTCCTAGTAGGCGAGCTGGATTGAGGGTGGCGCAGCGCACGGCTTCCGGGAGGGAGCACCCGGTGAACTCCATGAAATTCTTCACAGCCCGGTTCATGGTTAGGGTGCTTCCAGCCAAAGTTCCGTCGGAAAGTCTCGCGATTCCCTGATGTACAAAAACAGGAAGGTCCCCCAGCGCGAATTCCCCATCGGGGAGGCCGGCAGCGGCGATGGCATCGGTAATAAGACAAATCCGCTCATACCCTTTTACCTTGGCTACGAGGCGCACAAAGGCTGGGTGGAGGTGGATCCCATCACAGATAAGTTCCACGTAGGCATCAGAATCGAGGGCAGCTCCTACCGCCCCTGGCTCCCGGTGGTGAAGATCGGACATGGCGTTGCCCAAATGGGTAAAGTGGCGCGCCCCATGGGCAAGGGCGTCCATAGCTTGCTCATAGGTAGCGGCGGTATGGCCTATGGCTGGCAGCGCTCCGATAGCTAGAATGTTCGCGAGCAGCTGGTCTGCTTTCGGTCGCTCCGGGGCGAAGGTCACTACCTTTACTAGGTTCTGGTGTCCCTCGACCAGTTTGCGAAAAGTCCTCACTGAGGGGGAGCGAAGCCAACGCGGGTTGAATGCCCCTTTTTTTGCGCGAGAAACAAACGGGCCCTCCAAGTACAGGCCAGCAATCCCTGGTTCCGTCACCTCTGCCACTGCAGCCATAGCCTGGCGCATACGATCCATCGGGGCTGGAATAATCGCCGCAAGGAGGGTCGTAGTGCCGTGAGCAGCGTGGAAGGCCGTGATTGTCCTTATCGCCTCTGGCTTTGCGTCCATGAAGTCGGCCCCGCCCCCTCCATGCACATGCATATCAATAAAGCCCGGCGCGAGGTACCGACCGGCCGCATCCAGCACCGGGCAGTTAGGGGGGATAGCGGAGAGGGGTACTTGGCCCAGCGCGGCAATGTGTCCTCCACGCACTAAGCAATCACCCTCTTCTATTGGGGCTAGCAGCAGGCGGGCACCCCGTACCAACAGGTCAGCCATTCGTTGCCTCCCGCAGGGCGCGCACGAACCGGGCAGTAATGGCCTCCGGGTTCGTGATAGCTGTGCCAACAACTACGGCGTAAGCACCCAGACGGATAGCTTGGCATACCTCTTCAGGCATCCAAAAGCGGCCTTCAGCGATTACCGGTACCTGAACTCGGGTTACCAACTCCCGGACTAAGTCCAGATCAGGGCCGGCACGCCTGTGGGCTGTGGCTGGGGTATACCCGGAAAGAGTGGTGGCAACGAGGTCCACTCCAACGGCAACTGCAGCTAACGCCTCTTCTACAGTGGAGATATCAGCCATGACCAGGACGTCATGAGCTTCCTTGATGGCGCGCACGAGCTCAGCCAAGGTGACACCCCCGGGGCGTGGGCGCGCCGTGCCGTCCACAGCGATGATGTCTGCACCGGCGCGGATCACGGCCCGTGCGCTTGCCACATCTGGGGTGATGTAGACATCCGGGCTGAGGTCGCGCCGTTTGTAGATACCAATGATGGGTAAGGATGTGGCCCGGCGGATGGCGCGAATGTCTGCAGGGCCGTTGGCGCGGATGCCCACTGCCCCACCTCGCTCAGCGGCCATTGCCATTGCTGCCATGAACCGAGGGCCATAGAGCGGTGATCCCGGGCTAGCTTGACAGGATACAATCAAACCCCCTCGGATGCGTTCAAGCACGTCCTTCATGGGCTTCCTCCATCATCTCTGCAAGCAGGGCCATGGCCGCTTTGAGTAGTACCCTCGTAGCTTGGTGGTCGAAGGGGCTGATCAAAGCCTCATACCAACCTTCCTGGACTGCGTCCTCGTCGGGGAAATAACCTAGATAGCCATTGGCCAGCCCTAGCACCGCTACTTGGAACGGCGGAACAGCCTCGTCCCGGATGGTCTGCCCTACTGAGCTAAACGGCTCGCCAGGGATTCCGATCAGAATCCCTGGCCCGATGCGAAGCCCGCACAATAAGGCCTCAGCCCCACCAGTGGTCAGTGCTCCTGCCTTCACCATGGCATATAGCTGTTCTGCCCCTTCGACTCGTGTACGGGCAATCCGTAGCGTGGACGGAGATACTGTGCCTTGCTGAGCAAGCGCGGCGAGCTCTACTCGTAGCTTTTCCACTTTTTGCTGGGCTTCGTCTATCGTTAGGAGCGGCTTATAAGGGAGCCAGCACTGCCTCCAGCGCACGGCAAGATCGGCGCGGACGGGCGTGGCTGCTTGGGCGAGGCGTAGCAAAGTAGTAGCAAGAAGATCCCCGAGGCGGTCCACCTCGTAGAAATCCTGAGCCTGGCGAAAGAACCGTGTGCTAATGTCGCCGGCTGCCCCCACAGTTAACGCCACTACCGTATCATGCCCTAGTCTGCGCTCGGCGATAGCTGCGGCAGCTCCAAATAGGTCCCCGGATAGGAGCCGGTTATCCGGGCCGAGCACTGTGGAATGGCAGGGGAAATTGGCAAGGATTCCGCGGACTCGGCCTCCCACATCTCGAATGACCGTTGCCCACAGCGTTTGGTCTACCGGACGTTGTGGCTGGTTACGGTGCCCGGCAATTCCCGTCACAGGAGCAGTGGTGACGCCTATCCGGGCTGGAGCTAAGGTCTGGGCCGCTTGTACGGCTGCCTGCTCTGCTCGAGCAAGGATAAACTCGGCTACAGCTACTTGGGTTGGGTCCGATGTTGGCGGGATCTCGAGCCCAGCCGGACCAGAGTGAGTGTGCGTGCAAGCCACCACTACTTCGTCTGGGGAAACATCGGCTGCCTTAGCGACCCGGCGTCGCATTTCCGTAGCCCATTGTTCATGGATACCTAGCACCTCTAGCACTATCAAAACTGCTCTTGCTTTACCATGATGAAGCAAGAAACACCGTGCCCAAAGGGCATCATGCACACCAAGCGACCTGCCAACTCGAGCCACATACCCGGCCATGGGCACTGCCTCGGGAGGGGTGATATCTACTTTAGAGATCCCAATTAGTAATTCATCCATCCGATTTCCTTGAGTTCCTGGGATAAGCGCTTCAGAAAACTCTCATCCGGGCTAATGCCTAACGCACGCATGGCTAGGAATACCGCCCCAGCCACTGGGGGGAAGCGAGGAGAAGCGACTTGAGCGTAAGGGGCGTTACGGTGCAGGAAAGTAATAAATGACGTCATAATCCATGGTCCAGCATTGAACACACCTCCCGCGGGATAGACAGTAATCGGTTGATCCTGCTTGCCCATCTTTCGGATGGCTGTGACCGCGGTCTCCGCCAAGATCTGCCCAGCTTGGGCTAGAATGGATTGGGCCACTGTGTCTCCCTCGGCAGCAGCTTGGCTTACCAGTTGGGCCAGGGCGGCGATCTCTGAGCGGGGTAGACCATCATCCTTATATACCTTGCGCCGTAGGTCACCCAAGGTAGCGCATCCAAAGTGAGCAAGAAGCTTCTCCCGAAGAAGGGTGGGGTGTCCTCGCCCATCTTCGGCCCGGAACACCCACTTAAGCGCCTGCCGCCCAATGTCGTACCCCGCCCCCTCATCATCGATGAGATATCCCCATCCCCCAACGCGCACCTCACGGCCATCCTCATCTACACCGTATGTGTGGGCCCCGGTACCCGCATACACAAGGATCCCTGGGCCGAGTACCGCTGCCCCAGCTAGGGCAATCTCCATATCGCCACAAACGTATATGTGCTCCGGCAACACATACTCCCTAACAATCTCCTCCACAATCTGTTGGGTCTGTTCCCCTCGGGTGACCCCGGTCATGCCCAAGCAAATGCTGGTCACCTCGGGATGCATCTTGCCAGGAAAAGCAGCTGCGAACACAGTAGCCAGCGCCTGACGCAAACGAGCAATGCCCCGTTCTCCATGCAGGTGGTTGGAAGGGCCACCACGTCCATGCCCCAGCACGTGTCCGTGCTCGTCTACCACTAAACATCGGGTGCTGGACTGCCCGCCGTCCACGCCCACAATCTGCATGAAACCTCCTCAAAGATTCAAACGTCCTCGGTAGGCCTCGAGTAGCCTTTGGTTATATTCATCGGCTCCCTCCAGGTTCTGACTCTTGAGAATGGGGGGTGTGCCACCACGCCGGCAGATCTCTTCGATGACCCGTAGCATGAGCATGTTTACAAGCAGAGCCCCAGCAATGGTGGAGCTAGCCCCCGCTTTCTGGCCTAGCTCCTTCACCTCCACAATGGCGTCCCCCGGGGGAACGCAGTTGTCCAGGACTAGGTCCACAACTTCGAACAAGCGCTTGCCGCTATGGTGTCGGGAATGGGACTGTTGGGCGTATTCTAGGGATACGATGCCGATAGTAAACAGTCCCCGCGCTTTGGCTTCCATGGCGATCTCGATGGGTACAGGATTGCGCCCCGAAGTAGAGACGACGATGATTACCTCACCTGGGTACAGGCCGTACTTGCGAGCGTAAGCGTCCAGCAGAACCTTACCGTACCCCTCCACGCGTTCGGCGAGACCATCAGTAGGGTCGGGGATAAGGTTGACCGGTACTAGCCCTCCAGCACGGTGGGTGACCTCCTTACCTACCATAGCTGAGTGCCCACAGCCGAACACATGAAGCACCCCTCCCTGAAGAAGCGAATTAGCGATTATTTGCGCGCCTCTCTCGATGTTCTGAAGTTGGGTCTCTACTATTTTATCAATCAGAGCTTTAATGGCTTGGCAGTACGCAATTTCCAACACGTCACCCTCCTTTAAACATACGGCGTAACCGGGGATCGAGCGTCTCGCGGAGGCCATCGCCCATGAGATTAATAGCCATCACCATGGCGAAGATGATTCCTCCCGGGAAAAACGTCATCCACGGGGCCTCCCGAATGATGGCTCGGGCATCCCCGAGGATGTTACCGAGGCTAGGCGTCGGTGGTTGGATACCCACCCCAATGAAGCTCAATCCGGCCTCAGCCAGCACGCCATAGGCGAACACAAACGTTCCTTGAACTATCAACGGAGCAAACACGTTGGGCAACACATGGCGCAAGAGGATCCGCCACCACGGAAGCCCCAGAGCTCGTGCCGCCTCGATGTACGTCTCCTCCCGGACGGAGAGGGTCGATGCGCGTACGATACGGGCTGTGCGTGGTGTATACACCAGGCCCAAGGCGACTATGACATTGGCTACGGTCCGTCCCATCGCTGCCAACACGGCCATGGCCAACAACAATGCCGGGAAGGCCATAATTACGTCCATTACTCCCATCAGAAGGTAGTCCGATCCACGGAATAACCCGGCTGTCAATCCAATAACAGTGCCCAGAATGCTACTGAAAATGGTGGTAGCTAACCCAATCGCCAAGGACATGCGGGTCCCAAGCAGGCTACGGACGAATACATCCCGCCCAAAGTTATCAGTGCCAAACCAATGCCCCTTGGATGGAGCTTGAAGGAAGCCCGAGGTTAACTCGTTCGGCGAGTACGGGCTGAACACTGGCCCAATAAGCGCGGCCAGAGCGATCACAACGAGGATTGTCCCGCCGAGAACAATTCCTCGCTGTCGTAGTATCGCCCGTAGCCAGATGCGGCGCGTGTCGTCCGTGTTTTTCTTAGTCATACTTTATCCGCGGGTCGAGATAGGCGTACAGGAGGTCGATTAACAAGTTAATAAGCAGCGTGCCGGTAGTAATAAACAGCATTGCTCCCTGGACCACTGGGTAATCTCGCTTGAGCACCGAATTGACCACCAGGTTCCCCATGCCTGGTAAGGAAAATACGATCTCGGTGATAAACGCGCCGGACACGATGAGGAGGATCACGAACCCAATAACTGTAGTTACGGGGATCAGGGCTACGCGCAGAGCATGGCGCCAGATGACGAAGCGTTCGGCGAGCCCTTTGGCCCGGGCCGTTCTAATGTAGTCAGTTTCGAGCACGTCGAGCATTGCTGCCCGGGTCATTCGGGCTACCAGCGCTGCCCAGATAACCCCCAAGGTAAAGCAGGGCATTACCAGTCGCCGCAACCCTTCGAGGAGGTTCTGGGTGAGTGGCACGTAGCCCCCCACCGGGAACCAACCGAGGCCCACGGCGAACACGTAGATCAGCACCAACCCCAGCAAAAACTCCGGGGTAGACAAACCAGCCAACGCCAAGGCCATGACCGCGGTGTCGATAGCGCTGTTGCGTTTGAGGGCGCTGGTGATCCCCGCTGGCAGACCTAGAACAAGTGCCACTATGAGTGCCCCGATCCCCAGATACAGAGTGACCGGGAGCCGTTCCACGATCGCCTGGGAGACGGACCGTCCGAGGAAAATGGACTCACCCAGGTCGCCGTGCATCGCACCGCTGAGCCACTTCCAGTAACGTACCCAGAACGGGTCGTCCAGGTGCATACTTTTGATCATGCGCGCTCGTGCCTCCGGAGAGGCACTGGGCCCGAGGATGGATACCAGGGGGTCACCGGGGATGAGGTACATAATGGAGAATGTAATTAGGCTGACCACGATCCACATCGGCACAAGCGCCAATAACCGGCGAAACGCGTACTGGATCATTATGTGTCCTAACTGCCTGTTGAAATCAGCGGGGGCGGGGATAGCCCCGCCCCCGTCGTGACAACCTTCCGGTTATCCCCGCTTCCACACGTTCCAGAAGCGCGGCACCACGTACCATGGCTGGTAGTTCTGGACCTCGGCACGAGTGGCCTCGAGCCCGAAGATATAGCCGAAGAAGATTACAGGGACATCCTCGTAGTAAAGAAGTTGAATTTGTTCCCAGATCTGTTTCCGCTCCTCAAAGCTCGCCGGTCGGGAGATCTGGTCGAGCAATTCGTCCATCTTCGGGTTGCAGTATCCGTATGCGTAAGGAGCCCCGCACTGTAGGGACCCTTTTGTGCGGACCGGTTCCTCACACGGTGACCAACCGGTTTGGTTAATGTTCCATCCTTTCAAGGTCAGGGCTTTGCCAATTTGAGACGGCCAATCCGAAAATTCAATTTTTACCCGGATGCCAGCCCGCTCCAAACACGCAGCTGCGGCCAAGGTGCAACGGTACATCCAGTAGTAGTCACGGTTGGATAACAGGACCACGTCTTCGCCATTGTACCCGGCCTCCTTTAGCAACTTGCGTGCCCGCTCTAGGTTGGCCTGGTTGTAATACTCCTTGCCCGCCTCGGTGTACCACGCCGACCATGGACCAAAAACGAACCCAGGGTTCACGCTGTAGAAGTTAGGATCATTCATGACCACAGTGGACACCACGAACTCCATGTCCAGCGCGGCTAGGAGCGCCTGGCGGAACTTGACGTTGTTCGTTGGCCACTCTTTGCTGTTGAGTTCCCATACCAGTGCCCACTGGGGTTTTACAATGTGCGGCACTAGGTTAGGGTTGGCTTGTATCGTCTTAAGAGTTTCAATGGGTAGAGCCTCAGCGTAGTCATACTCCCCTGTTTCTAGCCCGGCGATGCGTGCACCAACCTCCTTGACGGGGATAAACAGTACTTCGTCAAAGTAAGCGACCTTTTTACCCACAAACCCAGAGGCTGGTTCTTCTACGGGCACGTAATCGGGGAAGCGCACCAGCTTGACGTACTGGTCCGGCCGCCACTCCACTAACATGTACGGGCCGGTGCCGATTAACTGTCCAACACGCAGCTCGTCATGATTTTCGGCGAACTCCTTGGGCATGATCCCCTGCCAGGTGACCTGGACGGTCATCGCTGCCACCAGGTTCATCGGCTTGTTTAGTCGGACTTGCAGGGTGTGATCGTCCACAACGTTGATTTCGCTCACTCCATCGTAGTAACCGCTGATCGGAGAGATGGCTATAATTCTTTCTAGTGAAGCCTTGACATCTTCAGCCGTGAGTAGCTTACCATTATGGAATTTCACCCCAGTCCGTAGGTGCAGGGTGTAAGAGAGGTTGTCCTCAGCGACTTCCCAACTTTGTAAAAGCACTGGTTTGGGATTGAAGTTCTCGTCGAACGCTATTAGTGGCTCGAACACGTGACACGCGATCTGTTGGGTAGCTGTGGTTGTAGTCTTATGAGGATCCAAAGTGGGTGGGTTGGTTTGCATAGCAGCCCGCATGACACCACCATAGCGGGGCTCCTCGCCCAGGGCTATCGCCCCGGCCACGATCAGACAACTTACCACCATCACCAATAACCTACGCATGACTCCACCTCCTTTTAACTTTTGCAACCCCTCTATGCATTGGTGCGAGCCTTCCCTGGTAAAAACGAGCATTTGCTCTCTTCCTCACCCCCTTTGTAGACGCAGTGTGATCGGCGCCTTTGTTGCCAAGGAATCCCGGATGGCTTGGGCTACTTGCACGGCACGGAACGCTTCTTCAACGGGCACAGGTGAGGGGGTGTCATTAAGGACGCAGGAGACGAAGGCCATGATCTCTTCGCGTAAGTCTCCCCGCACCTGTCCGTCTAATATAGGCCCATGGTGCAAGTCCGGGGCCTTGACGCCCGCTTCAGTAGCCATGAGCAGTCCTTGCTCGTGGTACACGCCGATGTACGCTGCCCCCCTGGTCCCCACTACCTCCATCCGAGCGTCGAGACGGGTGGTGGACTGGTCGGGTAGAGCCCAGCAGTAGTTCACGCTCGCAAATGCTCCATCCTCGAATGCTACTACTGCAGAGACTGCGTCCAGCATACGTTTAGTGGCGAGCAACTTGTTAGCGGCCTCTGCATACACGCGGATGGCTGAGCTAGGCATAAACCAATTGATGATGTCTAGGTCATGAATAGCCACATGCATGGTCAGGCACGTACCAGGTTTGTAAATGCGTGGCCCCTCAGTATGAGGGCTATTGCGGTGAGAGATAATGTAAATAATGTCGCCGAGCTCCCCGTGGTCAATGGCTTCCTTTACCAGCGCATAACGCGGGTCGAACCTGAGCAGGTGGGCGACCATAAATTTGACCCTAGTTTGACGTACAGCAGCAAGAATGACTTCCGCATCCTCAATCGTGGTGGCCAGGGGTTTCTCCAGGAGCACGTGTTTCCCTGCTTGCAGAGCGTGAATCACCGGCTCCCGGTGAACATCATCTGGGGTGCAGATACTCACTGCTTGTACCTCAGGCAAGGCCAGAAGCTCCCGGTAATCCGTATACACCCGGCGCACACCAAGCTCCTTGGCTATGGCCTTAGCACGTTCAGCCTGGGGATCAGCTACCGCTACAAGCTCTGTGTTCGGCAGCTGAGAATATACTCGGGCATGGCGCGACCCCATCTGCCCGACCCCGATTACTCCTACTTTTAAACGTTCCATGTTCCCTCCGGGTTTACTGGCGGATCAGCTCCACCGCAAAACGATACCGGTCTCCCCGATAAGCTGAGCGTACGTACTCAATGGGGGTCCCATCTACAAGATACGTCAAGCGCTCGAGAACTAGCACCGGTTGCCCTATTCGAATCTCTAACATTTTGGCCTCGTATTCGTCTGCGGGTTTAGCTTCTACAGTCTGAAGGGCCCGCCCAAGCCTGAGCCCGTACCCCTCCTCCAAAGTTTTGTAAAGGGACCCCCCGAGAAGGCCCCGCTCCACAATCCCTGGGCAAAACCGGTGGCGAATGAACGCGTTTTGGATGGCGATCACCTCTTCCTCCACTAGGCGCAGCCGGCGTAGCTGTACCAGCTCTTCCCCCTCGGAGATTTCCATCTTCCTGGCTACTTCTTCGTCATGGACCACACGGAAGTCTAAGATCTTGGAGGTAGTGGAAAGGCCGAGCAGCTGCATGTCCTCAGTAAAACTTCTCAAGTGGCGGAGTTGTTCCTGCAGTCGTGGCTGCACCACAAACGAACCACGCCCCCGCTCTCGGACTAAGAAGCCTTCGCTGGCAAGTTCCGATAGGGCACGTCGCACTGTCATCCGACTCACTCCGAATTGTTTTTGGAGCTCGCTTTCCGAAGGGAATCGCCCTCCTGCTCCAAATTTTCCGGAGATGATCCAGGAGCGGAAGATTTCCTTGAGCTGATAGTACAAAGGCACTGGACTTCGCCGGTCTAGAATTTGTTCAGCCTGGTTGACTGCTTGCTTATACATTCTAACAACTGTATAATACTTAGTCATCACCGGAGTGTCAAGTTCTAGGGCCAGGACGTTTGTCCCGTGATGACAGTGCGGTAACAAAATGATCGCCATGGTAACGGCAAAATACGTTTTAGATACCAAGGCAATTCGGATCGATGAGGCCATAGGGACAATAATCCGGGAAGGGATTCCGACTCCCCACAGGTCTTTAAGGGGGAGTGGTGGAGTCACAGTTTATCGGTTTATCTTAAGTATTTACAGCTATGCAAATAATAATTACTGAAGAATACCCCAAAATGTCACTGCAAGCTGCACGGTTTATCGCTAAAAAAATACTAGCCAAGTCCAATTTAGTTCTTGCCTTGCCGACAGGGAACACTCCTTTAGGCTTATACCGTGAACTTGTCCGTATGTTTAAAGAAGGCCTGATTGATTTTTCCAAAGTTACAGTGTTCAATTTGGATGAATATTTAGGTCTACCTCCACAGCATCCACAGAGCTTTCGAAGCTATATGCACAAACATTTTTGGGACCATGTGAACCTAAGACCAGAATCCTGTTATATCCCTTTGAGTTCACCAAAAAACCCTGAAGCTGAATGCTTTCGCTATGAACAGCTTATCGGAAGTTATGGCGGGCTTGACCTAGCTGTGTTGGGAATAGGAGAAAATGGCCATATTGCTTTCAATGAACCAGGAACCCCATTTGAAAGCCTCACGCACGTTGCCAGGCTGTCCCCGGAAACGCGCGCAAGGGAAGCCGGTAGATTTGGTGGACTAGATAAAGTGCCTACCCACGCTATTACTATGGGTATCAAGACCATTATGCATGCACGCGAAATTCTCCTTTTAGCGAGTGGCGAAGAAAAAGCTGACGCTCTCAGTCGCAGTTTAAAAGGGCCAGTTACGCCTGAAACACCTGCTTCAATTCTTCAGTTACATCCTAATTTGATAATAATCGCTGATAGCTTAGCAGCTAAACAACTATAGGGTGGTGTACCAGGAATTGTGTAAGAAGGCAGCATGGTAGCCTTCCCGAAGGGAAAGCATTTGGAAAGGAGGGAAAGCTACCATGCAGGAGAAAGCTCGTGACGAGATGGGAAAGGAGTTTGAGAGGCGGAGCTCAAGGAGTTGGTGCGGGGCCTTCTGGAGGCCCTTATGCGGGAGGAGTGGGCGATGTGCTTAGAGACACACCCCACAAGCGCCAGCGGTTACTACGCCCGCGACCTGCTAACTCTGGACCGGTAGAGGACCTCAAGGTTCCCCGCGTACGGGAAGGCGATTTCCATCCCAGGATCCTCCCCTACCGGAAGCGGGCCTCCTTGGAGCTTTCGGAGATCATCCTTGCCCTTTACGCTGTAGGAGTAAGCACGAGGAAAATCTCCCACTTCTTAGAAGGAATTTACGGGGATTTTTACTCACCCCAAAGCATCTCTCGGCTCATCCAAGTTACCGAAGAGGAAGTGAAAGCCTGGCGGGAAAGGCCCCTAAGCGAGGAGTACTATACGGTGTTTTTCATAGTGCCCCATTTACTGTTTAAGGGCGACATGGTGGTTTCCTATTTGAATTTCCGCAAATCCTCGGAGCCTGCTTCTTGAGGCACTACCCCGATCCCGGAGGGAAGGCGCCAAATTTTGGAAATCCACCTCGGCCTAAAGGGCCCCGCCACCCAACCCCCGGCTCTCCGCCTCAGCCTCCAGGAACTCGAAGCCCTCCTCCTCGATCTTGTGCACGAAACGGAGGGCATGTCCGGAGCGGAATTGGAGGAGCTTGTGCGCAGGGCCAAGGCCAGGGCTTTCGCAAGCAACCGTGACGCCATCCTT
>Ga0315298_1007016_pt1 | contig 15041 bp, 13 predicted proteins | sample WHS_1_MG_FD_203077 | JGI IMG/M metagenome (GOLD analysis project Ga0315298, IMG submission 203077) | Extremophilic microbial mat communities from Washburn Hot Springs, YNP, Wyoming, USA - WHS_1_MG | ecosystem: Environmental > Aquatic > Thermal springs > Hot (42-90C) | place: USA: Wyoming... | reverse complement strand
AAAGCAAAACCCAAAACCGAACAAATACCTTTGTTATAGTAAGTTTTGGATTTTTCTTTTTGAAATTTTATATGTATATTTGCTATTTGATATTTTATATTTAATATTTTTATGAAAATTGCCTTGGTTCATGATTATTTGAAGGAATATGGTGGGGCGGAGCGGGTTTTGAAAGCCCTCCACGAAATTTGGCCCCAGGCGCCAATTTATACGATTTTCTGGAAAAAAAATTCTCCGGCGGGAAAGGCTTTTGCCAGGGCAAAAATTATTCAAAGTTGGTTTGGGTATTTACCATTTTGCGATAGGCTGATAAGCCCCTTGCGCTTTTTAATTCCTTTGGTTTGGAAAAGTTTTGATTTTTCTGGCTATGATTTGGTGATTTCTTCTGCCAGCTGGGCGATTACTAAAGGCTTTGCCAAGGGAAAGACAAAAGAAATTTGTTATTGCCATACTCCGCCGCGTTATTTATATGGTTTTGAGACTTCAAGAAATTGGCAGCAAAATCCGCTGGTTAGAATTTATGCGGTGGCGGTTAATTTTTTTATGAGGCAATATGATTTTCGCCAGGCGCAAAAAGTAACGGTTTTTGTTGCCAATAGCCGGGAAGTGCAAGGGCGAATTGCTAAATTTTATCGGAGGGAGAGTGTGGTGATTAATCCCCCGGTAGAAATAAAAATTCGAAATTCGAAATTCGAAATTCGAAATTATTATTTGACCGGGGGGAGGTTGGAGAGGACGAAGAATTTTGATTTGATAATTAGGGCTTTTAATAAATTAGGATGGCCTTTAAAAATTTATGGCCGGGGAAGTCAGGAAAAATATTTGCGCCAGATTGCTTCAAAAAATATTGAATTTTTAGGCTGGATTTCTGAGGAAGAAAAATGGCGGCTTTTGGTAGGATGCAAAGCTTTTGTTTGTGCGGCTACTGATGAGGATTTCGGAATTACCCCGGTTGAGGCTCAAGCCGCCGGTCGGCCGGTGATTGCCTTTCGGGGGGGAGGTTATTTAGAAACAGTTGTTGAGGGAAAAATGGGAGAATTTTTTGACGAACTTAGTGAAAAAAGTTTAATCGCTGTTTTAAAAAAGTTTGCTCCTCAAAAATACCAAAAAAAAGATTGTCTTGCTCAGGCGCAAAAGTTTTCTAAAGAAGAATTTAAAAAGAAAATGTTAAAATTAGTAAGGAGGATAAATGCCAGAACTACCTGAAGTAGAAACCATTAAAAGAGTTTTAGAAAAGGCAATTGTTGGTAAGACGATTAAAAATATTGAGGTTCGCCAGGCAAAAATTTTTCAAGGAGAGCCTCGCCAGGTAATTGGCAGAAAAATTGAGGGGATTGAGCGCCGGGGAAAAATGCTAATAATTAAGCTTTCTGGGGATAAGGCACTGGCGGTCCATTTTAAGTTGACTGGACAAATGGTGTGGATAGAAGAAAATCCAAAATCCAAAATCCAAAATCCAAAATTTGTTATTTTGGGCCATCCGATACCGTTTGCGGGTACCGAATTGCCAGCAAAAACGACCCGTGTGATTTTTGAGATTGACGGAGGTAAGCTTTTTTACAATGATTTAAGGCAGTTTGGCTGGATAAAAGTAGTCAAATTGGACCAATTGGACCAATTAGACCAATTAGGACCTGAGCCGTTTGATAAGGAGTTTACAACTGAATATTTGGGGCGGATTTTTTCTCGGACCTCAAAGGCAATAAAGCTGGTTTTGATGGACCAAACAAAAATTGCCGGAGTAGGGAATATTTATGCCAACGAGGCTTTGTTTGAGGCCGGGATTTTGCCAACAAGACCGGCAAAGAAATTAGGAAATGAAGAAATTAAGAAATTAAGGGAAGCGATTATTAAAGTCTTGGAAGAGGGGATAAAATACGGTGGCTCTTCGGCAAAGGATGAAGCTTATATTAAACCAACCGGCGAACCGGGAAGTTATCAGCAGCATTTTCGGGTTTATCAGCGAGCGGGAGAAAAATGTCGAAAATGCGGAACGATTATTAAAAGAATAAACTTGGGAGGAAGAGGAACTTTTTGGTGCCCGAAATGCCAAAAATAAATCCAAAATTCAAAATGCAAATCTCAAAATGAAAATTTAAAATTAAAAATTTCTAAATTTAACTATTTTTAACAATCCGTGGTTTTAAAATCTTTAAGTCTTCAAAATTTTCGCAATTATTCCCAGAAGGAATTTATTTTTTCTTCGGGGATAAATTTAGTGGTTGGACCAAACGCGGTGGGGAAAACAAATTTGCTGGAGGCAATTTACCTGCTGGCGACCGGTCGCTCTTTTCGGGCGCAGGTAGAGACGGAAATGATTAGTTACAATAAGCAAATGTCAAATGTCAAATCTCAAATCTACCTGAGTGAGAGTAAAACTTCGGAGGAATTGGAGATTATTTTAACAAGGGGGGAAATAAATGGCAAAAGGGTGGCAAAAAAGATTTACAAAGTTAATGGGGTAAATCGGCGGATGATAGACTTTGTTGGTCACCTGCGGGTGGTTTATTTTGGGCCTGAAGATTTGGAAATTGTTGTTGATAGTCCGAGCCGAAGAAGGGATTATTTAGATTCGGTTTTGGAGCAAGTAGATAAAGAATACCGGCGCGCCTCTCTATCTTATAAAAAGGGTTTGCGTCAGCGAAATAAGCTTTTGGAGCAAATCAGGGAGGGGGGTAAACCGCGAAGTGTTTTGTATTTTTGGGATAGGCTTTTGCTAGAAAATGGCGAGGTAATTACCAGAAAGAGGGAGGAGTTTATTAATTTTGTCAACCAGCAGCCGGCTTATTTTGAGAAATTGGAGGTGGTTTATGATAAAAGTATTATTTCTCCCCAGCGGTTGGAGCAATATGCTGAAGAAGAAGTAGCGGCGGGGATGACGCTCGTTGGGCCTCACAGGGACGACATAAAATTCCAAATTCCCCGCCTTGCCGGCGGGCAGGCAAATTCCAAATTCCAAATTAAAAGAGACCTTTCTTGCTTTGGAAGTCGAGGCGAGCAAAGAATTGCGGTTTTTTGTTTGAAATTGGCGGAAATGGAATTTATTACCCAAAAAACAGGCCAACGACCAACTCTTTTGCTTGATGATATTTTTTCCGAGTTAGACCACCAAAGGCGAAAGCACCTGTTGGAGGTTATTCCTCGGCAACAAACAATTATTACCACCACCGACTTCCATTTGGTAGAGCCAGAAGCAAGAAAAAAGATGGAAGTAATTACTCTATTGCCCCCTTAATGTGGAAATAAGGGTATCTCTGATTGGCCACCTCCCGATAACTTTTGTTTTAGGATCGTACGCTAAACCACCACCAATTATTACAAGTTTATTGCCTACAACGGTTACTATACCTCCGCTATTGCTCTGGCAATAGCCACTTTCAACTGCAATTTGGAGGGCTTTTACATTGCCGAAAAGAGCTTCCTCATAGAGGGGCCGGCAGTCAGCAACTTTGGTGTTTCTTTTCAAAAATTCTTCTCTTCTGGAACCCCCCTGATAATCAAGGACGTTTATGTAAATATAAGATGAAATCGAATGCCCCTGATAGTCCGAGATGTAAATAACTTTGGTGCATAAATTGTCGTTGTCACAAGTAGTTCCAGGAGGAATCTTAAAAGAAACGCCATCGTTTGACACAGTTTTCCAATCAGTAGTCGGGAGGATAGGAATATGCTTTAACTGGGGAGTAGGTAGGGATTGGGTGGGAGATAATGAAGGAGGTTGGGTTGGTTCTGGCGTAATAGTTGTGGCTGGGGTAGTTTTGTTTGTGGGGAGGGTTGGTGTGAGTTTCGGTTGGGGAGCAGATTTGCCGAGGAAAAAGCCGCCGATTCCAGCGAGGGCAAGAAGCAAGACAAAAGTAGCGATTAAGGGTGGAGAAAATTTGGGAGTTTGCTCAGGGATGATTGAATTGAGTTGTTGATTGTTTGTTGCTATTGGCTCTTCCATATTTCTATTTTACTTTTTAAAAATTTCTTTTTCAAGACTTTTGGCTAAACTTAGAAAAAAATCTTCCATTTCCTGGCGACTAAATGGTTTAAGCATTTTTGGAAAATCGACTAAATCTTTGACTTTCAAAAACTGATTAATTAAGTTTTTCGCTTCCAGCGGCCAGTCAAATTTTACCTGACTGTCAAGGCGAATTTTTTCTAAGTCATTATATTCTGTTTTTTTAAAGATAAAGTAAATATCCACGAAGTCTCGGGCGTTGGTACGCATGGCAATAGTGTGAATTTTATTGACCACAATATCATAAATACTGCTCACTTCCAAATCGCCAAATTTTTTCCCCTTTTCAATTCTTGGAAAAGGATAGAAATTAAAATCTATTTTGAGAACCCCTCTGTCTTTGTATTGGAGTTTGTAGGTATAAAGCCCCAAAACTTGTTGCTTGATAATTTTTTTAACCCCCAGCGAGGGGGCAACTTTTTGTAAAAAAGCCTCGACTAAAATTGGATCGACCTCTTTTTCAGAAAATAAATCTATATCATCAGACAAACGATGTTTAAGGTAGAATTCGGACAGGGCGGTGCCGCCGGTTAAATAAAACCTTTTGGTTATTTGTTTATCTTTTGCCGCCAGTTCCAAAAAGTTAAGTTGTTTGGGAGTGAGTATAGTTTGCCCCATAATAAATACTCCATTGCCCGGCGGATATAAGGGTCAAGGTTGTCTTTAATTTTTGGCCAGGCTTTTTTTACTTCCTCGCGGTCAAGTTTTTCCCCGTCAAGACCATAGTTTATCAATTGGGTTAGTCGCCAAAGACGGTATTCTTTAGGATGTTGCTTTTTAAACTTTTCCTCATCCACTGACCAATTGTACATACCCTAATTTTACCATTTTATTCGAGGAATTTGAAGGTAGAGAGGACTTGGTTATAAATATTCTCAAATAACTGTTTACTTGTTTCTTCTTCAGGAAAAAAGAATAAAAACTTATAGATTTTTTTATTGTGAGCGAAGTAATAAATCTTAATTGCTTCTCCTAATGGACCAGGTAAACTTTGATTGGCAATTAAGGTTTCTTTACCGTTTATTGTTGAAAGGTGGGAAAATTTAGGAGGGGAAGGGGCGCATTGTTCACAATTTTCATTCGTATCAAACCAATCCTTCAAAGATAAATTATTGGGGTTTTCTTCTACGATGATATTAAAAAAACCATTTGTCTCGTATTCAGCAGGATTTGTGGCTTGTAATTTAGATATTCCCTTAAGGCTTTCTACCGTTACATATTCTTCTCCTCCGCTTTCTTCTAAAATTAAACTCCAAGAGGGGGGATATTTGATTGAGTATCTATATTTATTACTCACATATACCCTCCAGTGGTCGGTAGATTCCGTGGTAAGATTGGGAATAGGAGTGGAAATTGGAATTTCTGGAGTTGGAGTGGGAGTTGGACGTGGAGAAACTTGAGAAATTGGAGGGGGGGAAGTTTTTGGTTGGGAGAGAGATTTACCAAGGAGAAAACCGGCGGCCCCAACGAGAACAAGTAACAAAAGCACCGCAGAAACCAGGGGGAGTTTGGATTTCAAATCCGAATTAGATAAAGTACCAAAATGAGGAATATTTTCTTCCATATTTATATTTTAACCCCTAATTTTTCTTTTACAAAATTACCAATTTTTTGGGCTGATTTTTTGGCTTTTTCTGCCTCGGTTGGGGTTCTCCTACCGGCCAAGAAAACAGATCTCTGGCATCGCAAAACCGAGAAGAATTATTTTTTAAAAACCATTACCGTTAAAAAATCAAATCCCAAAGAAGTTTCGGATATTGACAAATTGTGGATAACTTGGTAGATTAAAATTGTCTTTTTAAACATTGCCTGCCCCAAAAGTCTCCAATGAACCAAGAGAGAATTTGGCAAACTGTCTTAGAAAATCTAAAAATAACCCTTTCCTTAGCCAACTTTACCACTTGGTTTCCAAAAACTTTTATCGTCGAAATAAAAGCTCTAGACAGCGAAAGACAAATAGTAAAAATAGGTTGTCCAAACCTTTTTACTAGCCAAACAATAGAAAACCGTTATTATGGACTAATAAAAGAAAACCTTGACCAAATTACCGGCAAAAAAAATGATTTAGTTTTTGTTGTAAAAGAAGCACCAAAAAAACTCCAGCTTCAAAAACAACCCTCCGCTCCCCTGTTTGAAAAACCTCAAGAAAAACTAGAGGTGGAGGCTATAATCCAAGCAGGATTAAGGCCCGACTTTAATTTTGAAAATTTTGCAGTTTCTTCTACAAACCAAATGGCTTACGCCGCTGCTCAAGCAGTTGCAAAAACCCCGGGAAAAGCTTATAATCCCCTTTTTCTTTATGGAGGAGTGGGCGTAGGCAAAACCCACTTAATGCAAGCGATTGGAATTGCTATTCTTAGCAAAAACCCCCGTACAAAGTTGGTCTACTGCACCGGCGAAGAATTTACCAACGAAATTGTTGAGGCGATTAGAAAAAAAACGACCGACGAGTTTAAAAGGAAATACCGTACGGTTAAAGTTTTGTTGGTTGATGATATTCAGTTTATTGCCGGCAGAGAAAAGGTTCAAGAAGAGTTTTTTCACACCTTTAATGCCCTTTGGAGGGTTTCCAACCAAATTGTACTTACTTCTGACCGCCCCCCCTCGGAAATTAAAAAACTTGAAGCAAGATTGCGCTCTCGATTTGAAGGAGGATTAATTGTTGACATTCAGCCGCCAGACTTTGAACTTCGCACGGCAATTTTGTTAATTAAAGCTCAACAAAAAGGAATCCATCTCCCAATAGACCTCGCCAAGCTTATTGCCGGAAACATTACTTCCACCCGGGGACTGGAGGGATTTTTAGCAAAAATAATAAACGAAACCCAGACAAGAAATATTCCCCTAAGCAGCGAGTTGATAACTGCCCTTTTGGGAACCAGCAACGGAGGTGAAAGCTACCGAAGGCCAGTAAAACCAAGGGAGATTATTTCTTCTGTCGCTAGCTACTTTGATATAAAAGTTTCTGAGCTGCTGGGAAGCAAAAGGCTAAAACAAATTGCTCTCGCAAGGCAAATTTCTATGTATCTTTTAAGAAACGACTTAAAGCTACCCCTAATGGAAATTGGACGCCTACTTGGAGGCAAAGATCACAGCACAATTATCCACGGAGTGGAAAAAATCACCAAACTTCTTCCTGTTTCTGAGGATTTACGTGTGGATATTGCCGAGATAAGAAAAAGGCTTTACGGCCAGTAATCCACTTATCCACAAAAAATAAAATTTTATCCACAAGGTTTTAAACAATAACAAAATAGAACAAATAGATTTAGACGAAACTTTTTTCCACTTATCCACAAAACCTACTATTACTACTATTTTAAAATACCTCTTGATGAAATTTTTCCCAAGTGTTATTATTAAAAAAATGAAACTGACTGTTTTTCAAGAAAACTTAAACAAGGGTCTGTCTTTAACAAGCCGTTTAGCAACCCCTCGCGCTCAACTTCCTGTATTAAACAATGTTTTGCTTTTAGCGGAAAAAGGACAATTAAAACTTTCGGCGACAAACTTAGAAATAGGAATTAATTATTGGCTGGGGGCAAAAGTCGAAAAAGAAGGGGCAATTTCTATTCCAGCAAAAACCCTAACAGAGTTTGTTTCTCTTCTTCCTCCCGGAAAAGTTGTTTTAGAAGTAAAAGATAACAGTCTTAGTGTTTCTTCGGGTTCTTATTTAGCCAATTTTGTAGGCTTACCTGCTTCAGAATTTCCAGCGGTTCCTACTTTAAAAGAGGAAAAGACTTTTTTCTTTTCCTCTGAGGAGCTTTTAAAAGGAATTTTTCAAACAGTTTTTGCTGCCAGCCAAGATGAAGGAAGACCAGTGTTAACCGGAGTTCTTTTTCAGCTTAAAGGCGAGGATTTAGTTTTGGTGGCAACCGATGGCTATCGGCTTTCTTTCAAAAAAATGAGGCCAAGTAAAAGCCTTAAGGAGGTAAAAGAATTTCAAAAGGGATTAATTATTCCTGCCAGAGTTTTAAGCGAGGTAGAAAAAATTGTTGGCGGTTCTCAAAAAGAAGAAATTAGCTTGGCAATCACCCCTTCTTCTAATCAAATAATTTTTGTTACCCCTGAGGCAGAAATTGTCTCTCGGTTGATTGAGGGAAGTTTTCCTGAGTTTGAAAAAATCATTCCCGAAAAATGGGAAACGAAGGTTGTTTTGGAAAAAGAAGGCTTTTTGCGGGCTGTCCGGACGGCCTCAATTTTTGCTCGAGAGTCAGCAAACATCATAAAATTTAAAATTGAAAATTTAAAATTGAAAATTTCTTCCAATGCTCCTCAAGTGGGAGAAAATCTGATCGAGTTGGAAGTAAAACAAGAGGGCGAAGACAATAAAATTGCCTTTAATTCCCGGTTTATATTGGACTTTTTAAATTCCACAGAGGCAAAAGAAATTTCTTTCGAAATGACGACCTCTTTAAATCCGGGAATTTTTCGCCCGGTAGGAGATTCCTCTTATTTCCATATTATTATGCCAGTTAGGGTTCAGGAATAACTTAGGGTAAACCAAGAAGCCAGTTAATTTTTTCTTTTTCTGTGTCTACTCCTATTTTTCTAAGCTTTTGAAGAACCTCATTTTTTATGAGTGATATCTGTTCTTCTTGGGATAGTGGAGATAAAGAGTCAATAATCAACCTTGCTCGAATTTCTTTTTTTTGAAAGTCATAAACTACTACATAGTTTTTACTTTTTAACGGAAGGGCGGAAAGCCATGGTTTTTCTTTATACAAAGAAGAAAAGACTTCATCAAAGGCAATGTCGTTTTCCTCTTCCTTTTTTTCAGAGGGAGTTGTTGGCTTTTCGCGAGTAGTAAAGGACAAAACAAAAAACTCTTTTTCCCGAAATTTTAGTTTAACCTTATATCTGGTTTGGGGAGAAAGGGGTTCTTTGGGAGTAATCTTTAAAACATTAGATTCACTCCATTCTAAGTTGCAATCAAAAGAAGGTTCGCTTGCAACAGAAAAAAGCACCTGTTGATTTTCATTTATTTTGTTTTTAAAAACAAACTTAATTGATATCTGAGTGTCTACGGCATTTTCGTTTTCTCCGGGAACAGTGAAGAGTATTTCCGGCAGAGTTGTTACTTCTTTTTCTCGAGTCTTAACGAACCACAGAATAGCGACTAAAAAGGAAAGTGCTCCTATTAACAACGTTGTATTTTTAAATTTTGATTTATCTTTCATTTCTTTTATTTTACATCATTTTAGACAGGCCTATGGTTTTCCAAAACCATAAATATTTAAGCCAGGCAGATTCTGAACCCTTCCATTAGAAACTGTGTATGTGTGTGTAGTGGTGGAGCTGTCGGCGTCAAGGGTTGTTATATAATCCGGCGTAACCTCTTCAATAATTGCTACATGGTGAGGAACTTCCTGGGAAATATGAGGAATAGTTAAAAACAGGACATCTCCCGGTTGGATTTGGCTTATGTCTGTATCGGCAGGAAGGAATTTTCCCTGAGAACGGAACCATTCAGCTAGACTAAGACTTGAGATATATACCGGAACATAATGACCTGTCTCGTTGTAGGATTTAATCACTAGCCAGCTACACCAAAAGAGATTAATTGGCTGATTTGGGTCGCCCTTACAGCCTGGCGGATAGTTTTCTTTATAAACACACGGTCGAGGATTCTGTTTAAAAAGTTCCTCGTCGAAAAGTTCTGGATACAAAGAAGAGCGATTGTAAAAATTCCAAAAACCCCGAGAGAGCGAAGCCACAATTTCTCTTGCTCTTTGTACAATTTCTGCGCCGTCACTGTTGAGGGTTACTGAGGATTTTTGGACGACTATTTCTCCCTTGGCGTTTTTGGCGCTTACAGTGACGACGTTTTTAATCTTAGTTTTTTCATTAACTCTATTTTTAGTCTTTGCAGAGTAGGCAAAAACAATTGAACTACCCCTGCCGTTTAAAGAAAACTCAGGCCAGGTAATTTTGTTTCCGCTTAAAACGCCGCCGTTTCCAATAGAAAAACTTTCCAAATAGTTAAGGTCTATTTCATCTTCTACTGTCACCTGAGTTAAATTTTCTTCTCCGGAAACAATAGTGATTTCGTATTCTATTTTTTGATTGGCCCCTACGGGAAATATGGGCCTGGCAGTTTTGACTACCTGAAGAGGAGTTTTTTGACCAGGAATCATAGTTGAATAAACAAAGGCTCCCTGTTGGGAAATTGCCACAATGAACGAAAGACCTGCTATTAAGGGGAAAATAAGAATGAAAATCCACGAAGGAAGCGTAGGGGTAGAAGAAGTTGCGTAAGAGAAGTTGGTAACGAAGTCTCCTGTTGACCTTAAAAAATTATTTGCTCCCTCAGTTAGTTTGATTAAAATGGTCTTTTGGGCAAGAATTCCCAAAATAGCAGAAACGGCACCTACTACCCTGGAAAAAAGAGCGATTATCGGAGATATTGGTAGGATAAAGGGAAGAGCAAAAAGAGCGGCTCCCCCGGCAATTAACGCTTCTGGTTTTTCTAATAACCTTTTAACTCCTCTTTTAGCCCAGCTGATAATGTTAGGTAGAAAAGAAACTAAGGCGACTACCCACCCTGGGGGGCCGGCGGCAACTGCTGCTCCACCTGCAGCAAGAGAAATACCTAACTTAGTTAAAGCCCAGGAGGCTAGCTTTTTTGCCCCGGTTTTAATTGCATCTCCGAGCGCTGTTTTCCCAAGCCAAATTAAAATCGGCTGAACTAGTTTTTGGTAAGCAGCGGTTTTAAGGGCAGGGAAATTTTGGATTTTACCAAAAGTAAAAAAGCGAACAGTTTTATCCGGCAAAACGAAACTGATAATTCTTCCTGAAGGAGTAGGAATCCATTGATGAGTGCGAAGAAAAATTCCTAAGCGATTTAGCCCTTCTCGCAAATTCCAGGCGTAACTTTTTGGTTGATGCCAGCTTGGCGAAGGAGAAAGTCTAGGGAGCAGGAGGCCGGTTTCTGGTTCCTGGATTTGTCGGCTGCCGGTTTTTTTAGAAAATTCATGATAGTGACGAAGAACAAAGCTTAAGATCTTATGAGAAGTTTCAAATCTTTTGAGGGCCTCCTGTTGGTTTTTCAGCTGGTCAATTTTTGGGTGATTTGAGGGCAGCCCTGCTTTCTGAAGGGCACTGATGCTTTCTTGAATGTCTTTGCTGGTTAATCCTTCCAAAACCGCCCTTTTTATTTCTTCAGGGACATTTTCTGGGGCAATTTTTACCATCCATTGAAGGGGTTTAACTATCGGAGCAAGAACAATTTTTTTGACAGCACTAACCGCGGTTGGTGGATGAAGAAGAGTAAAAATAGGTTTAAAAGCAACTCCCTGGGGGGCGGAGGTAAGTTTAGTACTTACTGAAGGAGGAATTTCTTCGGAAACAGGAGGCGGAGGAGGAGAGGTTGGCAAAGGCCGAGGGGTAGCGGCCAATTTTGCCGCTAAAGGCCGGGTAGTTTGTACCAGTCGACTAATTGAGGGCAGTTGAATTTCAGGGGGAAGGCTTTCCTGAATTGCTGTTTGAAGAGTGGCTTGATATTCTTGAGGATGAGCTACTTGAGGAAGGGCCTCTGCTGCCTTTTTGGTTACCTGTTGGCTGACCGCTTTTGCCAAATAGGGATTTTTGATTTTTTCTAAGAGTTCTTCAAAAATTTTCTGGTAGTATTCCCAATAAGAAGGATTGGCTTTAATTTGCGCTTCTTTGGCGGCCAGATGTTTTTCATAGGCGGCAACCAGCTCTTTTAGGTTTTGAGGGACGCTCGGCGGGAATTCCCCGTCTTCAATTTTTTTCAAAATCTCTCTTATTGCCTGGAATGCTTTTGAAATAAATTCCGGGTCGGCGGGGTCTAAATTTAAGAAGTTTGCAACCTGAGAAATTGCTTCTACCCTAGGAATCTCAAGGGGCCATTGTGGAGAAGCTAAGTAATAAACAAAAGCCTCAAGTTGTTGGTAAAGCTTTTTTTCCTCCATTTTATTTTAATGATATCATAAAATTAAAAGGGGTTTTTGTTCGAAGTTTCTTGCTGGTTTTTTTGTGCTTGGGCCAAAACTTCTTCTGGTTTGGTAGTAATAAGTTGATGTTCTTCGGGGGAAGAAACTACCCTTATAGCCACATGGTTTGCTCCGGCGAAAAACAAACCCTCGCCAACGTCTGCTGACAAAAGAAGATGTTTTTCTCCCTCGGAAAGATAAAAAACCTCACCTACTTTTTCAATTGCTGCCGGCGATTGCTTCATTAGAATTTGTAAAGAAGAGTTGGTTACTACCGCTTTTCCATAATCAGACGCCAAAAAGTCTTCTACGTCTTGAGTAACCGTGGTTAGTCCCAAGAAATATTTTCTTGCCCGCTTAGCTACTGAGTAAAGAAAATTAGCCGAATCAGGATATTTCATTAAATACCAAGCTTCATCGACAATCAGAATTCTTTTTTTCATTTCCTTTTTAATTTTTGTCCAGATATAGTCTAAAATAATAAACATTGCAATCGGCCGAAGCGCTTCTTCTAATTCTTTGATAGAAAAAACAGTAAACGGATTTTCAAGGTTAACGGTAGAGCGTTGGTCAAAAATACCCACAAAGCTTCCCTTGACAAATTTTTCCAAGCGAGAAGCTAAAGACGTTGCCTGGGGCTCTTCCATTCCTATTAAAACCTTGTAGAGATCTTCCATTAGGGGTGGTTCGTTTTTTTGAGTTGCCGGGTCAGGGGTAATTCCTTTCATTTTGTAGGTTTGGACTAACGCCCGGTCCAAAATTGCCTCTTCTACAGGGTTAAGTTCTCCCATAATTATTTTAAAAAGGGAGTGGAGAGAAAGGATTTTTAACCCTAATTCGTTCTCTTTCTCATCATAAACTGCTGATAGGTCGAAGGGATTAATTTTCGCTTTTGAGTCAAAACCAAAAACAATATATTCGCCACCAACCGCTTGTGCTAAGGTTTTATATTCTGCCTCTGGGTCGATAACAATAATTTCTGTTCCCAGCATTAAAGAACGCAAGGCCTCAAGTTTAATCAAATAACTTTTTCCACTTCCCGACTTTCCAAACACGACGCTGTTGGCGTTTTCTAAGGCAAAGCGGTCAAAAACAACCAAAGAGCCGTTGTGTTCGTTAATTCCGTACATAACGCCCTCGTTGGCTGTCAACTCCGAGGTGGTAAAAGGAAAGGTGGTTGCCAGTGAAGTGGTGTCCATATTTCGGGTAATCATAAGTTTGTCAATACAAGTAGGAACTGTGGTTTTAAAACCTTCTTCCATTTGGAGGGTAGCGTGTTTTGAAATAATCATTAAGGAGCCTAAGGCGGCAATAACTTGGCGAGAAATTTGATTTAACTCTTCAAGGGAGTCGGCGGGAATAGTTATATAAAGACCAAATTGGAAAAATCTTTCTGCCCCCTTTACCAACTGTTCCTGGAGTTGTCGAGCGTCTTCGAGTTTGGCAACGGTTGCCGGGTCAGGAAGTCTTCCTTTTTCTGCGGTAATTTGGAGCTCTGCTTCCATTTCGGCAATTTTTCGGCGCAACTCGTCTAAAACCCCCTTTCCTTCAGCAGGATAAATATACATCGCAATTTCCAAACTATGGTCAAAATTTATTAAAGGAGCCAACCAGTTAGCGGAAACAAACCTTGGATAACCGGCAACAAAAAGAGTTCGAAAATACTTGCTGCCAATTTTAAGGTGGTCAAAATCAACTTCGATTGCCCCTGGGGCGATAATGTCTTTGACAGAAACAACTCCCTTTTCCAGGGTGCTAATTTCCTCGTTTTTGTTAGGAGGCGGATTGGTTTGTGGTAAATTTTGGTTTTTTAGAAATGGCAGTTTCATCTCAAGTTGATTCTTTAACCAATTTATTAATTTTTTCAAAAACTACCTGATGAGTTTCTTCTTGCGTTTTTTCTTCGTTGCCCTGAGGCTCATTTTTATAGTTTTCTTCCTTTTGGGGCTCTATCTGGGAAAAAGCAGGCGAAGAAACAGAATCTTCCGAGGTGGAAAGATTTTGGGGGAAGATTGCCTGGACCATTGGTTTTTGATAACCTTCCGGCTCACCAAGTTGTTGGCCAACAGACTGGGGATTGTAAATTTCAAAAAAGAGTTTTATTAGCTCTTTAGTTTCCAGTTGTCTTCCCTTTAAGCCAACGCGCTTCAGCAACCTTAAAATATGGTCCCTTTTGGGAAAAAGATTAATTTTTGCCTTTTCTAAAATATAGGTTTTATCAAGGGGAAGTTTTCTTTTTCCCGGAGAAAAAGATGTAGTTAAAGCTTTTACTGCGCCTATTTCTATAACGCTCATTGGGACCACGATATAAAATTTCTTGTCTAAAACATTATTTTTTCTTACTGTTTCGCTAACAAATTTTGCGTATTTGGCAATTTTTTCTTTAATCAACGGCCGCGTTTCTTTTTTCTCTATCTCTTTTAAATAGTTAAGATAAGAGCTTACGTCTTTTATTTGGGAGCGGATAACAATTTGAATTGGAAAGTTTAGAGAGTTTAAAAAGCCGGCATAAGCATAAATTATTGCTTCCTGTTCTTTTTCTGACAAAAGTTCGTAATTTATTGAGGTAACTTCAATGACTAAACAGGCACCACCATCTTTAAGAATAACAATTCCCTCTTTGATATCTTCAATTTCTAAATGGTCTTGAGTAGTGGCAAGAATTGCTTGGGCAGGTATCATAGTAACTTAAAACTTAAAACTTAAAATTAAAATTTAAAATTTTAAGACTTAATCACTTTTATTTTGCACGGATTTCAAAGGGAGGGATTAACTCCCCTTTTGCTTCAAATTTAATTATATCAAAGTTTAAACCTTCTTTTTCGACTTCTATTTCATATTGGCCGTTTTCTAGGGGGGTAGCGATGATGAACTGTCCCAGTCTGTTGGTTTTCAGAGCGCGGACAGGCATTCCCTGGCTATTTCTAATTTCTAAAATTGCTCCCTCAACAATTTCTCCGTTTTTGTCAAACACCATTCCGCTAATAATATTTGCTGCTGGCGGAGGAATAGGAATGGGCAGTTCTTTACTTGTTTTTGCTTCAACCACTGGCTTTCTTGGTTTTTTTATTTGGGGATAGACG
>Ga0315298_1007015_pt1 | contig 15041 bp, 10 predicted proteins | sample WHS_1_MG_FD_203077 | JGI IMG/M metagenome (GOLD analysis project Ga0315298, IMG submission 203077) | Extremophilic microbial mat communities from Washburn Hot Springs, YNP, Wyoming, USA - WHS_1_MG | ecosystem: Environmental > Aquatic > Thermal springs > Hot (42-90C) | place: USA: Wyoming... | reverse complement strand
CGTCATGGCGCACCTTCCGTCCTGGCTGCCACCGGCAAGCGGGGTGTCCTGGGCGGGGCCGGAAAACATGGCGGGATATAATCGGCGGACCGAGGCGATTTCCTTGGTCAAGCCGGTGGGATAATCGCCCCGCCGCCGAAAAAAAGCTAAATCAATCCATTAGGCAAAAACCAAAAAGCTGCGCCGGCATTATTCTCAAACAAAATCTTTGCTTCCGCTTATCATGCGCACTACATTCTCGGAGAATCTATCAGATTCTGCGTTTGGATCGTCGATAGCGAGGTCGTATCTTAGAGAGAACAGCTTTTTTCCTGCGACCGTCTCGCCGAGAAATCGGGTTGTATCAGATCTAATCGACGGGCATATAAAACCGCCGACGGTTACGCCCATCGCGTCCATAAAAGACAGAACTTCATAGCGGTCCTGCTCTTTTGGCTCAGGTTTATATTTGGCATCTAATATTGCTATCACCGTCCTATTTTTTCGGATGATGATATCTGGATGAACTGAATAGCGCTCGCCGTCGGAAAAAAGGGGCGTTGGAGATCGGTTCCCGTCTTCAATAGTATAGCCAAGCGGTCGAAGTCTGTCTCTTAGTTCCCGCCGCAGAAATGCTTCGAAAACAGCCGAAACATCGATAATCAATGAATCCAACCTGACAAATCCATCAAATCCAACTTCAGGAAGAGTACTTTGAAGTATTAAAAGAGATGCCCACAGTGGATCGCGATAATGAAGCAGCCGCGGCGATAACGTACGAATTCTCTGCGAAAGTTTGGCAACGAGATCGCTCCTCTTGCCGTCCCACGTCGAAACGGGCCAGAGGTCATGTAAAATTGCCTTTGCCTCCCCAATTATGGGGTTTCGACGGTCGTTATGCTGATACCAATTCTTCGTTTGTATGAGAGCGGCCTTTAGGGCGATGTTTTCGATGGTTGATGACGTTAGGAGGTTATGGGCAAATTCGTGCCGATAACGGATCCCTTTCGCGGTGTGCCGGCGAACTGTTTCGGATGTCAGAAGTTTCCCGCGCCAAGGCGCGGGACTTTTAGGCTGAATATACTCCTTCAGAAAACCGCGCTTAGCCACCAGCTTGCTGCCATCGATCAAGGACCGACCATATATTCTTTCAGGATTCTCAGCAGTAACAAATTTTGGGAAATATCCGCGAGAAAAACCTGAAATCGCGGTCGGGATAATCCCTGATCGTACAAGCATAAACGACAGGTTTGAAATTGTAGCTCGTGGTTTAATACGGACGGCGAGATTGGCGGTGAGTGGAATCAAGCCAACAAACTTCGTTGCACGAAGGGTGATCTCGCCATCTTTTATCGCCGCTGACAGATACCCCTTTGTTGTTATTCGTTCATCAAGTCTTAATTCTCCGTCTTCCAGAAGGGAGCTGACGCGCACCGAAAGGGTGTCAAATTCTTCACACTCAACGATCTCAAGCAATATCGGCACCGCCTTCGATGCGCCGAATCAAAGCATCAAAACTGGCACTTAAATTGCCAATAGCACCATCATTGAGCTCGATGGCATGTTCGGCGGTGGGCTTCATTCTATACCGCCAAACAAGCTTAAGGTGTTCTACATTTTTAACGTCGGCAAAGAACGAGTGCCCGATGCCAAAAGGGACCATACGCTGTACCGCCTCAAACCATTCACCTATTTCGGTTACCTGCGTAGGCGTGAACCCTTGAGAATTCTCCAGGAGCTCCTCTGCAACTTCGCGCGACGGCGCTACTTCAATATGGTCGAACCGACGAACAAATGCGGCGTCAACCTGGGCCACGCTTCGATCGTAGGGGTTCATCGTTCCAAGAAATATGAGATTATCGGGAATTGAACAGGGTCTGCCGGAGAAAGGTAACGTGAACTGTTCTCCTCGATATGTCCTCTCAATATATGTCAGAAGCTCACCAAATACTCGCGCCGGGTCACCTCGGTTAATCTCGTCGACGATAACGACCACAAGGTAATTGCTTGCTTGGAGCTCGGTAGCACGCTTGCAGGCTAGCAAAAAAGTCTTGTCAACGATGTTGAAGCCAGATGTAGTCGAATGATCGGGGCGGTAACCCTCGATAAAATCTTCGTAGCCATAAGAAGGGTGGAACTGCACTTTAAAGACGTCTTTTTCGGCATCCATTACCAGATGTTTGGCCACGCGCTTTGCGTAATATGATTTTCCGGTACCTGGCGCGCCCGTGAAGATGATGCCAGACGTGCCCAAGGCGAGAAGCTGTTGCACCTGGACGAGTATTGGATCGTCTAGGTCCATGAGATCGGGAGGCGGTGCCGCTGCCGGGATGGATGAAGCAGTTGTTACGTCATCAACAAGTGTGTACTTGATCGCCGCTTCATAATTCTGTGACTCGTGGGCTGAATCAAAGATATTCAATGGATCTTCTGGATGGAAGACGAATAGCTTTCCGTAATCGCTGTCTCTCATCCGGAACGTTTGCCGAAATCGCTGTTCGAGAGTCCTTGCATCCGCTGTGTCCTCGAACTCGTCATTCCGAAAAAAAATCACAGCGAGATCCAAAACGGGGACTCTATGGGTGTCTTCCCCCTTGCGGAGAACCTTTTCGCGAAAAATATCTGCAAAGTCCTCTGAAAGCGTCCAGATTTCTCCCTGTTCGGAATTCTCCCGTGTCGCTGCGGCCCATTTGCCTGCAAATGTATTTTTTCGGATAGTGGCGGAATTGCTATGAGGAAAGCCCTCCTCCGCCCGGCGCAAGGTTACGGGGTTGAAATATGGCTTTTCTGAGTTTCCGTCATTAAGGCGAAAGTATCTGTCCCAGAATTCGAACTCATGGGGCGTTTCTTTCATTAGTGTTGCACGTCCTGGCGGATCGCCAGCGCCCCGTTCAATTAACGCCAACATGGGCAACAGATGTGTTGCCCCTTGGGATTTAGCCAAATTTCGCCAATCTCCGATGTTGTTCATGGCGACAACCACGCGGTCGGCTCGGATGTTCTTTGTCATTATGCAACACGTCGAACCTTATTTTTCTCAAAGTCTATCAGTGACTTTATAAGTTCTTTACCTATTGCTCGTGCGAGCAGTGGAGGAACTGCATTGCCGATTTGACGTGGGAAACTGGCTCCCATGAATTGATAATGGTCGGGAAAACTCATGAAACGAGCCGCTTCTCGATGTGAGATCGCCCGGTCTTCCCACGGATGAAGGAATGGACCCGAAGCGACATTTTTGTAGTTGCAGGTGATGGTGTATGCTGGCCTAGCGGGGTCAAGGCGATAGTACAACGTAGTACAGTCTTTACGGAGCGCGCCGGTGGAGATTGTCCGCATTTTCTTGAACCGGTCGGGCAACACCTTGACCGGTGCTGATCGTAGCCCATTGCCTTGAGAGATGTGCTTAGCTAGCGCCTGGGCCTGCTTCGATAATGGGCGGCCGACATGCATCGTTACCTCGGTGGGGGCTCCGGTACGGCAATAGACCTGATAAGGGTTCCTTGGGGCGCAGCCGTAAGCTCGTGCCTCATTTTTATAATCGTTGCCTATCAATGGTAGGTCGGCAATGGCGTCACCCACGGTCACATATGGCTTCAGTCCAAGCTCCGGGTCCCCGTGGGTTGGCCGCGGAAATGAGAGCTTAATCCCGTCAATGCGGGTGCCGATAAATAAAATTCGGTGCCGCATTTGAGGGACCCCATAATCCGCAGCGAGAACCTGGGCAAAGTCGGTGCGATAACCAATTTCAGCAAATGCGGCTTCGATCTGACGTCTAAAAGCCCCTTTGCCATACGTCAGCATGCCTTTGACGTTCTCCATAAGGAACATCTTGGGGCGGATCTCATCCACCAGCCGGACAAAATGCTTGAACAAGAAATTGCGGGGGTCGTCTTGCATCCGCTTGCCATGGGTGCTGAAGCCTTGGCAACTCGGACCACCTGCGATGAGGTCAATCGTTGACGTTCCTGCAAGGGCGATCAACTGCTGGCCAGTGACGTGCTCCACACTTTCTTCTATTACAGGAACGTCAGGATGATTGTGCCGGTAGGTTGCGGCCGCGTGCTTATCATTGTCCACGCCGACCACCGGGCGAAATCCTGCTTGGCGGAGGCCCTCACTCAGTCCACCCGCACCGCAAAACAGGTCGATAACGACCGGACCTGAACCACCTGACATGCTGCCCCTTTATCAATGCGTTGGTACTATGCCTTCAGCTATCATCTTAGATATTGCATGATGAGTCGCCAAGAACAATATGCGAACATGGTGAAATATTTAGTCTGATCTGCATTTTCGGCCGATCTCCAGGGTTTGCCGCCCCTTTTTTTTGCCATTCCGCCACGAAAGCCACGCCAATGACGGCTACCCGAGACCCACGCTGGATCATCATCACGGAAAATGGCGAATGGGGCCTGGCGGGCCGCCATACCGATCCGAGCGAAGCGGAAATTGCCGAATACGAAGCCAATCTGGTCCGCCAAGGCGCTTCTGGCTGGCTCGCCATCGCATCTGGATCATTTTATTCCAGAGGCTTCCCAGAAATCGTCATGAGCCGCCCGCTGGGTTCGCCCGCCATTCCGTTTGAAGCCGCAATAGAGGCGTTAAAAGCTCGCCTGCGGCATGACCATGATGACGGGCCGCCCCAGCCTTAAGAGGCAGCAGCCTTTCTCCCTGCCGCCCGCTCTCTGATCCTCGCGGCTCGGTCTTCCGGTCTCGGATTATAGTAGCGCCGAAGAATCTGCACGGATTTATGTCCCGTGGTGATCGAAAGATCGAGAGCATCAACGTGATACTCTGCAAGCCGAGTGCATGCCCAATGCCTCAAGTCGTGCAGCGTGATCGGCTGAACACCAGGATGATTCGTCGCCACCCGTTCCATGATCCTCCGGAATGCCACCGTCGGCGTCATCAGCGGCATTGGTTTGCTATGATCCGATGAAGCCGGAAATACGAAATCGCCGCTATTCCTCCGGTCGTCCGGCATCATGCCGATAAGCACCGCCTCCACTTCTTCCAGCATGGGCACGTCTCTCGACGTGCCATTCTTCGTGTCATGGAGATGTATGTAGTGCTGATCGAAATCGATGTCTCTCCAGCGTAGGCTTCTCATCTCGCCAGCCCGTAGTGCCGTCCATGCAGCAATGGCTATCCAAGGCGCCATCCATGGCGCCTTGCTCGTGGCTGCCGTAGCGATAAGGAGATGCTCCAGATGATCGTCGGGCGGAGCGCTGCGCGGCTGTCGCTGTGGTGGCCTGATGAGCCCGCCGACAGGGTTTTCCACACTCAAGTCCCACTCGGACCTTGCATACACGAAGATTCGATGCAGCAAGCTCATGGGGTTCCTGATTGTGGATGGAGCGACACCTTCGCCGATACGTCGGTCGCGCCATTCCCGGATATGCTCGCGGCTGACCGACGCAAGAGGCAGATCGACAAACGGTTCCCTGAGAAACGCCTTGATCCGAATCGATTCCTGCTTGCTGCCTTTCTTGGTCGGTGTGACTTCATGGAGATATCTGATCAGCACATCACGCAGCGTCGTCGCTTTCACGAGTGCTGCCGTCGTTTCCTTTCTGTGATCGATATCGCCGTCTGACTCAGCCAGCCATTTATTACGGGCTTTAATGGCGTCATCGAGATCATCGAATGAGCCAGACCGCTTCAAGCCGTTGCGGCTGATGCGGACGCGGTAGGTATCGCCCCGGCGTTCGATGCCTGGCGGTAGCTTTCTCGGAGTGGCCATACCCCCGATTTTGCCCAAATTTGCCCAAGAAAATCAAGAAAATGGCGATTTGCCCAGGCCGAAAAAATCAGCAGATTAAAAAAGTCGTTTGTTTTCAAGGGAGTGGCGGAGGGGATGGGATTCGAACCCACGAGACGACTCTACATCGTCTAACGGTTTAGCAAACCGCCGCCTTCGGCCACTCGGCCACCCCTCCGCCGAGGGTCACGGCGTATGCAAAAATGTTTCTAGTGAGGCGCACCGCATTCGTAAAGGGCGCTGCCTCTGGTTGTCGCACCGGGTGGGCAAAATTCGCACCAAGATGTAGCTTGACAATCATGACTTGTATCTCGCCCTGCGATCGTGAAAGTCGCGCATCTGTGTGCCGAGGCATGTTGCCTCGCCGGTGGCGGGTATGAGTCTTCAGCGCGGCGCGGCAAGGAGCACGGCGTGGAACCTGCTCACCGTCCTTGGCGAGCGGAGTTTCGGATTCGCCATCCTTGTCGTGCTGCTCCGCCACGTCTCGGTGCAGGATGTCGGAATCGTCGCGTTGGCGTCCGCGATTTCCGAACTTGCGCGCATGGTCACGGCAGGCGGCGCGGGTGAGCAGGTTGTGGCCGCCCCCGGAGACCGGACCGTGGAGGCGGGGGCGTTCTGGGCGCAGATGCTCCTTGCGCTCGTTGTCACCGGATTGCTTTTCGCCATTGCCGGACCGATTGCCCGGTATTATCAGGCATCGGCGCTTGGCTGGGTCATGCGGGCGTTGTCGCTCAACATCCTTCTTGGCGCGTTCCTTATCGTGCCGGCGGCAAGGCTCGCCCAGGCGTTCCGGTTTCGCGCGCTCAGCCTGATGTCGCTGGGCAGCACGATGCTGGGCGGCGCGGTGGCGCTGGAACTCGTCTTCCATGGCTACGGGCTGGCGGCCCTTGTCGTGCAGAGGATGGTCGGGATCGGCTTCTATTCGGTCGCGGCATCGATCGCCGCCCGTTGGCATCCGCCTCGGCCGCCGCGATGGGACGCTCTCGCCGCGGCGCTGCGCTTCAACCTGCCGATGATGGGGGCAGCGTTCGTCGATTATCTCGCCCATACCGGCTATGTCGTGCTGGTCGGTATGCGCGTGCCGGTGTTTGCCGTGGGGCAGTTCCGCATTGCCCAGCGCCTCGCCGAAGTGCTGCAGGAACTGGCGATCCTGCCGGCGAGCAAGGTTTTTCTCCCCGTGTTCGTGGCCGTGCGCGACGACCAGGAACGGCGGTATGCCGTTGCCTCGGCGCTGATGGATACGCTGGCGATCCTCTCGCTGGCCGCCGCCGCCGTCAGCGGTGCCGTCGCACACCCCCTTGTGGTGCTGATGTTCGGCGCGCGCTGGGCCAGCGCGGCGCCGGTGTTCGCGGCGCTCAGCCTGATCGTGCCGGCCTCGACGATCTACGCCTTCGTCAAGCCGATGCTCACCGCCCTGCGCCGGCCGGGGCTGGTGTCGATCTTTGCGGCGTTGAATGCCGGCACCATCGGGCTCGCCGCCTGGTTCGCCGCACCCTACGGGCTCGTGCCGCTCGCCTGGGCGCTGTCCGCCCGCGGCCTGGTCGTCGCGCTGCTGCTGCTGCCGGCGCTGTCGATCGGGATCGGCCAGTCGGGCTGGCCGCTGCTGCGGCTGATGGGCGCGCCGATTACCGCCCTCGTCGCCGCCCGCCTCGCGACCGCCGCGTTCCTGCATGCGGTGGCGCCCGGCATCGGGCTGCTGTCGCAACTCGTGCTGGGCGCGAGCGTGGCGGGCGCGGTGTTCCTGCTGGTGCTCATGGCGCTCGCGCCCTGGCGGCTGATCGGGATGGCCCGCCGCCTGGCCTCGGCCTTCCGTCGCAGTCCGGTGCTGACCATCGCCGGCTGAAACCTCAAACCGGCTGCGGCGCCGCGTCGAAGACCCGCTCGAATGACCGGGCCAGCGCCGCATCGACCGCATCCAGCGTCGCGGCGACGCCGAGTGCCGCCAGCGACGTCACGCCATGCTCGCTGATGCCGCAGGGCACGATGCCGCCGAATCGCCCCAGGTCCGGCGCGACATTCAGCGCGATCCCATGATAGCTGACCCAGCGCGACACCCGCACGCCGATCGCCGCGATCTTCGATTCGCCGCCCAACGGGTTGGCCACCCAGATGCCGACGCGCCCCTCGCGCAATTCGCCACGCACGCCGAACCCGGCCAGCGTGTCGATCAGCCAGGCTTCGAGCCCGGCGACGAACCCGCGCACATCCCGCGCCGGAACGCGGCCGTGCGGCCGGGAGAGGTCGAGCATGACATAGGCCACGCGCTGCCCGGGGCCATGATAGGTCCATTGCCCCCCGCGCCCGCTGCGGAAAACCTGCGCATCGCCGGGGTGCAGCAGATCGGCGTCCCGCGCCGAGGTTCCCGCCGTGTAAAGCGGCGGATGCTCGACCAGCCAGACCCGCTCCGCCTCCTCTCCCGCCCGGATCGCCGCCGCGCGGGCCTGCATTTCCGCCAGCGCAGAGGGATAATCGGTCAATCCGGGCGCTTTTGCCCATTCGACCGCATTCGTGGTTGTTGATACCGCGCGATCCATCGGCTATAGCGCTCCCGCTACGAGGCGGTCGTGGCGGAATGGTAGACGCGCAAGCTTGAGGTGCTTGTGGGGGAAACCCTGTGGAAGTTCGAGTCTTCTCGACCGCACCAGATTTCCGAGCCGGGACGCCGGGCTCGCACCGGGCGAGGTCATTTCGCCTGCTGACAAATTCGTCATCGCTATCCTGCCATGTGAAAGCCCGGTTGTCCGGGCCGCCCTGATCGCGCATTCTTGCTCCACTCAGGGGGGCACCGGATATGGATGAAACGCTTCGCAAGGCCGCACTCGATTACCACCGCCATCCGCGGCCGGGCAAACTCGCGATCACGCCGACCAAGCGCATGGAAACCTCGCGCGACCTGGCGCTGGCCTATTCTCCTGGCGTGGCGGCGGCCTGCCTCGCCATCAAGGACGATCCCGATACCGCTTATGACTACACGACGCGCGGCAATCTCGTCGCGGTGATCACCAACGGCACGGCGGTGCTCGGCCTCGGCAATATCGGCGCGCTCGCCTCCAAGCCGGTGATGGAGGGCAAGGCCGTCCTGTTCAAGAAATTCGCCGGGATCGACACGTTCGACATCGAGGTCGACCAGCCGGACCCGGACCGGTTCATCGAGGTGGTGGCGGCGCTGGAGCCGAGCTTCGGCGGCATCAATCTCGAGGACATCAAGGCGCCGGAATGTTTCCGCATCGAGCAGACGCTGCGCGAGCGGATGAACATCCCCGTGTTCCACGACGACCAGCACGGCACCGCCATCATCGTCGGCGCCGCCGTGCAGAACGCGATGATCGTGCAGGGCAAGACGATCGACGATGTCAGGATCGTCACCTCCGGCGCGGGGGCGGCGGCGATTTCCTGCGTGCGCATCCTGATCGCGCTCGGTGCCAACCCCGAGAACATCGTGATGACCGATATCGAGGGGGTGATCTACAAGGGCCGGCCGAACCTGAACGAGACGCTGGAGCCCTTCGCCCGCGACACTGCGGCGCGGACCCTGCCGGAAGTGCTGGACGGGGCGGACATCTTCCTCGGCCTGTCCGCCCCCGGCGTGCTGAAGCCGGAATGGCTGGACAAGTTCGCCGCCAACCCGCTGATCCTCGCGCTGGCCAACCCGGAGCCGGAAATCCGCCCCGAGCTGGTGGCGGAACACCGGCCGGATGCGATCGTCTGCACCGGGCGGTCGGATTTTCCGAACCAGGTCAACAACGTGCTGTGCTTTCCCTTCATCTTCCGCGGCGCGCTGGATGTGGGGGCGACCGCCATCACCGAAGGGATGAAGCTCGCCGCCGTCACCGCCATCGCGGAGCTGACGCGGATCGAGGCCTCCGAGACGGTGGCGGCGGCCTATGGCGGCGTCGCCCCGGTATTCGGGCGGGACTACATCATTCCGAAGCCGTTCGATCCGCGGTTGATCCTGCACATCGCCCCTGCCGTGGCGCGGGCGGCGATGGATGAAGGGGTGGCGCGCCGGCCGATCGCGGATTTCGACGTCTACCAGCACGATCTCGAACGCCTCGTGTTCCGCTCGGGCCTGCTGCTGCGCCCGGTGATCGAGGTCGCGCGCTCGGCGAAGGTGCGGATCGTCTATGGCGAGGGCGAGGACGAGCGCACGCTGCGCGCCGCCCAGAGCGTGATCGACGACCGGATGGGCACGCCGCTGCTGGTCGGCCGCACCGCGGCGATCATGCAGCGGATCGCCGCACTCGGCCTGCGGATGAAGCCGGAGCAGGATTTCCGCATCGTCGATTTCGAGCGCGAGCAGGGGCTGTTCCGCCGGCTGCTGGAGACGTACCAGCACATCGTCAACCGCCGCGGCGTGCCGCCGGATGCGGCGCAGCGCCAGCTCTCGCGCCGGCCGACCGTGGCCGCCGGGATGCTGCTCGCCGCCGGCGAGGCGGATGCGGCGATCTGCGGCGGGCTCGGCGACTGGTCGCGCCAGTTCCGCTACGCGATGCCGATCATCCCGCGCAAGCCTGGGATCAAGCGGGTATCGGCGATGACGGCGCTGATCCTGCAGAGCGGCAACCTCTTCTTCTGCGACACGCACGTGAACGAGGACCCCTCGTCGGAGGACATCGCCGAGATGACCCATCTGGCGGCGGGAATGGTCTCGCATTTCGGGATCACGCCGAAGGTGGCGCTGCTGTCGCATTCGAATTTCGGGGCGTCGAACTCGGCCTCCGCGCGCAAGATGCGCCGGGCGCTGGCGCTGATCCACGCGCAGGATCCGGAACTCGAGGTCGATGGCGAGATGCACGCCGACGCGGCACTGTTCGAACCGATCCGCGCCCGCGCGGTGTGCGACAGCCGGCTGACCGGCTCGGCCAACCTGCTGGTGATGCCCTCGATCGACGCGGCGAATATCGGCTTCAACCTGCTCAAGGCCGCTGGCGAGGCGGTGACGGTCGGCCCGTTCCTGCTCGGCTTGTCGAAGCCGCTGCATATCGCGATCCCGAGCGTGACCGCCCGCGGCCTCGTGAACATGAGCGCTGTCGCCGCGATGGAGGCCGCGCTGATGGCGGGGTAACGGCGCTGCGGTTTTTGCACCGCAGCACTTTCAGATTTCAGGGAAACTTGCCATACTCGAAAGAAATTTTAGGAGGAAACAGGCATGTCGCAGCCCGAAACCATTCCCGTGAAGCCGGAGATCGCCGCTAACGCGCTTGTCGATCGTGCGAGATACGGCGACATGGCGCGCCGCGCGGCGGAAAATCCCGAGGCGTTCTGGGCCGAGGAATCCAAGCGCATCACCTGGATGACGCCGCCGACCCGCATCAAGAACGTCACCTTCACCGGCAATGTCTCGATCAAGTGGTTCGAGGACGGCGTGCTGAACGCATCGGCCAACTGTCTCGACCGGCATCTCGCCACCCGCGGCGACCAGGTTGCGATCATCTGGGAAGGTGACGATCCCGGCGAACAGAAGCATGTGACCTATCGCGAGTTGCACGCCGAAGTGTGCCGCATGGCGAATGTGCTGAAGTCGCTCGGCGTGCGGAAGGGCGACCGCGTCACCGTCTACATGCCGATGATCGTCGAGGCGGCGGTGGCGATTCTCGCCTGCGCGCGCATCGGCGCGGTTCATTCCGTGGTGTTCGGCGGGTTCTCGCCGGACAGCCTCGCCAACCGCATCCAGGATTGCGACAGCTCGGTCCTGATCACCGCCGATGAAGGCCGCCGCGGCGGCCGCAAGGTGCCGCTGAAGGCCAATGTCGATGCCGCGGCGAAATCCTGCCCGATGCTGAAGAAGGTTGTCGTGGTGAAGGCGACCGGCGGCCAGGTCGACATGCAGGACGGCCGCGACGTCTGGTATCACGAGGCGGCGGCGACCATGCCGCTCGACTGCCCCCCCGAGCCGATGAATGCCGAAGACCCGCTCTTCATCCTCTACACCTCCGGCTCCACCGGCAAGCCCAAGGGCGTGCTGCACACGACCGGTGGTTACATGGTCTGGGCGAGCTTCACCCACCAGTATGTGTTCGATTACCATGACGGCGAGGTCTACTGGTGCACCGCCGATGTCGGCTGGGTGACCGGCCATACCTATATCGTCTATGGTCCGCTCGCCAACGGCGCCACCACGCTGATGTTCGAGGGGATTCCGAACTACCCCGACACCAGCCGCTTCTGGCAGGTGGTGGACAAGCACAAGGTCAACATCTTCTACACCGCCCCGACCGCGATCCGCGCGCTGATGCGCGACGGCGAGGGGCCGGTGAAAAAGACCTCGCGCGCCTCGCTGCGGGTGCTGGGTTCGGTCGGCGAGCCGATCAATCCTGAAGCCTGGCTCTGGTACTATCGCGTCGTCGGCGACCAGCGCTGCCCGATCGTCGATACCTGGTGGCAGACCGAAACCGGCGGCATCCTGATCTCGGCGCTGCCCGGCGCGATCGACCAGAAGCCGGGCTCGGCGACGCTGCCGCTGCCCGGCGTGAAGCCGGTTCTGGTCGATGGCGACGGCAACGTCCTGGAAGGGGCGACTGAAGGCAATCTCTGCCTCGCCGACAGCTGGCCCGGCCAGATGCGGACGGTTTACGGCGATCACGAGCGGTTCATCCAGACCTATTTCTCGACCTTCCGGGGCTTCTACTTCTCCGGCGACGGCGCCCGCCGCGACGAGGATGGATATTACTGGATCACCGGCCGGGTAGACGACGTCATCAACGTCTCCGGCCACCGGATGGGCACGGCCGAGGTCGAGAGCGCGCTGGTCGCGCACGCCAAGGTGGCCGAGGCCGCGGTGGTGGGCTTCCCGCACGACATCAAGGGACAGGGCATCTACGCCTATGTGACGCTCGTCGCCGGCGAGGAGCCGACCGAGGAACTGCGCAAGGAACTGGTGATGTGGGTCCGCAAGGAAATCGGCCCGATCGCCGCGCCGGATGCGATTCAGTGGGCGCCCGGCCTGCCCAAGACGCGCTCGGGCAAGATCATGCGCCGAATCCTGCGCAAGATCGCCGCGAACGAGACCGACAGCCTGGGTGATACCTCGACCCTCGCCGACCCGGCGGTGGTCGACGATCTTGTCCGCAACCGGATGGCCTGATTGACCGGTGCCGACGTGAGCGGGATGATCGAGCACGAGGCCGGCCGGGTCCATCGGGTGATGGGCTCGGGCGGTGTCGGATTGCATGTGCGGGAATGGGGGAGCGAGCACGCGCAACCCATCCTGTTCATCCATGGCTGGTCGTCCTGCTACCTTGCGTGGCGGTCGCAGTTCGACAGCACGCTGCGCGAGCGGTTCCGCCTGGTCTGCGTCGACCTGCGCGGGCACGGGTTTTCCGACAAGCCGCTCGACCCCGCGATGTACCAGACCAGCGCCCACTGGGCCGACGATATCGCGGCGGTGATGATCGCGCTCGGGCTCAGGCGGCCGGTTCTGGTGGGCGCGAGCTATGGCGGCTACGTGATCGGCGATTATCTGGCCCGCCATGGCACCAAGAATGTGAGCGCTGTAAACTTCGTGGGCGCCGCCGTGATTTCGTCGAACCCGCCCGTCAATATCGGTCGCCGCTTCATCGAGGGGGCCTTGATGGCGGCCAGCGACGATCCCGCCGTGATGATCGAGGGGGCGCGCAGCGTGATCCACGCCACCACGCATCGCCCGCTGCCGCCGGCCGATGCCGAGCGCGCGCTGGTCGCGTTCGCGCTCACGCCACCCGCGATCCGCGCCTTCCTGCTGATGCGGACGCTCGATTTTACAAGGACATTGGCCGAACTCGACCGTCCGGTGCTGATCACCCAGGGAGATGAGGATGCGATTGTTCTGCCGTCGATGGCCGAGCACATTGCCGCAACTGTCCCTGAGGGACGGTTGTCTCTGTATCCGGAATGCGGTCACACGCCACAATACGAATTTGCCGAACGGTTCAACGGGGAACTCGCCGAATTTGCGGGCGCGGTCTGACGAAAGGCGACTTATGCAGGTTATGCGATAAATTCATGGCGGGTTCACAGAGTGAACCCTTTATTCCCGTCTGTGCCGTCTTATGTGACAGACAGGCCGGTTGCTCCGGTCGAGAGTTCGGCAGAGATGCCGCGAGTGATCCGGTCCTGACCGACCGGATAGGGATCTTCGGATCCCGACGTCTCCCAGACGTGAAGCCTCCCTGTTGACTTCCCCGCCGGTCCGCCGGCGGGGATTTTTTTTGTGTCAGATCGGCAACACCATGATTTTGTAGCCAAATGTTGCGGAAATCGCAATCTATGCAATCGTTCCGCCGCTAATTCGCGGTCCGGTGTTGCCATCAAGACACGCTTTGATCACGGCGCGGCCTGCCGCGATCATCCGATCGAGTGGCAGGGATGCGGCGCCGTCCTGGGCGGCGGGCATATCCGGCAAGCAGGGCACATGCACGAACCCGACAAGAGCCGGCCGGGCCATCGTCTCCGCGATGTGCCGCGCGAGATAGAAGGTGGCGTTGCACACGAAGGTGCCGGCGGTATGCGAGACGGCGACGGGTATGTCGGCCGCGCGCACCGCCTGCAGCGCGCCCTTGACGGGCAGGGTGCTGAAATACGCCGCGGGGCCGTCGAAGGCGACAGGCTCGTCGATCGGCGCATTGCCGTCATTGTCGGGAATGCGGGCGTCGACCAGGTTGATGGCCACCCGCTCGATGCTGATGCCCGATCGTCCGGTAGCGAGGCCGAAACCAATCACCACGTCGGGCGCCCAGTCCGTCATCGCCTCGCGCAGGGCACTTTCGAGCGGCGTGAACGCGCAGGGCAGGACGTGCCGGCGGATCTCGGTGCCGGCGACAGGTTCCGCGGCAAGTCGCTCGACGAGCAGGGCGGAGGGATTGACGCTGTCGCCGCCGAACGGCTCGAACCCGGTGACGAGGATTTTCATGCCTTCGATATAGGCACCGGCGCATGCCGACGCTACCGGGCAGCGGCGCTACCCCAGTTTGTCTCCGCCGCGCGAGTGTGGAATTCTGCCTGCTCATCGAGCGGAGGAGCGGATGACATTCAAGCAGATCTGGGAGTCGGGCCGTGCCGTGCTGAACGGCTGGCTGTCGGTTCCGGCTGGGTTCGCCACCGAACTCATGGCGCGTCAGGGCTGGGACAGCCTGACGGTCGACATGCAGCATGGGCTGATCGAGTATGGCGACGCGGTTCGGATGCTCACCGCGATCACGACGACCGGGGTGATCCCGATGGTGCGGGTGCCCTGGTTCGAGCCCGGCATCGTCATGAAGTCGATCGACGCCGGCGCGCTCGGCGTGATCTGCCCGATGATCAATTCCCGCGCCGAGGCCGAAGC
>Ga0315298_1007012_pt1 | contig 15048 bp, 14 predicted proteins | sample WHS_1_MG_FD_203077 | JGI IMG/M metagenome (GOLD analysis project Ga0315298, IMG submission 203077) | Extremophilic microbial mat communities from Washburn Hot Springs, YNP, Wyoming, USA - WHS_1_MG | ecosystem: Environmental > Aquatic > Thermal springs > Hot (42-90C) | place: USA: Wyoming... | reverse complement strand
TCCTGGACTTGCAGGGCCGCGATGGTCGCCGGGGTGGCCGAAGGGTTCCCGACGAGCGTCTCGACCCCCGCAACCGGAGCGCCCCCGCGCGGGCCGTAGAGCACCTCGAGACCCGGGTCCGCCGGGAAGATGGTCGTCAGGTGCCCGGACAGGCCGGCGATAGCGCCGTGGACGAGAGGAACGTCCAGGCTGCGGGCGGCCTCCTGGAGGTCGAACCGTGAGGGGAGATTGTCGAGGGCGTCGACCACCACCGCCGCCCCGGCGAAAAGCCGCACGAAGCTCTCCCGGTCGGCCCGGCGGCGGTGGACCTGCACGCTTACGGCCGAGTTCACCTTACGGAGGCGGGCGAGCGCAGCCGCCACCTTGGGCCGGCCCAGCTTATCCTCGGTCGCCAGGAGCTGGCGGTTGAGGTTGTCCTCGCTGAGCGTGTCCGGGTCGACCAGAACGAGTTCCCCCACGCCCGCGCGGGCGAGGAGTTCCGCCGCCAGACCCCCCAGCCCGCCGAGTCCGGCCACCCCGACCCTGGCCCGGAGCAGGCGGGCCTGTCCGGTCAGTCCGAAGGTCGCGATGTTGCGCAAGTAGCGGCGGGGACACAGGCCGTCCTCCAGAGCCTGGAGTTCCAAAGCCCGCTTGGCGGCGGCGAACGCCTCCGGTCCGCGCGCCGCCGTCCGTTCGCGGGCCAGCCGCCGGATGACCTCCTCCGGTACGACCATCGTGCCGCGGCCGGTGGGGAAGTCCACCCTGGCCGCGGCCGCGGCCAGCTCTTTCCGCACCGCCGCGTCGCCGGGGCCGCCGATGTCCGCCATGCGCCGTCCCTTCCCAATCATCGGACATACTACGCGCCGTGGGTACCGGAAACGGGGCGCGTTCAAGCGATACCTTCAAATTCGACGCCGGGGTCCTGTCTCTTGCCTGGGTCCCGTTCGTGATGGTCCTCGGCAACTCCATCCTCATCCCGGTCATCCCCGCTATGCAAGCGGCCCTGCACCTTTCGCCGGCCTCAAGCGGTCTCGTCATCACGGCTTTCTCCGTGCCCGCCGGCCTCCTCATTCCCTTCGCCGGTTTTCTGGCGGACCGCTGGGGGCGCAAGGCGGTGATGGTCCCCGGGCTCATCGTGTTCAGTGCGGGCGGGCTGATTGCGGTGGCGGCGGCGCTTGTCCTCAAGGACAGAGCTTTCGGGCTCCTCATGGCCGGGCGGGTGGTCCAGGGTCTCGGGGCCGCCGGGACGGCCAACATCGCGATGGCTCTGGCGGGCGACCTTTTCACCGGGAAGGCCCGCGGTCAGGCCATGGGGGTGCTGGAGGCCTCCAACGGGCTGGGTAAGGTTACAAGTCCTATCCTGGGGGCGGCCCTCGGCCTTCTGGCCTGGTACGCGCCCTTTGTCTTCTTCACGGTTCTGGCCGTCCCCGTAGCTCTGGCCGTGGGCTTTCTGACCCGGGATGTGCGGCCGTCGGCCCGGGCCTCCGTCAAGGAATACCTCGGGCGTCTGCTCGAGGTGTCCAAGCGGAAGGGTTTGGCTCTCGGGGCGGCCTTTTTGGCCGGGATGAGCGCCCTTTTCCTTCTCTTCGGGACGCTCTTCTACCTCTCCGAGGTTCTGGAGCGGGATTTCCACATCGAGGGTGTGTTGAAGGGCTTGGTCCTCGCCGTCCCCGTCCTGGCCAGCTCGGTCATGGCCTATCTGTCCGGCGCTTATTTGCAGGGCCGGTGCGACCGGCGTTATCTGGTCTCCGGCGGACTGGGCCTTATCGCCGTCTCCCTGGTCGGCGCCGCTTTCCTGCGCCATCCCTTCCTTCTTTTCGGAGCGGTCCTCCTCGTCGGGGTCGGCACCGGAACGGCTCTGGCCACCCTGAACGTGCTGGTGACCAGCGCCGTGCCGCGGACGGAAAGGGGAATGGTGACCTCCGAGTACGGGGCGGTGCGCTTCTTCGGCGTGGCCGTAGGCCCGCCCGTCTTCGGCCTGCTCATGGGCCGGGGCCCGACCGCCACTTTCCTTGTCGCCGCTCTTGTCGCCGCCGTGGCCGCGGTGGCGGCCCTGGCCTTCATCGACGAACGGAGGCTGATGGGAACGGCCGGGGGCACCGGCTCCGCGGGCCGAGCATAGTCTGGCCGAGAGAGATAACTGGCCGAGAGAGATAAGACAAAAGACATGGCCAGGGGAACACCGGGGGAGGGGGACGTCTTTTCATGTCGGAGATTCTGGGCCTCAAGGCCATGAACGGGGTGCTCACCGCCCCGCTCGAAGGGCGCCGGGCCAAACCGCGCCGGTCGGGTCTCACCATGGTCATCGACAAAGGCATGGGCCTCAGCGAAACCATGGACCTTCTGCACCTGGGCGCGGACTATTTCGACATCCTAAAGGTGAGTTTCGGCACGGCCGCTCTTTATCCGCTCGAACAACTCCGGGCCAAGATTCGCGCCGTCCGGTCCCACGGCATCACGGTCTGCCCCGGCGGAACCCTCCTTGAGATCGCCGTCCTTGAGAACCGGCTTTCACAGTTCTTGGCCAGGGTGGCGGGGCTGGGGTTCGACGCCATCGAGGTCTCCGACGGGACGATCCGCATGAGTGCGGCCAAGCGGGGAGCCGTCATCACCGCCATCCTCGACGCGGGCTTCGAGGTCATCACCGAGGTCGGGAAGAAGGACCCGACCGAGCACATCCCGCCGGCCGAGGTCGTGGACCGCATCAAATTCGACCTGGATTACGGCGCCCGACTCGTGATTGTGGAGGCCCGCGAGTCCGGTAAGGGGGTGGGGATTTTCACCGGCGACGGTTCGGTGAAGGAAGCCGAGCTGGAGGCCATCATCACGGGGCTCGACCGGCCGGAAGCGGTGATGTGGGAAGCGCCCTTGAAGAACCAGCAGGCCTATCTCATCTTGCGCCTCGGGGTGAACGTGAACCTGGGCAATGTCCCGCCTTCGGACGTCTACTCTTTGGAAGCCCTCCGTCTGGGACTCAGAGCCGATACCCTCAAGGTCAAGGTGCCCAGCGAGACCCCGTTCGCGCTGGAAGGGGGGGACAGGGTTTGAGATTCTCCGTTCGGCGGGTCACGGTCGACTGGTGGTCGGTAATTCTGGCCGGGGTCCTGGTTGGGTTCGTCGTTTTCGGCTGGCTGAAAGCGGTACCTTTCTAGCTTTGTGTTCACGCGCGCTCACGCCGGCTCGCGTGTTCGTGGCCCGTCCGCCGGAGGCTTACCCGGGAACGGGTTCCGGGGAACGGGCCCCGACGGTCCGTCGCGTCGGCGCCGAAGGAGGTTTTGAGCATGGCGCTTTCAACGTCCCCACCGAGGCCGGCTGCGGTGGACGCCGCGGCACCCGCGGGCGGCGAGGTCCCCGTCGTCGGGGGCCGGGGGGTGGGGGACACCTTTAAGAGGGTTCTGGCGACGCTACCCGGGATTATGCTTCTTCTGGCCGTGGGCTACGCGGGGAAGCTCGTCACCCCGTTTATTCCGCACACCGAGTACGTCATCTGGGCCATCGCCATCGGGATGGTCATCGCGAATGTCGTCCGCCTTCCCAGGGTTTTCGAGGCGGGCGTGAAGACCTACGAGCTTTGGCTTAAGACCGGTATCGTGCTCATGGGGGCGAGGTTCGGCCTGGCGAGCGTGGCCGCTCTGGGCGGTATGGGACTGGGTCTCGTCGCCGTGGAGATAGCCTGCGCCATGGTCGTGGCCGCCTGGCTGGCCCGCAGGTTCGGTCTCAGTGAAAAGCTCGGCACCCTGCTCGGAGTCGGCAACGGTATCTGCGGGGTGTCGGCCATCATCGGAGCCAGCGGGGCCATTGAGGCCAAGCAGGACGAGACGAGCTACGCCATCGCCACCATTTTACTTTTCGGGGCCGGGATGATTTTCCTCTACCCCGTCATCGGGCGACTCATCGGGCTTACCGACACCCAGTTCGGTTTTTGGGCCGGCCTGGCCGTAGACAACACGGCCGAATGTGTGGCCACTGGTTTCGCTTACTCGGAAGCGGCCGGGAAGGTGGCCACCTTGGTGAAGATGTGCCGGAACGCGGTGATGGGACTGGTCATCCTCGGCCTGGCGGTAGCCTACGCGCGGCGGGGCATGGCGGGCCGGGTCACCCGGAAGGTCAGGTTCCTCTGGGACCGCTTCCCCAAGTTCGTCCTGGGCTTTCTGGCCATGTCGGCCGTCGTCAGCCTGGGACTTCTGACGAAAGACCAGGTGACGGCCATCGGGAACTTGTCTAAATGGGCCTTCCTTCTGACCTTCGCCGGCGTGGGGTTGACGACGAAGTTCTCGGAGTTGAAGGCCGGGGTTATTCCCTTTGTCATCGGGCTTGTCTCCGAGGTCGTCATCTCTCTGGTCAGTATCGGGATGATTCTCCTGTTCGTCAGTTGAAGTAAAGTCGATCCGTTGGTCGAGCTCGGAAGGGGGGCGCGGGCCGGCGGGGGCGCCGCGGGGGCGCCGCGGGGACGCCGCAGGGACGCCGCGGGGGCGTTCGCGGAGGGCGGCGCCCCCGCCCCGCCCGTTTGGCCGCCGTCACCGACGGGTTGCCAGGAAGATGAGGAGCACCGCGACGAAGACCAGGACTATCCTCTCGACCGAAAGCCTCTCGGCCGCGCCGACCAGCCCGACGAGCGTAACCAGAATGAGTACGGTCGGGCCGACCAATCCCAGGACCGCGTTGACCCGCAGGGCGTCCTCGATGCGGAAAAGACGGAGGATGTAGACCGCCGCGGCGCACTCGACGGCCGAGGACAGAAAGCGCAGGGCGGCCATCACGCGGATGGTCCGGGATTCGAAGTCCACGCGTATCACCCCGCCCTGTCGCAAGGCGGTCCGGCAGGATACGGGACAGGGAAAACGTATGTGGGTCGCGGCGGGCGTAGAAGGCGGCTCCGGTGCGGCAGAATTGCCCTCCCGGCGGCGGAATAGCCTTTCTCCCCGGGAGGTTGCGGCTGTGCACGCCGAGATATGGCTGTTGCTCGTGGTTCTGGCCATCGGCATCGTCGGCAGGAACGCGCTGGTCACCTGGGCGGCCGTCGTGCTCATCGGCTTGAAGGTTCTGGGCCTGGACTGGGCCTTCGCCCTGATTGACAAGTGGGGCATCCAGGTGGGGTTGACCGTTCTTACCCTCACCGTTCTCTTGCCGTTCGCGACGGGCGAGACCGGTCTCACCGAGGTCTTCCGGTCCCTGACCGGACTGCGGGGTCTGGCCGCGATGGCGGCGGGCGTGGCCGCAGCGTGGCTGGGAGCGCGCGGTCTCGAGGCGTTGTCGTCCAGCCCGGAGATAATAACCGGCGTCCTAGTGGGGACCATCGTCGGCACGGTCTTCCTGAGGGGCATACCGGTCGGCCCGCTGGTGGCCGTGGGGATGGCCGTGGTCCTGTTCGAGTTCGTCGGCCGCTAAGGCGGGTGGACCGGACGTCGGACCCGACGGACCGGGCCGGACCCGACGGACCGGACGCCGGACCCGACGGACCGGGCCGCGTCGCACGGACCCGGTGTACCTGATTCGTCCCGGGAGGTGGAGGCGGCCGATGGCCGCTCCAAGAGGCTCCGTTCGATTTGTGGACGTTATCCCGACACTCCAGGCGCTTCATCCGCAGGACGTAGGCGGTCGCGTGACCGTGGTCGTTGACGTCCTCAGAGCCACCAGCACCATAGTCACGGCTCTTTCCTCCGGCGCCGCGGAGGTGCGCCCGGCCGCCACGCCTGAGGAAGCCCGGGCCAAGTTCAAGCGCCTCGCGGCGGCCCGGGGAGGAAGCGACACGCTGCTTCTGGGCGGAGAACGCCTGGGCTTGCGGATAGAAGGTTTCGACCTGGGCAACTCGCCCCTCGAGTACACGCCCCAGGCGGTGACGGGGAAGACCATCCTGCTGGCGACCACGAACGGGACCAAGACTCTGCGTCGCGCGGCCGGCCGGCGTCCGTCGCGGGCGGCCCCGCAGGCCGCGCCGGCCTCTCGGGTGATTGTGGCCGCCTTTCTCAACGCCCGGGCCGTGGCCGACGTTCTGGCCCACTCCGACGAAAGTGTGGTGATAGCGTGCGCCGGGACCCGCGGAGGTTTCTCGCTGGAGGATGTTCTTCTGGCGGGATTGCTCGTCGGGGAACTCCAGCGTCGCGGGCGCGGCGAGCTGGTCTTCCGTGACCTGGCCCGGGCCGCCGCCGCTCTGTACCGTTCCCTGGCGGGTTCCGACGGCGAGAATCTGGCCCGGGCCGTGGCGGATTCGGACCACGCCCGCTACTTGACCGGTCTTGGTTTCGCCGCCGACGTGGCCTATTGCGCCCGGCTCGACGTGACGACCCTCGTCCCGGAATACCGGGGCGGGAGGGTGAGGGCCGGCGGTCGCACGAGCTGGTTTGAATTGGGCGGAACGCCCGGGAAAACGGGCCGGCCGCCCAGTACCTGCGGGCCGCCCCGAGTCTAGGATATAGCGCAACTGGCCCTACGTAGCCCCCCTTCCCACTGGGACGCGAGGAGACTCGCGTCCGCTTCTTTACTTAAGGCAAGACGCTGCGACCGGGCGGGCATAAGATGGCGCGGGGGCTGCCGGTCGCCGCCGGTCGGAGGGGACCCGCGTTGCCCGGTCACGAAAGCGCCAGGCACAAATCCAACTACAGGGTCATCCGGGCTCAGGAAGACGAGCGGAAACGGCTCGCCCGGGACCTGCACGACGGCCTGGTCCAGTCGCTCATCGGCATCAGCCTGAGTCTCGAGGCGGCCGAGCGATACATCGCCGCCGATCCGGTCCGCCGCTCGGAAGCCCTGGCCCTTCTGGGTCGTATCCGCGAGGGCCTCTCGGGCTGTCTGGAGGAAGCCAGACGCATCCTGGACGACCTGCGTCCCCTGGACCTGGCCGGGCGAAGCCTGGCCCAGGCGCTGAAAGAGTACGCCGAGAAGACGTCGACGGACGCCGGGCTCAAGGTGACGGTCGTCATCTCCGGCCAGGACCTCCGTCTGCCGCCGGAGCTGGAGGCCGGCCTTTTCCGGATTTTCCAGGAGGCCCTGAGCAACGTCCGCGAGCACGCCCAGGCCCGGGAAGTCTCGCTCCGCCTCCGCTTCCTCCCGCGTTCGGTGGCCATGGACGTCGCCGACGACGGCCAAGGTTTCGTCTGGGACGGGAACCTGGCGGGCTTGGCCGCTCGGAAATGTTTCGGCCTTATCGGCATCGACGAGCGGGTGAGACTGCTCGGGGGCAGCTGGCGCCTTTCGACCCGGCCGGGAACGGGGACCGAGCTGCGGGTGCGGCTCCCCGTCGAGACCCGGGGCGGGTTCTGGAGCTTCATCCCGCAACTGGGCGGCGGGCCGAGCGCCTCGGCGTCCGCGGACCTTACCGTCGCGGCGGCTGGCGGTTCCGGGGCCGGCGGGAGCGCCGAGGCGGCCGGCCCGGGCCCGGGTCCGGCGTCTCCCGTTTCGGCCCGGGGGCGCCGCGCGGTACGCGTCGTGGTCGCCGACGACCACCGCGTCGTGCGGGAAGGCCTGCGGATGATGCTGGAAATGGCCGAGGGCCTCGAGGTCGTCGGCGAGGCCGCGGACGGGCCGGCCGCTGTGGAGCTTTGTCGGCGGCTCACGCCCGACGTCGTTTTGCTCGACCTGGTTATGCCCGGCCCGGGCGGAGCGGAGGTCACCCGGCTCATCCGACGGGCGGCCCCCCGGACCGCCGTGGTCGCCTTGACGGCCTACCACGACCCGGAACTGGTCCGGACTCTCGTGGCGGCCGGGGCCGCCGGTTACCTCCTGAAAACGGCGGACGCGGACGAGATTGTCGGAGCGATAAGGGCTGCGGCGGCGGGATTGCGTCCTTTGGCTCCGGAGGCGGTGGGGGCCCTGGCGGCGGAGGCCGGTTCCGAGGCGGGCCGGACGCTCGCCGTGGCTTCGGCGTCCGCGGCCGGAGCGGTCACAGGGGCCCCTGGCCAGCCGACCGCCGCCCCGCCGACGGGGGCTTCGCCAGCCACCGCCCCGCCGACGGGGGCTTCGCCGACCGCTGCCCCGTCCCCCGCTGCTTCGGCGCCGGTTGGTCCGGCGACCACGGCGCGGGTGACCGGCGTAGGGGAGCTGACCCTCCGCGAACGGGAAGTACTATTCCTGGTCGGGGAGGGACTCACTAACCGCCAGATAGCGCGCAAGCTTTATATCAGCGATAAGACGGTGCGGAACCATCTGGGGGCCGTCATCCGTAAGCTCGGGCTGTCGGACCGGACGCAGGTGGCTCTGGCGGCCCGGGGGCTGCGCCCCGCCGGAAGTGAGGAGGGCGAACGCGTCAAGGCCGGGCCGCCGGAGACGACGGTCAGACCGACCCGCCCCGCCCCCGGATGACGGCCACGACGGCGGGTACTTTATCTTCCTCCGTTACGACGGTGAGCAGGATATCGCCCGGTCCGGACGGACCGACCGGAGGGCCGGCGGAACCCGGAGCCGCGGTCTCTCCGAGAGCGTAGACGGTAGCCGAAAGCGGGCCGAGGTTATTCGACGAGAAAAGGCCTGCGCCGGGCGCGAAGAACGATTCGTCGGGTTCCAGACCCCCGGGACCGCGGTCTTCGACCCGCGGGCCGACGCCTTCACTGAGGGCCGAGCTGAGGGTCGAAATCCGGGTTTGTCCAAGGTCGCGTTCCTGGATTTGACGAGCGGCCTGCCGGGCGTCGCCCGCGTTGGAGAAAAAGGCGAGGACGGTGCGGCCGTGGACTCGAGTCATGGTTCGGGCGGCGACTCGGGCGGACGCCCGGGCCGCGGCTTGCGGCCGGAGCGGCGATCGGCGACGTGCCGGTCGGCGATATCCAGAAGACGACTCACCATGGGTCCGTTATCACCCCACCGACCCTGGGGAGCGGGCGGTTGGGAGCCGGAATCGGGGAGGCAGCGTGTCGGGACGGAATGGTGAGGTACCAGGCTCTGAGCGAGCTCCCGCTTCAGGTTGTCAAGACCGACCTGGATGTCCGGAGGCCGCCGCCGGGCCCCGCGCCGCGCACACACGAAAGTCGCCTCTTCCCCCTTTTCCCTTTCAAATCTAGGATGCCCCGGACTAGAATGCCCCGAAGTAGGAGCGTATCCACGGAACGGCGAAACGACCTGGCCCGGTGAGCGGGCCGATGAGCGGGGCCGGCAAGCCGGTCCGGTAATCGGCCCGATAAGGCGAGACAGGAGGCTGGCCCTGGATGGTTTCTGACGAAGCCGAACGGCCGAGCGGGACACCTACGGAACCTACGGGACCCACCGAACCTACGGGGCCTGCGGAAGCTGCAGAGCCGACGCAGGCCGGGGCTAAAGCCGTCCCGCTTTTGGCCCTGGATTCTAAGAGTCTTCTGCTTTGGTTCGCCGGAGTGCTGGCCGACCGGGCGTGGGTCGAAATCGGATTGTTGGCCGACCCCCTCACCGGCCGGATTTCCAAGCAGCTCGACAGCGCGCGGCTGGCCATCGACGCCTTCGAGGGGTTGGTCAAGGTCTTACGGGGGCGGCTTTCCCCGGAGGAAGTCCGGCATCTCGAGGGTATGCTGGCCGACCTCAGATTGAACTTCGTCCGCCAGGCCGGTTCGGATTAGCTCGCCGGGAGCGACCGCCCCGGAGGCGGGTCAGGTTATCGAAGTTGCGCTGGATAGCGTCGACGGTGACCCAGAGCAGGCCGGCGTTGATGACGACCCGGGTGAGGGAGCCCGTGCTGAGCGAGACGGCCAGAGACAGCGTGAGCAACCCGGCGAGGGCCAGACCGAAGACGACCATTATTTTGTAACCCCGCACGTCATCGTTGCGGCCGACGTCGGCACGGCCCTGAACGTTGCCGTGGTTTCGGGCGCCGTCGCAGCCGCGGGCGGCCTCACGGACGGCGGACCGGCGCGAGTGAGCTCTGGGTTTCAGGGTCACGGTCTTAGCCTGTCATCACGCGGGACTGTCTATCCAGGTGGCGCGCTTTCCCGAGGGTGATTCGCGGGCTTTCCGACGGACGACGGACTTTCCAAAACTCTCCTGTTGACGCCGCCCGGCACCGACCCTATAATCCGAAGTACCCGAACGTATGTTCGCTTAGGGGTTCGTCCTTAGGGCTCAAGTCGTGAGCGCCTGGCGGGGTGAAATCGTGAGCGTCTGGCCTGTGGCTTTCGCCGTGGCTTTTGATTTCTATGTAGCCGCCGAGCGCCGCGCCGACCCTTCCCTCGTCGGACGTCCGGTCGCGGTCGTGCGGGAAGGGAAGGTCATCGACGTCTCCGCCGAACTCCGGGCGAAAGGCGTGGTCGCGGGTGCGCGGCCGTCCAATATCTTCGAGTTCTGCCCCGAGGTCCGTCTTCTCCTTTACCGGCCCGAGAGGTACGCCGAGACCCGGCGGCGGCTTTTGGACCTTTTCGCCCGCAGCTTTCCGGCCGTGGAGCCGGTTTCGACAACCGAGACCTTTCTCGACACCGCCGGGCTGGCTCCGGCGGTCTGCCGCGAGGCCGGGCGGGAAGCCTGGCGCGAGCTAGGGATTGCCGTCGGCTTCGGCCTGGGTCCCACCAAGGCGATCGCCAGGGCGGCAGGTCTGCGGCTGACCTCCAGGGAACCCGGGGCTTTTTCGGCCGTCCCCGCCGGACCGGATGCAGGTGGTCGGGCCGTCCGGGATTTCTGGGACCGTCTCCCGGTCCACTATCTTTACCCGCTTCCGCCGGGGGTCACGGTCCGCTTGGAGCGTCTGGGTTTCGGGACCATCGGGGAGGTACGCCGTCTTTCGCCGACGGAGCTGGCCCGCCAGTTCGGGTGGCCTCTGGCCCGGCGTATCGCCGCGGCCGCTTCCGGGGAAGACACCGTCCCGGTGCGCGGGACTTGGCCTCCCCCGTCCTTTTCGGTCTTGCGGCGGTTCGAGGGCGGCCTCGATGACCGAGGGCGCCTCGCCGCGGCTCTGGCTGAAGCCGCCGACGGCCTGGCCCGCCGAATGGCGGAGAGAGGCTTGGCCGGCGGGGAAGTGAGTTTGGTCTTCGCCGGGGAAAGAGGGTGCCGCCGTGAGGCCGGCCGCCGCCTGGTCAGGCCCACGCGTTCCCGGTCCGCTCTTCTCGGTGCTCTGAGCGGATTGACCGAGCGGCTGCTCGCCGGATGGCCGCCGGAAGATCCCCCTGTGGAGATGGAAGTGCGTGTCGACCGGGTGCTCCCGCCGGCCGCCGAGCAGCTCGGCTTTGAGCATCTTTTCGGGTTGCCCTCTCCGGTCCGCGCCCCGGGGGCGGCAGCCGCCGGACCAGCGGCCGTACCGCCGGAGGCCGGGCCTTCACCTTTCACCGCCGCTGCATCGCAGGTACCGCTTGCCGCCGCGGCCCGCCGGGCGCGCCGCGAAAGCCTGCTCGCTTTCTACGACCCGTTCCGGGCGGGGTGTTCCACCCGTGTCTAAGGTTGTCGACGAAGCCCTGAGTGCGGTGACCACCGGTCCCGACGGCCGACCGCTCGCCTTCCGGTGGCGGGGTCGCCTCTGGCGCGTTATCCGGACGGCCGAGGTGTGGAAGGAGGTCGGCTACTGGTGGGAGGGGGAGGGGGAGAAGACTTTCTTCCGCCTGGAGACAGAAGGCGGACGGCTGGTCGAGGTCTATTTCGATTCCAGAGCTCTCGGCCCGGCCGGTTCCGGCGACCCGGCGGCCGCTCCGTCCGGCGACCCGGTCGTCCGGGGGACCTGGTTCCTTTACCGGGTCTATGACTAGGTTCGCCCACCTCCACTTCCATTCCCCCTTCTCCTTCCTCGACGGAGCAGCCCGCCTCGAGGACGCCGTCCGGGTCGCGGCGCGGGGCGGAGTGGAGGCTCTGGCTCTCACCGACCACGACAACGTCTCGGGGGCCGTCCGCTTCCACCGCCTGGCGGTTCAGGCCGGGTTGAAGCCCATCCAAGGGGCTGAAATCACCATCGCTCCCGCCGCCTCCCCGGTCCCCACCTTCGGAGACGTCGTCCGCGGCGGGTCCTATCATCTGACCCTCCTGGCCCGGGGCCCCGGAGGTTACGCCACCCTCTGCCGCCTTATCACCCGGGCGCACCTGGGAACCGGAACCGGAGCCGAGAGGCGGCGCCCGGTCCTGGCCTGGTCCGACCTCGAGGCCGTAGTCGGCGGAGACTCCGGTCACGGTCTCATCGCCCTCTCCGGCTGCCGCCGCGGGGAAATTCCTTCTCTGCTCTGGGCGGGACGGACGGAGGAAGCCTACCGCGCGGCCGGCCGCTACCGCGAACTCTTCGGCCCGGAATCTTTCGTTCTGGAGGTCCAGCGCGATTTTCTCCCGGGGCAGGCGCGCATCGAGGCCGGCCTTATCGAACTGGCCCGACGCCTCGACCTGGAGATAGCGGCCACCAACAACGTCCACTACTTGACCAAGGACGACTTTTGGGTCCACGACCTCCTCACGTGCGTCCGGACCCTGACCACCGTGGCCGACGTCCACCCCGAACGCCGCCTGAACGCCGAGAATTACCTCAAATCCGCGGCCGAGATGGCCGCACTCTTCGCCGATTTCCCCGAGGCCCTCCGCGGCGCCTGCCGCGTGGCCGAGGCCTGCATCCCGGCCGTCGTCCCCGGTCGGCGACTGCATCCGGTCTTCCCCCTGCCCGCCGGGGAAACCTCTGCGGCGGCCTTCCTCCGGGAAATCACCCTGGCCGGAGCCCGCCGCCGCTACGGTCGGCTGACCGCGGAAGTCCGCGAGCGCCTGGAACATGAGCTGGACGTCATCCGCCGCCTCGGCTACGAGGACTACTTCCTTCTGGTTTGGGACCTCTGCCGCTACGCTCGGGGGCGGGGTATCCGTTTCTCCGGCCGAGGGTCGGCGGCCGATTCGGCCGTGGCTTTCTGCCTGGGTATAACCGACGTCGACGCCGTCGCCCGGGGCCTTCTCTTCGAAAGGTTCATGAGTCTGGAACGGGGGGAGAAGCCGGACATCGACGTGGATTTCGACGCCCGCTACCGTGACGAGGTCGCCGACTACGTGACGCGGAAGTACGGTTCCGAGCGGGTCGCCTCCGTCTGCACTTATAACACCTTCCTGGCCCGCTCGGCGGTCCGCGACCTCGGGAAAGCCCTCGCTTTCCCGGCGGAGGAGATAGACCGGCTGGCCAAGAGCCTGCCCTACGGGTACGCCGGGAGCATCCCCCGTGCCCTGGTCGCGGTCCCCGAGCTCCGCGACAGCGGACTGCCCTTCTGGAAGTTCGAACGCCTCTTCCGCGCCGTGGAGAAGGTGGCCGGTTTCCCGCGTCACCTGGGGACGCATCTGGGCGGTATCGTAGTCGGGCGTGACCCGCTGGTAGAGGTCACCCCGCTCCAAAGAGCGGCCAAAGGCGTCGTCGTCTGCCAGTTCGACAAGGAGGACGTGGAAGACCTCGGCCTCATCAAGCTCGACCTGCTTTCGCTACGGACGCTCTCGGCCGTGGAGACGGCGGTGGGCGACCTTGGGAGGGAGGAGGGCTTCGCCTATGAGGTTATCCCGGCCGGCGACCCGGCCACGATGGCCATGATTCGGGCGGGGGATACCGTCGGCGTCTTCCAGCTCGAGAGCCCGGCCCAGCGGGCCCTTCAGGCCCGCCTCGGGGCGTCCACTTTCGAGGACCTGGTGGCCAGCGTGGCCCTGGTCCGTCCCGGGCCGATAAAGGGGAATATGGTCGAACCGTTCGTCGCCAGGCGCCGGGGGGAGCAGCCCGTGACCTACCTGCATCCGGCCCTGGAGAAAATCCTGGCCAAGACCTACGGGGTCGTCCTCTTCCAGGAGCAGGTCATCGAGATTGCTCAGGCCGTGGCCGGCTTCTCGCCCGGCGAAGCCGACCAACTCCGTCGGGTCATGACCCATTCGCACCGCGGCGCGCGGATGGAGGAAATCGGGCGGCTTTTCGTGGCCAAGGCCGTCGAGCGGGGGATTACGGAGGAGGAGGCCCGCCGCATCTTCGCCTGCCTGGAAGGTTACGCCAGTTACGGTTTCTGCGAGGCGCACGCCGCCGCGTTCGCCGACACGGCTTACCGGACGGCTTATCTGGTCCGCCATTTCCCGGCCGAGTTCTACGCCGCTCTCCTTTCCCACGCGCCGATGGGCTACTACCCGCCCGGGACCCTGTGCGTCGAGGCCCGGCGCCGGGGCGTACGGGTCCTCGGACCGGACATCAACCGGAGCGGCGAACGCTACCTGGTCGAAAGGCTCGAAGGAGTTCCGGGGCTCCCGACCGGCGCCAAGGCCATCCGGGTCTCCCTCCGGCAGGTCAAGGGGATGCAGGAGCGGACCCTCCGGGCCATCCTCGAGGAGAGGGAGAGGGCCGGTCCCTTTACGTCCCTGGCCGACTTCTGTCGGCGTCTCGGCCCGCGGGTGCCGCGGGACGTCGCCGAGACGCTCATCCTTTGCGGCGCTTTCGATAGTCTGGACCCTAACCGCCGAAGCCTGCTCTGGAGGTTGGGACCCTTGCTCCGGGCCGTGGCGGCCGGGGAGGGGGCGGCGGGGGCGCTCGTGGGGGAGCAAGAGCAAGGGGGGTGGCCGCCGGAGAAGCGGGGGCCGGCGGTCGAGGATTTCCGCCTGGAGGAGAAGATACGGTTCGAGTACGACCTCCTGGGTTTCTCACCCGAACACCATCTTCTGGCCTATCTCAGGCCGCGCCTCAAGGCGGCGGGCTTTGTGTCCTCGGCCGAGTTCCGACGGCTACCCACCGGGAGCGAGGCGAAAGTGGGCGGGCTTATCGTTCGGCCGCACCGGCCGCCGACCAAAAGCGGAAGGACCGTCGTCTTCTTCTCCCTGGAGGACGAGTGCGGCCTGGTCGACGTCACGGTCTTCGAAAACGCCTACCAAATCTACGGTCGCCTGCTTTTCGCCGACCCCTGTCCGCCTTTGGCCGTTCGGGGGAGAGTCCAGAGGCGGGGCCGGGCGACCACGCTGGTCGCCCGGCACCTGGCAAGTCTTTACACTTCCTTAGGTTCCCCGGCCCCGGCTCGGGTTCGGCGGAGCGGCGGGGCGGAGCGCCTATAAGGCCCAGATGGTCTTTTTCATCTTGAACGTCACGTAAAGGCAGAGCGGGAAGAAAACCAGGATAAACGCCGCGTAGTGGGCGATGTCGAAAGCCTTCCCGAGGACGAAGGCCAAGGCCAGGTAGATGACCGTGAAGACCCACTGCAGGACTGTCAAGGCCCTCAGCCG
>Ga0315298_1007011_pt1 | contig 15050 bp, 9 predicted proteins | sample WHS_1_MG_FD_203077 | JGI IMG/M metagenome (GOLD analysis project Ga0315298, IMG submission 203077) | Extremophilic microbial mat communities from Washburn Hot Springs, YNP, Wyoming, USA - WHS_1_MG | ecosystem: Environmental > Aquatic > Thermal springs > Hot (42-90C) | place: USA: Wyoming... | reverse complement strand
TGTGTGGAATGGTGCAAACATAAGTCAAGTTCCTGACCCAAGTAATATTGAAGCTCCAAGCACAATGGTTTTTGGATTATGGCCATATAAGATTTATGATCCGGGTAAAGCAGATAATGGCGAATTCTATTTCGTTCAAAAAAGGCCATCTGCAGTTACAAATGCTCATAATTTCCAATTAGGTAATTACTATGCGAAAATTACAGATGATATCATCGCACAGAATCCAAAAATTACTCGGAATCCAAATCAATAATGTTAATAAGAATTGCAATAGACTCAAACAATAAAAATTTATAATTATGAAACGCAAAAATCACTATATTATTCTTTCAATAATAAGTGTCTTATTGTCAGCTTGTTCTTATGATAACTACACTCCCCCAAGTATAAGATTCACGGGTAGAATTGTTTATCAAGGAGTGCCTATCAATGTTCAAAATTCATCCGGGGACAATATAGATAATGCAACTGTTTATTTCTATCTCTATGAACCTGGTTTTCAGAAAGCAAATATGCCTATTAAAGTTGTGGTGAATCAAGATGGCACTTTCTCATCAGAGCTTTTCCCTGACACGTATAAATTAGTTATGCCTGCTGGCGTTGGACCATACATAGCAAGCAGTGATACAACAACGATCTCGATTAAAGGCAGTAAATCGATGGATATTGAAGTTACTCCGTATTACATGATCCAAAATCCATCCTTTACAATGTCATCGGATAGTATTGTAAGTACAACTTTCAAACTAACCCAAGTTATTACTGGAGCTAATGCTAAAAATGTACAGGCAGTATATTTGTATATCAATAGGTTGTTGATTACAGACGGGAACGATAATATTGCTTTTGCTCAGATGAATGGTTCGAGCATAACGGATATGAACAACATAAATCTAAGTGTAAAGATGCCATCATTGGCAAGCCTTGGATTAGGTATATCCACCAACCAAACTTACATATTTGCTCGAATTGGTGTTCAAATAGCAGGTGTAAATGGCATGTTGTTTTCCCCTGTGCAAAAAATCACTATTCCGTAAAATTAGGTTGTGCCCTTATATATAAATTGCTACGATAAAATTTATCGTAGCAATTTATAGAAATTATTTGAGGGGAGGCAATTTTTTCCCTAAAAGAATTCCTCCCCTTTTTTGATATAATCAAAATATGATAGTTTTACAAAAACATATTGATAATTAGTGTATTATAAGCAATTACACAATCACTCGTATTTGTTTTTTTTTATTTATAACATTGCTTTCGGAACACTCTTTTTGCTTATAAGCAGATTCACCTTTTCAAAAACTTATTTTGCTGCGTGCAGATGTTACCGGTTCCATTTAAAATTATGGTTCTTATAGTATAGCATTTTATATTACTTCAAATACATTTTATGATTGAAGATAATAATGCATTAATTCAAATACAGCTTGAAATTAGAAAATTTCACTCAAATTCAAAATTATTATGAAACCTAAATTTTCAGCAGGAGTGCGGACTTTACTGGCTGCCTCTATATTTAGTCTCGTAACTGCAACGCTTTCGGGCCAAGAAGCTCCTTTTCGTCCGCCAGCTGTTCCGTTAGTTACGTTTGATCCTTATTTAAGTATTTGGTCGGAGGCTGATCATCTTACAGACAAGAATACCGTGCACTGGACTCATCATGAACAATCGCTTGTGAGTTTAATCCGTATTGACGGCAAGACGTATCGGTTAATGGGGGCTGATCCGAGTAATGTTCCGGCGTTTTCACAAATTTCAGTAAAAGTCACACCTACTCGCAGCATCTATGAATTTGAAGATGCAGGGGTGCATGTCACACTAACGTTTATGACAACAGCACTGCCGCACGATTTGAATATTTTTTCGCGTCCATTGAGCTACATTACATGGGACGTTCATTCAATAAATGGCTCGACTCATGAAGTGTCGGTATATAACAGCACCAGTTCTGAGCTGGTTGTCAACAAAACCAGTGAACTTGTTAAATGGCAGAAGATGAAGGCTGGTAAATTAACAGCATTACGAGTTGGCACACAAACACAACCCATTCTTGGTTCCTCAGGTGATGATCACCGCATTGATTGGGGATATGTGTATGCGGCAGCTTCGAGTGCACAGGCAAAGTCGGCTATTGGTGCAAATCAAACTTTGCTCAACGGCTTTGTCCGAAACGGTAGCCTTCCCGTAACAGATGATTTACAAATGCCGCGAGCAGTCAGTGATAACACCCCCGTACTTGCATTTGTTTTTGATCTGGGCAAAGTAGGGGCTAAAACAGCGGAACGTCAGGTGATTGTTGCGTATGACGAGATTTACGCGATAAAGTATTATGGTAAAAATTTACGACCCTATTGGAGGCGTAATGGAATGACACCTTCAGAACTATTACAAACGGCCTCTAAAGATTATCCTTCACTGCTTAAACGTTGCGAAACATTTGACCATGATTTGATGGACGACATGACCAAGGTGGGAGGCATGCAGTATGCTCAAATTTGTGCACTGTCCTACAGGGAATGTATAGCTGCCTGCGGTTTAGCAGCAGATGCTAATAAACAACCGCTATTTTTTACAAAAGAAAATACAAGCAACGGTGATATCGCGACAGTGGACGTGTTTTACCCTATGGATCCAATATGGATTTTCTTGAGTCCTACACTTGCAAAAGCAACCTTAGTACCTATCCTTTCTTATGCAGCTTCAAGTCACTGGAAATTTCCAAACGCCCCGCATGATTTAGGAACATATCCTATCGTCACAGGACGGGATGACGGCGGAGAAGGAATGCCTGTAGAAGAAAGTGGTAACATGCTTATTCTTTGCGATGCCGTTGCGCAAGCACAAGGCACAGCTGATTTTGTGACTCCTTGGTGGCCACAACTGACACAATGGGCAAAATATCTTGAAAATTATGGCCTAGATCCGGAAAGTCAACTTTGCACAGATGACTTCATGGGACATTTGGCACATAATGCCAACTTGTCGGTGAAGGCAATTCTTGGACTTGCTGCTTATGGAAATCTTTGTAAAATGCGTGGTGACCATGTAAACGCAGAGAGATATACACAACTGGCGAAAGTCGATGCTGCGCATTGGATGAAAGTGGCCTCTGATGGTGATCATTACCGGCTTGCATTCGACAAACCCAATACCTGGAGTCAGAAATACAATCTGGTCTGGGATCGCATTTTAGGACTGAATATTTTTCCGCCTGCAGTTGCACAAGAAGAAATTGCCTACTACAAAACAGTTATGCAGCAATATGGCCTTCCATTGGATTCCCGTACACATTTGACTAAAACTGATTGGACAATTTGGAGTGCAACCATGGCTGATAGTAAGACTGACTTTGATACTTTTATTTCACCAATATATGAATACCTGAATCATACCACTGTACGTGACCCGATAGCAGATTCTTACATGACTGACAACATTCACAGTGGTGGAATGCATGCCCGTCCTGTTGTTGGTGGATTTTTTATCAAGATGCTCACTGATCACTCCATTTGGCATAAATGGGCTTCTGAAGATAAAGTGAAAGCTTCTGGCTGGGCTCCTCTTCCACAATTACCCTTGCCGCCGAAAATCACTGAAGTGATTCCAACATCAAGCTATTGGCGTTATACCATTCAGAAACCTAATGACGATTGGCAACAAACAAGCTTTGATGATAGTGGATGGGGAAAAGGGCAAGCCGGATTTGGCACAGAAGGTGAAGCACATACAGCTTGGTCTTCAGATGATATTTGGATACGTCGGACTTTCACAATGCCTGAGGGAAAATTTAAGAATCTCCAATTCTATGTGTTTCATGATGAAGATGCGGAAATCTACATTAATGGCATTTTGGCGGCAACCGCAGACAGCTATAACTCCAGCTATGAACCTTTGGAAATGAACCCGGCCGCTCAAGCGCTGCTTAAACCAGGAGGTCAAATCACTTTGGCAGTTCATTGCCATCAAACCGAAGGTGGTCAATTTATTGATGTCGGTCTTGTTAATGTAGCTGAAAACAAATGAACATAAGATTTTGAGAGATTAATGTTCCTAATAAAGGGGCATTAATCTCTCAACTGGTAATATAAAATATTAGATAAAAATAATTATAACGATTAAAACAGAATATCTTTTAGAGTTATATATTTGATTATGAAAAGAATATCCTTTGAATCGAAAATATCAGGATTGGTAATTAGTTTGATTTTGATAATTTTCATGATCCCTTTTGATGGATGCGGGAAAGAAAACACCCAAAAGCTACTATTGAATGGTTCAGGAGTTGATACTTGTTTCACTTATACAAATCCGGTAGGAAATATTACTAACATTGGTGATCCCTATGTACTGCAATATGGTGGGCAATATTTTTTATATGCAACTTCTTCATCAATAGGCTTTAAGGTATGGGAATCGCCTAATCTTGTGGATTGGGAACCCAAAGGACTTGCTTTAAACTCTTATGATAGTGGCAATAACTGGGGAAAAGGAAATTTTTGGGCACCAGAAGTAAAGTTTTTTAAAGGTAAATTTTATATGGTCTATAGTGCTATTGGAGATAATGGCAAGATGAAAATTCGCATTGCCAGAAGCGATAACCCTCTTGGCCCCTTTATTAACTGGAGTCCTCCATTTTTAGAGACTAATCCCTATTCATATATTGATGGAGATATGTTTATTGATGGCACCAAAGTCTACTTGTATTTTGTCAAAGATTGTTCGGAAAACATCATCAATGGCAAACATGTTAGTCAAATATATGTAGCTGAATTAAATGACCAACTTACTGATTTCATAAGTGATCCTAAAATGATTCTTTCTCCTGATCAACAATGGGAAGGCATAGGAAGTGACTGGATGTGGAATGAAGGGCCTTTTGTAATGAAACATGGGGATATGTATTATTTATTGTATTCTGCTAATTTTTATGCAAGTCCTGATTATTCGATAGGTGTTGCAACTGCTAATTCTCCCATGGGGACTTGGACTAAATATGCCGAGAATCCTATTTTAAAGAAAAATGTTTCGTTACGAGTTTCAGGGCCTGGGCACTGTATGGTTACAATGTCGCCTGATAGTTCAGAATTTTTCATTGTTTATCATACGCATACTTATTTTGATCACCCAAGTGGAGACAGAAATGTGTGCATAGATCGCCTTGTTTTTATTAATGGAATACCCAAAGTAATTGGGCCAACTCGCTCTCCTCAACCACTTCCAAGTGGTGTGAAATATCGGCTTATTAATACTACTGCTCCTACTACGAATTAATTTTTATGAAAAAGAGACTTCTATTTCTGATTATTTTATTTACGGTAATGAATTGGTGTCATAGCCAGAATGTTCATAGGGATGTTTATAAAAATCCTGTTTTGGCGATGAATTTCCCTGATCCCGCCATTATTCGTGGAAAAGATGGAACTTTTTATGCTTTTGCTACTCAAGGCACAGGATTAAATGGAAAACCAGTTCATATCCAAGAAGCCATATCTAAAGATCTTGTTCATTGGAAATACATAGGGGATGCTTTACCCAAAGTTCCAGAATGGGGAAAAGTGAAAAAGGAATATTGGGCACCTACAATAATATTTGATAAAAAGAAGAATAAGTATTTCATGTATTTTGCAGCAGAACGAAATATAGGAGGAAAATGTATAGGAGTTGCAATTTCTGATCATCCAGAAGGGCCTTACACGGTTATAGGCAACCCTCTTGTTTGTGGTAAAGGATTTGTAAATATTGATCCAATGGCTTTTGATGATCCCCAAACCGGGAAAAAGTTATTGTATTGGGGGTCTGGGTTTGGAGCAATTAAGGTTCAAGAACTTGACGATTCACGCACAAAATTTAAATCCGGGTCCAAACCTATAAACTTGGTGAACATAAACTTTGACAAGGATTACGATAAATTAGTGGAAGGAGCTTGGGTAATCTATCATAAAGGGTTTTACTATCTTTTTTATTCAGGCGATAATTGTTGTGGTAGTGGAACGCATTATGCGGTTATGGTAGCAAGATCAACCAATGCTTTAGGCCCATTTGAACATTTGTCTGAAGCAACAAAAAAACATAGTAGTGTGATTCTTCATTTGTCTAATCAATGGATTGGACCTGGTCACAATTGTATCATTCAAGACGATGCCGGGAATGACTGGATTCTTTACCATGCTATCAGATCGGATAACAAAGAAAAAACATTTAGGCAGTTACTACTTGATAAAATAAACTGGGTCAATGGTTGGCCAGAAATTAGTAATTCGAGACCATCAGATTATCTAACTCCAATGCCAATTATACATCACTCTTGACTAAATTAAGTAAGGTATTTTCCAAATTGCATGATTTAGGAGCTAAATAATGTTGTAACATTAAATAAGGGGACATCTTTATGGGAATTTAATTTTATTCGTTTCAGTGTTGTTGACAGAATATTTTTTCCCAATCATTCTATTTATATTCATACAAAACAAACAAAACACAACTACTATGAAACAGAACACATTGCTTCTACTGATTCTGATTGGCTGGTCATCGCTGGCTTTTGCACAAAAAGATCGATCGCTTGCTTTAACTCCACCCATGGGATGGAATAGTTGGAACACTTTTAAATCGAAGATCAACGAAAAGATGATCAAAGAAATGGCTGATGCCATGGTTTCGTCGGGAATGCGTGATGCCGGTTATAAATACCTGATTCTTGACGATTGCTGGTTAGCGCCTAAACGCGATTCTCATCAAAATTTACAAGCGGATCCAAAAAAGTTTCCCGATGGCATGAAAGCACTCGGCGATTATATTCATTCCAAAGGATTGAAATTCGGCATTTACAATTGTGCCGGAACCAAAACATGCGCCGGATTTCCCGGAACCCACGGACACGAATACCAAGATGCCCTTAAATACGCGTCATGGGGTGTTGATTATTTGAAATATGACTGGTGCAACACCGCAGGCATTAATGCCAAAGAGGCTTATACCACCATGAGCAAAGCGTTAGCTGCTACGCATCGCCCCATTGTCTTTAGCCTTTGCGAGTGGGGGAGCAATCAACCATGGCTATGGGCAGAGCCTGTTGGTCAATTATGGCGTACTACCGGTGATATCAGTTGCAAGTGGAAATCAATCACAGAAATCATCGACAAAGAAGCAGACTTGCGTCAATATGCTGGCCCGGGACATTGGAACGATCCCGACATGCTCGAAGTGGGCAACGGCTTACCGGAGAACGAAGATCGCGCCCATTTCTCGATGTGGGCCATGCTCGCCGCTCCTTTGATAGCAGGCAACGACTTACGCAACATGAGTGAAGAAACAAAAGCAATATTAACCAACAGAGGAGTTATTGCAGTAGATCAGGACTCATTGGGAGTTCAGGGATTACGATATGCAATAAACGATAGCGTTCAAACCTGGATGAAGCCCTTAGAAGGCGGCGATTGGGCTGTCTGTTTCTTAAACACCGCAGCCGAACCAAAAGCAGTTGCCTTCGACTGGAAAAACAACGTGGTAAAAGATTCTTTGTCGAACGCAGAGCTGAATGCAAATGCACACCCTTATGACATTGTGGATTTATGGACGAACAAAGCGATGGGAAATACGGACAAAACGCTCAAAGCCTCCGTACCTTCACAAGATGTATTGATGATTTATTTATCAAAACAACAAGTATCGTTTAGTAATAGATAATAAATAAAATTTCGTTGTGACTTATTTGAATAAAAATTTAGTCGTCTGGAAATTAATTAATTGTTTTTAATGCAAATAGAAGAAACTCGGCAAACTATTATTATACACAATTATTAGACGTTGAGCAATAATAAAACGTAATTTATGAAAGCAAATAAAAAATTATCAGTGTCATTACTTCTTTTTTGGTATTGTGTATTTTTCTTTTCTTCTTTTGGTCAGAATGAATACCCTGCTGGCAAAATGAAAGTAATACCACGAATCCCAAATAAGGTTAGTCTTTTCCCATTAGAAGAAGTGCATTTATTGGATAGCCCATTCAAAAGGGCACAACAAACAGATGTTGACTATTTGCTTAGTCTTAAAGCGAATCGATTATTGTATTGGTATCAAATAATTGCCGGTATAGAAACCAAGGAAGATCACTATGGTGGATGGGAAAACGGTGGGAGTAACATTCTTGGCCACTATTTGACTGCATGTTCACAAATGTATGCTGCTACAGGTGATACACGCTTGAAACAAAAAGTTGATACCATTATTTCTGCATTGACAGCATGTATTCGTATTAGTCCGGAACATACTTTGTTTAACGACCCTGGTGATCCTGCTAATTTTAGGAAAATGGAGCATGATACTCTTGTTTATACAATTGTTGGGCCTGCATTTCCATTGGTAAATGGAGGAAATCCATGGTATGGGTTGCATAAATTATATGCTGGATTACGGGATGCATATTTTTATTGCAACAATGCTGAAGCTAAAACTTTGCTTATACAATGTGCCAGTTGGGCTAATAATTTTGCTTCTCATTTAAATGATGTTCAATTTCAACAAATGTTAGATGTGGAGCATGGTGGAATGTGTGAAGTAATGGCAGATGTATATGCAATAACAGGAGATTCAATCTATAAAAAATTAGCTGAGAGATTTGTACATAAAAAAATTGCTGACCCAATTGCAAAAGGGCTTGACATGTTATATCCACAACATGCCAATGCTCAAATACCAAAGTTTGTTGGTTATGCAAGATTATATGAGCTTGTAGGAAAAGAAGCGAGTATTCCGGGTAAATCTGCTTTTAATTTCTGGAATATTGTACTGCGTGACCATACATTGGCGAATGGAGGTAATGGAGAATATGAACGTTTTGGCCCTGCCGGAAAAATTTCAAAAAGGATTGGATATAGTTCTTCCGAAACATGCAATACCTATAATATGCTAAAACTTAGCAAGGAATTGTATGAATTGACGGACAGTATGAAATATATCAATTATTACGAAAAAGCATTATATAATCATATTTTGGCAGCAATAGGGCCTAACCCCGGAATGTTTTGTTATTACGTTTCATTAAAGCCCGGATTCTTCAAAACATACAGTACACAATATAATTCTAACTGGTGTTGTGTTGGAACAGGAATGGAAAATCCGGCTAAATATGGATTAGTCATTTATGCACATCATAAGGACAGCTTGTTCGTTAATCTTTTTATTCCTTCTATGTTAAATTGGAAAGAAAAAGAATTTGAACTAAAACAAGAAACAACTTTTCCCAAAAATGATACGGTACGTTTGAAAATAGTCCATTCAGGTAAAAGCAATATGACTATCAACATAAGAGTTCCAATATGGACACAGAATATGCAGGTATTTATTAATAATAAGGTGATTAATTGGAAAGAAAATAGCTGGTCATACATATCTTTACAACACAAGTGGAAACGTGGGGACGAAATTAAAGTTGTCTTGCCCATGCAGTTACATGTCGAATCAACACCTGATAATCCGGATATTGCGGCCATATTTTATGGTCCAATCCTTTTGGCAGGAGATTTAGGCCGTCAAGGCATGGAACACGTATCTCAACGAGTTGAAGATGCTTGGGAGAATGTAAACGCTCCTCAACTAAAGCAAATACCCATGCTAATCGTTGATAAAATGAACCTATCTAAAGATATTCATCTTGTATCAAATAAACCATTAACTTTTATGGTTGAAACGTCTTCTCCTACTGAAAAGATATTACTAAAGCCATTTTATCAATTCTATAAAGACCGTTATTCTGTTTATTGGGATTTTTATTCGAAAAAGGAATTGGAAGACTATAATAAGAATGAAAAGCAATATATTGAGGATGAAATCACGGTTGGAGATAGTATTCAAGAACTCAAACATGATTTGCAAGGGGAAAATATGTTTACAGGAAAAAGTTTTTCTCGGACTTTTCGTAGTGCAAAAGATGAGGGCTGGTTTTCTTACAAAATGGATGTAAAAACCGATCAACCACTTTTCCTTGTTTGTACTTTCTGGGGAGGCGGTTGGGGCCCTGATCCTAAAGGCACATTTGACATTTTCGTAAATGACAAGAAAGTTGGCACACAATATTTTAATGAATCAGTCCAAAATCATCCGACACTCTTTTTTAATGCTGTTTATTCCATCCCGCAACAATTCACAAAAGATCAAAAAAAAATCACGATTAGGTTTCAATCTCATCTCCAACCTATTAATACAGGCGTTTTTGAATGTCAACTAACGACAGCAAATGGGTTAAACATAAAACAGCTACTTAAAAATCGATAGAAAATCACTATAACGTTGATTATGAATACAAAAGAATTAAAAGAGGCCTTTATCACCTTGTATGGAAAACCGGCAGATGCGCTTTATTTCGCTCCAGGGCGTGTCAATTTAATTGGAGAACACACCGACTATAATGGTGGATTCGTTTTCCCTTGCGCTCTCAGTTTTGGCACCTACCTGCTTTGCCGCAAAAATGATGACAACGTGATTCGTTTTCGTTCGCTCAACCAACCGGAAGTGGTTGAAGCCACTCTTGATCAACTACAAACGCCACATGGCAACTCATGGGTCAATTATCCGATGGGCGTTTTCGATCAATTCATCAAACGTGGTTTTTCATTCCCTTTTGGACTTGATTTGCTGATTTGGGGCGATGTACCTAATGGAGCAGGCCTTTCTTCCTCCGCTTCATTGGAAGTAGTTACCGGTTACATGTTGAATGATGTTTTTCAAACAAACTATACGCGTGTGGAAGTCGCCAAGATTGGTCAAAAAGCCGAGAATGAATTTGTTGGCGTCAATTGTGGCATTATGGATCAATTTGCCAGTGCCAACGGGAAAAAAGATCATGCCATTTTCTTAGATTGCAATACATTGGATTTTGAACTCGTTCCCGTAAAACTTCAAGGCATCAAAGTATTGATTTCAAACACACACAGCCCACATAAATTGGATTCAGGCGCTTACAATCAACGCGTGGCTGAATGCAAAAAAGCCGTTGAATTGATTTCGAAAGTGCGTCCCATTCATTATTTGGCAGAACTCTCCGAAGCCGATTTCAAACAAGTCGAATCATCGTTGGACAGTGATCCGGTGGCACACAAGCGCGCCCGCCACGTGGTGACGGAAGTACAACGCACTACCGATGCTGTAAAAGCTCTGAAAGCCGGAAATATTGAGTTGTTTGGCAAACTGATGAATGCTTCGCATGTTTCTTTACGCGACGATTATGAAGTAACCGGCCTTGAACTCTACACCATGGCTGAAGAAGCTTGGAAAATAGACGGAGTGATCGGTTCACGCATGACCGGCGGCGGTTTTGGCGGTTGCACCGTCAGCTTAGTGAAAGACGAAGCCATAGAACCGTTCATCGAAAAAGTTGGCGCTGCCTACAAAGCAAAAACAGGCATCACTCCTGATTTTTATGTGGCTGAAATAGGCGATGGCGCTTGCAAACTTAATTGAGATGTTCAAAATGAATAACTACTTAAGACACCAACAATGAAAAAAATACTCCTTGTATTGGCAATTTTTAGCTCAATTGTCTTATATGGGAACAAAGTATCTTCTCAATATGCAAAGAATCGGCATTCAGTTGCACTGTCATTCACAACCCCAAATTATTCTTTGTTGCCTTTAGGTGCCATCAAACCCAAAGGTTGGTTGCTTGATCAACTTCAGATTATGCGCAACGGAACGAGTGGTCATTTGGATGAAGAATATGCAAAACTGAAAGACGACAATGGATGGTTGGGCGGAAGAGGGGATGGTTGGGAAGAAACTCCATATTGGTTAGATGGAGCACTTCCATTAGCTTATTTACTTGGTGACAAAACATTACAATCTAAAGTAATGAAATATGTAAATTGGACGTTGGATCATCAAAGACCCTCCGGTTATTTTGGACCAATTACAAAAGCAGAATGGGCAAAGGGAATCGAAATTACAGTCAAAAACTGTAAGGATGGTGCGGACTGGTGGCCAAAGATGGTTATGTTGAAAGTGCTACAGCAATATTATTCTGCAACAAATGATAAACGAGTTATTCCATTTATGACACGTTATTTTCACTATCAATTGCAAACTTTAAAACAATATCCACTTAATACATGGTCGGAATGGGCAGAGGCACGAGGAGAAGAAAATGCTATGGTGGTGCAATGGTTATATAGCGTTACGCATGAAAGTTTTTTACTGCAATTAGCAACTTTGCTTGAATCGCAATCTTATCCTTGGACACATTGGTTTGCAGATCGAAACTGGGTGATCAACGCAGCATCTAATCAGAATGATGTGAATTGGATGCATCGTCATGGTGTTAATGTGGCTATGGGACTTAAAGATCCAATCGTAAATTATGAGAGAACAGGCAATACTAACTTCCTAAAAGATATAAAAACAGGATGGAACGATTTGATGTCTTTGCATGGATTACCAATGGGAATGTTTTCTGCTGATGAAGATTTACATGGCAATTTACCAACGCAAGGAGTGGAACTATGTGCCATCGTTGAAACAATGTATTCTTTAGAAAATATCATTCAATTTACTGGCGATCCTTTGTATATGGATGCATTAGAAAGAATTGCCTACAATGCTTTACCTACACAAACTACTGATGACTATAACAAAAAACAATATTTTCAGATAGCGAATCAAGTAAATGTGAAAAGAGGAGTTTTTAATTTTTCATTGCCTTTTGATAGAGGCATGAATAATGTGTTTGGAATGCGAAGTGGATATACATGTTGTTTGGCCAATATGCATCAAGGATTTCCTAAATTTACGCAAAATCTTTGGTATAAGACAAAAAATGGCGGATTGGCAGCATTCGAATATGCACCTTGTCAGGTTTCAACTGAAATTAGAAATCATGTTCCTATTATTATTAAGGAACAAACAAACTATCCGTTTGATGATAAAATTACTTTTATCATATCAATGCGAAAGGCCATAGCTTTTTCATTTCAGTTTCGGATTCCTTCTTGGTGCAAAGAAGCTACTTTATCAATGAATGGGAAAATGCTACATACTTATAAAGGAGATACAATCATATCAATTCATCAGTTATGGAAAAATGGAGATAGCATAACGCTGAAATTGCTAATGGAAGTCACCACATCTAATTGGGCTCGTAACTCCAGAACTATTGAAAGAGGCCCTTTGGTGTATGCTTTAAAATTGGGAGAAAAATGGGTTAAAGGGCATGATGAACTGGAAGGTGATTATGATTGCGTGTTCCCAACTTCACCTTGGAATTATGGGATTTTAGTATCGGACGTGAAAAATCCAATGCAAAACGCAACCGTAACCATAAAGCCACTCTCTTCTCATTTTATTTGGAATGAAGCGCATGCTCCCATAGAGATTGAAATACCGGCAAAAAAGATTTTAGGGTGGAAAATTGACGACGATGGTGTTGCCAATCAACCCGTAACAGATCGAAATGGTTTATATAAAGGATTAGTAAGCGATTCCATTGAAAAGATCAAATTGATTCCGTATGGGTTTACTAAAGTAAGAGTCGTTGCTTTTCCAGTGGTTCAATAATTTTAACGAAGAATGGATTATTCAATATATTTTTAAATTATTTTTATATGAAAAGAATAAGTAAATATCTGTCATTGTTCATGTTTTTAATATTTTCAGTGACATTGAATGCTCAAAAGAGTAAGGAAAATATCAATCAACAAGAAAAAGTATGGTCAAGAGAAAAGGCTGACACTTGGTATGCGCAACATAAATGGATTTCTGGTGCGGATTTTATTCCGAGTACTGCTGTCAATCAATTGGAAATGTGGCAAGCTGCAACATTCGATCCTAAAACAATAGACAAGGAACTTGGATTGGCAGAAAATATTGGATTTAATACGATGCGAGTTTTTTTACATAGTTTGGCTTGGAAAGAAGATCCAAATGGATTTAAACAACGGGTTTCTGAATATCTTCGTATTGCGAATAGTCATCATATTCAAACCATTTTTGTTTTCTTTGATGATTGTTGGAACCCAAGCCCCAAAATAGGGATACAACCTTCACCAAAGGTCGGCGTACACAATTCAGAATGGGTACAAGATCCTGGTATTCCTGAATATAAAGACACTACCTATTTTCCTGAACTAAAAAAATATGTCACAGATGTCATAAGTTTCTTTGCTCATGATAAACGTATTTTGTTATGGGATTTGTACAATGAACCTGGTAATTCAGGGAAAGGGAATACCTCGCTACCTCTTTTGAAAAGTGTTTTTCAATGGGCAAGGGAGATTCATCCTGATCAGCCAATTACTGCAGGGCTTTGGGATTGGAATCTTGAAAAACTAAATGAATTTCAAGTGACACATTCCGATATAATTACCTATCATAATTATGAAGAACCAATATGGCATTTGCGTGTTGTTCACATTCTGAAATCATTTGGACGTCCGTTAATTTGTACAGAATATATGGCACGTCCTCGAAATAGTCGTTTTTCAAATATTATGCCGATGTTGAAAGCTGAAAACGTGGGAGCTATAAATTGGGGGTTAGTAACTGGAAAAACCAACACAAAATATGCTTGGGATACACCCATACCCAATGGGAGTGAACCCGTTGAATGGTTTCATGATATTTTCCATAAAGACGGGACTCCTTATTGTCAAGCCGAAGTAGATTTAATTAAAAGAATGAATGAGATCAAGTAAGTCCATTTATAAGATAAGTATAGATGATTAATCATTTTAATTAATACGAGATAAATTATCGTCATCATATATTGATCATTTATTAGATTTTTAATAATTAAAATGCAGCATCTCTATTCTCATTCAAATAAGTAAAGATGAATGTTTGCAAAATCATAGAATACATCAACTATTAAATTATTTACAAATGAAAAACTTACAGCATTTTGCATGGCTTTGCATAGCCATTTTGTTTTTTGCTGCTTGTCATTCAGGAAAATCTTCCTCTACTCAAGCAACCTCATTTGCTTCGCTCTCATTGAACCCAAAGAACTTCATCGACACCCTTGGCGGTAAAGTAACCGGACTTTATTCGTTGAAGAATCGAGA
>Ga0315298_1007010_pt1 | contig 15051 bp, 12 predicted proteins | sample WHS_1_MG_FD_203077 | JGI IMG/M metagenome (GOLD analysis project Ga0315298, IMG submission 203077) | Extremophilic microbial mat communities from Washburn Hot Springs, YNP, Wyoming, USA - WHS_1_MG | ecosystem: Environmental > Aquatic > Thermal springs > Hot (42-90C) | place: USA: Wyoming... | reverse complement strand
GAAATCCCGTACAATAGGCGCTGCCGCGTCGCAGGGCTCGCATCACAAGGCAGGCGTGGGGGTTCATGGTGCTCAAAGAGAAGGCAACTAGCGCGACGACGGCTCAGCGTTCCAAGCTTGGAGGAGACTCCTTCGATGCACCAGTGGTGATTACGCTCGCTGCCGCCCACCTGGGCCACGACGTCTTCGCCGCATTTCTTGCACCCCTCCTTCCCCTTCTGATCGCTAAGCTCAGCATCCCATTGAGCGCGGCGGGAGCTCTGGCCAGCCTCTTTCGCGCTGGCTCGCTGCTGCAACCCATCTTCGGCGCGTGGGCGGATCGCACCGACCCACGCTACTTCGTCGTCGCCACGCCGCTGGTCACGGCCCTCTGCATGACGACCCTGGGTGTCGCTCCGGACCTGCCAAGCGTGGCGCTCCTGCTGGCTCTCGCGGGCGTAAGCGCGGCTGCCTTCCATCCGGCGACGGCCGCCACGGTGACGGCCGCCAGCGGGCGTAAGAGGGGTAGCGGCAGTTCACTCTACATGACCGGGGGCAAACTGGGCTTTGCCACGGGTCCCCTGTTCATCGTTTCCTTCGTCACCTGGTTCGGTCTGGAGAGGACCCCTCTTCTGGTAGTACCCGCAGCGCTGTTGTCGGCGACACTATTCTTGCAACTCAGGAACAAGGCACGCTCTCGGCTCGGCACCACCTCCAGGGGAGGGGTGTGGGCGGCCATCAAAGAGGAGCGCAAGTCGATCCTCCTGCTCTCCGGGCTGGTCGTGTTCCGCTCCACTGCCCTGGTCAGCATCTCCACCTTCTATCCCACCTACCTCACCGGCCTGGGAAACTCCCTGATGTTCGCCGGGGTGGCGATGACCGTCTACGATTCCTGCGGCTCGGGCGGAGCCTTGGTCGGCGGTACCATCTCCGACAGGCTCGGCCGCAAGAGCGTCCTGCTGCTCTCCCAACTCGTCTCGGGCCCCCTGCTCTACCTGGCGATTTCCTCACCGGGGGAAGCCACAGGGCTGGCTCTGATCGGCATCGCCGGGGCGATGGCCTCCCTCAGCGTGCCAGTGGAACTGACCCTGTTCCAGGAGCTGGCCCCCCGTGCGCGCGGCACCGTGGCCGGCATCTGGTATCTGCTCTCCTTCGAGGGCTCCGTGGTCGCCACTTTGATCGTGGGTCTGGTGGCTGACCGGATCGGACTGGGACTCACCCTCCGATACTGCGTCTTTGCCTCCATGCTTTGCGTTCCGTTTACCCTGGCGCTCCCTCGGGGACGCAAGCCGGCGTAACCTTGCCGGAAGAGTCCCCACCCTGATACGATCCATGTGGAGACACCGATCGCCCATCCTGGAGGTGGACAGACGTGCCAAGTGACCGACCCGATAGAGATAGAGAGAAGATACTCTCCACCCTGGAACACAACTGGCGCGCCGAGATGGAGGGCGCTGCCACCTACCGCGAGCTCGCCTCCATGGAGAAGGACCAGCGGCGGAAAGGGTTGCTGCTCAAGCTGGCCGAGGCGGAGGAGCGCCACGCCAAGAAGTGGGCAGACCGCATCGTCGAGCTGGGAGGGATGGATCCGGCTAAGATGGGGATAGAGGTGAGCCCCTCCAGGGCCATTACCCTCACCGCTCGCGTTGCCGATCTGGAAACGGCACTGCGCCGGGCCGAGGCCACGGAAGAGGAGCACGTCCGTCAATATGAAGCCCAGGCGCGCACCCTGGGAGACGAATCCATAGGACAGATTCTCCATGAGCTGGCTCAGGACGAGTCCGCGCACGCCCGAACCCTCACCACCATGATCGCGGCCAAGCCGGAGCCCCAGAGCCGCCTGGATTCGATCCTGCATCGCGAGAAGTGGCATGGCAAGACCGGAAGTTGGATAGGAGATGCCATCTACGGGGTCAACGACGGCCTCACCGCGGTCTTCGGGATCGTGGCCGGCGTCGCGGGCTACTCCAGCGATGCCCACTTCATCGTCGCGGCCGGTCTTGCCGGCGCTATTTCCAGCGCCCTCTCCATGGGAGCCAGCGCCTACCTGGCCAACAAGGCGGAGCGCGAGGTCTTTGAGGCCGAGATCGCCAGGGAGCGGAAGGAGATCGAGGAGAACCCGGAGGAGGAGCGGGAGGAGCTGGAGCTGTTCTACCAGCTCAAGGGCTTCACGGAGGAAGAGGCTCGCGGAGTAGTCGAGCGGATGGCCCAGAAGCCCGAGCAGTTCCTGCACACCCTGGCTCAGGAGGAGCTGGGACTCTCCGAGGAGCGGCTGCCTGATCCGAACCTGGGAGCCATCGTGGGAATAGTCTCAACAGGCCTCGGCGCACTGGTGCCGGTCGTTCCCTTCTTCTTCCTGGTGGGCACGCTGGGGATCGCCGTCTCCGCGGTGGTGAGCATCCTGGCTCACTTCGCCGTCGGAGCATCCAAGAGCATCGTCACCCTCCGAAGCTGGTGGCGCAGCGGGATGGAGATGACCGGGGTTGCACTGATCGTGGCGGTGGTGGCCTACGCTCTGGGCGCCGGCTTGGAAAGGGTGCTGCGGTAGGAGGACCGGACCCCACCCCCACCCACCCCCAACCCCTCCTCGTCACTGGGAGGGGCTTTCTCCCCCTTCCCCTGTGGGGAAGGGGGCCGGGGGTTAGGTCCGTCCTCACCTCTCGATAAACACCTCGTACCCGTCCCTTCCGATGGCGACCTCCACGGTTCCATGGAGATCGGTCCGGAGCAGAGTGGCCCCCCGCGGGGCATCGAGTGTGAACTGGGCCGGCTGATCCTGTCGGTTCCCGGCCCGTACCGAAAGGACGGCCAGCCGGGGCTGGACTGTCTGCAGAAACCGCTCGTCCAGAGAGCCAGCCGCACCGTGGCTGGGGAGCCGTAGCACCTCCGCCCGCTCCGCTCTACCCCGCACCACCTCGGGCTGCACCCCCTTGGGCAGATCTCCCATCAGCAGGATTCCAACGCCGCTCGCCTCCAGCCGTACGGCCATGGCACCGGGCTGGCCCTTCTGCTGCCCGGTCGGCGCCCACAGCACCTCCATGCGGGTTTCCCCGCCCAGGTCGATCCGCTGCCCAGCCGCGGCCGTGATCATCGGAACCCCGCGTTCCTGCAGCAGGTCCAGCCAAGCCCGTCCGGCCCGGCCGACTTCGTCGGAGGCCGGCGCCAGCACCTGGCCAATGGGGTGGCGCCGCGCCACCTCCAGCAGCCCGGCTAATCTGTCTTCGTCGTAGCCGGTCAGCACCACCAAGTCCAAACCTCGGTCCAGAAGGCCGACGTGCCTCCCCAGACTGCTGGTTATGGCCATCGGACTGGAACCTCCATCCACCAGGATCTGATGCCCTGCCGGGCCACGAATCAGCGTGGCATCCCCCTGGCCCACATCCAGGAAGTAGACGTGGGTCCTTCCATCCGGCCGACCCGAGAAGCTCAGCGCTGCCAGACCGAGAGTCAAGGCCAGTACCGCCGCCACGGCCAGAGGTTGGCTTCGCGAGGCCAGGTTCGAGACAGCAACTCGGACACCTCTCGCTTCGGGTAGCGGCCACGTGGCGATACCCAGCAGCATGGCGTAGTACAGCATCGCCAGGTCGATTTCCAGATTTCCCGTGGGAACACCGGCACCCGGGAGTTGAGCCGTCCAGCGGATCACTTCCACCAGATAGGTCAGGTAGAACCAGGCGAATAGCGCCCCGGCCTGCCCCAGCGGCTCGGATATGGCCCCCAGGGCCACCGTCACTCCGCCCGTCCCCATCAGCCAGGGCAGCGCGGGGGCTATCAGCAAGTTGGAAAGGGGCGATATCAGGGAGATAGTGTGAAAGTTGCCCACCAGGATCGGTAAGGTAGCCAGTTGGGCTGCCAGGGTGACCGATAGAGAGCCGGCCAACCACCCCGGGAGGCAGCCGAGCCAGCCTCTCAGCACCGGTTCCAGCAGTACCAGACCTGCCGTGGCCAAGAAGGAAAGCTGAAATCCCAGATCGTACAGTATGCCGGGCTCCAGCCCGGCCATGACGGCGGCGGAGAGGCACAGGAAGGAGAGGGTGTCGCCGCCCCTACCAACCAGGACCGCCAGCAGCGCCAGAGTGGCCATGATGGCTGCCCTAGCAGCCGAGGGAGGCAGCCCGGTCAGGAGGGAGTACAGCCACACCAGCAGGATGGCAAGCAGAGTAGCCTTGCGCCGGGATAGGAATCGAAGCGCCACCATTAGCGCAACGCCGGCCACCAGCGTGACGTTGAAGCCCGATACCGCCACGATGTGGCTGGTCGAGGTGGCATTGAGGGCGTCCCGAAAGTCGGGCGGCATGGCGGCTCGGGAGCCCACCAGGATGCCGGCCAGCAGCGAAGCCTGGGGCTCCGGCAGCAGCCGACCGCACAGGGCATCCAGCCGCCCCCGCACCCCGTCCACCCATCGTTGGATGTCAGTACCCTTCGGGCGCTCCAGCAACCGCAGGGAGGGATACTCCATGGTGGCGTGGATCCCCTGGCGGGCCAGATAGGCGGCCCAGTATCCCGAGGTGGCTTCGACCGGACGAAGCTCCCCCACCGCGGAAACGCGATCTCCGTAGCTCCAGTCGCCGTACCGGTCGGTACGCACCAAGACCCGGCCTCGGAGTTGCCGGCTCGATGCCCCCCACGCGATCCGGTCGACCTCCAGGGTGAACAGCAGCGTCGTGTCGCGCGGCTCCGGCCGGCCCGATACCGTTCCCTGGAGCATCACCCTCCCGGATATCCCGGACAGAGGATCCACCTGGGGCACGGCGGCAAGAACCCGGCCGCCCCCCAACACTCCCATCGCGGCAGCCAGTGCCGCGACCCAGAGCTTGCGGTCGTTCCTGCCCAGCACGGCAGCCAGGAGGGCCAGGGCCACCAGCGCGACTATCCAGGGCACGATCTCCCCGAGCAGCGGGAAATCGCTCGCTGAAGCGCCAGCTACCGCCGCCAGACCCAGGTAAAGCCCTACCAGCCAGCCCAGGCAGAGGAAGACAAGAGCCACGAGAGAGTCATCCAGAGAGGAGATCGCGGGCCGGGAAGTCAGACCTGCCAGGGAACATTGTACATCAACAGGCGGCTTCTAGCCGCGCCTGTAGGAGCGTCAGTCTCGGCGTCCTACCTGGCCTCCACCAGGTCTCTGATCTTCTCGTACATGGAGGAGTTGACCACTTTGGCATCCCGAAGCTCCTCCAGCGAACCGATGCGGCCCTTCTGGCGGTAGTCCAGGATCTTCTGGGCGGTGACCGGCCCGATCCCCGGCAGCGCCTCGAGCTCCGTCCTCGAGGCACTGTTGAGATCGAGTTTGACCGATTTCGGGGTGGGTGAAGGGGAAGGATGGGAGAAAGAGGCGACCTCCGGGGACACCGCGGATGCCTTCTCGGCCATCGACGGGATCACCACCTGCTGACCATCCTTCAACGGCGTCGCTAGGTTCAAAGGGGCCAGATCGGCGGTGCCGGTGGGACCGCCTGCCGCTTTCAGGGCATCTTCGATTCGGGCATCGGCAGCCAACTGGTAAACGCCGGGGGACAGTACCGATCCGACCACGTGAACTTTGATGGTCGGCGGAGCGGCGGCAGGGGATATCACCTGGAGGGCAGAACGCCGGGGCAATTGCGCCAGGGTGACGGCCACCACAGTGACCAGCACCACCAGTACCGCCGCCAGGTTCGACCGGTTCCTCTCCAGCCACTCCGCCATTCTGTGCTGCCGCGCCCTCCCATCACCGGCTCGCCGGTGTGCCGGTTTGCGCAGCACCCCCGGCTCTCACGTACCATTCCGACACGTGGCGGAAGCGAGAACTGCCATCTACCAGCACCGTCAGCCTAACACCCTGAACGTTGCGGCTCACGCCCCAATTGAACATGGGATAGTACAGGATGATGCTCGGAATCTCCTCGGCCCAGATGTCCTGGAACTCGGAGTAAAGCTGCGTCCGGCGCACCGTGTCCACCGTTCGCGTGGCCTCCTCCAGCAGTTGATCCGCCCGATCGTTGGCCATGCCCGAGAAGTTGAACCCGCCATTGCCGATCTGCTTGGAGCTCCATAGGCTCTGGACATCGGGATCGGCTGTCAGCAGCCACTGCTCGGTGAGCGCCCCTAGGTAAGTCCGGGGCGCCAGGTACTCCTTCAGCAAGTCCGCCCAGGCAGGGGCCTGGACCTCAACCTTGAAACCTATCTTCCTGACATCCTCGGCCACCAGCTCCGCCGCACGAATCCGGCGGCGGTTATCGTTGGTCAGGATCACGAAGGAAAGGCTCACCCCATTCTTGTCCCGGATACCATCGCCGTTGGTATCGCGCCAGCCGGCGTCCTCCAGTATGCTCTCCGCCTTCTTCGGGTCGTAAGCATACGTCTTCGCCTTGGGATTGAAAGCCCACGAGCCGGGAGAGATCGGCCCCTTCCCAGGAATCGCCTGGCCATCCATGGCCGTCGCCACAATGCGATCCTTGTTGATGGCGTAAGCGACCGCCTGCCGCACCGCCTGCTCTTTGAACACCGGAGAGGAGTTGTTCAATAAGAGAATCACGTACTTTTGATAGTCTGGCGCAGAGTAGACGGTGAGCCTGTCGCTGGCCATGAGCCGGACGGCATCCTGGGGCTCCAGATAGGGCAGGCCGTCCACCTCGCCCTTCTCCAGGGCCGCCAGCGCCGACGCGTAGTCAGGATAGAACCGAAACCGCATTTGTGAAAGGCGTGGCGCCGGGCCGTAGTAGTCGGCAAAAGGCTCCAGCACTATGCCTTCCGATGATATGCGGGTGAGCTTGAAAGGGCCGGTCCCCACGGGGCGAAAGTTGTACGGGCTGGTCAACATAGCCTTGCCCGTCGATTCCGAGTAGAGGTGTCGCGGAAGGATCCCCGCGGTGGTGTACTCCAGAAATGGGGCGAAAGGCTCCTTCAGGGTGAAGCGGATGGTGTAATCGTCCAGCTCTTCCACCCCGACGCCGCGCCACAGGTCCGCCACCTCAGGGCTACCCTGGAAGTCGGGCGCCTGCATCGCCTTGATGCTGAACACGACGTCGTCGGCAGTGAAGGGGGTCCGGTCATGCCAGCGGACATCTCGCCTCAGGTAGAAGGTATAGCTCTTCCCCCCATCCGCAATCTCCCAGCGCTCGGCCAGATCGGGCACCAGGAGACCATTGTCGTCGAACTTGGTCAGTCCGGTGAACAGGAGAGCGGAGAGATCCCTCTCCGTCTGATTGAACTGGAGCAGCAGGGGGTTGATAGCGTTGGGGTTGCCGACCATCGCCTCCACGTAGACACCGCCCACCTGGGGGATCGCCGTGGGGCCGGGCTCCTCTTGCTGAATCCTGCTGGCGACGCCCGAAGCACCTGATAGTGCGATAGCCAGCAAAGCAGCAATAATCAGAAGGTTGCGCGGCCGCCAACCCCTGTTCCCGTCGTCACTCGCCCTTAGCCTCATGAATGCTGATGCTCCGCTAAGCAAGGGTTGCGCGGGGTCAATAAAGATAGGTATCCGCGGGGATGCCCAGAAGAGGTGCGGGAACTTCCTCCGGCGGGCGCAACAACACCGCCGGGAGACCCGCGTGGATGCCTCTTCCTAAGCCAACAAGAGCCCCTGCTGTTTTCCTCAGGAGAAGAACTTCACCGTGACGATGCTGATCAGGACGAACGCCACGACCAGCAGGATGGTGAAGTTGAACAGAGTTTTCTCGATCCCCCGCCGGCTGCGATAGGCCGACGACTCGGAGGCGAAGGCTCCACTGAAGCCCGATCCTTTGCTTTGAAGCAGCAGCACCAGGATCAGAACCATGGAAAGGATGATCTGGACGACGTTGAGATAGCTCTGCAAGCGATGCACCTCCGATGATTAGGGCAACCAGGATTATATCACGGCGTTGCCTCAGCGGCAAACCTGGCAAGAGGAAGAGAGAAGTGCTAGACTTCGACACCAAACTTGAAGGCCGGTCGGATGGGAGAGGTCGGTTCGGAGGAGGCGGCTTTTGGCCGAGGTTGAGATTGGGATACTGACCCGAGGGAAGCCAACCCTGGGAATGACCCTTTCCAGCCTGCTCTTGCAGCAGGTTCAGGACATTCGCATCTACATCGTGGACACCGCCGAGACACCGGTGATCAATCGGGATGATGTCACCTTCGCCCTGAGGCTCGCCATCGACCGCAAGATCCCCTGCAATTACGAGTACCTGCGGGAGCAGGAGAGGGCTTTCAGCGTCGGACGGCTTCGAATCCTGGAGTCGCTGAAGGGGAGCAATCTCTGTTTCATGGACGACGACATCGTCCTTCCATCGTCGTCCCTGGCTCGCTTGCTGGAAACTGCCTCTTCCATGCCCGGTTACGGGTTCCTGGCTCCCTCTTGCCAGCACTCCGTCTTCCCTCCCGGCTATTCCTCGGATACCCCCCTCTACACGCCAGGGGCTCTATTCCACCAGGATAGGGTCGTTCGGGACATCCTTATGGAGTATTATCGCACCACGGTGGACGTACTGGACCGGAAGCACTCCGCCAGCAAGGTCTGGGAGCCCGTCTTCTTGTCCCGGTTGTTCCCGAATCTGGGACGGCCGTGCCAGGTCCAGCCGGACAATGTGGTGTATCATCTGGACTACCGAGAGCCGATCAACTGGAGCGCCCTTCAAGAGCAGGTCGTGAGCAGGAGCCAGCAGAAGGCTCGCGAGCTGGCACGGCGGGCAAAGAGCATTGTGTGAGGAGCCGCGGCCTCCCGCGTCACGCCGATTCGACCTGGATCTCAGTTCCCGTCACGCCATTGAGAGGGCGAGGCTGCGAGGCCACCTCGGCCTTATCGTAGTAGAGGCGCATCAGCGCCTGAGCCAGCTTCTTGGAGTCGTGGCGAAGCGGGTTCTGAGAGTCGATCACATCGGCCTGAACCACCTCTGTGCCCTCTATCCCCAGATCATCCCCGTCCAGCGCCACCTGAGTCACGCGCCAGTGAGGGGGAAGATTGGCCCCCAGTCGATCGTTCGCCACCACGAAGTGAAACGGGTTCGCGGGTAAGTGGCTCAGCAGCGCGCGCACATGATCCGTCACCATAAAGCCATCAGTCTCACCCCTCTGCGTGGCCACGTTGCACACGTAGACCTTCAGGGCTCGGGAGGCGACCAAGGCTCTGGCCAGATCCTCCACCAGCAGATTGGGCAAGACGCTGGTGTAAAGGCTGCCCGGGCCGACCACTACTAGATCGGCATCCAGGATCGCTCTGAGCGCCTCCGGATAGGCCGCCGGATGTTCGGGCCGGAGGAAGACCCGTTTGATGGGGTGGGAACTCTTGGAGATGTTGGACTCGCCCTCGACCCTGGCCTCATCCACCAGCTCGGCGCACAGGGTCAGATTCTCCAGAGTGGAAGGCAGAATCTGGCCGCGAACGGCCAGCACCCGGCTGGACTCACGGATCGCCTGCTCGAAGTTGCCGGTGACTCCAGACATGGCGACGATGAAGAGGTTGCCGAAGCTGTGACCGTCCAATCCCGAGCCCTCGCTGAACCGGTATTGAAACAGCTTGGTCATCAGCGGCTCGGCATCGGCCAGAGCCACGATGCAGTTTCGAAAATCCCCCGGCGGCAGAACACCCAGCTCGCGGCGCAGCCGGCCGGAACTGCCCCCGTCGTCGGCCACGGTCACGATGGCGGTGATGTTGGTCGAATACTCCTTCAGGCCACGAAGAAGCGTAGAAAGGCCCGTACCTCCCCCGATGGCGACTATCTTCGGGCCACGCTGTCGATGACGATGATTGTAGACCATATCCACTAGATTGCTACGGCCGTTGGGCATCACCGCGGATAGCAGCGAAACGTTAAGTCTCCAGAAGGCCAATATCAGCACTGCCACCCCCGCTGTAATGAACAGCGCACCACGAAGGGGCCTGTCTATGAACTGCAGGGTCAGGGAGGCGACAAAGTCGGGAAAGGGCTGGGTGCGGTACATCTGGACCAAAATGTAGGCCAGCCCCAGACTGACCAGGACCAGACCAACAGTCAGAAGCGCCAGCCAGCGCTTGATATGCATCCCAGGGTAGAGCCATTTCAGAAAGTTCACTTCCACAATCCTTCCGGACGACACCACCGGCCACCGCCGCGTTGACTACCCTTGGGCTCACCATCAGACCGGTGAAGCTAGGGGACCACCTTGGACAAGACGAAACTCACGGCGCTCACCACCAGAGCCGCCAGGAAGGCCCCACCGAAATCCACCACCGACACTCCCAGCGGGAACTGTGCTGCCAGCCAGAACACGAAGGCGTTGATGACGAAGGTGAAAAGCCCTAGGGTCAGCAGGTTCAGTGGCAGCGTGAACAGGAGCAGGATCGGCCTCACCAGGGCGTTGAGGACGCCGAGAGCGACAGCAAACATCAGAACCGATTCCAGGCCCCCAGAAATGACCAGGCGCTCAGGAAGCAGGTAGGCGGCCACCATCAGTGCCACAGCCGTGATTACCAGACGTACCAGCGCGCCCCGCACTTTCGACTCCAGGAAGGGGGTAGGAGCAAGAAGCATTCCGGTTGAGCACTCAACCGGAGTCCGCGCCAGTCTAAGGTACCTGTTTCGTGATGTCAACGGACGAAGCGTCACCTTCTGCCAAGCTTGACCTGGACCCTGTGCGTGATCCCGTCGCGAAAGTCAGGCAGGAGGTTCCCTCGAATCTCCTTCCCGTCGACCCGAAGCTCGACCACCCCCTTGCAGATATGATCTGGATTCTCGATATCGACCTCGTAAGTGGCGTCGCGAAAGTTGCGGCTGATCCGCCCCCGATCCCAGTGGCTCGGGAAACAGGGGTCCACAACCAGCCCGCGGAAGGTGGGCCGCACTCCCAGAATCCAGTCGGTGCAGGCTCTCCACATCCAGGCTGCCGTGCCGGTGGTCCACGTGAACTCCCCCTCTCCAAAGTTGGGGTGATCCGGTCCGTAAATGTACTCCGCGTACACGTAGGGCTCCGCCTTGTACAGATCAGGGTTCTTCCCCCGAGTCAAGAAGGAGCTCTCCTTCCAGTAGTGATAGGCCAAGTCCCCGCGACCCAGGATGCACTCGGCGATCACAGCCCATGCCACCGGGTGGTTGAAGATGGTGCCGTTCTCCTTGGTGCCGGGTGCGAATCGTGTGATGATGCCGATGGTCGGATCCGGTTCCGAGTAGGCCGGCAGAAACAGGGCCGGCCCATAGGGGGTATCGAGATGCTCTCTCACCGCATCCATGCACTGCAAGGCCCGCTCGCCTTCTGCAACCCCACTCAGAACCGCCCAACTCTGGGAATTCAGGTAGATGGAGCCCTCGGCGTTGACGTGACTGCCGAGAAGCTCGCCGTTGTCCTTGGAGGCCCTCCAATACCACTCGCCATCCCACGCGTGGCGATTGATGGCATCCTTGGTCCGGTTGTACTCGATCATGGTGCGATCCCGGGACCTGGTGTCGCCCAGAGCGTCGAACAGGTCGGCCGTCTCTTTCAACATCCAGCAGAGGAAGTGACTGTTCATGATGCTCTCGCCCACGCCCAGGGCGCCCACGAAGTTCAGTCCGTCGTTCCAGTCCCCAGACCTGATGAGCGACAACCCCCTCTCGCTGCGCTGCTTCAGCGCGTAAAACAGCCCCCGCACCATGTGCTCTCTAACCGTGCCCTCACCTCCATCCAAGTACGGCACCTTCTCCTGGAGAAATCCAGCGTCGCCCGTCTCGTTCAGGTAGTTGAGCACGCACATCACCAACCAGAGGGGATCGTCCACATGCCCCGTCACCGCCCCAGTGTTGGTAAGAGGGTCCCAGTTATGGATGGTGCTGCCGTTGGCGAACTGATGGTCGAGGATGGCCATGGTCCTCCGCCGTGCCATGTCCAGGTCACAGGGCAACACCCCCAGAATATCCTGAGAAAGGTCCCGAAATCCCATGATGGAGCCGCCCCCGATGTAATAGGAGGCCATCCGAGCCCAATGGGCGGTGATCCAGGTCTGGTACTTGTTCCATACGTTCACCGACAGATCGAACTCCGGATCGGGGGTGCTAACGGCGAGCCGCTCCAGATAGTCCGCCCAGAAGCGCCGAAGCCCACGGAACTCATCCATCACGGCAGCCGTGTCCCTGTACCTCTCTCGAATCCTGCCAGCCTCGCCCCTGTTCTCCTTGCGAACGGTACCGATGGTCACGTGAAACTGGATCTCCTGCCCCGGGTCCAGCTCGATGTCGTGCTGGAACACCCCCACGGAGTCGTAGCCAGAGCCCTCGCTGTTGCTGCATCCTCCCCGCTCCAGGGCCTCGGGCGTCTGCCAATCACGATAGTCGCCCAGAAAGGCCCGGCGCACGCAATCGAAGGCCCGGAAAGGCAGGCTGGTGGTCATGAAGACGTACTTGTTCCAGTCGATGTTCGGGGTCTGGCCGACCACCAGACTGACCGTGGGCCAGTAGCGCTTGGTAGCGTAGATGATCCCATCAGCGATCCTGACATCGTTGAAAAGGACGTGGAAGCTGCGCTCCGTGAGGTCGGGTGAGTAGCTGGACAGGGTCCACTCCGCGTAGGGGAAGACGCTCAACCTACGCCTGCGGTCGCTTCGGTTCCTCAGCGTCACAACCCAGAACTCCACGTTATCATTCTGGGGGACAAAATAGAGGATCTCTCCCTCAATATCCTGTACTTGGGATCGAATCCAAGTGTAGCCCAGTCCATGGTGGGCCTCCCAGGACTGGAACGGCTTGAGGCAGGGCTGCCAGTTGATGCTCCAGTACTCGCCGCTGTCCTGGTCTCTCAAGTAGACGTACCTTCCGGGCCTGTCCTGCAGGACAGCTTCCCCTGGAAACCACCGGTGGATGCGGTCGTAACCCGAGCCGTGCAGGAAAGAGTACCCCCCTCCGGTTTGGGACACCAGGGCACAGTACTCCTCGTTGGACAAGTAGTTGATCCAGGGCTTCGGGATATCCGGACGAGTGATTATGTACTCCAGACCGTCTTCGGAGAAGTGTCCATACTTGGTCTCGATCAGGGGTTTCTGCAAAAGCTGCTGCACCATCAATCCGATCCCCCGGTTATCTCTTGCAAGTTAGTGACTCTCGGCGCGTACTTGTGGGCCGGCCTTTGAACCAGAGATAGAAGGTCTCAGCAAGTAGGGTGCCATTGGCCTGGCACAGCCGTTGCTCCCCTCTAAGGGAGTGCAGTGTCGGGTTCTACATCCTACACACCACGCACTTAGGGACTTATGCACTCGCTACGGGAGGTAGCAGGATGAGCCAACCCATGGGCCATCAGAGGCCAACAACCCGCGAGCAAACGGCGGAGAAGCTCAAAGAGCGCTTCGAGTGGCTGCAGTCGTTCACCGACGACGAGCTCAGAGAGATCACCTACTGCATCGAGGGGCAGCCCATGAAAGGCGATGAGCAGTACTTCGATATCTCTCATCCAGAGCAAGGCGTGATCAGTGGGATTGAGGGACAGGGGATCCCAGAGGGGTCCTGCTACGTGCCCCAGAGCGAGATCCCTCGCCGCCTGTGGGAGAAGCTGGTCTCGCCCTTCACTCAGGCTCACTAGCACCGGGCTGCCGGCAAGAGCCACCTCCTGCCGGCAGCCCGATGGGCCACAACCGTTCCAGGCCAGGCTTAGCCCATCAGCTCCGCACGATCATTCCCAGCTCGGCGAGAATCTTGTGCAGAGTACCGGTCTGGATTTCGTGGCTGGAATGCCTCTGGACAACAGCGTCAGCGAGTGCCGGCCCCGTACCGGATGGCCAGCTTGGGAGAGCGGTAGATGCAGCCCTTGTGCAGCTTGCACCGGGCGCACGGCCCTTCGCACTCCACCAGCGAGTCTGCGGCGCCGCTGGTGGTAGCCCCTTTCAGCTCCAACGCCAGTCGGAAGACGGCATCCACGTCGGCAGGCTCCCCCGACACCGCGAGCACCACCCCGCCCTCGGCTCCCTGTATGCCGCCCCTGGCGATGACCTGGCAATCCACCGGCGCCAGCAGCCTCACCGCCTCCAACTCGGTCACCACCCGCCCGAAGAGAGGCATCAGACCCACCGCCATCCCCATGGAGCGAGCCACCCCTTTGCGGCCCGCGGCCCGCACGGCATCACTCACGCTGCCGGGGATCAGTTTCTCCAGTCCGGCCGCCACAATGATGGGAACCCCTTCCGCCATGAAGCCGGAGATCACTCCCCCCGGCCCCGCCCCTAGGGGAGCCCCGGCCAGCAGCGCGGCGCCCCCATGAGCATCGATGACATTGGCGCCGACGATGATGGCGTCCCCTTCTCCTAGGCCGGCTACCACCTGGGGCAGTTCCCCATCCACGTTCCGCCACTCCAAACCCTCAACCAGCATGCAGTGGGGTGCACCGCAAAGGTCGCGAGCCGACCTCAATCCCGTGGGGGTAATGCGACCGGAGATGCGCATCGGCGTGCCCACCAGCTCCTCGGCAACGGCGGAGACGGTGGTCCCACCCTTCAGCAGGATGCGACCCCTTTCCCGCGCACGGACGACTTCCGGCATTCGAACCACGGCCTTGGCAATCAGCCGCTTGCCCTCCGGCACGGTGAGGGTGATGATGGCCTTCACGGCGAGGTACCTCCGAGTGATCGCGGGATAGTTGGGCGACCCCGAGCACCGGGTAGTTACACCGGCGCCTGATGCCTGTTGCACGATTCTACGACCCGCCCTACCCCCTGTCCACACGGCATGAATCTTGAACGGTCCAACCTGGCCCGGAACCGCCGGACGCAAAGGCTGAGATCGAGGGCGGGCCCACCCTGGTCCTCGATCGCGGCTTTCCGATCTCCACCCGCGGAGGCAACAAACAACAATGGAAGAGCCAGCCGCCAGTGCCGACGAACTGCTGGGAGAGAACCCATTTCCCGACTACAACACCGATGAACGCCGCTACAGCGTTCACGTCAGGAATACCCTGCTGCAACTGCTGAAGGGAAGCCGCGACCAATTGCACTTGCTGGCTAGGTATCATCGCGAGCCCGGCCGGCTGGGCGCCGTGCCCCTACCGAGGACGGTGGATGCCAAGAGGCTCCGGCTGTCGAAGGTGGAGAGGATCCTCGAGGACGCCATTCGCTTCCTCCACGACGGCTCCTCGGGGGGACCCATTGCCCAGTCGGAGGATCCAGATCGAGGCCTGATT
>Ga0315298_1007009_pt1 | contig 15052 bp, 9 predicted proteins | sample WHS_1_MG_FD_203077 | JGI IMG/M metagenome (GOLD analysis project Ga0315298, IMG submission 203077) | Extremophilic microbial mat communities from Washburn Hot Springs, YNP, Wyoming, USA - WHS_1_MG | ecosystem: Environmental > Aquatic > Thermal springs > Hot (42-90C) | place: USA: Wyoming... | reverse complement strand
CTACACGCCGGGGTGGCGGAACTGGTAGACGCAGGGGACTCAAAATCCCCCGTCCTTCGGGACATAAGGGTTCAATTCCCTTCCCCGGCATTTTTTATTTTAAAAATCACGAAATATTATCCAATTATTCTATAATCCTTTTTAAACCATAGCCCAACAATCAAAAAAACTTGACAACTGGTTCTTCAACGCATATAAATCGTTTACATGGATGATATATGGAAAAAATGCATAATAATATAATCTGGATCCTTTTCCTCGTCGGCTCAGTGCTTTTAACTGGATGTTCAGGCACACATAGCTCTTCTAAACAAACTCAAACCAATGAAACCAGTGGCGGTAAAATGATTATCAATAGCGTTAGCCCTGTTTCAGGCACAGCAGGGACAGGTATTGCTATTCTGGGTTCCGGGTTTGGCTCTTCACAGGGAACGGTAAAATTTGGAGATGAGCTGGCATCTATAATTTCATGGTCAGACACTTCAATAAATGTGGTGGTGCCAGATATTCCAGCTGGCAGCACAAAGCTGTATGTTATATCAGGAACATATACAAGCAATATTGATTTTACCGTTCTACCATTTATCTCCGCGATAAGTAAAACAGATGTAATATTGAATGAATCGCTTGTTATTACAGGTACAGGGTTCGGGGCTACACAGAATAATAGCACTATAAACTTTGCAGGAACTGTTTTACCCGTTACATCATGGTCAAACAATTTGATAACTTTATCTATAGGTAATATCTCACATGTGGCAACAGGGATACTCAATATGACAATTAACAATACCGTAAGTAATGGTATCACACTTACAGTGCATCCGTCTATATCCACTATTTCTCCGGATACAGCTGAAAGAGGTGATGAGATCTCTATTTCTGGTAGTTTGTTTGGTTCTGATCAAGGAACAAGTACTGTTACATTCTCAGGCATACCTGCCCAAATAACAAGCTGGTCAAACAATTTTATAAAAGCGAAGGTTCCGGATAAAGCCGTGAAAGGTGATGTTATAATTAATATTGATGGCATTTTATCCGCTGGTCATGGATTCACAGTAACAAAAACATTCTATTCTATAAATCAACCAACAGGGCTTGCAATGGATGAAAATGAAAATATATATGTGGCAAACTATAAAGATGGGACAATAATCAAGGTCTTGGCAGGTGGTATAACACAAACAACCATTTACAAAGGCTTAAATCATCCTATGGGGGTATATTATCAATCACCAACAACCTTGTTTGTTGCATGTCAGGGCGATGGAACCATTCGGAAGCTTACATTAGGCAGCCCTGTTACTGGTTATACATTTGCATCAGGCTTTTCTCTGCCAGCGGGTATGGTTTTTGACGATGCCGGCAATATGTATGTGACAAATTACGGGAACAACACCATATCAAAAATAGATTTAAGTGGTTCGGTATCTACATTCGCAGTAGGTTTGAACAAACCAATGGGCATTGTATTTACAGGTCCAACAGGGGGCAAGACATTTAAGGTGGCGAATAGCGGGGATGGAACAATTGCGGTTGTTGATCTTTTTGGTGCATTAATAAATCCAGCCTTTGTATCTGGCATTGGCTTACCACATTATATTATCAGTGATACAAATTATAATCTTTATGTGACCTCTGTTCTCAATGAAATTACTATGATCACCTCACTTGGTGCTACCATTACCTATGCCACCGGGCTATCCAATCCTTATGGTTTAATAATGGATCCATCGGGTTACCTATATGCTTCAAATTTTGATGCCAATACCATATCCAGGATAGACAATGGCTACCAGGTTTATGCTCAGGGTCTTTATAAGCCATGGGGAATTACATTTACCACAGATGGGACCATGTTTGTGGCAAATCAAGGGGATCTCTCGGTAGGTGGGGGGTCTATCTCTATGGTAACAATAGACGGTAGGGTATACCCATTTGTTAAACCATTTGATCACTCATCATGCAATCCCACTTTAAGAATATTACTAATACCAATGGGTATTACCACCGGGTTCTATAACAACCTTTTTGTAGCTACTACTATCGATTATCTTAGATGTGGAGGCAGTATATCAGAGGTCACATACGATGGTAATGCCTCTATACTGGGAGACTGTTTTAGTTATTGTGGTACCAATTCAATGGGTGGTATTGACTTCAGTAGTGGTTCTTCTTTGCTTTATGTTACAGATTACATGGCTGGCAGGGTGTTCACAGTAACAGCCAATGGTAAATTCTATAACTTTGCATCTGGTTTTTACAGCCCTCAAGGCATTGCTTTAGATAGCAGTGGTAAGGTCTATATTGCAAATGCAGGTAATGGCACCATTTCGCAGACGACAGCCTCCGGAACCTTCACCACCACCTATGCATCAAGATTTTCTCAACCATCCGGCATATTCATTGATACAGAGGGCAATCTCTATGTATCAAACTATGCAGGCAATTCTGTATCAATGGTTACCCCTGCGAAACAGGTATTGAACTACGCAACGGGCATACCAGCACCAACAGGTATCACGAGCAGAAATGGAGTCGTATATGTTGCGAGCGAATCAAAAGGAATAGTTTATAAACTTATTCAAACCTCATATACCTATATATCAGGGTTCAATGCACCTGTAGGACTTGCAAAGGACAAAGATGGCATGGTTTATATTGCTGACAGAGATAACAATGCAATTTACCGCATTGATGATGCCTCAGACACTTTTACCACATTTGCAACAGGCATCACATCTCCAACGTGGTTTGTGTTTGATAATTCAGGCAACGCATTCATCTCAGACTTCAGCAACAGCACAGTCCTGAAACTCTTTAATAACAGCATAAATATATTTACAACAGGGCTGAGCGGTCCCACTGGTATTGCTTATGACAGCCTTATGCTGTATGTCGGAAACTATCTTAATGACTCATTATCTATAGTGAATAGTTCAGGTAGTATGTCTACATTCGCCGTAGGATTGTCTGGTCCCATGGGTGTTGCCTTGCTATCACCCGGTAACCTGTATGTCGCAAATAGCTCTAATGGAACCATTGCAAAAGTGGCACAGGGAATTGGTGTCAGCATATACGCAACTGGATTTGGATTGCCTGTCGGTATTACATTGGATAGCCAGCATAACCTCTATGTTGCGGACCAAACTGCTGGCTTAATCTATCTGATAGACTCTGATGGCAAGGCGTTCCAATTTGCAAAGATTAATGCGCCTTATGGCATTAGCTTTGATGGTAACGGCAACCTCTTTGTCTCAGATATCAATGATAAGCAGATAAAAGAGATCGTGTTATATTAAACGGGGCTTTTTGTACAAAAATGATAAAAAAATACCTTTATTCTAACAAAAAACAGCAAACAAAAATGTGACACCGAAAATGGTATGAAAAGAACCGCATAAAAAATAAGATGTATTATTTACACAAAAGAGAATGAAAACAAAAAACACAAAAAATGGATTGGCTATTGTTAAACTAATACTGCTGTATATTATTTTAGCGTCCTGCAGTAATGTGGAATATGGAGCTATAGTAATAAAGGCTCATTATATTCCACCGCACATAAATGCTTCGTTAAACACACTTACCCTTCCATCCAATTCCAGTAAGGTTAGCATCTCTATAACCGGTACGGACTTTAAACCTATTGTAAAGGACTTCAGTGTTGCGACCAATCCTTCTGGTGCTACCATAGACAACATACCCGCAGGCGAAAACCGTACCGTGAGTATAGATATAAAAGATCCTGCTGATGCAATCATTGCAAGGGGCAAGACAACAGGGGTTAGAATAAAGGCTGGTAATGTAAACAATGTAGATATACTTATAACGCAGGTAGGCGTATTTTCTCAGTTAGAATTCAAGGTTCTACCAAGGGCATTTGCTATATCAAGTCCTTTACCAGATGGAAAATACATGATCTTTGGTGGTATTACAGAACAGTATTCATCCTGTGGTAATGGCTGTGTTCAATTTAAGGCAACATCAGAAACTGAAATGTACGACCCTAAAACAGGCAGATTTTCGCAAGGACCAAAGATGATAGAACCACGAGCCTTTTTTACCACCAATGTTTTAAATAATGGCGATGTTGTTGTTATTGGCGGAACAGATACAGTAAATCTAAGTTGTAACATCACAACATGTTCTATTATAATACCACCGCAAAGCGTAAAATCATCTATAGAGGTTTATGATCCTGTATCAAATAGCTTTTATAAGACGCAATCGTTAACTGTTCCAAGGGCTGGGCATACAACTAATATTGTTGAAAATAATCTGCTTATTGCAGGTGGTACAGGTATAAGCGGACCGACAAACATTGCTGAACTGGTAGATATAAAAACAGGTAAAGACATTTTATATTCAATGGTATTACCAAGGGCTTTTCAATCTGGTGTCACCTATCAACCTGATAAGGTATTGCTTGCTGGTGGAAACTTCACTTATGACAATATAGAAATTTTTCAGCTATCAAATGGCTTCTTATCATACAATAACATTACCTGGCAAACTTCTTTTGGATCTTCTATATTTATACCAGTAACAAAAGAGATCATTCTTAATGGGGGCATCGGGAACAAAGGAGAGCCTTCAAATTCCCTCGTAATAATAAACTCTATTGATGGGGTATTTGTAGGTTATCGTGAAATGCGGGTACCACGAGCAATATTTTCAGATATACTGCTTGGTGATGGTACAATTCTCGCTGGGGGCGGTATTACAACTGCTGCGTTTACCACTACAACATCTGCGGAAATATTTAATCCAGCTCTGAAATCATTTGTTAAGGAATCCTTATTAACCACATGTCGTGCAGGCTATGCAGCACAGGGTTTGCCAGACGGCTCTGCACTGTTGATCTCTGGTTTTATAAACATAAATCCTCTAAAGGGAAATATACGCTTTACAGATACAGCAGAGATATACAATCCTTAGCCCCAAAAATGCAATAGGAAAGTTTGCTCGTTCGCTCAGGGCATCCACCTGAAGGGGTGCGCGATCCACCTGCCAGCTTCGCTGGAATGGCGATTCTGAATACCCTGTCTGCTGCCATATCAACGGTTTGCATAGACCCCAAAAAAATGTTACATGATAATTAAACGCTTGATCATAAACCAATTGATATAAAAGTTGAACAGATTCCTATAGTATTCTTACCCCGTTAGAAAGCCCTGCCATTTTCTCCGCTACTGAAGGAGATCCACCTCTGGCGGAATGGCAGGGCTAATATAACGTATAAGGTAAAATCACTTATTCCCTTTACTTTCCCGAATCTCAACGGGTAAGCCGAATATCGCTTCTGCCCTCAAAACGAGGTTTGTGTTACTACCTTTCACACAATCTGTCTGGATCAACCAACAATGGCTCAACCTTTACATTTACCTTTAGCTTTCTATAATGGATAACGAGTTTATTCTTCCCCCATTCACACGCAACATGCATTGGAAAAGCTACCCCATCAATGGACTCATGGTCTTTATAGGTACATGTTAGCAAATCGTTGTTATAACCTTCTATAGCTGTAGACATAACAGCCAAATCACTATTTAATTCCGAAATCCACATGAAGCCATCATGTTTACCTGTTACTACAATATTTTTTGTAAAAGCTGTAAATGTTGCAGGCATACCAACAAGTTGACCGGTTATAAGTTTTTCAAACAGTTCTGGTTTAATATCTACCTGTGTATAATCATATAATATGTCAGCTGATCCCACACTACATACACCTGTATTTACATCTAATACAGCTGCTTTATCATTATAAACAACAACGAGTACTGGTTGATAAAATATATTAAGCGTTTCAAGTCGCATTGCATTCTTACTTATTATAATAGCTTCGGGAAATTCAGCTCCTTTATCGTGAACTTTCAGATCAACAGATGCAAGTGCTTTTATGCTATTTACAGGAGGATTGTTTTTGGTCCTTGCTTCCATCAAAGCATCCATCGTAGTATATCGGGTTTGTTTCAAAGCAAATGTACATCCCTGGATTTGAAACTCTGTTATCGCAACGACCAGAAGAAAAGCTATCTCTATCCTGCGCTTTATCTTTTTGTAAAGCATTGTTTTATTATATTCTTCCAAATGTATTTTCCGGGGTTAAGAAATCCATAGCGTCTTGATAGCTATATGTTATTTTGCACCAAGCTTTTGTAGCTTTTTTTCTAATTTCCTCTTTAGCTTGTCATCCGTGAGCTGTTTACTGTTTATAGCTGTTTTAAAGGTCATTACAGCAGAGTGTTTATCCCCTGCTTTAAGATAGGCATCTCCAAGATGCTCAAGTATTTGTGGGTCATTGTTTGAGAGCTTCGCAGCTTGTTTTAAGGTAACTATTGCCTTTTTTATAAGTCCTTTTTTATAGTAAACCCAGCCAAGGCTATCCGTTATATAGCCGTCATTCGGTTTTATTTGTAAAGCCTTTTTTATGAACTTTTCAGCCTTATCAAGCTTTATACCTTTATCTGCATATGTATAACCAATATAATTAAGTGCATCTGCATTATCGGGGTTTATCTTTAGAATCTGCTCCATAACACTCATTGCATTTTCTTGCTCGCCTGCTTGATCATAAACAATACCAAGATGATACAAAAGTGATTGGCTATCTGTAAATTTATTTAAAGCCTTGTTAAGTATTTCTATAGCATTCTTATAATCCTTATCCTCAGCAAAAAATGAAGCAAAAAGGTTATAATGTTCAACCGTTGGATATTTTTCTACTATAGGGAGAAGCACCTTTTCTGCTTCTTTATTGTTTTTCTGCTGACTGTATATAATAGCAATTTCTTCTATCGCACTTTGATACATGTCATCGTTCTCTGGAATCCTTTTTAGAATTTCTATAGCTTTATCATATTTATTATTCTCTGCGAGCAACAAACCATAATAATAGTAGGCTCTATAAAACGAAGGGTTTGCATCAATAATAGATTTAAATATATGTTCTGCCTCATTGTATTGTTTTAACTCTACATAGGTCATACCTATCTTTAGCTGCAGTACGAGAGACGGGATGTATACCTCTGCTTTTTTATAGCTGTTTAATGCATCAACATATTTTTTAGCAGTTAAATACAAATCCCCTATTTTTTCATATAAGCCATACTCATCCGGATTTTTACTCAGTATACTCTGATATATACCTATTGCCCTATTATAATCCTTTAAATAGGCATAAACATCTGCTTCTTCATATAAAGCTGTGTAAAAGTCAGGGGCTGTTTTAAACGCCTTGTCATAATAACTTATAGCCTCTTTATAATTCTTTTCATCTACAGATATCTTTGCCAGATAATAATATGGATATGGAGATGATGGTATATGTTTACTCATTTCCTTAAGGGTGTCTTTTGCTTCTGCAGTATTATTTGTGTGATATAAGGTTAAAGCCAGCGTTATATATGCATCCTCTGAATCTGGTGAAAGTTTTACTATTTGTTTCAATATATCAATGGCTTCCCTGTTCTGATTCATATTCATCAATATTTCCGCTTTTGTATACAACGCTGGTAGATAGGTGTTATCTATTTTTAAAGCCTCGTTGTCATAATCAAGTGCTTGTTTATACAACTGTTTCTGGGCATGGAGCCGGGCGAGTAAAAGGTACAGATAAGGAGAAGAAGGATCATACTTAACAGCCCTTTTAAGTTCATTTATTGCTCCATCAATATTGCCCTCGTGGAGTTTCAAATCAGAGATCATAAAATATGTTTCCGCACATTGTTTGCCACCGGATGAGCATAATTCTGAACTCGCGGTATTATATTCTGGCTCCGAATTAGCCGCTGGCGCAGGTGTAGCTATCCTGTGAACGCAACCGGCAAATACTCCTGCAAACATAATTGTTAGACCAAGAGATATAACAGAAAGCCTCTTTCCAATCTTTGTTGATACACAAAGAATAATTTTGTCTGCTGCATGCTTATAATTCTCTGCACAAACCAGCATGTTTTTTAAATGCATCTTTATTGTAATGATGTGTTTTTTCATAAAAAGAAGAATAATGCTTTATTTTGAATAATTCAATAGATTAATCCAAAAAAAGCACCGGCAGAATGTGTCCTTTTCTATTGCATCTTTGGATAACCCAAAAAATTAAAAAGGGGTTGATTATTAATAATCAACCCCTTTAAATAAGGTTAGATACTGGTATTCAGGCTTGTTTTAGTGTAAAAAAATCATAAATGTACAATATCGCACCAACAACAAAACCTATGCCACTCACGAAGAATACAGCATACCACAAGTGCATGTAGGATTGTGTTGTAAGGTAATCAAAACCCAGTACCCGTTGGAAGTATACTTGAATTGTACCTGCAACAGTGAGCGCGAGAACCATCATTAACATAAAGAAAATCGTTATGTATAAGACTGCAAAACCCTTTTTTTGATTGAACTCTTTTAATCCTTTTAACTGTGGAACCATAAAGTAAGCAAGTGTTATTATAAGCATTACATACGCACCAAAAAAGGCAAAATGACCGTGGGCTGCTGTGATCTGCGTCCCATGTGTCCACTTATTGATCTGCGGTAATGTCTGTGCAAACCCCCATACACCTGCTCCTAAAAAATGCATGATGGTTCCAGCAACAGCCCAGTCCATTGCAAGTCTGTTTTTTATTTCAAGATGTTTTTCCCTTACCATCCTTAATGTGTCAAATACCATAAACAAGATTGGCAATGGCTCCAGGGCACTGAAAATTGCACCAAACCACAGCCAATAAGCAGGTGTGCCAATCCAGTAATAATGATGACCGGTACCTGTAATACCAGTAAATAGCACAAGACCTACTTCTACATAAAGCCATTTTTCAACCACATTTCTATCTACACCGGTAAGCTTCATCATCACAAACGCCATAAGTGAAGCTGCAACAAGCTCCCATGCACCCTCCACCCATAAATGTATTACCCACCACCAGAAAAAGTACTGCAGTGATAGATTTTTCATAAAGAACATACCAAACAAAAACATAACAGCCAATGTTACAAGCCCTGCAATCAGAACGCCCTGAATGGTTGTCCATTTTTTGCTCTTTATCACTGTCATAAGGATATTGTAGAGAAATATAAGGGCAACTATAACGATACCAACTTTTATTATAAATGGCTGTTCTGTAAACGGCATACCCCATGTCCATCCTAATAAGTAACCAACTATGGCAGATACACCTATTAAGGTAAATAGCCAGAATTGTATGTATGCTAATGTTGGACTATACAATTCTGTCTCAGATTCCTCTGGTATCATGTAATATGTACCACCCATAAAACCAAACAGTAACCATACTACAAGCAGGTTTATATGTATCTCCCTGCTAACATTAAACGGCAAGATATGTATTAATGGATCAACATTCCAGACATACTTGGCACCTGTAAGCAATCCAAAGATCACCTGTAAACCAAAGAGCAGTGTTGCAAGTATAAAATATGGATAAGCAAGCTTTTGTGTTTGATATTTCATGATTACCTCCTGTTATTTTAAATTTGAAAGATACTGAACAAGCTCATCAAGTTGTGTTTTAGCAAGCGTTTTAAATGAAGGCATAAGGCTATTCGGATAATGAGATGTTGGGTCCGTAATCTGTTGTGCTATCCATTGGGGTGTTTTTGTTGAACCAATATGGCTAAGATCCGGTCCTACATTACCTCCTATACCATTGATCTTGTGGCACGCGGTACACCCATTACTGCTGAATAAAAGTTTACCTTCTGTTGATTCTGATGCTATAGCCTCATTTTGAGCGACTTCAGGCTGTGGTGGCCATCCATTTGTATGTATCGTTGAAACCCACTGAAGAAATGCAACAAGCTCATCAATCTGTTTATCTGTGAGGTGTTGATTTGGCATCTGACGTGGTTCTGGCATAATTGCCTTCGGGTCTTTTAAAAATTTCTTTAACCAATCTGCTGATCTTAGCTTGCCTTCTTTCGTAAGATCAGGGGCATAGTATCCACCGATACCAAGTATCGTATGACAATCGTTACAGTTCTTTTCCTGCCACACCCATTTGCCTGCAATAACCTCTGGAGTCAAATCAGTACTGTTTGTTCTCTTTGGTAGTTGTTTTAGCGTGTCATATGTAAGTCCGAGAAAGATCACAGCAGATATTATTGTTCCCCACCAGAATAATTTTTTAGCTGTGCTTTTTTCCATTTTTAACCTCCTTTTTTGTATAAAATGTATACCTAATCAAAAAAAAGATCTATGATCTTTATCATATTATAGATCAACCCCCAAAAAAAGCACCGGCAGAATGTGTCCTTTTCTATTGCATCTTTGGGTTAACCAAAAAATGCAACCAATTAGGGTTATCTTTCATTCAAAACATCCTGTCTGTAAGAATACATTTCTGATTTATATATTTTGCATTTTAAAAGTATATGGGATAATAGATGTAGCTATGGATACAAAGGTGAATGTTAAAAAATGGGGTAAAACCCCTATGATAGCAGTAGCAATATCAGACAGGGATGTGGAGCTTGTAAAAGCTGATGAATTACCAGTAATTGATGTTATTGAATTGAGAGTTGATATGTTTAAGGATCTCTCAAGTAGCTATGTAGAGAACATATTTAAAGTTGCAAAAAAGCGATTTTCAAAACCATTACTTGGCACTATAAGATGTTTAAAAGAGGGAGGAAATAAATTCATACCAGAAAATACAAGATATGAATTATTTAAAACCATTGTTCCTGTTGCTGATATCATTGATGTGGAGTTTCAATCAACGATATATAAAAAGGTTATACGATTATCCCATAGTATGAAAAAACCGGTTATAGCTTCTTATCATGATTTAAAACAGACACCGGATGATACAGCCCTGTTAAAATTGTTAATGCAGGCGAAGACCGGATCACCTGATATAATAAAGTTGGCACTTAAAGCGAAAACCCGTGATGATGTGGCAAGATTATTGTGTTTTACCATTAAACACAGAGATGAGCATCTTATAACAATATCTTTAGGGGAAAAGGGAAAAATATCAAGGTTTATAAATCCTTTATTTGGATCCATGCTGACCTACGGTTATATTAGCAGTCCAAAGGCAGAAGGTCAATTACATGTAAAACAATTAGCAGATCAACTTAAGATGTGGATGATATAATAAAAAAGCTTCCCGCATGGTTATGCGGGAAGCTAACAGTAAGTTTTTAATGCTTATTCTTTTAATTACAGGAACAAAGGTGCCATTACAAGTGTAACGGTTGCCAGCAGCTTGATAAGAACATGGATAGAAGGACCTGCTGTATCCTTAAATGGGTCACCAACTGTATCTCCTACTACTGCAGCTTTATGTGCATCAGAACCTTTTCCACCAAATGCACCTGTTTCTATATACTTCTTTGCATTATCCCATGCACCACCACCGTTGTTTAAGACAATTGCGAGCAGTACACCTACAATGGTTGCAACCATAAGGAAGCTTGCTACAGCCTGCGCTCCAAAACCGAACATCTTAAATATCAAACCCACCACGATAGGTGAAAGAACAGGCAACACACCTGGCAAAACCATCTTTTTTAATGCGGTTTTTGTAACAATATCCACTGTTCTACCATAGTTAGGCTTTGATGTACCTTTCATGATCCCCGGGTTTTCTTTAAATTGGGCACGAACATCGCTTATTACAGAGTATGCAGCCTTACCAACTGCTGCTATTGCCAGAGATGCAAATATAAACACAAGCATTGCACCAAGCAAAGCAGCAACAAAAACATGTATATCTGCAAGGTTAATGGTATGTGCTATGTCATAAATCTGCTTTACAAGCGGATTTGTCATTGGCTGACCAAAAAGGTTCTCTGCCTTCATTTTTAATTCACCAACATCATCAAGATATGCATTGAAAAGCAGGAATGCTGCAAGTGCTGCACTACCTATTGCATAACCCTTTGTCAATGCCTTTGTCGTGTTTCCAACAGCATCAAGCTTATCTGTCTTCTTTCTGATCTCTTCTGGTTGTTGCGACATTTCAATGATACCTCCTGCATTATCAGTTATAGGACCGAATGTATCCATAGCAAGAATGTAAGCAGAGGTAGAAAGCATACCCATTGTTGCAATCGCAGTACCAAAGAAACCACCACCTTCTATAGCACCTGCTGCCGCATTCTTTGCCATTTCAACCTCACTGCCCTTCAATCCAAAGTAGTATGACATTATCAATGCAGTGCCTATTACTATTGCAGGTAATACAGTGTTTTCCAATGCAACTGCAAACCCTGTAATAATAACTGTCGCTGGTCCTGTTTTCGCAGAGTTTGCAATCTCTTTAACAGGTCTGTATCTGTATTCTGTATAGTATTGAGTAATGTACACAAACAGAATACTTGTTACAATACCCACCAAACCTGCATAGAAAAACCATATATTACCATTCAGCAAAAGTGCTGTTGCAATATAAAAACCGATTGCAGCAAGTATACTGGTAAGATAATACCCATTGTTCAATGCATGCATCGGTTCTCCATCTTCCTTTGTCCTTACAACAAGTACACCGAACATGGCGGCAATAAGACCAAATGCCCTTGCAAGCAAAGGAAACAGTATACCCTTTAGTCCAAAATGCTGATACAGCGCTATACCGAGTATCATAGCACCTATGTTTTCAGCAGCTGTTGATTCAAAAAGATCTGCACCCCTTCCTGCACAGTCGCCAACATTATCTCCAACAAGGTCCGCAATAACAGCTGGATTTCTTGGATCGTCCTCAGGGATACCAGCCTCAACCTTACCAACAAGGTCCGCGCCCACATCTGCTGCCTTTGTGTAAATACCACCGCCAAGCTGTGCAAACAGTGCAACAAAGCTTGCCCCAAAACCATATCCAACGATCATGTACGGTACATGGAGGGGATTTGAAAGCCCACCATACAGAAGGAACAGCAGAGATATACCAAGTAAGCTCATCGCTACAATGGTTATACCAGAAACAGCTCCACCACGAAGCGATATCCTTAATGCTTCATCAAGGCTCCGTGTAGATGCTGCTGCTGTCCTCACATTTGACCTGATTGCAATATGCATACCTACATAGCCAGCAATTGCAGATGAAAAAGAACCAAATATAAACGCTATACCTGTCTTCCATGCAAGTGGCAAATCATGCTGCACCCCAACATATATACCAAAGATGATCACTGCAGTAAGGATCGCAAGGGAGATGATTGTCTTATACTGCCTATTCAGAAATGCCACTGCCCCTTCTTTAATTGCATTACTAATCTCCTGCATCCTTGGCGTTCCCATATCCTTTTTCAGCACATAGCTTGCCAGCCAGCCTGCATATCCCAATGATACGAGGCTAACCGCGATAATAAAAGTTAAAATCCACGCTTCCTGTGTCATATTTCCTCCTTTTTATGTCTTTATATATTTTTTATATGTGTAAACAAAATTGCCTGCCACTTCTATACCTTTTACTCTAAAAAGTATCAATGTTAATTCTACTGCTGTCCATCCTAAAAAAATATATGTTATCACTTCTCTTAAAGAAGGCATAAAAAATTGTATACACCATACAATAAACATACCACTTGCTTCATACAAAGTGAAACGCATGTCAATCAAAAGTAATATTGTTGTACTACACTGGGCAAATGTAAGAAGTAATTCTGCCCTTTGATAGGCATCAAAATTAATCGGCGTTACACCACCAACGGCATAGGAATAGATAAAAGGAAGCATTGCAGGTAAAAGGGTAAGCTGGTTTATTGTGGATGATGTTATGTTCATAAGCCCCATAGTAGCTCCCTGTTTCTTTTTAGCCCAGTAAAAGGCACTTAGTTTCTCAGGAAACTCTGATAAAAACGGCGATACCCACTGAATAAATATAAACTCTGTTATACCTATTGAGAGGGCAACAGCCTTCATGCTCTCTATAAAAGGATCAACAACAAAAACCAATCCTGCACCGCCTATAATAAAAAGTAGGCTTATCAGTATTGTCCTGTATATTCCCTTCATTCCAACAATCTTTGCCGGTATATATTCCATGTGTGTTTGGTCCTCTTTCTTACCAGAAGGAAGCTTTACAAGAAATAAAAGATAAATAATATACAAAGCAAATAAAACAATGCCATCAATAATGTTTAAACTGCCCTTCAGATATATAATAAAAAGATATAATATTCCTATAGCAAAGAATACAATCTCAATAGAATGTGTTCTTTCTATCTTTATCGTTGAGCCATTCTTGTATTTTCTGTTGAAAAAATAGGATACAAAAAACACAAGTGGCAATCCCACACCTGTAAGCAGCCTTAAGGAACCAGTAAGATTGGCAAGCATTAAGTGAACCTCTTTCCGCCATGCAAGATCAGCCTCCACCATAAACTCCGGCGCAGTTTGAAGCCATGCAAGGACTGCAAGGGCAAGCCCCTGCGATATAAAATATTGGGCTGACTCAGCTGCCCATGCAATGATAAGCGCAAGTAAAATAATAGCTGGGAATGTCCACAGTGCATGTATTGACTCCATACCGCCCTTGCTAATAATTAATGATCCTATATGTGAAAACCAGTCCATAAAAAATGGGTAGCTTTAAAAATTAATCAAGTCAAGCTTATGTAGAAGTCTATAACATACTGGAAAATTTTTAACAGATTCTATTATCTGTCGCACAATCTATCCGTAATCCCCTACCCCATGAGAGGTTATCCGACTATTCAAAAAAACCCAGTAAATTTGTCATCCTGAACACACACGCTTTTCTCAGTGTAAACTCTGTGAAGAATCTAATCTTTTCAACAAATTTATTCCCTTCTCGTTGCATAAATACGATTGCTGCGGAGATGGATTACTTAACATGAAAAAGTAGCGGTACTCATATTTTCAAATGCATTCTCTGGGGTTAAGACTTGTTGGTTATAAAGACCCAAAAACGGATAAAAAGCTGGTATTTTTCACAAATAACTTTAAGCTATCTGCATTCACCATTACACAGATTTATAAGTCTCGCTAACATATAAAACTCCTTTTAAAATGGATAAAACAAAATCTGAAGATAAAATAACAAACAAGAATGCTTCA
>Ga0315298_1007007_pt1 | contig 15055 bp, 17 predicted proteins | sample WHS_1_MG_FD_203077 | JGI IMG/M metagenome (GOLD analysis project Ga0315298, IMG submission 203077) | Extremophilic microbial mat communities from Washburn Hot Springs, YNP, Wyoming, USA - WHS_1_MG | ecosystem: Environmental > Aquatic > Thermal springs > Hot (42-90C) | place: USA: Wyoming... | reverse complement strand
GCATTCTCCTTTTGAAATTTCTTCAAAGATTGATTTGTATGCTGCCTTTGAGGCTTATCGGGCTTTTTTGACAGCTTAGATAGTTAAAAAAATGGAGTGTTTGAACGTATTTAAGTGGAAGGTTGGAAAAAACACCGCTAATTAAAACCAGGGCTGTCAAAACCAACAAAAAATTTTTCCTCTATGATTTGGGTATTAGTTTAGTATAACAAGAGACATAGACAAAGGAAGAGGTAAATTATAAACTGAAAATATGAGTGAAATAGGTGAAGGAGAGTTTCAAAAAATAGAAGAATCTTTAATCCAAGTAACAAAAGAAGGTCCAAAATTAAAAGATATTGCTATTGAGGAAGGAAGAAACAATTCTATTGAGCTAAAGAGTATCTTGGGTACAAGGGAAGCGGGGAAATGTGAGGAGGGTCAAGCAGTTAAAGAGACAATGGAATTTATAAATAGAGTAATTCAAAAAGCAAATGAGGTTGGTGATTCTGAAACTGCTGAACAGGCAACTCTTTTTAAGGAAAATTTAGTTTTTATCGGAGAAAAAGAATTACAAGAGGCGACTTCTGCGATAGCCTTTCGATTGTCGAATGAGGTAAGAGAAGGGAAACCGGTAGTTATTTTTTTTGGTGGAGTTAGAAGTGAAAGATATATTGCTTTACGAGTTTTAGAGGAAGTAGATAAGATGATTGGCGAAGATGAAAACTTGCGCCAGAAAATTTGTTTAAGCGGAAGTTGCCAAAAAACAGCAGAATTCGCAAAGGAAAATGACTGGAATTGTTTAGTAGCTGTTTGCGATGATTTTGTAATCAGTGGTACAAGAATAAGAGGATTTGCGGAAGAGATATTTAATAAACTTATAGCGGAAGGGGCAACTCCTGACCAAGCCTCCAGAATAGTAGAGGCAAACGTTGTTGCTATAAAAGAAGTCTTTTTAAAAGAAGGACTGAGTGTGAGAATAGAAAATACTGCTGCCGAAAGGCCGCTTAGGGTATTTTCTTACTATTTTGCTCCAGAGTATTTTAATAATGAAGGACATTGGGCTGTTTTCCCCGGGGCAAGTGTTACCGGCTCTCATAGTTCAGTAGATTACGGATTTGAGGCAGTTATAAGAGAATGGGTGGAAAAATTTCCAGATTTAAAGTTTCCTCCATTGTATGAAGTTGGGAGACCCTATGAACTTAATGATGATGGGCGTGGATATAAGAATCCTGAATTACAAAGTAAATGGGAAAGACTTTCAGGGGCTTATTCTTTAAAGATTGGTCAAAAATTAGTTAAAGATTAGTTAAAAAAATGGAGTGTTTGGAAGTATTTGACTTGGGTCGTCTGTTTGGCAAAAGCCATGAGCCGCAAATAATAATCTTCATTTTAACCTTTTGATTAAATCAGGTAGTGTTTTAATGACTTCATTGATTAGGACATTTCGGCAGGGTTCTTCTTTGTCTTCACAAAGGGCATAAATTGGTTTTCCCAAAGCCTCCGCAAAACCTAGTTCCAGGGTAGAACTGTTGCCCATGTAACCATCTTTATTGTAAAAATAAACGATATCGGCTTTACGAATAAAACTGAACTGATGATGAGTAAGTCCTAAGAAGGCAAATTTTTTGAAATGTTTCGGCAAGTCGTTAATCTTTGGGTCATCATTCAAAATTGGTTCATAAACAACTACCCCAGCCTTTTTAAGTTTAGTGGCAAACTCGCGAATTTCTTTTTTAAAACGGCGTGAGCCACAAATTGCAATGGTTTTCATCTCTTTGTCCTTAACTCTATTTGTTCATTCCTAGGGTCAAAAACCACTTTGAAAGTATCGAACATTTGTAATGAATTTCTTTTTCATTAGAGGGTAAAGTTACTCATAGTCTTTTATCTAATAGATTTTGTCAGGTTCTTGTTTTTCATTTTATCAACGGTTCAGCAAAAACGCAATTTGAACGCATTGGGCTGGGGAGGATTGGGAGAATTTTTTGCTGCCTTGGAATAAACCGCGAAGATATAATATAATCTATAAAATTAATAATTTTTTGTAAAAAGGAGGAGAAATGGAACAAACAGTAGTTTTAATCAAGCCAGATGGCGTTAAACGGGGTTTAATTGGAGAGATTATCAGCCGCTTTGAGAAAGCGGGGATTAAGATTGTGGCGATGAAAATGGTTCATATTGATAAAGAATTTGCCTTGAAACATTATGGTTTTAATGAGGAATGGTTTGAAAATGTGGGGAAAAAGGTGAAGGAGTTTTATAAAGAGCAGGGTTTTGATCCGGGAGAAGAGATAATGAACATGGAGAATAAAGAAATTGGAAAAATGGTTCAACAATGGAATGTTGATTATCTGACAGAGGGACCGGTGGTAGCGATGTTACTTGAGGCGCCTGGAGCGGTGGAAATCGTCAGAAAAATGGTGGGGTCTACTTATCCGCAGTCTGCCCCTCCGGGAACGATTAGGGGAGATTATAGCTTTGATTCGCCCTTACTTTCTAATTTGAAAAGACGTTCGGTTCATAATTTAATTCATGCCTCGGGCAAGCCTGAGGAAGCAAAGATAGAAAAACAGCTTTGGTTTAAAGAAAAGGAAATTCATTCTTATAAGAGAGTGGAAGAAATGTTGATGACAGGAGAGTAAAGTGGAAAGATTGCCAGAGGGTTTGAGAATCAATTCTTCAAGTAAAGAAGCTTTGGTTTTTTTGAAGAGTTTGCTTAACAATCAGCAGGCCAAAGGAAACTTTTTGCGATCTTTGCCAGAGGAAAAAAGGCTAAAGGCGGAAAGGGTTAATTTTGAAGAATTAATAAGGGAGGAATTTTTTCAAGAGACTTTTGAGAAAAAGTGGAAAAAGGAAATAGATCCAGAGTGGAGAAGGGAAGATAAGCAGGCTTTGCTGGCCTTAAAAGAGGCAGCTTTGCACACGATTACTGATTTGATTTTAAGTGTAGATGCGGCTCCAAGATTAGGTTTAAAAATTGATAAGAGGTTGTCGGCAAAAAGAGATGAGCTTTTTGTGTTGGCTGAGTTAGTGCGATTTGTTTTACCTTCTGAAAAAATTAAATTCTGAGAGCTTCTGAAAGAAGGCAGGCGGGCCCATGACCGGGAAGAATGGTTGTTTTTAAAGGAAGTTTTTTTAATTTTTGAAGAGATTGCCAAAGATCTTTGGCAGAAGAATAAGAAAAATCGGTTCTGCCAACTCCTTGAGCAAAAAGGGTATCGCCGGTAAAAAGAATTTTTAATTTGGGCAGGTAGAGGCAAACGCTACCGGGGGTATGGCCGGGAGTGGGGATAAGAGTAAATTCGAAGTTTGTTGCTTTAATTTTTTCAACAGGCAGGGAAAAATGAGGAGTATTGGGAAAGAAGGAGATGCTTTTTGGGGGTTGCTCAATGATTTTTCTTTTTAGCCAAAAGCTGGCATTTTTTTGGAGGTCTTTGAGGAGAAAAAAGTCTTTTTGGTGAAGGTAAAAGGGAAGGTCAAAAGCCATTTGGAGTTCGCCGGCTGCCAAAAGGTGATCAAAATGACCGTGGGTGGCAATCATAGCAATTGGATGGACTTTTAGCTGAAGGATTTGTTCTGAGATAAAATTTGCCTCATCTGCTGGATCGATTATTATACATTGATTAGTATTTTGATCTATTAAGAGAGAGCAATTTGTTTGGAGTTCACCGAGAGTAAAAGTTTTTACTTCCATAACCTCATTATAATATGCCAATTAAAAAAGGAGAGATTTGACTCTCTCCTTTTTTCGCAATTTAATGATATTACCGATTTTTATGTTTCGCCCTTCCAATCTTCCTTCTCGCCTTTTCAAGCTTGTCCGCCCTTTGGCGGAGCTCGAAGAGCGATTTTAGAAGGACTCTGCCCAAAAATTCATTATGAATTTTTGTGCTTCGGATAACATTCATTGCAATAGACTGGTCTGTCTCCTTTGGGCTCGAATGGGAGTTCAAAGGATTTACCGCAATCGGCACAGACAGCCGGATACATTTGCCGACTACCTCTCATTTGCTGTTTTTTAGCAGCACGACAAGCAGGGCATCTTTGCGGTGCGTTTTGGAAACCTTTTTGAGCATAGAATTCTTGCTCAGAAGCGGTCCACACAAAATCCTTACCACAGTCTTTACATTTTAGGGTTTGATCTTGAAATGCCATTTGTTTCACCTCCCTCCTTCGCTAAAGCTACTGAGGACAAGCTTTCCTGTTTTGGTAAGCCAGTCCTCCTTTGCTCGAGCGGGATTTACCTAGAGCGCCTTTTTAGTTTTCCTGGTCTCTAGGTAAAATCCTAAAGGACGGTGAAACTTGTAGAGGATCTCTTGGGTTCTGGGGGCATTATAACACAAAAAGTGTAAAAGATAAAGTCAAATTTCTGATTATTCTAAATAAATCCCAATCTGGAAAAAATCCTAAATTCTAAATTCTAATTTCTAAACAAATTCAAAATTCAAATTTTTAAATTCAAAAAAAATAGTTTAATTATTTTGGATTTTGGTCATTTGATATTGTTTGGGATTTGGAATTTGGGATTTGGAATTTTTTTAGAATAATTAGGTTAATTAGAATAATTAGAATAATTAGAATAATTAGGTTAATTGGTAATTTCTGTTACTGTATCATTCTCAGGATTTCTTTTCTCAACCAAAGTTTTTTAGTGACGCCTACGTCCGTGCCAAAAAAATCAACCTGAATGACATTTCTTAGGAAATTTTTCAGGGTTTCGCTTTTGGTAAAGATGTAACTTCTGCCTTCGCCGATTGAAGGGGCGTTTAAGAACCAAAGTTCGGTTTCAAAAGATCTTAAGGTGGATTCAATACTGCTTTTGTGGTCCTTGATAAAGTTCATACTGTTCCAAAGTTCAAGCTCTCCAACCGCGCATTTCATTCCCTTAATCATTTCTATTTTGGTATCACTCGCAATTGCTTGTTCGGGATTGGTATAAGCGTTGACTTCCTGGTCTTGGTAATATTGGATAATCCAATCCTTGGGTAGGTTGGTAAAATTTTTTAATTCCTCAAAGGCTTTTTTATCTCTTTCAGTGGTGATTGAAGATTGAAAATTGAGCGTATTGGAGAGAATGGCGGTGTACAACAAGTTAGCAACAAGAGGACTGAGTAGAGGGTGAGGGTGAGAGGTGAGAGGTGAGTCGAGAATGGGAATTGAGGGTGAGTTTTGAAGAGTTTTTCCCCACTTCTTACTCTCACTTCCCGACACTTCGACTTCTCTTGGTGCAGGCCCACTTCTTACTTCGTGCTTCCTCTTTCTCATTTCTTCCCAAATCAAAGTGGCGCAAGCGCCGACTGGTTCAATTTTGGCTTTTTCTCCCAAATGAGCCCAAAATTTTTCAAAGCCAAAATGGTGGTCGTAGATTTCGACGACTTTTTCCTTGTTGACAAAGAAAGGAAACTCTTTTGCCTCAGAAACATCGACAATCACAAACTCATAATCTCCGGGTTCCAGGTCAGTCAAGTAGTCAATCGGCCACTTTCTGATGGTATTGGTGACACTATTGTTCAAAGGGCCAGCAATAACTGCCAAGGGCCTTTCTGGCGGAATTTCTTGGTAGGCAATTACGCAAGCCAGGCCGTCAAGGTCAACAAATCTTTTGCCGGTAGTTACTACAAGTTGTGCCATAAATTGGTCGGGGAGAGAGGAGTCGCACCTCCTGCCTTTCGGTCCCGAACCGAACGTTCTACTGGTGAACTACTCCCCGTCATAGAAAGAAACCGAGGGTTTCTTTCTACCTTTCTTCCTTCAAGGTATCTTGCGAGATCTTCGTTATCACGCCTCGCAAGATGAATTTTTAATCTTTTCTATCAAGGCACGTTTCTTGCCAAATGTTTTGTTCCGAGGGTTTCTTTCTACCTTTCTTCCTTCAAGGTATCTTGCGAGATCTTCGTTATCGCGCCTCGCAAGATGAATTTTTAATCTTTTCTATCAGAGTCTGTTAAAACAAGGTTAAGACAAGATTAAAACTCCCCCTCATCTTATTTCTAATTTCTAATTTCTAATATCTAATTTCTAATATCTAATATCCCTTTTGTTGTAAAGTCCATTTTAGCAGACAAAAGCTTGCTTTTAAAGCAAGAAAGAGATATATTTCATTCAATGACAAAAACACCGGAAAATTTTACAGGAGAAAGAAAAAATAATGACCTTGAAGGGGAGTTAAGTCATTTTTTTGACAATAATAAAGCAACCGCCCGTTATTATGCCAAAGAATTTGAATCTTTTGGCCAAACATATTTTCCGAATGAAACAAGATTTGTGTGCCTTCCTGTTGAAGGAGAGGACGGAAAACAAGAAGGTTTCTTGGCAATTTTTGGAGATAACTCAGAGGAAATAACGATAGAAATTGAGCAAAAAAGAGTCTTACTTATGCTTCGCAAATTTGGAGGAATTTTTAATTTGAAAGGAAAATTAGTTCTCCCAAAGGAAAAAGAACGGGGGGAGGGACTGGTTTTAGCTACGAATAATGGGCTAAAGGCATCGGTATTAGTAGATTATGAATTTCTTGCTACAGGAAACTCTCGCAGAAAACCGAAGATTTTAGTGGAGGAGCTATCTTCTCATTCTTCTTAGCATGCCGCTAATTTGGTAAAATTAAAGGGTGAAATTAAAAAAGGGATTGCTTTTGGTTCTTTGTTTGTCATTGGCTATATTGGCGGGAGTGGGGTATTTTGCTTGGTTTCAATATCAGAAAAGTTTGTTTTTTCCTAAACAAGGAGCATTTTCGCCTTCCAAATTAATAATTGGCGATAAAGTCTTAAAAGTTGAAATTGCCAAAACTGTTCAACAACAAGAAAAGGGACTTTCAGATAGGGAAAGTCTTTGTTCTGATTGCGGTCTGCTTTTTGTCTTTGACCGGCCAGGGATTTATCCCTTTTGGATGAGAAGAATGCATTTTGATATTGATATTCTATGGATTGCGGGTGATCAGGTTGCGGATATTACTTATGGAGCTAAAAAGCCAGCCAACGAGGATTTTGAAAGACCGAAAGAGATTTATCAAAGTATGGTGCCGGTTGACAAGGTTTTGGAAGTAAACGCCGGATGGGTAGAGAAGAATGGGATTAAGGTGGGGAATGTAGTAAAATACTAGTATTGCCCAGAGCTTAAAGGATACCCCGCTTACCGGTGTAGCTCAATGGACAGCCCTGCCCGCTATGCCGCTGTAGCTTAACGGATTAAAGCAGTCCCGTCCTAAGGGAAAGATTGAAGGTCCGATTCCTTCCAGCGGCACAAAAGCTTAGGCAGGCGGAGCAATCCCGTCCTAAGGGAGAGGTTGTGAGTTCAACTCTCTGGCGGCAGGGAGCAGCTGCCTCCTAAGCGGCAGGCCAGGTTCAATTCCTGTTAGGGGCACAAAGGCTTTGGTAATAAGGACGATTGTGTGTAAGGAGCTTAAAGACTTAATTTTTTTGGAGCAGTTTTGACTGCTGTCAAAATTTTTTAAAAATGGCAGAACAATCTGACAAAAGACCAATTTTTTATCCTCTATCACAAGTAACTCCGAAAGATAGAGATAGGGGAAATTTGAACAACCTTACACCCTTTGCGGAGGTGAGAGATTTTTCTGAAGAGAAAATGAAGTGGAATCATTTAACCCGAGATGAATATTTGGAGGAAATGCAAGCAAGGTTGGGTCCAGAAAATTTTCCAAAATTTAGAGACAGTTTAACCGAAAAGAGATTTAAAGTTTTAAGGCGGAAAATGTTAGAGTTTTTTGATGAACGAATAAGCCTTAGCTCTACTGCTGACCAACTCGATACGGGTAATCAATGCGGTTCTCGAGAGCTAATTAGAAAGAGCAAAAAAGTTTTTTCCTAAAAAACGAGATTGGTTTTCTTCTGTTTTGCTTACTTGAGGGAGACGGAAAAAAGATTGGGTTTGTTTTCTGGCTCAGTGCCAATTTGGGTTAAGACAACCAAGCGGTTGCTGCTTGGGGTGAGAAAAACATAAGGAAATATAAAAGGTCCACTATAAATAACCTCAAGATTTGTGCCATCGTACTCACAGGCGGTAACTTTGTGTCCTTCAATCCAAACCAAGTGGCGAGAAGTAGGGAACCAGTTTGGGGTGAGAAGTGAGATATGGGAGGCAGGAGGGGGGAATAAAGTCGGCGTTGGGGTGATTTTTGATTTTAGAGGTTTTGGTGTGGGAGTTGGTTTGGGAACATTAAAGGGGATGAGGAAATTGCGATCTTCTTTGAGATCATAAACATAAAGTTTTCCCGGTTCGATCTTGCGACTTTCTTTTTGAGTGGAAGCAGCTGTTACTGGGGGGATTAGGTTTTCTGGAATTTGAGCTGAGGCGGTTGCCTCATAAAGGACTTTAGTGTTGTCAGGGCTGAATTGGAGCTCAGCTGCTTGGGTTGCTAGAATTTGCTGCATTATTAAAGGCAGACGTTTGATTTTTGCTTTTTCCTGAAGCTCTTTTTCTTTTTGCCAATTTGTCTCCAATTGCTCTAAGGTGGCGGAGATTTCGTTGGCGCTTGAGAGCTGATTCAATCCATTGGCATCAAGTAAGTATTTGTTGCTGGAAGCGGGAAACTCGACCAGAATTTGTTGAGAATCAGGTAGCCATGAGTATTGGGCTTTGGCAAAGTCACTCCCTAGTCTGCTTTTGGCAATCTGTCTAGGTGATTTGCTAAGGTTGAAAAGCGAATCTGTCAAGTCAAGAACCCAAAGACCCGCATCTAGGTTTGGTAAGGGGACAGAATAGACAATTCTGGAATTATCTGGCGAAATTATCGGGTTTATTACTTCACTAAAAGTTAACGGTTTAAGGTCGGGGACTTCGGTAAAAAGGAAAGCATCAGCAACGGTGACTAACTCTTTTTCAATGACAATATCTTTTTTCCAAGGCAAAAAACCATTTTTTTTAATTTCCAAGGTGTATTTTCCGGGAGCAAGAGAGAGAGAACTGTTTGTGGCTGCAAGCAACTTGCCGTTAGCAAAAACTTTTGCTCCGTCAGGCGAGGAATTGACAACCAAAATTCCAGTTGGTTTAAGAGTCTTATTGGTCAAATCAATCCGGTAACCACTGGCATACTTAATTGCCAAGAAAGTAGCTCCTATGACGAAGGCGAGAATGACGAAGAAAAATGGCAATCGGTGTTTAGCGAGATCCATCACAATTAGATTATACTTCGTATAATATTTTCCTATTATACCTTTTTTTCTTGGTGGCGGCAAATGTGTTCTTGTAAAGAGTTTTTTGTCTTGCTATATTTAAGTTAGTGAGTTAGACTTAGTTATGCTGAGTGAAACAGAATATATACTAAATATATCAGGAATTTTAAATCCGAATATCGAAATCTAAAACACAAAACAAAATATGTTAAATCTAAATTTTCTAAATTCAAAACGTTTAGAGAATTAGAATTTTTGTCGTTTGAATTTGTTTCGAATTTCGTGCTTAGGATTTTGAATTTATACAGATTCCAGTTAAAAGCTGGAATAAAATTTTGTGCTTGCTAAACGAATTGCTATCGATCTCGGAACAGCCAATACTTTGGTTTGGGTTGCCAACGAGGGGATTGTTGCCAATGAGCCGACAGTGGTGGCAATTGGGCTTGAAGATAATCGGGTATTGGCTGTTGGTAATGAGGCCAAAGAAATGCTTGGCCGGACGCCAGGGAATATTTCTGCTTTAAAGCCCCTAAGAGAAGGGGTAATTGCTGATTACGAAGTCACTGAGGCGATGTTGCGTTACTTTATCCAGAAAGTTTGCGGTCGAGTTTGGCTTTTTAAACCAGAAGTAATGATTTGTACTCCTGCCGGAGTGACTCAGGTAGAAAAAAGAGCGGTTTTGGACGCTACTTTATCTGCGGGAGCAAGAGTTGCTTATTTAATTGAAGAGCCTTTAGCCGCGGCTATTGGCGCTAAAATCCCAATTGCCCAGCCTTCAGGCAATATGATCTTAAATATGGGAGGAGGGACTTCGGAAGCGGCAGTAATTTCTTTGGGAGGAGTCGTGATTCACAAGAGCGTCCGTGTTGCTGGTAATCGGATAGATGAGGCAATTGCCAGTTATTTGCGCCGTAAGCACAATATCATTGTTGGCGAACAGACTGCCGAAGAGATAAAGCTCAAAGTTGGAACAGCTTTACCTTTGCCAAAAGATGAAATAATGGAAGTTAAGGGAAGAGATTCGCTCCTAGGCTTGCCGAAAATGATTACTGTTTCTGGTAATGAAATTCGAGAGGCGATTGCTCCGACTTTAAGCTTGATTATCAATATGGTTAAGGAGGTTTTGGAAGAAACTGCGCCCGAGCTGACTTCGGATATAATTGACAAGGGGATAGTAATGACTGGAGGAACCAGTTTGCTTCGTGGTTTTGATAAACTGTTGACTTCTGAGTTGGGAGTTTCCTGTCATGTGGCCGAAGATCCTTTGGTTTGTGTTGTTAGAGGCACGGGAATTGCTTTAGAAAATATTGATTTATACAAAAGAAGTTTGAGAAGTTCCTGCTGATAAATCCAGTATTTTTTGATCAGTTAGCCAGCAAAAAAAAGACCTATAGTAATCTAAACAAAAAATCACTACTATTATGGGTAAAATGATGGATTTTGAAGCTAAATTTCAGAGTAAATAAATTGTACAAAAACAGCAAAATGAAGAAACAAATATTGTCTAAAAAATATCCTATAGTAAATAAACAAAAAATTGGCAAAAAAGAGCAGTTTTTTTCTGTCTAAAAACATTTTTTAGTTGTTAAAAAATAAATTTTTTGACAAGAAAAAAGAGATTTTTTTAATACAAAACGAGGCGGAAAACAAAAAAAGGACCAGAAATTGTCAGTAAAGTTCAAAAAATTTCTAAAAAAGGAGAATTAATGTCCCTAAATAGCGTAAATTTTTTAGGAGTGCCTATAGTTAGCACCTCAATCGATGAAGTGCTAAGAGAAATTGCTAAATTTGTGGCTAGCCAGGCACAAAAATCTCCTCTTGTCATTTTTACTCCTAACCCGGAGTTTTTAGTTGAGGCGAGTAGGAACGATAACTTTAGAAATCTCTTAAATAAATCTGATATTAATTTGCCAGATGGAATCGGTTTGGTTTGGGCGAGCAGAATCCTAGGTAAACCGATTAAGGAGAGGATTAGCGGGGCGGATGTGGTGGAAAGATTATTAAAAGAGGGGAATGAGAGTGGAAGGCGGGAAGTAGGAAGTGGGAAAGAACTAACCAGAAAGTGGACGGTGGGAATTGCAGGCGCAAGACGAGGGGTACAAGAGGAAGCAGACGACTTGATAAAGAGACTTCAAAAAAAATACCCAAACATTACCTTTGTTAACTTGGATGATACCAATTTTAAATTTTTAATTTTAAATTTTAAATCAAATTCAAAATTCAATGTTCAGGATTCAAGATTTAATGTAATTTTTGCTTGTTATGGAATGGAGAAACAGGAAAAATGGATAATGGAAAACAAGGATAAAATCAAGGCCAATGTCTTTATGGGGATCGGCGGATCTTTAGACTTTATAACCGGCTTTACTAAACGCGCGCCGCTACTGATAAGGAAGATGGGTTTAGAATGGCTTTGGCGGGGATTACAGCGACCGAAACACTTCAAGCGCATCTGGAAGGCGGTTTTTTTGTTTGGGTGGTTGGTGATCAAAGAAAAATTTGTGTCTGCAAGGTCTCTCCTTGCAGAGTAAATTATTCTTCAAGAAGAAGATTGCCGATTTGACTTAAATCATTAGCCTCTCTGATAAAAGATTCATAAGAAAGTGAAGGGTGATTTTTAGGGAAGAAATCAAGAATTTCTGTTGTTTTTACCCATTCGGTATTTCTTTTGCCAAGGTATTCACCATAAGAAGAGGGTTGAACTTCTTGTGCCTGCAAGGTCTCTCCTTGCAGATTCAGCGCTTGTCGATGGATGTAGCGGGAAAGCTGAAGAAGTTGTTCATCGCTGTAAACCGGGACCGCTTTATAAACTCCTTGGTATAAAGGCCCTACTCTTTTGTATTTTCTATTAAAATACATCGTGTACCTCGTTCCAATCGAACTCAAAAAACGATCGATCGAATCAGGCTTAATTTGCTTGACCAATAAATGAAAATGATTTGGCATGAGGCAGAACGCCAGTAGAAAGAATTCGTTAGCAAAGTTGTTTAGACGGAGAGCTTTTATGATTTTATCTTTTTCTGTCCATGAAGTTTCGCTATTGGCAAGCCGGTTTAACAATGATTTTTCATCTTTGGGAGTAAGATATTCTTTTAAATAAGATAGAAATACAGAATAATCTTGCTTATCAAGAAAAATTTGTCTTTTTTCTACCCCACGGTTATAGAGGTGATAATACCCATTTTCTAGGTATTGCTTAAGGGAATTTTTGGCAGGCATTAAGGGAAATTTTATTCCTTTATTTTTTTCTTTTCAAGCCACATTTATGCCTGCAGGGAGAGACCTTGCAGATTCGACCTTGCGGGTTTAGACGTTTTCTTTAGGTTGTATTCCGAGAAGCCAAAGAACTGCCTCTTTTTTGTATCTTCTGTCTCCGCGAGAGTTAATTCGGATCGCCGGCAGTTTGCCTCTCTTGCCCCAGCGCTTGATAGTCAAAGGAGAAACCCTTAGAATTTCCGCTACTTCGCGGACTGTCAACAAATCGGGAAGAGATTCCAAGTTTAATCTTTTGTCAACCATTCTGACCTCCTTTTTAAAATATTAAAAGTTGAGGATAGACGATAGAAACTTGAAATTAGATCTTGAGGTTAGAAGATGGATGTTCTACTTTCTATTTTCCAACTTCAAATTCCCGCTTCTAATTTCTACTGTCTATCATCAAAATATCTTTCTACCAAAAAGAGTATCACAGTAGTTTAAATGTTGTCAATGGGGTATTAAATAGGTGAACTACTAGATAATGGATTGATATATTATATAGTTGTTTTTTGGAATTGTTTAAAATGATTTAGCAAAAATTTGCGAAGTCAACTTACAGTGGTGAGTTTAGTGGCAGAAAAAGTTCTCTTTTCTTTCGACTGGCAGAAAAGTCCGATGGACATCGGACAAAATGCGACAAACCTGCCTGCCGGCAGGCAGGGAAACTTTTCCGACGTTACGTCGGAGTACTGCGTTCCCGCCGTGGCGGGACTGCGCAATAGTTTATTAAGCGGAAAGTGCGAATACCCCGCCTCTGACGGGGATGAAGCACCGTTTCTGCGAAGCAGAAACTATTTTCCGGTTAAGAGGCAAAAACCTTGGACTTTAGTCCAAGGTGCCTCATTTGACGAGAATTTGTTTTTGTATTTTGTTTTTGGGTGAATTCTAATCCAAATTAAAAACCCCGAGTTAACGGGGTTTTCTTTGTTTCTAAGGAGTGTTTACTTTAGTTCGACACTCGCGCCAGCGGCCTCAAGCTTTTTCTTTGCTTCTTCGGCTGCCGTTTTGTTAACACCGGTCAAAATTTCCTTTGGTGCGGCTTCAACCAAATCCTTTGCTTCTTTAAGGCCCAAATTTTGATTTATTTCCCTGACGACTTTGATCACTGAGATTTTGTTAGCGCCAGCATTGGTAATAACCACATTAAAGGTTGTTTGTTCTTCTGCTGGTTCACCGGTTGCTTGTCCGCCAGCCGGGGCAGTTGGCGTAGCCGCTGTCATTGCCACTGGAGTGGCCGAGACGCCAAATTTCTCTTCTAGTGCCTTAACCAGATCATTAAGCTCTAAAACAGAAAGTTCCTCTATTTGTTTAATTAAATCTTCAACCTTAGACATTTAATATCACCCCCTTTGTTTCGGAAAACTCAGAATCCTCAGAAAACCAGAGATTCAGATTTTCAGATAATCAGATTTTCCGATACTCTGAATATCTGAGTTGTATCTGAGTTTTCTGAGCTATTTTTTGTTCTTAACTTCGTTTAAAGCAATAACTAACTTTTGTAAATTCCAGCTTAGAGAGGAGGCTAATCTTTGGGTTGGGTTAGCTAAAAGATTAACTAATTTGCCTTGTAATTGTTCTCTGGGCAAAATTGCTGCCAGCCGGTTGAGTTCCTCAGCAGAGAGAACATTGCCAGCCAGAAAACCAATTTTAAAAGGGAGTAGCGATGTTTTTTTGGCAAATTCTTTGAAAACTTTTAAGGGCGCGATTTCATCTTTTTCGCAAAAAAGAGTGATGTTTTGACCTTCTATTTTCAAATCATCAGTCGGATAATTATTTGCTTTTAAAGCTCTTAAAAGTAGGGTATTTTTAATTACCTGTAAACTGCCGCCAGCTTGCTTAATTTTGTCTCTCAATTCTACAGCCTGGTTGGCAGTTAGCTGATAATACTCTGCCAAGGCTAAGGCCTTTGCCTCTTTAATTTTGGCAGTGATATTTTCGACTTCAAAAATTTTTTCCTGTTTTTTCATTTTGGACGCTAATTATCGCGCATTCTTTATCGTTAAGTTATCAATAAAAAAACCCCGGTATTGCCGAGGCTCTCTTAATTATTGAGATTTTCCCTCGGCAAGCTGTTATAGCAGGTTTTAGCTTGCATTGGTAACGCAAACTAAAGTTTGCTAAAACAAATTATCCAGATGAGCCGGACTTGCTGTCTTTAGGACAACTTATCCTATCATGACGTTGGCGGAAATGCAAGAGGAAATTAGTGAATGTTGTTCCAAGATAGGGAAAACTCTGAGCAAAGTCGAAGGGATGAAGAAAGATGATAACCCTGCCAAAGGCGGGTATAAGGCGGATCAAAATCCCACAGGCGTAGAACCGATTTTATACAAGAATGGCGGAATCGCCGGCTCCATGAACAGGGTTTTTTGCGGGTTCAAGAGTAAGAGGACAATTCCGAGGAATTATTCCTCCAGTTGGGGTTAAAAGCTGACAATTTTGGCTAGTGTTTTTCAAAATTATGGATTGGGATCCCTCGTTCCAGAAGAAACTCGTTTTTGGGGATCCTTTTTGAGAGATTTCTGCCATTACCAATCCGGAGGAATCTTTTTTAAGGTTGATTTCGCCATTTAGCAAGTGGGAAGACAAGAGGAAAGCGTTTAAACTAGGGTAGGCAACGAAGCGGTTATCTTTTAGCGAAGTAGAAAGAGCGCAGTCTTGCTTGTAGCCCTGAGGCGCCCAAGCAG
>Ga0315298_1007006_pt1 | contig 15057 bp, 19 predicted proteins | sample WHS_1_MG_FD_203077 | JGI IMG/M metagenome (GOLD analysis project Ga0315298, IMG submission 203077) | Extremophilic microbial mat communities from Washburn Hot Springs, YNP, Wyoming, USA - WHS_1_MG | ecosystem: Environmental > Aquatic > Thermal springs > Hot (42-90C) | place: USA: Wyoming... | reverse complement strand
AATGTTTGCTTTGGCGATTAAGCTATCTGCTGATTCATAGCCTTCCAACTGTTTTCTTATGCTTTCTTGCTGCAAGCGCTGCTTGTTACTTGATGCGCCACTTTCTTCTCGTAAAGCTGGTTCAAAGTTTCCGCCGTGGTCTTGGCAGTGTTTGCGGGCTTCAGCTTCACTCCATGTTTTAACTGGATAGCGGTAGGCTTGCTCAACCGAGCCAGCTTCAAGCTTGTCCTTCGGTTTGCCAAAAATGACGCGGTAGCTTTTGCCGTTGTGTTCTCGTTCGCCGCTGCCCACTATGTTTAGTTTTTCCGGGTCTTTTAGGCGACAGCTGTGCTCGTTTGGGTAAGGGTCTGCGCCCTTAAGCGTGTCCACGCCTATTCCACAGAGCGGGTAGCTGCATCTTCCCTGCCAGCTTCCAACAGCCACATGGTCGATGAGAATATCTTTTTTCACATATTCGTAGTGTTGCCCTTGCCATTCGCCCTGTTGTGGAATGCATTCGAAGAAGAAGCCTATGCTTACGCTTCGCGCTTTTCCGGTTTTTATGTCTTCAAGGTATTGGGGGTTGCAGCGGTTTTTGAAGAAAGCCAACTCAGCTTTTATGCGGTCCTTCTCGAATTTGGCGTTTCGCACTGTCCCGCGTATAAGCTGAGGCTTGGAGAGGATTATTTCTGGCGGGTGCTCCTCAACAACCCAAGCGTTCAAAGCTGTGAAAGCTGCCTTCTCAACTTCTTCTGCAGGTTCGTAGATGAGCATGCCATCATAATCGTAAACGCCTTCGCGGGTGATAACCGCTGGCACGGTAAGCGTTTCCGCGTCTTCTCTGATTTGGAGGCTGTCGGCTTCAACGCTTTTCACGCCGTACTTCAGCATGGCAGTCACCTTGCTATGAGGGTTTAGCCGTGTCTACGAGTTTCTGCAGCCAAACCGTAATGGCTGTAGGTCCCACGAGGGCTGTGTAGACGTCGAGGGTTATGCTAGCCAAGTCTAAGCCTAGGGCTGAGAATGCGCCTATGGCGATTGTTCTGAGAAACTTGTGCCAGTTGAAGGGTTTGTCCTGTGCTGCGTAGCCGAGTAAAGCGTAGATTAGGGCTGCAGTCGCTCCTAAACCGACATTTAACGGATTCATTTATTCACCTAAAATGGAAAGAATAAGCGTGCCTTTTAGGTTCAGCGAACAGACCGGTTAAGACATAAGCCTTATGTATTACATTGTATTCTCTATTTTTGAGGGATAAACATGACGGAGAAAAGCGCTGTGGTTACTGTTCGCCTTTCAAAACGTGACTTGGAAAGAGTTGAAGCCCTAAGGCGCATTGAGGACGTTGACCGTTCCACGCTAATTAAGGAGTTCATTGAAGACGGACTCCGCAGAAGAATTGTTGATCTTTATCAGAAGGGAAAGTTGACGGCAGGACGTTCAGCTGAAATTTTGGGGATTTCGCTGCGTGCGTTTCTTGAGTTGCTGGAGAGGGAAGGCGTCTCTGTCAACTGGGATTCTGAGGGCATACGCGCGTACGTGAAGGCGAAGTATGGAGATTAAGCTTTTTGCCAACCGCGGTTTCTGATGCTGGCCCGCTTATCCATTTAGCCCAGACAAGCAAGCTGAATCTTTTAAAGAAGGTTTTCAAGAAAGTGATAATTACGCCTAATGTGAAGCGGGAAGCTGTTGACGAAGGCGTCAAGCTTGGGCACTCTGACGCTCAAATCATTGGGAAAGCCATTGAAGAAGGCTGGATTATAGTCGAAGATTTTCCAAAGCGTTTGTCTTTAGCTTCCAAGAGGTTGGCTGAAGATGAAGGCATCTCCAGAGCAGACGCTGAGACGCTTCTTTTTGCAAGAGAGAAAAAGGCAGAGGTTTTGGTTGACGAGAAGGCGCTTTCGAATCTGGCACGGATGTTTGGGCTTAAAACTTGGAACACTTGGACTGTGATGTTAGAAAGCCTGTGCAGGGGTTTCGTTGAGGTTTCTGACGTAGACGCAGCCGTTAAAGAGTTGGGCGAGAAAAGGCATAAACTGATGAAGCAACAAGCTGCGCAAATACTGCAGGCAGCCGAGCACGTAGCCCGCAAACGAAAGGAAAAGGCTTAACGCTTTAGTTGATGCTCCTCAGCCCAGCTGTAGAAGGTTTGCTTGCCTATGCCAAGCTCCCTGCAGATTTGGTTCACGCTTTTTCCTGCTGCGATTCTTTCTGCCAAAAGCTGGTCTACGGGCTTGCGGAACCTGCGTTCCAATTCAAGCTTCCGCTTTGACGGTGCTGAACTGATGTTTTGAGGGATTCCGTTTTGAAGTTTGCTTAAGCCCAAGACTACGTCTGCACCTGGAAGCCTTTCTAAACCTTCCATTTGCCTTATCTCGTTAACCGTCATCCAGTTTGTCTTCAAAGTTAAGCTTCTGGTCTTATCAAGCTCCGCGGCTGCATGGTCCCTTGGGTTTATTTCGAACCCGCCAAGCCAGTTAACGCGGTAATGCACGTCTGGAATCTGTTTTGTCTCCATAAGCCTGTCAATCAAATCCATAATGTATGGTTCGTATCTGCTTTGGCAGTCGCTTATCTGCTTGAAGTATTCGCGTTCGTTTACTTCGCTTCCTGCTAATTGGCCTGCTTGGGCTCCGCGTAAAATAGCCATAGGAACGCCTGAGCCTGCGCTTATGTTCTCCATTATAGGCGTGTAGTAGGGTTCTGGGTCTAAGGCTCTGCCAGCCAAGCCTTTAAACTCTATGGTTGTGTTTTCGTCTGCCCACATGCTCGTCTGCGCTGTTAACGGTCCCCATTGACGCTTATACTCTTCTATTTCTTCTCGTGTTGCGCCTTTGACGGTTACGACTGGGAAGCCGCTGCCGTAACGGTACATTGTTTGCCCCATGCCCCAACGGATATTCCGCAAAACCGTCAAATCATCCCAGACGGGCTCGAGAACGCTTATGCCTTTCCAAGGATGATCCAAAAGGCGAGTAGCGAAATGAATAACTCGGCTAAAATGAACTTCAACCTCTTCGTTTTCAGCTATTTTTACTTTGTAGGTTTCCGGCAAGCCAAAGCGTGCACTCTGCCTATTCTTGTCTGTTTGAACGCTTGTTATCATTGTTGGTGCATAGGCTTCGAGGCTCACGATTTTCTCAGGCACTAAGACTGGATCTCTTAATGTGACACCTTTATCCTGATACCCCAAGACGATTATGCTCCAGCCATAAGCCCTTTCAAAAACCGCCGCCTGAGTGAAAACGTCTTTAGCGTTAAGCAGAAGCAAGACTTTCTGAACAGTTTCATTAAACTTTTCCTTGTCTGCGCCTTCTTCGAGAGGCTTAACTTCAAACCAGTTGTCAAAAACGTCGTGAGCCACAGCGAAGACGATGCGGTGGGCTACAGGCTCGCGTTTAATTGCAAAAGTGATGTTGTCATATGTGAGAGGCTGACCGAACTCGGCGCCTAAACCTGTGTAAACACGCTGGATTTCAGCTTGTGCCTGAGAAGGTGCAGAGTGGATTCCAAAGAGTTTCTGGGCTAAAAGCTGCCTAACATTAACCATGCTGCTTTTCAGCCTCCGCCTTAGCTTCACGCAAAACTTGACGGATTACGTCTTGGATGCTTCGAGCCTTCCGCCTCTTCTGTTCACGCAAGAGCCACTCGTAAAGCTCAGAATCAACGCTTTGTTGGAAAATAGGCACGCATTCAACACCAACAACATTGTTAAGCCAGAAAAATAAAAGAAATTCTGAAACATACCTTTAATTAAACTTTTATTTAAAAATTGTCCAGAAAAAGAGGTAAAATAAAAAACGAACATTAAATGGGCGAACCTTTATTTTTCCATGTATCTGAACAAACGTTTTGAGCATAATATGGAAGGCGAAATTCTTATATGCCTTGTTAAACATACTTAAGTATGTTTAGTAGTATGTTTAAGGCGATGAGTATGACGGATGAAAAAGAACCCGTCGAAGAGATTAAAGAACGGAAAGTCGTTAAAGTCGTGGAGCTGGAAGGGGAAGAATTTGTGAGAATTGGGCTGACGATGCCCGGCAGCTTGCTTGCTAAACTGGACGAAGCGGCTAAACTGTACAAACAAACTCGGTCTAAGTTGATTCAAGACGCTTGCGAAGCTTATGTTGATGCTTTGATCGGAACTGATTGGCTGAAGGAAATATTGCAGAGTAAGGAGGTGAAGTATGGCTCGTTAACAAAGAGTTATAGCGTTGACAATTTGATAAATGCGATATACGAGCACTATATCCCTGGTTTTGACACAGAAAATGCGACTTTCTTGACGCCGACCCATTTGAAGATGATTCGAAAGGCACTTGAAAAAGAGAAGACTATTGGTGGTAAGAACAAGTGGGAGGAATTTTGTTCAAAATGTGGTTTGGACCCAAATAACATCCCTGAAGACCACGCCATTAAACTGGTGTTTGAAACTGAAGAAATCGAAGAGGAATAGTTTATCGTGGTAAGACTCTACCTTGATCTTGAAACCTATCGTCCAAGGAAAGAAGGTTCCTTTACTGAGGAGAGAATAATATCAAGCGGACTGCTAATTGACGAAACTCCATATCAAGAAGACAGTTTGAAAGAAAGCATTGAACCAGTTTTGGTAAGTGAGTGGGATGGGCTCAGTGAATGTGAGATCGTAAAGAAGACGCAAAATCAAGTTGGAGAGGCACTAAAGAATCATAGATTTGCTGTAGTATGTGGCTTCAACATTCTCAGATTTGACATTCCATTGCTCATATGTAAATGTGTCCAGCACCAAGTTAGTAGGCATGATGAGGTTGCAAAGATGTGGAATAACTGTTTTACCATAGACTATTTTCAGCAGCTTCTAATGGCAAACAAGAACTACTTCAAAGGCGTTCGCCTTGAGAGGATTGTGAGAGTTTCAGAGAAGCTTGGTTTGAAACCCCCAGCCTACAGCACAAATGGAAGTGAAATCAAAGAACTTTACGATAAAGGCAAATACAAAGAGATTGAAGAGCATCTCAAGCAGGATCTCATGATAGTTCGTTGGTTGGATCTCTATGGAGCCAAGAGACTGTTTGAAATACATATAAGAGAAGGAAAGGCTTTGTTTCAAGAATAGGTGTTTAGCGTGGAAACTGATTCTTTGAGTTATAGACTCCAGGTGATTCAGCCAGTTCTCTTAAGGTTCTTGAACGAGAAGAAGGAGATCGAGGAGAGTGCTAAGAGAGATGGCAAGATTCCAGAGGAACTCTGCAAGTTGTGCAGTGATTCCTCGAGGCTTGTCAAAACCACGATCCATCCTTTGAAAGATGAGGAAGTGGCAAGTCTTTCTTCATTCTTGAAGTGGATGGAAGAGAACAAGATCACTTCAGTGAAGGGATTGATCTATTCAGGGACAGGAAGCATTGAGGTTGAAGCGAAGGAGCCCATCGGCAAGAGAAAACCAACGGTTCTGGAGAAAGGGGCCTATCACTATTCATATCCCTTGTCTGAGCTGAAGAAGCGACCTTTCTATTCAAGTTTGATAAGCAAGTTTGATGGAGTTGAGTCTTGTCCTCATTTTGACCCAAGCCATCCAAGAGTGGTTCGTCTCTTTCAACAAGGTGGTATGGTTCGTCTTTTTCAGGAAGAAAATGTGATTCAGAAAGAGAGAGTAGCCAATCTTCTGTTTTTCTGTTGTGATCAATGTGTGCAAGAAAAAGAGAAACTTGCCTGCGACAGAGGAATCACTAAGCAAGGTTTCATCTATTCAGTCAACTGTGACCTTAATGGGCTTGTCCTTGAGAAGATATTGAAAGAGGAAAACATTGAGTATGAGAAGGGCGAGAGGCGTGAAAGCTTGCTTTTCTTTCCGCATGAAGACCCGATTTTTTTCCTCAGAAAGCTTGAAGTCCTAATCAAGTTAAGCGTCTTTCCAAAGTTGGACGAAACCATAGTTTCAGTTTTGAAGCCTAAGCTTATTGTATATTCAGGTAAGAAGGCAACAGTCGTAGAACTGCTTGCTTTCAATACCGACGTGCTGATCGTGTCAGACGAAGGCTTCTACATTTATGACCACACCAAAACAGTAGAAGAATCTTTTGATGCCATGATTAATCACATAGTTGACAAGCTTGAGGAATATGCAGAGAAGGCGAGAGGAAATGATCATGACAGGCTGATCATGGCTTTTGAGAAGGATAGGGCAGGAGCTTGGCTATGTCTCTCAAAGAGAATGTTGTGAGAGCTGGCTCAGAGTAGTTTGTGTCTGGTATGACTGGCATGGAAAGATTAAAGTGGCAATAGAAGTGGAGACGGCGGGCGGATGGAAGAAGGACATTTTGTCCACGTGGGAATTGGAGCCTCAGCTTTCAGTGATAGCCACTTTTCAGAAGACAGATAGTGTTCCACAGGCTCTTCTGGATTTCTCTCTAATGAAATCTATTCCACACAAGTTGCTCTACTTGAACATGACAACTAAAAATGCTTACTTGTTTGAGAAACAGGAGATCGTCAAAAAGTATTCCTTGAAGAAAGAAGAAGGTAAGGAATCTTTGACTTTTGAAGAAGTTTGAGTCCCTCCTAAAAAGTATAATGATTGATGTCATTTTTCGGTTTGTGTGTGCATGTGTGTGCGTGCACGCTTCCGCCTACACTAATAGTTTCTCTGTTTCTTTAAGAATACTGCCAGCATGTTAGTAGTCGTCTTCATAGTCGAGTTCATCTATTTCTATTTCATAGCAGTCTTCACACATACCATCGTACGTTTCATATTCTTCTTCTGTGATTTCTCTGCCGCACCTTTCACACATGTATCTCTTGTCAGTCTGGCTCATTTTACATTACGTCTCCAAACATGTCATCCGACTCTTCGGTGAGCTGGTCATCCCAGCATTCCCAACACATACCATCATAGCTTTCATAGTCTTCCTCGCTGATTTCCCGCCCACAAACAGAACAGTAATACTTGCTTTTTTCATTATTCTCAAGCTTGCTGGCATCTTTCTTGCTTTTAGAGTTCTTCAAGAATTTCGCCAAGACAACAAGTTTTACAGATAATACTAAAAAATTATGAAAGGAAAATCTGTATTCCAGTTAATCCAAATAATTCTCTATTCTACGCTTTAATGTAGCCTTTGCCTTTTTGAATCTTTAGTGTGAAGCTGTGTTTTCTGTTTTTGTCGTGGTACTCGCGGTACGGAGTTTTTGCAGACGAGGTTTTGTTTTGGAGGTATAGGTTTCTGAGGATGATTAGTTTGGCTGTGTGGAAGTATCCGCCTTCTCTTAGCTCTTTGCGGGTGGCTGTTGTGCCTTTAAAGTCTGTGTGCATGGTTTTGGCGTTTTCTATTTGGTAAAGCTCTTGGGCTTTTTCCCAGATAAGCTGGCGGACATGAGGCCAGAATTTACCTTGTGTTTTTGATTTGGACAATTTCTTCATACCTCATGGTTTCTATGGCGTTTTCGATGTTTGTGTCTGGTATTGGGCGGTTTAGGATGTAGTCTGCTATTTTCCGGGCTTCTTCTGGGTTTTTGGCTTGCACTACAAGGATTATTTCAATTAGATAATTTGGCATTCTTATCGCCTCGTAAAAGTTAGGTATGGTTTGTTAAATTTGGTTTAGAAACGTCTTCAAGTGAAACTTAAAGCCTGAAAAACAGCGGATTTCACTTAAGCTTGCAGACACGCAGATTTTTCATGTGAAAATTTTAAATTTGGAAGTTGCTTTTTCAGCTTTATAAGTGAATTAGAGCGCTCTTCTGTTTACATATGACTTTTTGCTTTAAAGTATAATAGGTCTAAATTTCTTTTTTATTAATTGTGAGTTTGTTGAGTATTTTCTTTGCTTTGGAATAAAGAATATTGACATCAAACATTTAAATTATATTGTAGATTATGCGTGTCGTGTGTTAGTTCATTCAGAGGGATATGCAAGGTTTTGGCTACTTCTCGATATAGGTTTCTAATTGAAACATCAGTGCATTGGGCTATCTTTGCAATTTCTTTTTGTGTCTTTCTTTCTCCAGTTAATAAACATGCTATGTAGATTGAGGAGGCTGCTAAAACTCGAGGAGCAGGTCGCTTGTAGGTTCTGGTTCTAAACGTGTTGGCAATTTCTTTCGCCTTTTCTTCAGTTTGGCTTGAAAGTTTTAATTTGCTACTAAGCCATTCGATATAAGGCGTCGGAGAATAGGAAATATTTTGATTGAAAGATTTTAGCATATTAAAAACTGCCTTATAATTTTTGATAGGAAATCCCTTTTTCCTTGCTGCCAATAAAATAGAGGTTTGTGCTACGGATTCAAATGATCTTCCGATATGCTTTTTTTGTCTATAGAATTCTAAGAAAATGTTAATAGCATCTTGCGCGAGTTCATCTGCTATTGTGGAAGGGAACCCCTCTTTTTCAGCATAAAACTTCAAAATAGAGGCCATTGTCTCTTTTAAGTTTTTAATCTGAGACTCAATCTGGTTTACGCTCACTTCCCTCATTATGAATCACATCGCTAACATAAAAGAGGGGGATAGTTTAAGCTGCTAATGTTTCTTTGATATCATGCAGGGTCTGAATACATCCATCAATTTCCTTCAGCAATTCTTTGTCGCCTTTCCATTTTTTAATTTCTCGCCATGGATAGTTGTTTATTATGGTTCTAAACTGCATAAGTGTCTCTCTAAATTCAGCGGATTTAGTGATAGTAGTTCCTGCTTGCTGTATTTTAGCTAATGCAGATGCTATTGTTCCATTAGGTTTCAAAAACTCTTCTCTTGCCTCAGGGTCATTAAGGATAACCCTCAATTGCCGTATATCAACGCTATCTTTGATCAAGCCTCGATTTACCTTATCCACAATTGCATTTTCAACTTCCTCTGTCCTTAATTTAGCGGCGAGATTCATTATTTCTCTTGCATACGAAATTGCCCTTGGTCCAACAGCCTTTACCATTCTGAGAGAGAGGTTATAAATATCGATGAATTTTGAAAGTTGTCTAACAGTGACCCCTAAAATGTTAGCGGCGCTTGCTGGATCCCCTACAAGTTTTATCAGAGCCATGGCTGCGTTTTCTTTTTCCATAGCCATCCATTCCTTTCTCATTTTATGAATTGAAACCCACAAGATATAGCGGTCTTTTTCTGAAAGTTGCTGTTTAATCACATCACATGGAACAAGTTTAAGGTAATCGGCTGCAGGATCTTCGGATAGTATTCTTGCTATGTTAGCCCACCTTCTCTCACCATCAATTATTACAAATTTTGGGTCAACAGATTTTAGAAACTCTGGGATGCAAGTATCTTCAAGTAATCCTTGATATCTCTCTTTCACTTCCTTCAACAGTGGTTTCTTTTGGCTTTCACTGATCCTTTCTACTAAAAGAGGTTGAACAAGTCCTTTAGTTTCTAAAATGCTCTTCCTTAAATCAGTACTAAGTATGTGGCTTATGCGGGGTTGCTTTGGATTGGGTATCATTTCATTGATGGCAACCATCATTCCTTCGACTTCGATTACTTTATCTCCGATGGATATTGTTTTGCTCAATTTCATCACCTCTTCCAGTAAATACCAGCAATTTTCAAATATTTAAGGTTTACTGAAATTTTCTGAAAATTTCTGAAATTTCTATATGATCATGCTATCTTTATAACGAGTAATGTCTTCACCATTCTCTGGTTTTCTGAATATAAACAGATGTTCATAATACAGAAGGTAAAAGTCCATGTAGTATTTTTTGGTTTTTTTGTCTATGCTTACCCAGCATTCTTCTGCTACTTTTGTTAGTCCTCCCCATTTTTCTCTTGTTGTTTTTGTTTTCCATTGATATTTTATTATATCTTCTCTTAGGATGAAACCCGCCTCGAGAAAAGCTTGCATTGTTCTAAATGCTATTGGAACATGGTGTCTGTGTCTTCTCGTGTCCCCTACGAGTATTGCGCAGAACCTTCCAGGCTTTAATACTCTATAGCTTTCTTTTGCTATTTCTCTCATTCCATTTATGTATTCGTCAATGCTGTGTATATTTGATAAGTCTCCATTTATCTTTTCTTTCTTGTTATATGGTATAATGCTTGCATATGGAGGGTGTGTGGCTATAAGGTCTATGGATGCATCTTCCACCAGATTTAGATTTCTTGCGTCGCCCACATAGGTTTTTATTATAACTTTTGGAAAGCTTGGGTCAAGTGGCGTATAGTCGAAGTTTAACCTATCAAGGGTTAGCATTATGCAGGCAGGGTTTATATCTACTCCTATAGCATTTCTTCCCAATAATTTGCATTCTATTAATGTTGTTCCTGAACCACACATTTGGTCTAAAACAGTCTCGCCTGGCTTAGAATAGCGGGTAATAATGTTTCTTGCCATTTGTGGTGGCCAATTGCCTCTAAAATTTCCCTGATGAGTTGCCCATGTTCCTCTATCCGGAAAAGACCATACGTTAGTTGTTTCGAGCACAAACTCCTTCGGTTGGTACTCCTTTATTCTCTTCGGTTCTCCAATTTTTATTTTAGTATTCTCTATAACTATTTCTTTGTGAGTTTTTATGAATTCTTTATAATCTTCGAGTTTGATCTCTTTCATGCTTGTGTATTCTTTAGACACCTTTTCCACCCTTGCTGTTTTTTTGTATCCAATCACGAATTGCTTCTTCAACGGCCTTTTTCAAAAATCCTTTCCTTGCCTCAAATCTTTCCGCGGCGATTCTCCGAAATTCCTTTTCCAGTTTATCATCAACATTAAGATTTATCTGTCCCATGGAAATCAGTAAGTAGATAAGTTGTTTTCTACTTATAAAGAATTGCCTTGGCAAGATTTTTCAGTAAGGAATACATTAAACTTGACGGGAATTGGATTGGGAATCTCTGTGAAGGATCGTCTGCAGGAATTTTACGCTACTTTGGATGTTACTTGCGAACTCCCAGAAAGAATTGTTGCTGAATCTGTCACCCCCTTTTTAAGGAAAGTTTTTGGTGGAGAAGAGGCACTGTGGAGGGATGCTGAAAGACTTCAAGAGTTAAAGGGGAAATACAAAACAGAAGAAGAATTTGTTAGCATGGTTGCCGAATTGTTGGCACATGACTCAAGATATTTTCTCCTGTTAACCCATTTGCATCGGCAACTAAGATTTACAAATCTTGAGTTGATCCACTTTTTATTTGACCGTAATAGATTGGACGACATTAATTACTACATTGACTTAATTGATAGAGACCATACTTTTCTTGAACAATATAAAAAGGTATCACAGTCCAAAAAATGGGGGCAGTATTTAGGAATTCCAGACATGCAAAAAGCTAATGACAATGCAATGATGGCTACTTTCAAGAAAACTCTTATGACCTATCTTGGCAGCGAAGAAAAGTGTTGGCCTCTCTGGAAATCCAGAATTGAAAAAGATGCTAATGTTCGAAAGAGAATTGCAGAATTTCTTGTCAAGAATGAGGACTTGAAAATACTTGTTGATACCAACGCCGTTAGGCCAACACTTGAACGCAGTCTTAGGACAGTAAATGTTGAAATTCTTAAACGAGAGAGAGGTGAATATGGCTCGAGAAGGGTTAAGGATATTTTGGAGTCCGCAGGCTTTGTTTTCAATCCTTTTGCTAATCTTGCAGATATAGAAGAGCTTGATGACTTTCTGAAATCTCAAAAGACTTTAGACATTAAACAAAACAAGTACGTTTACACTACTGAAAAAATGTGGAAAAAAGAGGATAAGCGTTTTGATTTTGTGCTCATTTCAAATGGACATGTGCATTTTGTCATAGAAACAAATTATTTTACTACATCGATGTCGAAGATAAGAGAAGTAGTGCGCCATTTTATAGAATTAAAAAAGGCATGCCGTGGAAAGTATAGGCTTATTTACATAACTGACGGAATGGGGTGGTTTGGATTAGTTAAAAATATTAAGCAGATGCTTGAATTTGAGGTGCAAGAGCAACAAATGGAGCAGTCTCGAATACCCTTTCTTATGAACCTTGAAATTTTCAGGCGAAACGTAGAACTGATAAAAAAATGAGATGATCTAATTGGCAAGTAGAGAAGAAAAATTTGGACCTAAAGTAACCCAATTTATCAATGATGAAAAATACGAAGATGGGACTCATTTATCCTTGGGAAATCTGCCATTAGCAGAAGTTGTACAAAGTTGGCTTGAAAAAACATTCAGCATCAGAACACAAAGAAACTTTAGAGTTATTTTAGTTGAAGATTTTGGTGATTACAAAGTATTTATTCGGGTTCCAAACGGTAAATCCTCATATGATTTTAATGTGTGGTACGCTAATTTTCAGAATGGTAAACTATCTAAGGTTAGCTTTCCCAAGCATGACTACATGTTTGAATGTTATAGCAAAATTAAGACGATTGAGCAGAATTTATTTGACGGCATTGAAAGAGTAATTAGTAAAAGAGAAGGACCCGAAAATGTAATACGCCAGTTTAAAAATGAGGTTAGACAGGAGCTACATAAATTCTTAGCAACTCTAAAATGGATCTGCTTACAAGAAGATGCGAACTACCCCCCTCCTCAAAATATGGGCTCTAAGTACACATTGGCTGCTTATGTTCTATTAGATTACGGATTTGAGCCGAATGAAATACGTCGTTTGTTACGATTCAAAAATGAGTAGATGCCTTTAGCGAAGACATTAAATAGAACCTTCTACTGAACTTCATATATCCCTCTCTCAACGCGCCTTATAAGACCAGCCTTTGCCAAACTTATGACGGCACTTCTTATCGTATTATAATTTATGCCAGTTGAAGCCTTAATTTCTTTAAGCGAAATTTTTTTGCCTTTTTAATTATTTCGTAAATTTCAGTTTTCTTTCTTCCTCGAAGCCTTTTTACCATACAGCCACCGATTTTTATTTCGATCAAAAGTCATATAAGATTTACCTTAACATTAATGTTCGGTGTTAATAGTGCCTAATTGGTGGCTTGCCGTAGGGCCGCCTGAGTACTGGCAGATTGCTTTTGCGTTTGGCAAAATCTGGGGACTCAGAGCGGTTGATGTGTTAATTGCTCGATGGGAAAAGCTTTTGGAGGGGGACCGCATACTTTTCTATGCTACTAAGCCTGTTACTGGAGTAATTGGCTACGGGGTCGTTCGCTCAAAGTTTAAACAGGATAAACCTCTTTGGCCGCGAGAAGTCCAAGAAGGAAAGGTTATATGGCCTTATAGATTTGAATTTGACGTTGAATATCTTTTACCTCAGGATAGGTGGATAGAAGATAAGGTATTAACAGATTACATAAAGGCGTCAGCGAAAGGAGGCTTCCAAAGCATCAAGGAGGAGGAGGCTGAAAAAATCGTCGAGAGGCTTCCAAAACGTCCCACGCCAAAACCTGAAAAAACTGTTTCTCCTCATGAAGAGATTAAAGAGAAACTTGTCCAGCTTGGTAAACTTCAAGGCATGATTGCGGAAAGCGAATATAGGTATGGATGGTACACAACTTGATGTGGCTTGGAGAAAAGTTGAGAAAGCCGTTCCTGCCTATGCCTTTGAAGTTCAAATTGGCGGAGATATATATCATGCAATGGCTAAACTTAAACATGCTTATGATATTTGGAACAGCAAAATTTTCCTAATTGTTACAGAAAAAGATCTTGGAAAAGCAAGCGAACTTCTCACTGGAACATTTCATGAAATCAAAGAAAAAATTCGAGTAATTGAAGCAGGAAAAATTAACGAATTGTTCAAACTTAAGAAGGCTTACCGAGATTTTGAAAAGCAACTTGGCATTTCTTGAGCTTTATAAAAACCATTAAATTAACGGTTGCGAGTTGAAAATTTTTGGTTAAATTGTACCCTAAGTCTGCTACTAATGTTTTGTTGGAAGTGAGCGTGCTTCCACCTGGAGAGCATATGCTGAGGGCATTCTTAAAACGTCTGAAATACTGGCTGATTAAGCGGCAAACACCAGTGGAGAAGGGCGATGCTTTTCTGATTCCTTATAATATTTTACTCGAATTTAATACGCGAACTTATTACAGTAGGGAAACTCCTACGGTTAAAGTGATAGAAACCACCCCAGAAGGTAACATCCGGATAAGCGTAAAAACACATGTCTCTGTTAATTTTAAACCGTCCGGGCCATCCCCGGTGATCATAATAAAAGTCTCAGAAAACGAGCCACCTTTGGAAAAGCACTCTCTTTGGAGCGAGTTCCTTAAAGAGAGCACATTTACATTAGAAAGTTATCAAACTCTTGACATACGCTTAAAGGATGAACTTTGCTATGCCTTTCGCCTTTGGCTTGCAAAGAAAGGGTTAGATAAAGAATACAGTTGAAGCTCTCCGTCATACCAGCACCCGCCATTTTCTTTATTTACCGTTGCCTTTTTAGTTGTTTTCCCCTTTCTTCAAGCCAAGTTTCATATTTTTCTAAAGCCTCGTTTATGTGCTTGTTTACGAAGTCTTCCGCATTATAGAAAGGCGTATCCATTTCTTTTAGGGCTTGGTTTAGTTTTTCGTATTTTTCCTTTGGGACTTCTATGTATTTGTATTCTTTGGACTTTAGCCTTAGTAGGAAGCGTGTGGCTTCTGCTATGAATTCTTCCCTTGTTATGTAGCCTTGCTGTTTGTTTTCGTTTATGTATCTTTCAACTTCTGCGAGGAGTTCCGGCTGAAGTGTTATGGAACAGTTTAAGAGGGCTTCTATGGCGTCGCTGTATGTTTGTAGTTTGCCCGTCTGTGCCATAAGTGTTCCCAGCGTTGCTGTGAGTTTTCTGTGGGTTTCATCTGATATTTTAAGCGTTTTCATTTTATGTTTCCTTGATTTTTTTGCTTATGGGCCAGCCTTTTTCGATTAGGATTTTCCTTACTTTTGGTATGTTTAGGGCGAATTCTATGTGTTTGCAGTTGTCTGTGCCGCAGTATTCGCAGAGAACCCTGTCGGGTTTAAAGTAAACGTCTATTATCCTTCCTTTTGACAAGCCGTTGCCAAGGCTTCTGTCCAATATTCGCACGCCGTTTTCGCTTATGTTGAAGTGTTCAAGCTGCGGCAGTTCCGACGCGGCGCCGAGAATTTTCAGTTCTGAACATTTTTCGCGGACAGCATCGGTTACGAAGTCCGCTAAGCTTTTGTAGCCCATTTCCGGATGAGCCTTGATGTATTCCT